>Ga0073909_10000179_pt1 | contig 22736 bp, 17 predicted proteins | sample Coa_R1_6_FD_66439 | JGI IMG/M metagenome (GOLD analysis project Ga0073909, IMG submission 66439) | Surface soil microbial communities from Centralia Pennsylvania, which are recovering from an underground coalmine fire. - Coalmine... | ecosystem: Environmental > Terrestrial > Soil > Unclassified... | reverse complement strand
AGTGAGGATACAGAGGAGATGTTTCATGGATGTTTTATTTCGGCGAATCGGCGAGATTGTACACGGTGACGGCGTGTCGTCCCTGAAGGGACTCGCTTTGCAGCATCGCGCCACCCCGCACTTACGTGCGGGGCTAGCTTCTGGCGTCGCTGGCGCGACTCCTGCGACGCGCTGTGATGGACCCTATCGTAGCCGCGATCTATGTTGGCGGGGCCACGGAAGTCTCTGAGTTTGCGGCGCCGCGAATCAGCGCCACTTTTTCAAGCTGGGCCAGGCTTCCGCGAAAGTCTTTTCGAATTTCTTCCCTTTGCAGATGAAGACCGGCAGATTCTTCTCGAGCGCGTAGGGGTTATCGGGAGATGTGCCAACGAATTCCACGTCGTTGAACAGCTCTTCAAGGCGTTTGCGGGAGTCGTCGAGCACGATCAGGCAATTTCCTGAATAACCGCGCGGCCCCCATAGAAACCACGTCTGATGTCCGCTGAGAGACGGCGGAAGGCCATAAGCGGGTCCGTACCAGTCGATGGCGCCGGCCGCGCCGTAGTCTTGCGCGAAGATGCCGCAGTCGGAGCGCTCCGCGGGCGGGATTCGATTCCATGCGACGACCACTTCACTCACGATTTCGTGCCATCCGAACTGGTCGGCGAAATGTTGCGGCAAAGCCGCTCCCATGTGGCTGTGCTCGCTGCGCGGAACCTTGAACGGAAGTTTTTCCTGGTAGGCGAGGTAATTGTCGACGGGCAGGACCGGCATGGCGACCGGCGCAATCCACCCCCCGCCCGCGAGAATTGCGATCACCGACACGGGCTTTAACCATCCGAGCTTCGGACCATCGAGAGCGCTCTCAAAAATCACAGCGCCTGCCCCGAGCAGCATCGGGTAGATCGGCGCCAGGTAGTAATTCTTGCCGTGCAAGACGATGAAGACGATGAGGCAGACGATGTACGTCCATCCCAGGAAACGATAGGGGCGCAGCGGTCGCCAAGACAGCAAGGCGATGACGCCTGCGATCCAGAGCGGCGCAACGATCGGCTGTATGAGCAGGCATTGCTGCAAAAAGTATTCGAGCGGGCTCAGCACCACATCGCGGCCTTCGGCTTTGATGTTGTGCATGAGTTGAACGAACGGGAAATCGTAGTGGACGTTCCAGAGCAAGTTGGGTAGGAAGATGAGTAAAGCTGCGAGGCCGCCCAGCCAGATCCATCTGTTCAGGAAAACGCGCCGCTGCTCGGTCAGCAACAGTCCCACGACGATGGCGAATCCAAAGACGGCAATCGAATACTTCTCCTGCATGCCGATGCCAGCAACCACTCCAAACCAGAGCCAGTAACGCGGTTGATTGCGTTTGGCGGCAAGGATTGCGAAGTAGGCGCATCCGGTCCAGAGCAACGGTTCGAGACAGTTGGTGGTGAGCATCGCACCGTCGTTGAGGTATGAGGGAGCGGCGATGACCGCAGCTGCGGCGCATATCAGGGCGAAGGGGCGGCCGCCAAGTTCGCGCGCGATCTGCGCAGTGAGAAGTACAGTCAGCGACATGGAAAGTGCGGGCAGAAAGCGGATGGCGCGGAGTGAATCGCCGAGCGTTGCCAATGATAGACGCGCGAGCCATGGAATGAGGGGTGGTTGGTCGACGTATCCCCAGGCCAGATTGCGCGCACAGGCGAGATAGTTGAACTCGTCGCGGAAGAAATCGTAGCGATTGTTGAGGTAGCAGTGGAGGATCAGCAGCGCGGTCGACATGGCGAGGACAACGCTCATGCCGTCGGAGAGGAAGGTCCGCCTTGCCGGAGTTGGGGAAGTGCTGGCCATGAAAGTTGGAAGCATATCGGAAGGTGGGAAGGAGTGCGAGAGGGCTGCGAGAGTCGCTCGAACACCTCGCGAATGGCTCTGGATCCAGGAGAAAAAACTTTACGAAGCCGTAGTTGTCCCTACGCACGCGGGGTCCTTCGACTGCGTTCGGCTGGCGCCTCACTTCGCTCAATGACAAGAGGGTTAGGGATGGAGTATCGCTGGCCAGTCGCGGACAGGAGTGTCCGCGCCACACGGCTACTCCAACACGCTGTCGTCGAGCTTCTTCCTTCCCCAGTCGGCGGCGGCCTGGATAAAAGCTACTACCAGCGGATGCGGTTTCTTTGCCGTGGAACTGAGTTGAGGCTGGAAGAGCGTCGCGATGAAGAAGCGGTGCGTGGGCGATTCAATGGCGCGGACTTCACCCTGCGGGCCGCGGGCGGCGATCGGAAAACCGGCCTCGATCGAGCACCATTCGAACTCCGGATTCAATTCGAAGTTGCAGAAGAATTCTTCTTTGATCACGTTTTCGCCGTAGAAAGTTTCGAGATATGAGCCCGGACGAACGCGGATCTCGGGCACGACACCGGAAAGCTTGGGAGCGCCCTTGGCTTGATTCGGTACTGCGCAAGCCACCGGGTAGATCACGATGTTCTTCGAGCCGGAGTTGTTTTCGGCGGTGTCGGCGTCTTTCATGCCCAGCACGTTGCGTGCGCATTCGATGACCGCGTATTGAAAGCCGCCGCAGGTGCCGAGGAAAGGCCAGTCGCGGGTGCGCGCGAATTCGATGCCTTTAAGCATTCCGTCCATGCTCTTGTAGGGACTGCCGGGCGAGGCCCAGAGGCCGTCGAAACTCTCGAGAATTTTGCGGCCCTCGGGCGCGGCCAGGGTCGGCGTGGGCAGCCACTCGGACTCCACTTTCAACTTCAGTTTCGAAGCCGCGTGTTGGATGGCGTCGTTGGTCGCGTGATGCGAACGAAACTCAGTGTTGAAGTCCCCGATGATCCCGATGCGAACCGTGTCAGCCACGTTGACATTCTAAATAACCCCGCGTGGGAGGGGCGGCGGAATCGTGGTGGGTGGGTTAGAAGGAAGGTGACAGAGCAGTCGCTAGTCGTCCGTGTCAGCGAGACCAAATCTGAGGCAGAGTGCAGAATCTCGAGCCACTTCAAGGGCGCGGTACACTTTTCGTTCCTTGCCCTTCGCACCTTGGGCTTGGCTAACGACTGACGACTAGCGACTGACGACTGCTCTCCTACAGCCAGCCCAGATGCGCGGCCATAATGTAAATGCAGGCCAGGGCTAGCGCCGGGCCTCCCCAGATCATCGCCGTGGCTTTCCAGTTCGAAGCGTTGCGTGGATTCGCTTGATTCAGCGCAGGGATGCGGAAGTCGGACGCGTTGGCTCCTTGTTGCAGTACGCGCGAGACCTCGGCTTCGGTTGTGGGAGTGGGTTTGCTTGTCGAGCGATCCTCCACTCGAACGGTGACTTGCATGGATGCGTGCGTCCAGGTTGCGGGACTCGGAATTCCTGCCTTCAACAGCGCAGCCGCGATACGGCCCTGCTGGGTCATGGAGGCGGAACTGGCGTCGACGGGCTCTTGAGGCGTGAGCTTGATGACTTCGGGGCGCGTGCTCCGTGGCTCGCTGTTTGCACTGCCAGCCGTCTTCTCTGCAGGCGCATTCGCAGGTTGATCGACCACTGAGCCCGGTCCGGATTTGACTGAACGATGAATCGGAACCGGCCAACGCTGCTGCAGGAGTGAAAAGCCGTGGAAGAAAAGCGAGAGCCCGGCGATCGCGCCGAGAGCGGCCGCAACCAGCAGAACGTCGCCTGAGTGCAACGAAAATGGCAACGAAAAATTCAAACGAGTGGCGTCCAGACACCGGCGGAATCCCGCGCTGTGCCTGGGTTTGAGCATAGCGAGGCGGGTGCGGGAGGGGCAGCGAAAAAGCTCGAATCACGCTTACGTCAGTAACGTTACGCGGCTGGATGGGACGAGTCAGTTTGCGGGTTTGACGCCGATCGTGCGGTCGAGTCTGCCTTGCGGAACAGGTAGTTATAGCGGTTGGCGGGGTCGTCGTGTTGCCAGCTGCGGATAAGTTCCAGTCCAGCCGATTGTGCCATGGCGATGAACTCGGCGGGCTGCGCGTAAAACGAGACTTGGCTTCCATAACGGATGGTCATGGGCTGGCCCGTTACTTTCCAGTAAATCATTCGCCGCAGCATGCCAAGGCAGGTCCGCAGTCCGTACTTGCGATATAGATATGCCAGGGTCTCGCGAGCCGTGACGAACTCGGGCTCCGGCGGCGGGCCCGGCTCGAAGGGAATTTCGCCGATCAGCACGCGCGCGCCGGGCTTCGCCACGCGATGAATCTCGCGCAGGCTCGCTGGGATTTTTTCGCGCGCCACAATCAGCAGAACGTTGTTGCAGACCACGACCGAAGCGCATTCATCGGCAAGCGGCAAGGAGTCGGTATAGCCCTGGCGCGCGTCGACCCCAAGACTGCGCACGATGGCGGATTCTTCTTCGGTGGCGTGAAATCCGGTGGCGCTGCGGACGCCGGCCTTCTTTGCGAGGAGAAGCAGGGTACCGTCACCACATCCGATGTCGACAATGTCATCGTCGGCGGTGAGCGCGACCTCGCGCACAATGCGTTCCTGCACGCGCCGTGTGAGAGCTTGCTTGTTCTTCCCGCGCAGGGCGAGATCCTGGAGATTGCGCAGGCGCCGCGCCGTGTCCCGGCAGTATTCCACGTAGTCTGCGGAGCGGGTGATCATCTACGATGAGAGTAGCGCGGGGCGGGAGAAATGCATAGGTCCTTCGCTGCGCTCCGGATGACAATGCACTAGTAAATGACCCTCATTAACCAGTGGGCCTGCTATCGAGAAGCGAGCGTCCGCTCTTTCACGATTTCCTCTACGGCTGCGATGGCAGTATCGATTTCTTCGTCTTTGTTATAGAAGTGCGGCGAGAAACGCACGCCCGCTTGCGGGCGCCAGTCCACCAGGATTTCGCGGCGAATCAGTTCCTGCGCAACTGCTTGCGAATCGGGCATGTCGATGGACACGGTACCGCCGCGACGCTCCGGATCGCGCGGCGTGTTGACGCGCCAGCCATGTTGATCAGCCAACTCCATCAGGCGAGCGGTCTGGCGCTTCGATTTTTCGCGGATGTTGGCGACGCCGGCCTCCGTGATGATGGCGATGCCCGGGCGCGCGGCTTCGAGCGACGGGACGTGCAGGGTGCCGTTCATGAAGCGATAGGGCGGATCCGTGTAGCGGATCGGAGCGGGTTCGAAATTGAAGGGTTGCTCGTGAGCGTGCCATCCGGTGAAGCGCGGCTGGAGTTTTCTGCCAAAATCGGGGCGCACGTACAGGAAGGCGACGCCCGGTCCTCCACATAACCACTTCAGAACTCCGCCGCAGGCAAAGTCGGTATTAAGTTTCTGTACGTCGAGCGGCATGGTGCCGAGGGAGTGGTATGTGTCGAGCACGACATAAGCGCCGACTTTGTGCGCTTTCTCAATGATCGCGGCTGCGTCGTTGATGTAGGCGCTGCGGAAGATCACGTGTGAGATCGGGACGAGCAAAGTCTCATCGTCGATCGCATCGAGCAGTTGGTCGGTGGGGACACTGATACCGTCCGTCTTGACTACATGAACGCGAGCGCCTAAAGGCCGCTGCGCTTCCCAGAAATACATCACCGAGGGAAAGTTCAGATCGCTGTAGACAACCTTGTTGCGTTTGCCGGAAAAGTCCAGACAAGACGCGACCACGGCCTGGCAAGTCGTGACGTTCTGGTGAGTGGAGACGCTGCCCTTTGGGGCATTCATGAGCGCGCCCAGTTCCTCGCCAACTTGTGCGCCGAGCATCCACCAGCGCTCTTCCCACGCGCGTACTCCGCGCGTGGCCCAGGTGTCGGCGTAGCCTTTCATCGCGTTGTAGACACCGCGCGGCATGGCGCCCAGCGAGTTGCTGATCAGATAGTTAGTGCGCTCGAGAATGGGGAACTCGGGGCGGAAACGGAGGAGTGGGTCGGACATGGGAATAGTTTAAACGCAGGTGACAGGTCACGGGTGAGGTGACAGTTCTCAGTTCTCAATTCTCAGTTAAGGCTCGATGCTGCATTCTCTGTGACGGCGCCTGGTTTTTGTAGCGCCGATTTCACGCCCGTCGCTGTGTCTCATCCGTCGAAGCGAGGGCAAGATGCCCTCGCGACTGCCGGCAAGATGCTGGCGCTACGGTCAAGAAACTTGAAGCTCGAAACTCGAAACTCGAAACTCACTCCTTCCTCGTCCTCTTGATCACCCACCAGGCCGCTGTTAGCAGCAGTAGGTACAGCACTCCGCTGACCAGGTTCACGCGGGAATCCCACCAGCCTTTCAAAATCACGGCACAGACGACGGTGAAGCCGAGGATTGATCCCCATCCGCCGAGCGGTGAGCGCAGGGGTAGGGTCTGAATTTGCTCGGGCGTGGCGCGGTGGCGGAACGAGACGTGCGCGGCCAGCGAGACAATCCACGACAGCATCATGCCGAAAAAGGCGGCACGCAAGATGAACTCGAACGCGTCGCGCGGTGCATATTTTTCCATGACCAGCGCGACCACGATCCCGTAAGACGAAATCAGCACCGCCAGTTTCGGGGAGCCTTGCTTGTTCAATAGCCCGAGGCGGGCGGGAGCCCATCCGCTGCGCGCCATTGAGAACAGCATGCGCGACGAGACATACAACGCAGCGTTCGCGCCTGAAAGCGCAGCCGTCAGCACCACGAAATTCATGAGGTGCGCGGCGCCTGGAATGTTGACCGAACGAAACACGGTGACGAAAGGGCTTTCGCTCCCGCCCGCTTGGTTCCAAGGCATGACCCCAACCAACACCGCCATCGAGCCGAGGTAAAGAAAAGTCAGCATCGCGAACGTGATGCGCATGGCTTTGGCGATTTCATTCGGCGAGCGCGCTTCGCCCGACGATACCGCGACGAACTCGATGCCTCCGAAGGCATAGATCGCAAACGTCATTGCCAGAAGCGGAGCGAGGAACCCTTGTGGAAAGAATCCTCCCTGCGAGACGTATTGCGGAGGCGTGTGACCGTTTACCAGCAGCAAGGTACCCAGTGCGATGAAGGTCGCGATGGTGACGACCTTCACCATGGCGAACCAGAATTCGAAGCGGCCATACTCGCCCACATCGATCAGGTTGATCAGCAGCAGGGCCAGCGAAAAACCCGAGACCCAGACAATCCTGGGAACACTCGGAAACCACAGTCCCATGTAAATCCCGGACGCGACCAATTCGGTCCCGATCGAAACCGCGATAGCCGCCCAGTATCCGCCCCGGGAAAGAAATCCAGCCCAGTCGTTGAGGTAGAGATCGCCGTACACGCCAAACGAACCGGCGGCGGGGTGGGCGCATGCCAGTTCCCCAAGCGCGCAGGCTACCGTGAAGTTGATAAAAGCGGCCAGCAGGTAACTCAGAATGACGGCCGGCCCGGCGAGTCCGATCGCGCTGGCCGAGCCAAGTAACAATCCGGTGCCGATCGATCCGCCGACCGCGACCATGGCGATCTGCCCGGCGCTGAGTTCGTGACGAAGTCCCTGCTCTTCGTTAGGGTTGCGAGGCTCCGGCATCTGGAACGTATACCAGAAAAGGAACCTACGTCCCAAAGTTCAAAGCCGGAATGACCTTCGTAACCGCAGTCGGCCGTTACTGCATTGCTGGCCCCTACCCCTGCTCCTAGAATCACCATGCAGGTTACTCCCCAATTACCCGTCCATGGCTGATCGAGCCGAAATCGCGAAGCGTGTCGCGCAAGCCGAGAAGCTCCTGCAAAGGGGCAAGACCAACGACGCCCTGGAGGAGTATCTCCAAGTCCTGCTGGAAGATCCGGAGAATGACAACGTCCGGTCAATGGCGGCGGATTTGTGTCTTTCGCTGAGCCGCACCGCCGAGGCGGTCTCCCTGCTGGGCGATCTTTTCGAGCGACAAATCGGTATTGGCGATGCGACGCGCGCCAGCCTGACCTATAAGAAGCTGGCACGGCACGGCAGCCCGACGTGGCAACAGAAATTCCGCTTCGGCCAGTTGCTCGAGAATTCCAACAAAAAATTGGCGATAGGCACTTACGAGAACGCGCTCGATGACCTGGCCAAGCAGCACAAGAAGGCCGAATCGCTGCAAGTGCTGACCCGCATTGTGACGCTCGAGCCGACCCAGGCCAACTACCTGCGGATGGCGGAACTGTGCTCGCAACTGGGCGAGAGCAAAACTTCGGCGGCCGCTTTTCTCAAGTCCGCGGAACTGGCTGAGGCCGCGGGCGCCGACGCGTCACAGTACTTCGAGCGAGCCTACGCGGAAGACGCCAGTGATCCGAGGATTGCGCTGGCTTACGGCAAGAATCTGTTGCAGCAGGGACAAATTGGCGCGGCAATCTTCATCTTTGAGCCGCACGTGATCGCGGGCAATCCTTCGCCTGAACTGCGCGACTATTACAGCCAGTCCCTGCTGGCAGCAAATCGCCTGTCAGAGGCTGAGCCCCTGGTGTGGCAGTTATTCGAACAAAACCCTGGCCGCATTCAGCAGGTGGTCGATCTGATTGGGAAAATGATCGACAGCCAGCAGGATGCGGAGTCCGTCGCGCTGGCTCGCAAGCTGGAAATGTTCCAGCGCAAACGTGGCGAGCGCCGCGCGTTCGTGGCCACCATGCAGGATTTGACCACCGGCCATCGTTCGTCTCCTGAGATGCTGGAGTTTCTGAGCGAGCTGTTCAACTCCTCGAATCGAGAGAACGACTACTGCCAGACGCTGTTGAAGCTTTTCGATCTCTACGTCAGCACGGGGAGTTTCCAGAAGGCCGGGGAATGTCTCGATCGTGCCGCCGACGTGGACCCCTACGAGCGCGGGCATCAGAAGCGTTTGGAAATACTGAAGGGTAAGATTCCGGATGACCGGTTCAAGGTCATCTCGTCGCGCCTGAGCGCGATGAACAAATCCGTTCCGGAAGCCGCGCGCGCGGAGGAGCCCACGCTGGGTGCGGCTGCCCTGCAGGATCTGATGCTGCAGGCAGAAATCCTGGTGCAGTACGGAATGCGTACCAAGGCCGTGGAACGGTTGCAGCGCATCCAGGAATTGTTTCCGCGCGAAGAAGAACGTAACGAAGATCTGCAGAGACTCTACCTGGCCGCGGGGGTTACTCCAAGATATGCGGGTTCGGCGCCAGTACCGCCCGCCCCTGTGGCTCCCGCTGCTCCCGCACCGGCCACGATTCTGGCGGTGCCTCCAGCCGTGCATGGGGAGCAAGCCGACGTCAGCAGCTTCACGCGGGTCGCAGAAATCACTCGCAAGCTGTATCACCAGAACAATGCCAACGCAGTGCTGGCGACGGCGGCCAACGAGATTGGCGGTCAGTGGAAAGTCACGCGCTGCGTGGCCGCGATGCGCAAGCCGGGACTTCCGCCCACGGCGCTGCAGGAATATCACACAGACGGAACCGCCAGCGGCGAGTCGGCGGCACTCGCTTCGGTGGTCACCGCCTGTCAGGACCTGGCGGTCGCTCGCGGGACCGTCAGCATTCCAGATACCTTGAGCGCCGCCGAAGTGCAACCCATACGGCGAGCGCTGGCCGAGTTGGGAGTGACCTCTCTGCTCGTGTTGCCGCTGGTGGATGGGGAAGATCACATCGGGGTGCTGATCTTCATGCAAAGCTCCGAACGCAACTGGCATCCGTCAGAAATTGTGGTTTTGAAAACGCTCGTCGAGCAGGTTGTAATTGCGTTGAATAACGCCGGATTGCGGCGGCTGGTGCGCAATCTCTCGGTCACGGATGAGAAGTCGGGTCTGCTGAAACGGGCGTCCTATCTCGACCTGGCGCTCGCCGAGGCCCAGCGAGCCGCGCAGCAGGCAACTCCATTGAGCATCCTGCTGATGCATTTCGGACGCGGGGCCGCCATGATCAAGGAGTTCGGAGAGCCTGCCCTGGAAGCGGTCATGGATCAGGTGGGACAGCTCTTTACCGCGAACATCCGCTCCAACGACTTGGCGTTCCGCTATGACACCACCACGGTCGCGATTATCCTCGGGGACACAGCGGAGAAAGAGGCGCTGCTCGCGGTTGAGAAATTGCGCAAACTGGTCGCCGATGTTCGCATGCCCGGCAAAGATCAGCCTTTGCCCTTTTCGGCGGGCCTGGCGGAGGCAGTGATGCGGTCTGCATATGATCCCGTCGATATCGTCACGGAAGTAATTAACCGTGCCGAGCAAGCTTTGCACGACGCGCTCACCCAGGGCGCGGGTACTGTTTTGTCGCTGGCGCCCAGCCTGGCGTCAGCAGCCGTCGCGTAGGAGCTACGAGCCACGAGCTTCGAGCTTCGAGCTTACAAATTCCCCAAATATTCGACGCCCAGCCTGGCTTGTTTTGCCAACTGCCTTTGGGAATCAACGCTCTTTCTTGAGAGGACTCGTGTGGCTCGCGACGCACAACCATTTTCCGTTCATAAAAACCCAGGTGTCGGTGAATCGGCCGTAATGGTCGAAGGGCTTTCCTTTGTAGGAACCTTTGGCGTGATAGGTCCCCGCCACCACCGCCGCGTTCTCGTATAAGAAGATCCGCTCATCGCTGTTGGCCATCAGAGTCGGGGCGTATGAAGGGTCTTTGTTGTCGGCCAGGAATTGAGCCTTGGTCTGGAAGACGCCATCGTTGTCGGTGCTAATGAACGTGTCGGCCACCAACTCGTCGAGCGCCTTTGAGTCGTGATGCAACTGTGCCTGGTTCCAGGCATTCTCCAATGCGATCAGGAGAGTCTCGTTGCCGTGCGGCGAAGCTCGCTGTTGCGCCGTGACTAGACAACCGGCAAGGCAGAGTAAGAACGGTATAAGTAGCGTCTTGGTCATTCCGATGCCTCCTGAGCGGACCAAGTTCTTTAAATCCAGCGGGGAAACATTCTCAGGCTCGATCACAGAACTCTAGCACTGAACGCCGACCGTCATTTCTGCAATCCGCGGCGCTTGAATCGCGGGTGCACGTTGAAGCGTAATAGCTAGAAATGATGGAAGATATCAAGCTCGCATCCCCAAACTGATCCCGCGCGGCTCGTGGCTCGAAGCTCACAGCTTTTCTTTGTTACACTGACAAGTTTGGCTTCGTATATCTGGCCTCTTTCTAGAAGGACTCATGCTGAAACCGGGTGACATTGCAATCGTAAGCGGTGCGCGTACGCCCATGGGGCGCTACTGCGGCAAACTCAAGGACTTTGCCGCCCAGGAACTGGGGGCATTTGCGGCTCAGGGCGCCATCGAGCGCTCGGGAATCGATCCCAAAGAATTCGATCACGTCGTGTTCGGCAACGCGCAGCAGACCTCCGGTGATGCTTTGTATGGTGCCCGTCATGTCGGACTGCGCGCCGGCCTGCCGATCGACACGCCGGCGCTCACCGTCAACCGCTTGTGCGGGTCGGGCATGCAGGCCATCGTGAATGCAGCGCAGATGATTCAAACGGACGAAGCCAAGATGGTGCTTGCCGGCGGCATGGAAGCGATGTCGCAGGCGCCGTTCGTGATCCGCGGTCGCGACGGCTTTACGCTTGCGCCGGGCGGAAAGCTGGAAGACTCGCTGATGGTTGCGCTGCTCGATTCCTATTGCGGCCTGTACATGGCAAATACCGCGGAACTGTACGGCGAGCAGCAGGGCATCACGCGGCAGATGCAGGATGAATTCGCGTTGCGATCGCAGCAAATGGCCGATGCGGCCTACAAAGAAGGACGGCTGCAGGAAGAACTCGTTCCGGTGCCGCTGCGAAATCACAAGCGCGAGTTGAGCGGCGAGATGTTCACCGAGGACGATCACCGGCGCCCGCAGACCACGATGGAAGGCCTGGCGAAACTGCGTCCGGCATTCGGGCAGAGCGGGACGGTGACAGCCGGCAATGCCAGCGGGATCGTCGACGGCGGCGCGGCTGTGGTCGTGATGTCAGTGGAGCAGGCGCAGAAGCGCAACCTGAGCCCGCTGGGCCGGATCGTGAACTGGGGTATCGCCGGCGTCGATCCGAAACTGATGGGCCGCGGACCGGTTCCGGCCACCAAACTCGCTCTGCAGCGGGCGGGGCTGACTTTGGATTACATCGACTTGATCGAAGTGAACGAAGCGTTTGCGGCGCAGTATCTCGCGGTCGAGAAAGAACTGGCCCTCGATCGCAGCAAGGTCAACGTGAATGGCGGCGCGATCGCGCTGGGCCATCCGCTGGGTGCGACTGGAACGCGGCTGGTGATCACCCTGCTCTACGAGTTAAAGCGGCGCAAGAAGAAGTATGGGCTGGCTACGGCGTGCATTGGCGGGGGGCAGGGGATTGCTATGGTGGTGGAAAGTTTTCAGTAGAGGCTTGGTTTTCACGAAGAGCCGTTTCACCACAAGGCACAGAGAAGGGCGCGTGTACAACAGGGACAAAACTCCGAGAGAAATTGCCAACATTATCGAGCGATTTGTGTACAGAGTGACATCGACTCTACCGCTGCAAGTCAATTTGGAATGGAATGATCTGCTGTGGTGAGGTCGGTACTGCTACTTAAAGGATTCATATGGAAATCAAAAAAGTAGGTGTTCTTGGCTGCGGTCTCATGGGATCCGGCATCGCACAAGTAGCAGCAATGGCCGGTTTCGATGTCACAGTGCTCGAAGTCGAGCAGAAGTATCTCGACAAGGGCTTTGCCGGGATCGAGAAGTCGCTGGCGAAGTTTGCCGAGAAGGGCACGATCAAAGAGACGCCCCAGGCGGTGCGGGCGCGGCTCAAAGGCGCGACGAACAAACAGGATCTCGCGGATTGTGACATCGTCATCGAGGCCATCATCGAGAATGTCGAAGAGAAGAAGAAGATGTACGCGTCGCTCGATCCGATCGTGAAAAAGGACGCGATCTTCGCTTCCAACACGTCCTCGATCTCGGTGACCGAGTTGCTGACTTCGGTGAGGCGGCCGGAGCGATTTATCGGACTGCACTTTTTCAATCCCGTGCCGCTGATGAAACTAGTCGAGGTGGTCAAGACCATTGCCACGGCTCCCGACGTCTACGACGCGGCCTACGAATTCGGAAAGAAACTCGGCAAGGTTCCTGTACGCACCTCCGATAAGACCGGCTTCATCGTGAACCGGCTGCTGGTGCCGTACATGCTGGATGCGATTCGGGCCTACGAAGAGGGCGTGGGATCCATCGAAGACATCGACAACGCCATGAAGCTGGGCTGCGCGTATCCGATGGGGCCGTTCACATTGCTCGACTTCGTGGGACTCGATACTACGTACTACATCACACATGTGATGTATGACGAATTCAAGGAGCGCCGCTTCGCATCGCCTCCGCTCCTGAAGCGTCTGGTGATGGCGGGATGGTACGGGCGAAAGTCGGGGCGCGGGTTTTATGATTATGCGGACCCCTCGAATCCGGTGGCGGGGAAGTTCTAGGAACGCAGAGGTCAGATTGCAGAATAGAAGCTTTTCCCGTGGATTTGCCGCATGAACGTGCGTTCATTTTCGCTGGGAATGAGAAATTTGGGTGTTCCCATACTCGCGTTATGTTTGTTGATGGGTACCGCTTGCCATCCCTGCGAGAATGAAGAATCAGCCGAACATAGGTCTCCGGATGGAGCTTGGAAAGCCGTCGTGTTTGAACGAGGCTGTGGTGCTACCGTTGGACCAATGTTCAGATGTCAATATTGCCATCGTCTAACCGTTTACCCGACGGGCCCGGAAACACATTTGTGATCGACAACAATGGCGGTAGTTCTGCCCAGCAATCTGTATACGTTGACTGGACGTCGAACAATTCTATCCGGATTACTTATCCGAGTAACGCCCGCGTCTCCAGACAGGAGAAGCTAGTCGGAAAAGTTGATGTAACGTACGTCGCCAAATAGCCACCAGCAATGAATCGACTATGAACTTCGAAAACATTCTCCTCGAAAAGAAAAATTCCATTGCTTACGTCACCGTCAACCGGCCCAAAGTGCTCAACGCACTGAACATGGCAACCATGGAAGAACTGCGGATAGCGTTCACTGACATCCAGAACGAGGCTGCAATCCGCGTCGCTATCCTGGCCGGCTCGGGCGAGAAAGCCTTCATCGCAGGCGCCGACATTGGCGAGTTGTCGAAGCACGATGCTGTCTCGGGCAAGGAGTACACGCATCGCGGGCAGTCGGTGCTCGACCTGATCGAAAGTCTGGGCAAGCCGGTGATTGCTTGCATCAACGGCTTTGCCCTGGGCGGCGGATGCGAGATTGCTATGGCCTGCACGATGCGTCTGGCGAGTTCGAATGCCAAGCTCGGTCAGCCGGAAGTGAAACTCGGGATTATTCCCGGCTACGGCGGCACGCAGAGGCTGCCGCGCCTGGTTGGCCGTGGCATCGCCATGCAACTGGTGCTGACCGGCGAAATGATTTCAGCGGACGAGGCGCATCGGATCGGCCTGGTCAACGAGGTCGTCGCACCGGCCGAATTGATCCCGCGCGCCGAGGCGATTGCTCAGAAAATTATCGCGAACGCACCGCTGGCGATTCAGTACGCGATGGAGGCGGTCAACCACGGCCTCGATTTGCCGCTGGCCGAGGGGCTCTATCTCGAAGCCACGCTGTTCGGCGTTTGCTGCGCTACGGAAGACAAGAAAGAAGGCACCACCGCGTTTCTTGAAAAGCGCGCGGCGGCGTTTAAAGGAAAGTGAAATGATTTCGGATTTTAGATTTTAGATTTCAGATTGAAGGGCTTTTTCACCACAGAGTCACAGAGCCACAAAGAAAGGCTTTGAAGTGGGTTTCTCTATGTCTCTGTGGCTCTGTGGTAGAAACACGCCGGTCCCATGCTCAAGTCTCTCCATATCGGGCGCTACGTCACCAAGCCGGAAGACCTCCGCGCACTCACTGCTTTTCTCGAGGCGATTGGCTTCCAGCGCTTTGCAGAGACGGAGAAGCGATCCGCAGTGTTCTCGGCTCCGGTCGGGCTGCTGAGCGTGAATGAGCTGCCGTCGGAGTATCCGAAAGAAGTATTGGACCACCTGAAAGACATCAACCGGCTCATCGTGCTTGAGGTGAGCAATCCCGACGACGTGTTTGCGATCGCACAGAAACAGAAGCTGAAAGTGCTGATGGACTCGGCTTCTCCGAAAACTGGAGAACGCAGTTTTTCGCTCGCCTTGCCCGGAGAAATTATTGTCACCGTGCACGGATTGCCGGAGGAACTTCCGGCCGGACAGGCAGGAGACCTGAAGGGAGCCGGGAGGCACTTTGCGATCGTCGTGAGCCGCTTCAATGCATTCATCACGGAGCGTTTGTTGCAGGGTGCGCTCGACGGACTGCGCCGCAGCGGGGCGCGAAGGGAAGACATCGAGATTACGCGCGTGCCGGGCAGCTTCGAGATTCCTTCAGCCGCGCGCATGCTCGCCGAGAGCGGCAAGTACGACGCCATCATCTGTCTCGGCTGCCTGCTGCGCGGCGATACGGCGCACTACGACGTGATCGTGAACGAATGCGCACGCGGGATCGGACAATCGGCGCAGGAAACTGGCGTGCCGCACGCTTTTGGCGTGCTGACCTGCGACACACTCGAACAAGCCATCGATCGCGCCGGATTGAAGATGGGGAACAAGGGATTCGAGGCGGCGCTGACAGCGGTGGAGATGGCGAGTTTGAAGGAAGTCGTCAGTCGCCAGTCGTCGGGAAGGAAGTCCTCAGTCGCCAGTCGACAGTCTGTAGCAAGCGCCCCCAACGGCAAGAACGCTGGCAAGAAAACTGTCGTTGCTCGATCGTCGGTTGTTGGCAGATCTGCTCGCCGTCGGCCATCGAGTAAGTCGACGAAAAAGAGAAGCGCCCAATAGAGATCTCGCCAAAACTGCGATCTCTGAAGCCCAACCTTCCTGTAAACTGGCCTTCAACTTTTAACCAATGCGGCGACCTTCAATAGAACCGCTGACGACCGACGACTAGCGACTGCTTTATGGGAACCCGAAGAAAATCTCGCGAGCTGTGCCTGCAGATGCTGTTTCAAGCGGACATGGGCAAACAGGTACCGGACGCTGTCCGGAAAACTTTCTGGGCCGAGCGCAAGGAAGTTACGGATGACGTGCGGGGGTTTGCCGACGATTTGTTTCGCACCGCAACCGACCGCACCTCCGACATCGACAAGCTGATCGAAGGCCACGCCGAGCACTGGCGGATGGAACGCATGGCAGCGGTGGATCGCAACATCCTGCGCAGTGCGGTGGCGGAGTTTCTGGGCTATCCGCAGACACCGCGTGCGGTTGTTATTAATGAAGCCATCGAGATCGCGCGCAAGTTTTCCAGCCCGGAGTCGGTACAGTTCATCAACGGCGTGCTCGACAGTGTGGGACGGGACCTGGAAAAGGCGCGAGCGTAGGACGTCGCGATTAGCGACGGTTGAGAAAAGCGAACCTCAGCGGCTAAAGCCCTGAATGGCATTGCCTCACGGCTGAAGCCGTGCCCCTCCCAAAGTTGTTTTCCTGAATTTCTTCAAGCCTAGATTACGGCTGCACAGCCACCAGATCCGGATTGCAGGTCAGTGGGACGTTGCTGCACAGGCTTGATTTGTTGCTGTTGTTGGCGGTTGAGAACGTGATCTGTTCGAGGTCGCCTCCGGAAACTGTACTAACCACGTGTACCGATCCGTCGTTGGCGCCGACATAGATGAGGGTTCCGTCGGGCGTGAGGCTGGCATCGAGCGGCACAGGATTTCCGGCTAGCGGAATCGCAGAGACTGCGTTCACTCCCAGATCGACCACGAAAACGCTTCCCAGATTGCTGGCGAGAATGTAGGCGCGGGAGTAGTCCGGCGCGATCAACAGCTTGAGAGGCGTGAAGGTGCCTTGCCCGAGATTGACGAAGTTCGATCCCGTGGGAGTGGCGGTGAAAGGGCAGGTCGTGGCCGATGGACTGTTCAACGTCGCGGGAGTCGGCGCTTGCACCTGCACATCAAAGACATCGATGCCCGGCGACTCCACGCCGATGGCGCGCACTCCGTCCGCGATGGCGCGGAACAGCGTGGGATGGCCTCCCGAGAATGCGGTCGCTTGTCCGTAGGTCGTATCGCAGGCATTGCGCATGGTAACGCCGCTCGGCCCAGCAAGATAAATAAGAGATCCGTTCACGTAAGACGACACCGCCGTTTCAACCGCCGGCAGGGCTATAGTCTTCATCGCCTGCGAAGGCGAATACACATACATCGTGCTGCCCGCGACCAGGAACGCTTTCAACCCATCCGGAGAGAAGTCGGCCGCAGTGACGCCGGTAAGTAGCAACGGAACAACGCTCTCGCTTGTGCCTAGCAGACCCGTAATCACGTAGACCTGATTGGGCACGGATTTCGTGTCGGAGACGATGACTTTGTCGCCGTCGACCGAAACGGCCAGCACTTTGCCGGGAACGTTGGTCATTTGCGAAACCGTGCCCGCTGTCGTGGAAGTGCCGGCGCTGAACACGATGAGTCCGGCTGAACTGCCGAGAAACGCCTTTACTGCCGCGGCTTTCCCCGCACTTGTCGTTCCAGGCAGGGGGGAGAAGATGAGTGAGTTGGGAGAGCTCGGGAGGCTCGTGCTGAGGCCTGGCGCATTTGTCTTGATATCCACCGGAAACAGGAAGGGCTGGCATCCGGCGATGGGGTGTGTGGGGTCGATATCACACTGAGTCGTAGTGACGTAGACCGTCCCCGTACCGGCAGGCGTGCCGGTGATCAATCCAACGATTGGATCACCTACGTAGTTACCGATGGAGGGCGTTGTTGAGGAATACACGGGATGAACTGGCTGCACACCGATGTTGCAAGATGGTGGCAAGCATTCGGCGGTGATGCTGACTCCGCCGGTTGCCTTGGTCGAAACTGAGGCAGTGCCGCTTGCCGTCCCAGTTCCGCTAGACACGGTAGCGTTGGCGCCGGACGACGAAAAATAGGTGAGGGTGGGAACGGGATTTTTTAGTTCGTTGCCCAGTCGGTCGGTGACTGTGGGTGTGAGCGTGACGCCCGTGGTGTTATTGGCGACCTCGAAAGATGTGTTGGTGGCGGCGTTGCCCACCTGCAGGTTTACCGATTGCACCAGGCACGTCTCGAAGTAAGGGTGCAACATTCCATTCTTATCGGGAACTTGCGCCGGTTGACTGGTGACCCCGGCGATTGTAGCGAAAATTTGGGTCAGCCCGGGTGCGACCGATGTAAAGCGCGCCTGCGTGATCTGCTTGCCGTTGTTGTTATTGAGGGCCGGGTCCGAAGTGCTCAATTTGGCCACAGCATTGTTGGTCTGCGAAAAGGTGAACGACCCCACCGTGTTCGTGATGTCAATCTGTGTGCTGCCGGTCACGCGGAAGGCTTGCGCTTGAAAGTCGAGAAAGTTTTGGATTCCGGGACCCTTGGCCAGGGTGACGCAGTCGGGCTGCGGAATCGGCGGATTGATCTCAGAGACCTTGATCAGATCAACGTGTTCATGGACATAGACCGTCACCGGCGCGCTGGTCACACCGTTCGCTGTGGCCGTGACCTCCGTGACGCCAGCTCCTTGCGGCGCACAAATCCGGCCAAACGTATCCCACTTTCCGGCGCAGGCGAGGCCGCCGGCCGACGGCACGAAGCTCAAAACGCTCGGGTTACTCGAGGTAAAGACGACTGGAGTAGTGGATGTCGGGGTGAGGAAGGCCGAAAACAAAAGGGTCGCTCCGAGATCGAGACTGCCAGTGGTGGGCGTAAGGTTTATTGCGGTGGGAGTCGGCGTAACAGAGGTCCCGACGGGATTACTGCTTCCGCAGCCATTCAGGCTGGCAAAACCAAGAAGAAGGAAAAAGACCGTAAGAATCCGAGAGACAAACCGACGCATGCATCCTCCCCGCCGGGGCGAGTCGCGAGCCTTCCGGCGAGTCCATGTATCTGCTGGAAAACGTTCAGTGTAGAGGCGAGCCCGTTTTTGAGCAAGGGGCTCCCCCGTCGTTCCTGCGCCTGCTTTCAGATGCGAGCTATAGTGTTGACGATGTTCGCGGGCGCTTGTTATATTTAAAAGGTTCCGCGAGTTAATTCTGGCTTGCCTGGAAGCGGTGGGTTCACACGCCGCGCGTTTTTTTTGTGCGCGGTGCCTCCGAAGAGCGGCTGAGTTTTGGAAACAACATGCTTTCGGATTTGATGATTCGAGAGCTTCCTCGCTGAAATGCTTCGCGCTCACTTCTCGCCCGTCGAGAAGCTATGCGAAGCAAGGTTGACGAAACGGAGCACCTCCGAAGTTGGGCTTGGTGCCACCGTCGTCGGCATTAGTCTGATTGGGAAACCGAAATCTTCTTTCCGGTGACGTTGTGTCCGGCGAGAAATATGGCTGGCGCAAGTGGTGTGCTGGTCAGACCCGGAAACGGGGGACAGCAGATGCATGGCAAGTGTGTGCGTGCTCCGGATGAGTGCGCCTGACACCAGCCCTGCTGAAGGAGCAGCAAAGAGTGCCTACGTTTAATCAATTGGTGCGTTCCGGTCGGAAGAAGCCCCGTTACAAGACGGCCAGCCCGGCGTTGCAGTCCTGCCCGCAGAAGCGCGGCGTCTGCACCCGCGTGTACACGCAAACGCCCAAGAAGCCGAACTCGGCGCTGCGCAAGGTCGCGCGCGTGCGGCTCACCAACGGAATTGAAGTGACGACGTATATCCCTGGCATCGGCCACAACCTGCAGGAGCACTCGATTGTGCTGATCCGCGGGGGCCGCGTGAAGGATCTGCCGGGCGTGCGTTATCACGTGGTGCGCGGAACGCTGGACGCGGTCGGCGTCGCGGGCCGCAATCAGGGTCGCTCGAAGTATGGAGCGAAGCGGCCCAAGAAAGCTTAAAGGCAGTTCTCAGTTCCCGGTTCTCAGTTCTTAGTTGAACTGCACCGGAAGTAACTGAGAACTGGGAACTGAGAACTGAGAACATGCCTAGAAAAGGACATATCGCAAAGCGCGGGGTCGCCGCTGATCCGGTGTATCAGTCGGATCTGGTGACCAAGTTTGTGAACTCGATGATGTGGCAGGGCAAGAAGTCGACGGCCCAAGGCATCTTCTACGAAGCGCTCACGCAGTTGCAGGCCAAGGGCGGCGACGAAGCCTTGAAGCTGTTCAAGAAGGCGGTGGAGAATGCGAAGCCCCTGCTCGAGGTGAAGACCCGGCGCGTGGGCGGTGCGAACTACCAGGTGCCCGTCGAAGTGAATGCCGACCGGCGCACCTCGCTTGCGATCCGCTGGTTGATCACGTATGCGCGCGGCCGCGGCGAAAAAGGCATGACGGAGAAATTGACGAACGAATTGCTGGATGCCGCCAACAACCGCGGCGCGGCCATCAAGAAGAAGGAAGACGTTCACCGCATGGCGGAAGCCAACAAGGCCTTCGCGCATTACCGGTGGTAGAAGAGCAGCCGTTAGCTCTTGGCTTGGTTCCAAGATGCGAGCGGTTTGGCTAAAGGCTAAGAGCCAAGAGCTAAAGGCTTATCTTTTGACCCTAAGAAAGAGCTGAGAACACTGTGGCACGTACCGTCCCATTAGAACGTTGCAGGAACATCGGCATCATGGCGCACATCGATGCCGGCAAGACCACTACGACGGAGCGCATCCTGTTCTATACGGGCAGGACGCACCGCATCGGAGAGGTCCATGAAGGCACGGCCACGATGGACTGGATGGAGCAGGAGCAGGAGCGCGGCATCACGATTACGTCCGCGGCGACCACCTGCACCTGGCGCGACATTCGCATCAACATTATTGATACACCCGGCCACGTCGATTTCACGGCGGAGGTGGAGCGATCGCTGCGCGTGCTCGACGGCGCAGTCGCGGTGTTTGACGCTGTTCACGGCGTGCAGCCGCAGTCGGAAAAAGTATGGCGTCAGGCCGATAAATACGGCGTCCCGCGAATTTGCTTCATCAATAAGATCGACAAGATGGGTGCAGACTTCGAGCACGCCATCGACACCATCCGCAAGCGCCTCAATGCCAAGCCGGTAGCGATCCAGATTCCCATCGGACAGGAAGACAAGTTCCGAGGTGTGGTCGACCTGATCAATATGAAGGCGATCGTCTGGAAGGACGACACCATGGGCGCGGAGTACGTCACCGAGGCGATTCCCGCCGAACTGCAGAAGAAAGCGGAAGCGTTCCATACGCAGCTGGTCGAGACGGTTGCCGAGAACGACGACGACATCCTGCACAAGTTCCTGGAAGGCGAAGAGATCAGCGGCGAAGAGCTGCGGAAGTCGCTGCGCAAGTCGACCATCGCACTGAAGCTGTTCCCGGTCGTCCTGGGAACGGCCTTCAAGAACAAGGGTGTTCAGCCGCTGCTCGACGCAGTGGTGGACTTCCTGCCCTCTCCTCTGGATACACAGGAGACTCAGGGCGTTAATCCGGAGACCGGCGAACACATTACGCGGAAAGCCAATGACAAGGAGCCGTTCTCGGCCTTGGCATTCAAGATCATGGCCGATCCGTTTGTCGGCCAATTGACGTTTATCCGCGTGTATTCCGGACAGTTGAAGTCCGGCGAGTCGGTCCTGATCTCGCGTACGCAGAAGACCGAGCGCATTGGGCGGCTGCTGAAGATGCACGCCAACAAGCGCGAAGACATCCAGGAAATTCTGGCGGGGGATATCTGCGCGGTCGTCGGATTGAAGAACGTTTCGACGGGCGACACGATCTGCGACGAGCGGCATCCGATTACGCTCGAGTCGATCACCTTCGCGGTGCCGGTGATTTCGGTCGCAGTTGAACCCAAGACCAAGGCTGATCAGGAAAAGATGGGCATGGCGCTGGGCCGGCTGGCGCAGGAAGATCCGACCTTCAAGGTTCACACCGATCCTGATAGCGCACAGACCATCATCAGCGGCATGGGAGAGTTGCACCTTGAAATCATCGTCGACCGCATGATGCGCGAGTACAAAGTCGAGGCCAACGTCGGCAAGCCGCAGGTTGCCTATCGCGAGACCATCCGCAAGCATTCCGAAGCCGAAGGCAAGTACATCCGGCAGACCGGCGGCCGAGGACAGTATGGGCACGCGAAGATTCGCCTGGAGCCGAACGAACCCGGCAAGGGCTACGAATTCGTCAACGACATCGTGGGTGGCACGGTTCCCAAAGAATTCATTAAGCCGATCGATCAAGGCATTCGCGAAGCCATGGAAGGCGGCGTTCTTGCCGGTTATCCCATGGTCGACGTGAAGGCGACGCTTTACGACGGCAGCTACCACGACGTCGATTCAAACGAAATGGCATTCAAGATCGCCGGTTCGATGGCGTTCAAGGAAGCCGCGCGCAAGGCGAGCCCGGTGATTCTCGAGCCGGTGATGGCGGTGGAAGTCGTCACGCCGGAAGATTTTGCGGGAACGATCATGGGCGATCTTAGTTCGCGCCGCGGACGAATTGAAGGCATGGAACATCGCGCTGGTTCGCAGGTGATTAAGTCGATCGTGCCGCTGTCGGAGATGTTCGGATACGCGACTCACATGCGTTCATCGACGCAGGGCCGCGCCGAATACTCGATGCACTTCGCGCGTTATGAAGAAGCGCCGCGCTCGGTGGCGGAAGAAATCATCGCCAAGGTGCAGGGCACGGCGAAATAGGTTTTGTATCGGGGCGTGGCTTCAGCCGCGCCGTAAAGTGAGCGAATTAATACGGGGCTCTAGCCCCTGAGGACAAAGAGCAATGGCGAAGGAAAAGTTTGAGCGTAATAAGCCGCACTGCAACGTAGGGACGATTGGTCACATTGACCATGGCAAGACGACGTTGACGGCGGCCATCACGAAGGTGTTGTCGAAGCACAACCCGAAGATCCAGTTCCGCTCGTTTGACTCGATCGACAACGCGCCGGAAGAAAAGGCGCGTGGTATCACGATCGCGACCGCGCACGTCGAATACGAGACGCCGAACCGGCACTACGCGCACGTCGACTGCCCGGGTCACGCCGACTACATCAAGAAC
>Ga0073909_10000177_pt1 | contig 23086 bp, 29 predicted proteins | sample Coa_R1_6_FD_66439 | JGI IMG/M metagenome (GOLD analysis project Ga0073909, IMG submission 66439) | Surface soil microbial communities from Centralia Pennsylvania, which are recovering from an underground coalmine fire. - Coalmine... | ecosystem: Environmental > Terrestrial > Soil > Unclassified... | reverse complement strand
GGCCCATCTCACCAACAACCAGCTCACGCGCCTCGCCCAAAACGAAGCCGTGCGCCAGGTGGTTGACTCCACTTTGAAGATGTACGCCCGCCGCGAGAACTACTTTGCCCTGCAAGGTACGGACAAGTCCGCGATCGGCGTCATCACTGCACTGCCAGGCGGCAACGTGCTCCAGTTTTCCTGGGACACCACGCTGCAGGGCAATCGGCTTTTCGACAAGGACCAACAGATTCAGATTTTCAGTCCGGGCGGAGTACAGCGAGTGGCGGGTCTGCCAACCATTGGCTCATCGCTCTATAACACCGTGCTGTCGGTCGACAAGACGGCCGCCTCGGGTGCTACTGGACCAGTAACACTCGCCGCCGCACCGCCGACCGACGCCGCGCCCGGCGACACGGTGGTCTTTCGCAACTCGTTCGGCTTGATGCCGCAGGGGTTCATCTACTACGTGGACGACACCGGCAGCTTCAAAGGCATCCCGCGTTCGACCAATCCGGCGATCTTCTCGTCCATCATCAGCAGACAAACCGGCACACCCGCGATTTCACCGGGAATCATCCGTGAGTTTCTCTCGCTGATGGAGTCGAAAATGGGGTACGGCGTTGATGTCGCGCTGCAAATTTGGATGAATAAGACTCAGTATTTTAACTGGGAGAGTCAAGTTTATTCTTCGCCCTTTGTGCGCAACATCGGGCCGGACAAAGTCAACAAAGTCGACCTCTCGGTAGGCGAGCTCTACTGGGATGGCCACAAGTTTATGACCGACCCGGACGTCCCTCCGGGCCACGTCGATTTCATCAACTTTCTAACCTGGCGGAAGCTCGTACAGACGCCGACTCAACCTTATCAGTTTGACTCGGGCAGCTACGTGGTGAACCCGCTCAACTCTTACGGCGAGCGTTTGGACCAGCGCCAGTCAACCATCTTCTCAGAATACAACTGGGATTGTACTGACCCGCGTTCGAACGGTCGCATTGAAGGACTGGCCTTCAATCGCATTCACATCTAGGGAAGGCTACGCCATAGCTTCGCCGGGGGGTGAGTTTTCACGTCTCGCCTCCCGGTCCCTGGATTAAGGAGAGCGGTGAGCCTGCAACGGAAACAGGATTACTTCGAGTACCGCGGTGGGTGGTCTTACAAACAACCCCCGCGGCTCGACCATGCTTTCGAGCGCCGCCTGCACGAGATTGATCCGTCCTTGCACCTTATTTGGGGCGGGGTCGCCATCATCCGCAACTCGCCGGACGGTAATCCGGTAAGCGTGCTGGGCGACCCGCGCGCGACCAAGAAGTTTCACGGCCGGTTGATGGCCCGCTGGCTCAACCAAAAAGTTAAGACCTTCCGCGGTTACAGCTTCTCGCTCAAAGACGGGCGCGAACGCATCGTGATGCGCGAGGACTCGATTCCGGTTCGTAGCCGCGAGCTGGCCATACCCAGGTTCGAATACACAGAGTTCGGCGACCTGCGCTGGCACTTCTGCCGCTTTCTCACACCCGAGCGCACCGTCGAGGCGCAAATCTACGCGGCCGACGATCCGGACCTCCCGAGCGAAGGGTTCTATTACGACTTCATGCCGATCGAGACGCCGGACGGACTTTACTGGGAACCCGATCTTGACTGGTTGGACCATGTCGCCAAGGTGGCCTTTGAAACCCTGCACACCCCACTCAAAGACCTTTACCAACGTGACCACGACATTCGCGAGAAACAACTCGAAGCGCAGGAAGAGGCGGCAGAGAAGCGCACCTGCATCAAGCCCGAGGACTTACTGAAATTTACGATTGACCATCCGAGGCTTTTATGACTCCAGAAGTACAACACCGTCCGAACATCGCTGACACCTTGCGCGAGCTCAGTGGCCCAGGCGCCACGATTCCGGATCTGTCCAGCACCATCAAAAGGGTTGAGTCAGTCAACACCATCCGGTTCGTTTTTCATCCCTGGATGCCGATTAACAATCTCGGCTCGGACGGGTTTGCCTTCAACGTGCACCACCTCAGCCTCGACCGGCTCAAGCTCATCCCGATCACCGTTTTTGACTTCACCAGGATTATCAACAAGCGCAGCGGCTTTTCGTTGATGTCCTCCATCGTGGGCGACATCGGCGGCATTCCCGGCCGCGGCCAGGTGGAACTCGAAACGCTGATGCAGATGCCCGCCACCAGCGTCGATTATTTGCGCACGGCGCACGGCGCGAAAGGCCTGGTCGAACTCGAATCACTCATCTCTTATGACGACACCGGGCTGCGCTACAGCTTTGGACTCTTCCAGACCATCTTCCGGGAAGCTCAATCGCAAGAGGACATCGCGCACGGTCATCGACCTCCGGGTCTGTTGCTGGAGCACTTTCCGAACTGGTTGGAGCACGGCGCGCCCAAACTCCTGGAGGACTTGCAGGGTGAGAACGTCAACCAGGGGATGCAGCTCATCAGCGAAATCCGCAAGAGCATCGACCTCGCTTTCGAAGCGGCGCTGAGTCCTTCGGTCGGCATCCTGCCCAAGACCAAAGAAGGTTTGAACATCACCGCCAACCGCGGCACTGGCGGCAAGACCCATCTGGATGCCCAGGACGAATGGTTACTCAAACAGTTTCCGTCCTTTGAAATGGACACTGACGTCGAGCGCGCGCGCTCGGCCATGCAGACTGCGATCGAGGCTGGTAACGCCGGTAATCAGGGCGTCAACAAGCAAATGGCCGACATCATGGAACGCCAGGAACGCATGTTTGCCGCGCAACAACAAACGCTGGACCTACTGACCCAGGCAGTCGTCGGCAGTAAGGCGAAGCCCTCCAAAATAACTGCACCTGAATAGGAGAAAAGAAATGTCAATCCTGACCAAGGACGAAAAGGACGAAAAGGAAGAGAAAGCGACGCGCCGCGACACGAAGGGCAAGAGCGGGAAAGCGGTAGCCGGTGCTGACGAGCCAATCGTCCTGGAGCTGGGCGCGACCACCTCGCTTTCAGCGGCCGACGCCATCGCCGATCCGAATAACGACATCGAGGCCGGTGCCCCGGCGAAGTGGACCACGACCAATGCCTGCGCGGTGATTACTACCGAGGACCATACCGGTGACACCGTTGAGGTCGTTGGCTCTTCGGTCGGTCGGACACGCGTGTCTTACGCGCAGAAGGTCGACATCTCGGCCGATGACGCGATCGCCGCGGCCTTCGCGGGCGCTAAGTACACCGACGACGTGCACGACCGCCATTCCGTCTACTTCGACGTCGACGTTGTGCCAGTGGGCGCCGCGCACGAGCAGTTGAAGAAGGCGGCTTTTATGAGCTCGCAAAAGTTCGACGGTCTGTTGCCGCTGAACGAAGTCCAGGAAGGACCTTCGGAAAAGACTCCCTATGGCATGGACCAGGAGAACAAACCCGTTGCTCCGTTCCCCGGCATGGTCAGTCCGTTTGACGATTCCTCGGTGGCCCGCGCCTCCGAAGATGCGGTCGCCAACAGCTCGCCCGAGGGCATTGCGAAAGCTCGCGATGAAGCCAAGAAGGACGGCAAGGACGAGAAGAACGACAAGGACAAGCGCGACAACAAGAGATAAATGGGCGAAACCGTTCAACAGGTCATCAGTGGGGTTTATACGCTGCTTCGGAGGCCCAGCGAATTAAAGCTGCATCCGGACGACGTCAAAGAACTGCTCAATGATGACCTGCGCGGTCGCACTCAGGACCTCGACCTCATGGGACGGGAGCAACGCACCGAATCTCGTGAGGTCGCGGTTGACCCGGACGACTACGACTACCGCGTCCGCATGACGGCAGTCCCGGATTTCGAACCAGTCAGACTGGAATACTGCGCGCCGGTTTACGCCAACGTCGAGGCCTGGAACGAAGTCATTCTGATGAACCCGCGCGTTTGGAAAACTCATTACACCTGGCAAGACAAAGTCATTGGTGCTTTCTATGGCTCGCTGGCGGTCCAGGACGGCTGCCGCTTAAAGCTGAATCTGGATCCGCCGGCCGCCTCGACGTACCGCTGGCGCCTCACTTATCGCACTCCGTTCCTGCGCATTGTGCAGGAAGGCGAACGGCCACCGATACCGGGAAACTTTTTGCCGCTGCTCAAACTTTCCACGGCGCTCAAGTGCATTCCGATCGTGAACGACAACTCGCCCGAGTGGGATGCCTGGGTCGCCCGCGTCTCACCGGTCTATGTCGCTGAGCTGACGCAGTGGGAACAACGCTGGCAGACCTATCTCGACACCTCGGTCGAACCACCGACGATGCCCAGCAAACCGTTCAACCATTTCCGCCGTCGCGTGCGCACGTCGACGCGAGGCTATCTGCCCTGGCAATAACAGGGTACTTACGGGGTACTTATGGGTGTTCCGGAAATCGAGAACCACATCGTTGACATCCTCAATGCAGCACCTACCTGGGGCGGCACGATAGTCAGCAAGCGCCGGTCACCCGAGGCCGTTACGCAAGCGCGTATCGAGGCGACCATGGAAGTCATGCGGGCGATCGCTTCCAACCCGCAAAGCAGCTATTTCGGTTCCCTGGCTACGATGGTCACCGTCGAGAACGGCGACTTTCTGCCCGCGCACGAAGGCGAGCCGGGCATCCCGTTAATCATCCCGTACCCTGGCGCCGAACCACGTTCGGGCATTCCTGCCGACCCCGACGAAATCGACTCCTACATGTATGACATTACGACGGGTCCTTACCGCGCGCTCTACTCGGGCGCGGTCGACGCCCAGGCAGTGGCGTACAACGAACAGACCAAAGGCGGGCGGATCTCGCCTACCGCATGTCGCTACTCAATCATCAACGGGCAAATCAAGTTCACCGGCGATAGTGTGCAAGTTCCGCTGGTCCAGCTCGACCCTGATGCGGCCGACTTCTCCGACAAGGTCCCGACCATCTTCGAACCGCTGATCGTCAAGCTCGCGATTCCCAAGCTGGTTAAGGAGGGTGACAACCTCTCGGTCTACGCCGCGGCGTATGAGCGCGCGGCCTACATCGACCTGGCCTCGATACGCGCCGGGAGCAATCAAATCTCGCCCCTCTCGACAATCATGCTGGCTCAGAAAGCGAGTTGAAGTGAATGCCGTCCCTGCGCGAGCTAGTCACGAACCCCGAACGACGCGCTAAGGCGCAGGCCTGGCAAGCGGAGTTGCGCCAACGGTTCGGACCCAGTCTCAACCGGCATCCGGCAGAGCTCGCTTTTGTCTACGGGGTAGACCGCGAAAAGATGGTGCTGGGCCAACTCCAGGCGTTTAAGAATCTGCCTCTCGATACTCCGGAGCGGCAGCGCCATTTCGAGTTCTGGAACAACTCGCTCGCCGAAGGCCTCGCCATGCAGGGCCGGTTCCGTGAAGCGGCCGCTATCTCCTGCAGCGAGGACCACGCCCGCACCTATACCGAAAAAGCCACCGCGCTCGAAGCCTTCGGCCAACAGTGTGAGTGCCCGACGACGATGGTGCTGCCCTCAGCTCGCGACGCCAAAGGGGAACGCGTTCCCGCTCGCGTCAAGGTCGAGTCAGTCTTTGACGGCAAGAACCACATCAGCCTGTCCCGTTGCCTCCATTGCGCGGGCCTGTTTGCGATAACTGAATGAAACAAGACCTCGGCAAATGGCAGTTTCGTGAGTACATCTCGTCGCAAATTCGCGGCGCCGGTGGCGACTTCTTTGCGCCGGGCTCGGAAAACGCCATGGTCACCGGTGACGGTTTCATTCGCGCCTTCCGCGGCATGGAGTCTCAGACTGGTATTCCCTCACGCTTGTACTTCAACGCCGACCAGGAATACGCCGGACTGGGCGACGCGGCCGAGAACGCCTCCGGTTCAGCCTTCCTGGTGCGCGAGCTCCTAACCGTGATCGGCAATGGTCTCGTGTGCTTCAACGGCGTGTCGTTGTTCGACGCGGTGACGCACCCGGAGATAGGCACCGTTCCTTTTCACGCCTCAGACATTCTCTACTTTATTAAGAAGAACCCGGACGGCACTTTCCCCACTGGTCCCGACAACGGTCCTTTCCAGGTCGGACACACACAACCGTCAGCGCCGTTTGTCTATCCGCACGACAACCCCTCGGCCGGGCAGTACCCGATCCTGGGCACCGTCGCCGTGAAGGTTTGGCGGGTCTCCGCTATTACCGGGCAGACCTCGCTTGCTTCGCTGCCCTCGAACGTGCTGACGCTCAATCAACAGAGTGTCATCGTGCAGTTCCCCGACGCGGACTTTAACGGGCAAACGCACTGGGGTATTGGTGTCCCGAAGATTGGTTTTGACATCCTCGGCGTTTTCTACGAGCTGCCCACCGAACTGCAGGGCGAGATACCCGAGACGCTGCTTACTTATCAACGCACGGCCACCGGCGCCTCAATTCCAGCGGCGCCCTCGAACACAGTCACCGTTACCGATGGCAGTCTGACTGCCGCCGATGTCGGACGGCGCATTGCCTTCGGCGGGTTTGACTCCTGGATCACCGCCGTTATTTCCGGCTCGCAATGCACGGTCAACGGCACCAGTGCGACGGGGGCCTCGGGCACGGCGACGATCAAGCACGCGGTTGACGGCATCCTGCGCGGTCTGGAAATCAGTTGGACCAACGGCGCCCTCATCCAGCAAAACCTCGTACCCGATAAAGCCTTCACTCCTAACCCTGGTCAGTTCGCCGGTTCTATCAATGACACGCTTTGGCTCGACTCGGACGGCATCATCTTTGTCGGTGAGCCGAACGAGATTGGATCCTTTCCCCCCGACAATGCGATCTTTGCTAACGAGCGGGCGGTGCAGTATCTGCCGGGTGCGGAAGGAATGCTCCTGCGTTTTGGTAAGCATTCGTTCGGTGTCATCAACTATGTCGGTGGCCGACCGGCGCTGGAGTATCAGGAGTTTTGGCATGACCTCGGCATCGAGTTCCCGCAGAACGTCGCGCGCGGTTCGGGTGGGCGCGTCTTACTCTGGCTCGGACGTCCGGCCATGCTCGACGGCATCACTCCGAATTATGACTACGGGGCGAAGGTCGTTGAATTTGTGACCTGGGATGGCCAACAGACAGCCGACAAACCAATCGTGCCCGGTTATGACGGCATCGGTGACTACGAGGTTTGGTGTCTCGGGCAAACGGCCATCTGCAAGTACGTGCCGAAGGACGCCTGGTGCGCGCCGGTCAATCTGGCGGGCCTGGTCAACGGCAACATCGTTGCCGCTCTCACCCATCATCGACGTCTCTATCTGACGGCCCGCTCGCTCGACGGCACCACGCTAACCCGTTACCAGTGGGATGTCGGCACCGGCAGCATAATGAAGGTGCAGAGTTCCGACATTCGCCCGAACGGCTACGGCGCCACCATCACCGAAGTCAACACCCAGGGGCGCGTCGACAACCTCACTCACCCAGTCAAGATTGAGCTGATTTCGAACTATGACGACGCTGCGCCGGTGCTGCTTTACCAGGGCGTCGCCCCGCGCGTAGGGATACAGGATTTCATTCCGACCGAAGAGCCCAACATCATCGACTCGAAGCAACACGCGATGAAGCTCACCCTGCAGAGCGCGGGCGGAGATGCGGGTTGGGATTTTGTGGAAACCAAAGGCGAACTGAACGAGGTGAGAACCCCGGCTTAGAAAGTGATGAAGCCGCAGCAAGACGCACTCTTTGATTTTATGACGCCGCGGCCGCGGACTACTTCTTCCGCTCCTGCGGCACCGGCGCCACCACCGCCGCCGCCTCCGGTCGTGGATACGTTGCAGCAAGAGCGCGCCCGCCTGGCGCTCGTGCGGGCCGACTGTACGACGTCAAGCCATTGTCGCGCCTGCGGCCTATTTATCAAGACCTACAAGGAAAGGCTGCACTCCACGATGGCCCGCGCCCTGATTCAGATGGTTAAGCAGTATGAGCGCGGCAATGACTGGATTCACGTCCCGCGACTTGAAAAGAGCATGGAGTCAGTCAAAAGCCCTTGTCTAACGCAGCTCGGGCGCTGGCAGTTGATTGAGAAGCACCCAGGGAAAGAAGTAGACCCGGCCCGAAAATCGTCGGGACTGTGGCGGCCGACCGAGCTGGGGATTGACTTTGTTTACGGCCGCGTCCGCATCCCTGGGCATGTATTCGTCACTGACGGCAAGATTCTCGCCCGCAGTATTGAAGAAATCGACATCTGGCAAGCGCTGCGGAAGAAGTTCAACTACCAAGAATTGATGGATGGAAGTTAATGGTCCTACCACTGGTCGACACAACTCGGGAAGGCTACGTCAGTCGTGGCGACCTCGTAGACTTGAAGGAGGACATTCTCACCAGTCTGCAGACCGGCCAAATACTGATCCCGCAGGTGCTGCCCGATCAACCCATCTTTGCTGGCGGCACGAACCACGCTCCTAACAGTGACGTTTCTTATTCCACGGCGGCCGCCACGATTCCCGGCACTCAACCAGGGGATGCGGGCGACCTGAACCAGGAAGCCTATCGCTTTTACCGTCAGCCAGTGAGCGCCGGGGTCGTTCCCGACCCGGCGCACGCGTTGAAGGCGATAGGCCATTCTTTGTACGCCGGTGCCGAAGGCGCCAACCCCGACATCCCGGACTGGCAACGGGTCGACGGGTGGGTGGAAATTGGCGCAGTCGGCGCCACTCAGTACGACATCGCTATTCAGTTGCTGAGCAAGATTGTGGGTCCGGGGCAACGCTGGTATGTGCGTTGTCGCGTAGTCGCCTTGAACGCAGCCCTGGTTCCGGCAGACGTCCAGGTGTTTGCCGGTCTTTGGGTAAAGAGCGCGAGCTCTGAGGGTTGGGCTCAAGGCGACGCCTTTGACCTCTCGGCGCAAGTCATCGGCAAGGTCGGCCCGAAACTGTTGCAGTATCGAGTGCTGGCCAAGACTGATTCGGGCGTCTCGATTCTTTCGAACATCCTCAGCGTGCCCAATGCGCCGACCACGTTGTCGCAGGCGAATTACATCAAGCTCTTCTATGACGCTGGTCCCGGCTTTATCGAGTTCCAGATTTTCAAGCTCGACGGCGCCGTCTATAGCAAGGTCGGTGTTATCCGCAACTCGACCGACCTCCAATTCAATGACGTCGGCACGCCGGGCATTCCGGAAAGCGGGTGGCCCGCCGACCCTGGTAACGCGCCGAAGGCTTTTGCGCAATCGACCAACGTCCTGATCGCTCCGTTTGGATCCACCTGGAGCGCGAACGACCTCACCATCGACATACCCAAGACCTACAACTTCAAAGACACGTTGCCCGATGGTCAGTACCTGCGGATCGGTCTGACGGCGCCGACTGCCGTGGCGCGTCAGATAGGCATTGACCGCATCTGGTTCTCGACCACCTTCAACACCTGGGCGCCCGACTCGGTGCGTCTCGCCGATGGCAGTTCGCCGGTTCCTTCGATTAGCCCGATACAGGGTAACCAGGGGGGCGGCGGCCCGGTGCTCGGCCCACCCTATGGCGGCAGTGGCGGCCCGACCTGCGTGCTCACCAACATGCCGGTGCTGGTGCGCGATCGCCGTCGCTCGCGCTTCAAGAAATTCTGCTCGACCGGCGTCGGCGACACGGTCATCGGTGACCTCAAGATTCCCTACCTGGTACTTCGGAAACGCCTCGGGACGGCCTGCGAATACATCCAGCTACGCACGGCCAACGGCATCCGCTACGAATGCAGCCGCAACCACCGCCTGGTCATGGACCTGGAGGCCCGGCGCTATCAGAAGGCGGAAAGCATCGAGGTCGGCGACGAGCTGCCCTCCTGGGTATGCGGACGTTTACGCATGACCAGGGTCATTAGCACGAAGCTGGTGCCGCACACCTGCGAGGTCGGTACCTACGTGCTGCGCGACATGAGCGGCGTGTATGGCGACGGTGCTGGGATCTACGTGGCCGGCTATTCCGACGACGAGGACCGCGGCCTGTTCTGCAGCAACGTCAAGCCCTTCGAGGATAGGTTCTTAGGTTTATGAACACAGTGATTTTACCGCCCTCGGAGTGGGACAAGGTCGCGCCCATCGTGCGCACGGTCTTTCACAACGAAATGCCCGAGACCCCGGCGCAGGCCATCTTCCTGGCCACCTTTAACGACGCGGGCGAGCTGCGCGGGTTCGTGCACCTGGAAGTGCTCTTACTGGTCAATTCGATTTATGTCGCTCCGGAAGAACGCGGCACCAGGATGGTTTGGCGCCTGATGAAGGCCATCAACGAGTTGTTAGGGAAGATGCCCGGATTTTCCGCGCTGATTTTCCCCAATCGTGACAGTCACCGACCGCTTTACAAGCGACTCGGAGCGCGCGAGCTGGGAATGCGCGAGGTATGGAGAAAGGATTTTTAGCCATGGGCGGAGATGACGGACGGAAACAACGCGAACAACAAGCCGAGGACGATCTGAAAAAGCAGGCGATTGCCGCGCAAACGGCGACGGCCGACGCCATTGCCAAGGCCAGTGCGCCAACCGAGTTCGAGAAGAACCGCACCGCCGCCGTCAATCAATTCAATAACTGGCAGAGTGGCGCAGCCGGACCTATCGACGTGCGCAACATGCCAGGGGGCGCCGTTCCCCTGAACCTCTTTGAGCAGGCCAAGCAGGCGCACGACGCCAACCGCATTGGCCGCGGATTCGGCACCATGACCGGAGGCGCCAATCAGAACTACGTGGCGCAGCTCGGCCAGGAGAACCAACTGGAGCGCGACCTGTCCGCCTCGGGAGCACTGGAAGGCAACGTCAATCAGGCGATGGCCAACAACTCGGCCGAGGGCTACAACCTCACCGGGATGCAGAACCAACAGAACATGCAGATTGCCAACATGCAGACCGGACGGGAGCAAGCGGGATCCGACCGCTATCTGAATTTCCTGCAACGACCACGACAACCAAGTTTCCTTAAACAACTCGCCCTGTCAGCCATGGGCGGCGCCTCGCAGATGGGTGCAGCTTATTTGACTGGAGGTTTGAGTTCAGCCGCAAAAAAAGCGTAGGCGGCGGCCGGGCAGTTGACGCACCGCCGCCTAGCTGGTCCAGCATGGGGCCTTCCCCGAACTACACTTGACCTGCTATTAAGATTGGCAGAATTTTGCTATTGACGTGCGCGAGGAAATGAGTAGAATTTCCGCAATCGGCGTAAGGGTCGCTGGGGTGAGGACAGTGACCAATCGAGGGCTTAACGTCCTCCGCCACCAAGATAAGGCCCGGTACCAAATACCGGGCCTTTTGGTTTTAGGAGGGCTTCTCGTCACGACGTTCCTCTAGCACATGCACGCGATAATCAAGATCACCTTTGGCTTTAAGCGTAAAAGCCTTTAGGAAAAGAAAATCATTTCGGAGCCCGGCGACGTCAGCCGCGACCTGGACGAGTATCCGGTCGATGTTGATTAGAGTTTCATTGAGCGGCATCGTGCGTTTTTCGTAAGCATCGAGACGCTGCTCCAAACCTTCGAAGCGGCGCTCAAACTCTTCCCGCAGACCGCGGATAGCTGACAGCACGAGTGATGATTCAGTGGTGTTTTCGGACATAGTGTTTTCCTTCCGTTCCTAGTTTACCGTCAGAGTCGCATCTTGCGCAGCTAACAAAGCAGCTTGCTGGGCGTGCATGGCATCGAGCACCTCGCAGGCGCGATCGGTGGTGACCTTGTCGACCGCGAGATAGACCATGGTCATCGTGATGTCGGAGTGTCCGAGGATTTGCGAAATCTCCGCCAGCGGATAACCCGCCCTTAGCAGGCGAGTGGCGCCAGTGCGGCGCAGATCCTTGAGAGTCAAACCCCTGACACCCGCCTTATGTCGCACCGTCTGCCAGGCCTGCGCGCAATCCTGTATCGGCTCTTCCATTCCCGGCCGCGGGCGCACGTCCTTCACGCGCACCGTGCTCCGACTAAACAACCAATCATCATCCTTGAGATTGTTAGTGCGGATCCAGTCGGACAGCAGTTCGCGAAAGCGCGCCGAGATTGGCACGATGCGTTCCTTGTGGGTTTTGGTGGTCCATTGCTGCACCACGATTTGCCGTTCGCGCTCGTGCCAGTCACCCACGGTCAGCTTGAAGAACTCGCTGCTCCGCATGCAGGTGTCGACGAGGCCGACAATAATTAAGCGCAGGTGCTCGCGACCGTCGATGCACTCACGTAACAGCGCGGCCTCTTCCTCGAAGCTCATTATGCGATTGCGAACCTTCTCCTTGCAGCTCTCAATCAAAGGCTCAGTCGACTGCAGGAAAGGAATCTTGCGCGGGTCGCTACTCATCCAACCGAGGTCCACGCGCGCCACGGTGAACATCTTGCGCAGGAGTTTGAAACGATGATTGACGTCAGTGAACGAACGTGCCCGCGGTCTCTTGCCTCCGGCGTTTACCAGGTACTTATTGAACAGGTCATCTTTGATGTCGGCCAACATCCGACCGGTGATGTCGCACAGCCTGGTGCGCTCGTTCAGCAAAGTCCGCCACCCAAGATTCGGGTTGGACCTGGGCGACCCGTTCAAGTAGTACAGCGGATTAGTAAGCTGCCGACGCCCCTTGTTGGTCTTGAAACCGTTACTGAACCGGGCCAGCACTAAATGTTTCTGCTCGAAGTAATCAGCGAGCTCGCCAAAGGTGCGGTCGCGATGCTCAATCTCTTCCTCGGTCTTGCCGTTGATTTCGAAGTCAATCTCTTTCACTTTGTCTTTGTAGTCAGTCATGCTGCCGTACTTGCAGGCGCGCTCGATGGACTTCTGTTTGCCCTTGACCGTGACTCGTTTGCGGACCACCCACAACTGTTCGGTGGTGCCGTCTGCGAGCTTGCGCTGTTTAATGAATACGTTTGGTGGAAGTGGCTTGTTGCTGGTGGTGCTACGTGCTAATCTTTTTTTGGCCATTTGATAGTTACCCTTTCGGTGGTCTAAGAAGAAGGCGGGCGTCTCATCAGGGCAGCTCGCCTTTTTCGTTTTTCAAGTCCTCAAAACGAGGACAATAAGCGCACCTTACACCGCAGTTCGCGCCCCCGTCAAGACCGCCATTCGTCCGCCTATGGCCTCTCAAAAAGGGACGAAATAAGACGCGTTATGACACACGCTGACGAAGCGCTTTCTTAATTTTGCTCAATGTTTTTTGATTTTTGCTGAGGAAAACAACCGACTACCGGCGACTGGGAGGCGGATTTTTCCATGCAAAAACCCCAGCAAAAGTGCTATGTTTTTAATTCGTCCGCCACTTCGTCCGCCTATGCCTGAAAATAGGATCGCGCCCCTCACGCAGCTTTAGCCGGTTTTGGGTGGTGGGATTTCCGCACATCACGAAACTGTCAATTCTCCTGTCTGCGTATTGCTTTTTGCGCACGGCTCACTCTAAGATTCCCGTCCTATGGCAATACCCACCCCAACGCACAGAAAGGTCAAAACGTGAAACTGAATAAATTGAACTTTGCTATCAAGGGCGAGACGCCGTTGATGATGTCGAACCCCCAGGCGATGTTGATTAAGTCGGGCGATGGTCCAAAGGGTCCTAAGAAGCGGCCACCGCATGAAGAGGAAGCAGAGATAGCGGCGTATCGCGATGCCGATGGTTGGTTGAGCTTCCCCGCGCTCGGCGTGCGCAACTCGATCATCGAGGCCTCGGGCATGCACCGCGTCAAAACCCGATCGCTGAAAACCTTCGTCAGTCACATCCAGATTGAACCCGCGGATCTACTCCGGCTCACTAACCTCAAAGGCAAACCGATCAAGGACTATGAGATTGACATTCGCCGCGTGGTGAACAAGACGGCGGGTGCGATCATGGTGGCGCGCCCGATCATTAAAGAGTGGCAAGTGTCGTTCGCTTTGTTGTTCGACCAGCAGTTAATGCCCAGTGATCCGAAGGCGCTATTTGAAATGCTCCTGGATGATGCGGGCACCCGCGTTGGCATCGGGGCGTATCGACCGGCAAAGGGCGGATGGTTCGGCCGCTTCACCGTGGCCTGATGGTCTATGCAACCCTTCGCATCGCCCGGCTCTGCAGACCTGCGTACAGCGCAGCCCAGTAATGCCTCGCTAAGCTCAGCTCAGTACCTTGAATTTTTGACAATTTGATTTCCGTCGCTCGGCCCAGCGTTGCATTCGCAAAGCATGACTTGGCTAGGCACGCCTTAGCTCAGCACAGAATTTAACCATTTGAGTTCGCGGCGAAGCGATGCCTAGCTATCCCAGGCGAGCCATCGCATGGCCCAGCTCAGCACCGAAAGGAAAAAACGTGAACGTAACCGAGGTGGCAAAAGAACTCGACATGTCAGAAGCTAATGTGCATTTACATCTAAAGCAGAACAAGTTCCCAGGCGCGACGAAAGCAACGGAGCCAGGCTCGCGCGGCCGCTGGGACATTCCCGAAAGCGCAGTCACTGCTTTCAAACTCACCCGCGGCACTCGTAAGCGCAGAAAGAAACCAGTCAAGGTCGAGCCCACCGCGGTAACGAAGAACGGCGGCCCCAGTGCAGAGGGTCTGCGGCGCGTCGTTGACCAGTGGCTTGATGTGCTAGTGGAAGAGGGTCGCGTTGAGAGCTTGGGCCAACTAACCCGAGACGACATCCACGATTTGGTAACGCAGCTCCGCAAGGTCAAGAAATGAAAACCAAGAGCTGTCCACATTGCGGCAAAGTATTCGCAGTCGAAGTGCAGGTGCGCGTGTACCCTATAAAACCTAAGCCGAAAAAGAACGCCCCAAAGCGATGACAATTTTAATTTCGCAGCGTGGCAGTGCGATGTATGGCAGGGCCATGCTTTGCAAAGTTCTGCACGCCTTAGCACAGCAATGAAACTAAACGAACGAACCGCATACGCCACTCGGATCCTCGATGATGGTCGCGTCGTCGACGTGGTCCCGCTGACGTTCGGCCGCGCGCGTCTCATCATTAGTGACTCGCTGGAAGATCCGATGTGGCGCGACGGATGGTGATACGATGACATTAGCTTGGCGGTCAGCCAGGCACTCATCTGGAACCCGACGAAATGGAATCGAGAAACGAACGAAGGGGAACCGACCGGATGGAAACGAGCAATGAACATGGGGCGCCAGAACCGGTATCCAGATTGATTTCCGCCTTGCGCTGCGGCGCTGAGCAACGTCGGGCAAAGCGGGGCACTGCAATGCACAGACTAAGATTTTGGTTTCTGCGAAGCAGAGCGATGCGACCCTCGGCTCCGCAGAGCACGCCTAAGCTCAGCTCGGCTTAGCACTGATTTAAGGTTTGGTTCGGAGCAGAGCGCAGCGACTCCCAGCTCCGTCTAGCACGGCACATGCAACGCACTGAAATTCATCGGCCGACCGTTACCCCCTGTCTCGCACCGGGCGGTATCTGGATGCGGCTTTGCACGCGCACGAAGTTACTCAAGGAGGGGTCGCTCACGATGCCAACAGACTGCGCGCTGCAGGCGGAGGCTGACGCGATGAAAACGCGGGCCGCCTTGGAACAAGGGGAAACGGTTTGGCTTTATTTCTATGATGGTGATACGGGCGCCTGCATCGGGACCTGCATTCACCAATGTTGAAGTTGTCGCAGAGCGCTGCAGGGCATTGCACGGCGAGTCTTGGCCACGCAGAGCCTCGCAAGGCAAGGCTCAGCACAGATTAAATAAAACACTGAAAGGGGAAAACACATGGCTGGAAAAGTATTCGATTTAGCAGGCGGAAAAGGTTTTGAGCGTGATGTCGCGGTTACGAAGCTGGTTTTTGATTACACCTTGTATCCGCGCACCAGGGTCAACGAGTATGTGGTCAACCAGTATCGGGAGTCGCATCGGGCGGGCGCCCAGTTCCCGCCGATAGTAGTAGACCAAAAACTGCGGGTCAACGATGGGTTTCACCGGGCGACCGCTTTAATGCGGGAGGGCGTTCCAGTTATCCGCGCTATCTATCGCAAGTTCAAGAACGACCAGGAGTTTTTTCAGGCCGCGGTCGAAGCCAACAACGCGCACGGCAATCAGTTATCGAGCTGGGATCGCTCGCGGGTCATTGCCACGGCGCAGGACCTGGGGATTGAGAAAGAAGTCATCGCGAGCATGTTGGCCGTGACCATCGACAAGATTGAGACCGTCGAGAAGGGCTTTGGTTTCACCAGTGGCGCCAACTCCGAGCCCGGAGAACGACCGGCGCCGCTCAAGCATAGTGTCCGCCACCTGGCCGGCCGCAAGCTCACCGAGAGGCAACAGAACGCGCATAGCCACGTCGGCGGGATGAATCAGACCTTTTACATCAACCAGGTATGTTTGTTCCTCGAAGGAAACCTGCTCGACTACAAGAACGAGGCCGTCATGTCGCGCCTCTATCACCTCAACAACCTGCTCGAAAAGGTCAATTTCAAGAAAATGGCGAGTTGACTTCTACGCGCTGCATAGCGTCGCACGACTGAGCCTCGCGAACCTCAGCACAGAACCCCTCCCCGCAATTTTACGGGGGGGGGGATAAAAAACTCCCTTGGTCCTTTTTCCGCAGTTCGCGTCATGCTAGAATCCGCAGCCCGATCACTCTAATAACTCCTTGCGTTCTGCCCTCTACCCAGGTCGAACAGCATCGTGCGCACGGCTGGGACTCCGGTCAAGAAAGGAAAATGGACCCATGGCACGGTTGGAAGAGAACCTACTGGATTTTCCGGGAAACGCATCCCGCATTCCCTTCACCTACAAACAGACAATCAAAGAACTCGCTGAGGGCCTGGTCAACTCCGACCTGTCCCTCATCGCGTTAGATCACGCAATACATCGCGAGGCTTTTACGCGAGCCTTGGAGAAAAATGGCGGCTGTCTACTGTTGGCCGCTGAAAGTTTAGGTTTGGATGAGGCTGAGTTGAGGTATCAACTGAACCGGCCTTGCTATCGTAAGCTAAGGCGCCTGGTAAGGTCAGGCGCGGCGAATCTCACCGTTGTTCCCGTTACCGATTTCCGCTACGGATAATTCACTAAAAAGACGAAGCAACACGCGAAATTCCCGAAACTCGTCCGGGGGTAGGTCGTCGAAGCGCTGCATGAGCTGGGAACATCTGACCAGCAACGCTTCCCGCACCAGGAACCGGACGAGTTCTTCTATTTCCTGCTCGTGTAGTTCCGCTATCTCGCGCACCGGCGCCAACGCCTCACCGAGAAAATCGAACTTGTCCGCCAGCGTAGTGCCCTCGCCAGTCAACAACCAATGCAGGTTTACTTTCGTGATCTGCGCAATTTTTAGCAGGACCTCAGTGTTGGGGTAGGTGCCCTCAAACCACTTGGCGATCGGTGATTGGCTGCGATAGCCCAGTAAACGGGCAATCTCCGCATCCCGAGCATTGCGGAACGCTGCCCTCAGTCTCTGAGCGAAGTTAGGAACCTCTGTATTACGCGGAGAATCTATTGACACTGTTACGCGAGGCGAGTAAGATTCGCACTGCCTAGTTGGTTCAAGTTCCGCAAAGCGCACACACAATAGCATGGAAGCCGCAAAAAACACTAAAAAACTCGTTGCTTTAACTAAGAGTGAGAGGTTCGCCATGCTCGCGCTGCGGAAGGAAAAGATTGTAGACGTGGCGCGCACCCTGGGCGAGAACCAAAAAAGCATCTCCGACGCCCTCAACGAACTCCGCAAAAACTTTCGTGTCCGCGACAAGATTGCTGCCCACCTGGGCCTCAGTTACGAACAATGCTGGGGCGAGGAAGAGCCGAGCGAGGCGCAGTTGCGATCGCGTGGTCCAAAGTTGCGTTTAGCTACTCCACCTGAGACCCCCGCGTGACTCCTAAAGCGCGGGCGGTTCGCCACCTATCGGGTGTGGGGCTGACGGCAGCTTGTTCGAGCTACAGCGAATAGGTTGCCGTGATTCCCACTCAGATGCAGGAAAGAAAGGTAGTGCAAACCATGGACGAGAAATTTCTGAGCTTACAAACATTAGGCCAGGGAGCGGCGGTGGAAATCTTCAATGAAGAGCTCACCAAAATGCTCGACAACGTCCTCGACCCGAACACGTCCGCTACGGCAGCTCGTTCGGTCACTCTTACTTTTGCGGTTACGCCGGACGAGGATCGCTCGTTTGGTTCCGGCAAAATCGACGTCAGCTCAAAGCTGGCGCCGCATAAGAGCGTCGGGTTGCCGGTCTACATCGGTCGCCATGCGGGCAAGGCAGTAGCCACGGAACGCGACTCGCGGCAGCTCAGCTTCGATGACAACGTCCAGGCGTTCAAGACTGGAGGGCCGAATGGCATCTAACTCTCCACTCATTCCCGACGCAGCCGTCCAGGCGATTCAGGACTCGGTCGAGACCAAACTTATTGCCGTCGATGACCACGACTTTACGACTCGTCCGGTTTTTATTCCACCGCCGGAGCCGCTACCCAAACCGCTCATGCTGAATACGCTGGAGGGACTGTCGGCCTACATCAAGTCCGACCTCGACGCGCATAAGGAAGGGGAGCCCATCGCTCTGCACGTCGTTAGTCACGAACAGGTAGATGTCGTATCGAGCATCGTCGGTCGTCATGGACAACGAATGAACTTTGCGACCCTGCTCCTGGAACCACTTTTCGGCGTCCACAGTTTTACCTTCGGCAAGTTTTACGAGCTTGAAGAGTTTTCCATCAAGCTCCGCACTCTCTTCGTGGCGACGGCGGAACAGGACGAACTCCTGCGCTTACTCGGGAACATCAAGGAAGAGCGCGTCCGCACAACCGAGGACGACGGCGTCTCGCAAACCGTCATTGCTCGCGTCGGGATCGCCTCGGTCGCCGAGGTTCGCGTCCCGTCGCCTATTGGTCTCCGACCCTTCCGGACATTCCGCGAACTGGAGCAACCCGCGAGTCCGTTCATTATCCGGCTCCGCGCCGGCGACGATGAGGAACTCCCTACGGCCGCCCTATTCGAGTGTGACGGCGGCGGGTGGAAGCTGGAAGCAATCGAGAGCATCAAGATTTATCTGGACGTGCGCGATCTGGAGGTTCCGATCTTTGCCTAAGCGGGAAGCAGTATGCACAAGCGCGAGCCGGACTTCATCGACGTTCCCCCGATCGTCCCAGGGCAGCAAATCTTTAGCCCTGATCAGTTTCGCCTTTTACTGGGGGGCATCAGTCTCGCCACCTATTACAAGCTGCGCAACGAAGGCGCCATCAAGTTCAGTCGCTTAGAGCGTGGCGCCTCGGTGGTGCACACGTTAGAGCAGTACGAGGATTACGTTCGTTATCTCAACACAAAGGGAGAGGTGAAAGGTTATGGCAACAGAAACAATGGATCTACGAGTCGACAAGGTCGTGACGCCCGACAGTAAGAACGTCAAGCGTTACGGGTATCGCGAGGCCGACAAGGTCCTGGTGGTGGAGTTTGTGGGTGGCGGCCAGTACGAGTATCTGGACGTGCCGCAGGACGAGTTTGAGCGGATGCAGAACGCGCCGTCAGTGGGCAAGTACCTGGCGCACGAGATTACGCCGAAGTACAAGGCCCGCAAGCTGGAAATAAAATAGGGCGTTGAGGTTGCCCCCAACACCCTATTTCCCGAAAAGGTAAAACACTAAGGCGCCCATGATAAGCACAACTCAGGAAATGACGCAAGAACAAAAGCGCCTTCCCAACTGGCGGCAAGTGTTTCTACTACTGAACATGCGTTGCCCGCACTGGGCTATGTCGATGCCGTTGACGGTCGACGGCGAGACCTTCAAAGCCTGTATTACCTGCGGAGCGCACCGGAAATTTAACTTGGAAACGTGGCTGGAAGAGGGAGGTTATTACTTTCCGGCCGACGAAAGGGAAACACAGTGGGAATCCAAATCTTAGCGAACCCCGAGCAAGGGGCGGTCTTTTATTCCAGTTCGACGGAATGGGCCTTCGGGCCGGTGATGCAGGACGCCGACGTGGCGGAAGCGTTTTTGCGCCACCTGCGACCCGCGGATCCGCGGTTACTTGACGACGTGGAATTAGAACGGCGCTGGAATACTTTCCAGCAAAAGTTGACCTGTCCGCAGGGTCACAACAATGCCAGCGTGACGAACTTCGGCAACGGCGACTCGCATTTCATTTGTATGCAGCGCAACTGCCCCGAAGTTTGGGACCTCCAGGGCGAGCCGGTGATCGAGCCCGAGGAAGAGGAAGAGGACATCGAGTTTTGAAAGGTTTGTGGTTGCTTGCAGGCGTGCCAGGAGTTCAGCTTTCAAGGTACTACCTACAAGCAGGACGGCAAGAATCTTGTGGAATTGCCGTCTGGATGTATCGACAAGGTGGAGCGTCACCTAACCAAATACGGACGGTACTGTAAGCGACCACAACTCAACCTATGACACTCATCACTCTTAGCGACGATCACGTTTACGCGGTTGATGGCCTGCAGACTCCGGGCGTCAACGAAATCCTCAAAGGCGCCGGACTGGTCGACGACCAGTGGTTTACCGAGCAGTCACGCTATCGCGGGTCGGTGGTTCATGCTCTCTGTCACTTCGATTCAGAGGGAGACCTCGACGAGAGCTGGGTCGACGAACAGGAGAACGCCACCGACCTGCACGGCTATCTCGCGGCGCACCGAAAGTTCAAGAAAGAGACCGGCTTCGTGGCTCAGGTTTGCGAAGAGCAGATTTACCATTCGACGCTGAACTATTGCGGCACGCTCGACGAGCGCGGAGTAATCGGACACGACAGTAAGAAACCTTGTCTCGCCGACATCAAGAGTGGTGCGGTGAGTCGAGTTACGCGGTACCAGCTTGTCGCCTACCTGGGAAGTTTCCCTGATGCCTGGGCATGGACACGGTTGGCAGTGGGCTTACGACCGGACGGGACCTACAACCTCAAGGTCTACGGGCCTGCAGACTATCGACGGGATTGGGCGCGCTGGACTTCGATAGTTGATGTTTACGCAATGCGGCGCGAGTTAGGGATGATCGACACACAACGAAAGGGTAACAACACTAATGTCAGCAACAGTAACGGAAACAATGTTCGAGGCGGAGGTTTTGATGGAGACGCCTATCGACTTTAAGGAAACGGGCCTGATGGTCAGGGACAGGGCGACGGCAATTCAGATTGTCGACCAGTTCACCTATGACTACGCGGTCGCCGGTCTCAAGGAAGCGACCGAACTGGAGAAGGCAGTCATCGCGCACTATGCGCCGATGAAGGCGAAGGCGTTCGAGGCCCACAAAGCAGTCTGCGCCTCGGAAAAGGAACTGCTTACGCCCTACCAGGCAGCCAAGCAGATGTTCAGTCGCGCGATCGGTGCCTGGGATGCCGAACAGAAACGAAAAGAGGAAGAGGAACGTCGGCGCCTCGAAGCGGAAGAGCGCAAGCTCGCAGACGAGCAGGCCCTCGCCGAAGCGGTCGCAGCTCAAGAGGACGGCGCCAGTCCCGACGAGGTAGAGGCCATTCTGGAGGCGCCGCGAGCAATGGCGAAGGTCGTACCAATGCCGAGTTATGAACGCGCTTCCGGCGTCCGCAGCGTGACCTATTACAGCGCTGAACTGGTGAGCCTCGAACAACTCGTGAAAGCGGCCGCTATGAACAAGGTGTTTCTGCCTTACCTCAGCGCCAACATGACGGTCGCCAATGCCGCCGCTCGCAGTCAGAAAGAGATTTTCAACGTACCAGGGTTCCGGCTCAAGAAGTCGACGACCGCTTCGAGTTCAGGGAGATAACATGCAACAACTCGACAAGTCCAAAATGTTTGGTTTACTCGACGACCCGAATACCGGTCAACGCATTCAACGCCAAGTAAGAATCCTCAAGGTGGGGATCGGGGTGCCTTCGGGTCCCGACCTCCACGTCTGGATCTCGCCGATGGACGGGCAGTGGTGTTTAGAGGTCGGCGACTACTCATCCGGCAAGCGCCAGGGGAAGGTCACGAAGTTCGCTGACAAGGGCGAAGCGTGGAAGGCTTACGTGCAAGCGCGCAAGACGGCGCCTGAGAGAAAATACCCCAGGAAAGTCCCTTATTTCACCTTCCTTAGAATGGGCGCCGATGGCAATTACGTCCACGACTTCGAGGCTATTGAACAGCACGGTGCGGCGCCGTCCGAGATAGACATTGTCTTTCTCAACAACTCGCCGCTCGATGCCGCGTTTCAAATGTTCACCCAGGCCGAATTGAAGTGCGAGGGTAACGGTCTCGATGCGCGGCGCCGCTTGTCGATGGCCGCGACGCCGGAAGAGCACGAACTAGCCGACAAGGCTGCGGCTGCGGGCGAGAAGTATTTCCCGATCATTGGCGGGTGCTACTCGAAAGGGTGCCCGTACCCGCGTGAGGGGAAATGCAAGCCTCACGGTCGCCTGATGTTTCAGCTACTCAACTCACCGCGAGTCGGAGGCACCTGCTCTTACGATACGACCTCGTATCGGTCAATCCCGCAGCTCGCTTCGGGCATCGAGCAGATTAAGCAAGTGACAGGCAGAGGCAACGCCGAACATGGGCGCGTCGCCGGTATCCCGCTCAAACTCGTGTTGCGACCCTACAAGGTCTCGCACGAGGGTAAGAGCTCGACGCAGTTCGGCGTCTCGCTGGAGTTCCGGGCTGATAACGCCGTCGAGTTGGCGCGGATGCTCATTCACACTGCCGACGAGTACCACGATGCCCTGCAGTTGGGCACCACGCTCCCTGAAATGCCCGAACCAATCGAGACCGATGATCTACCCGATGTCTCGGGCCTACTCGAAGAGGACGCCACCTCGCCCCTCACCGACGACGAAGCGGACGCGTTGGAAGCGACCGCGATGGAGGCTGAGTTTTTTGCGCCGGACCAACCCGAAGATACCGAGTGGGAACATCCCGCCGAAGTTGAGAAGGGGCAACCTGCGGCAGCCGCCGCCCCGCGCGGAATGCCACGGCGCAAGAGCGAAGCTAAACCCGACCAACCAGGGTTACTCAACGGGGCCGCGCCCGACGCGGTTCAGACCATGGTCGAGGAACTCAAAGAAGCAGGAATCTAAAACTAGGCAGTAAGAAAGGGGGGCTCACTACCCGCGCTCCCCTTTCGGTTTTACCGCAATGCGCTCACCAGCTTTTCAGTTCTACTCGTCCAACTGGCTCGGCAGTCGTGCCGTCCGACTGATGGACGCGGAACAAAGGGGCTGGTACATCCAACTCCTGGCTGAGTCCTGGGAGAACGAACCGCAGGCTTCCCTCCCGAATGACGACCCTCTCTTACGCACCCTAGCCGCCGTCAATCCCGCCTCCGTGAACGTCGACGAACGGTGGACGTTCGTCAA
>Ga0073909_10000176_pt1 | contig 23099 bp, 10 predicted proteins | sample Coa_R1_6_FD_66439 | JGI IMG/M metagenome (GOLD analysis project Ga0073909, IMG submission 66439) | Surface soil microbial communities from Centralia Pennsylvania, which are recovering from an underground coalmine fire. - Coalmine... | ecosystem: Environmental > Terrestrial > Soil > Unclassified... | reverse complement strand
TCCGGGCGTTTTCTTCGCGGCTGAAATCAACGGGTGGCTCGTTACGGAACGGGCCTTCGTGCAAACGGACTTGCAGGCGCGGGGGAGCTTCCATGGTTGCCATAAATGCACCTCGAGGGGATTTTCGAAAATGAGGACGAACTGAAAGTGTACGGCCAATTGTAGCACCGGGCCGCGTTTTCAGCGGACCTGCGCGTCCACTAACGGTTCCAGTCGCGCCGTGAAATGACGTAAGAACGGCGCTTCATGCGCGAGCCTCAGGCCCTGGATATTCTCCCGGTTCTTCCACACTTCAAGGATGACTTCGACCACGTAGTCGATGTGACTTTGGGTGTAGACGCGGCGTGGGATCGCGAGACGCACCAGATCCATCTTGGCGGCGGCCCCGAACATCAGCGTGCCGATCTCGACGGAGCGGATGCCCCCCTCGAGGTAGAGTTCCGTGGCTAGCGCGACTCCGGGGAATTGGTCCTGTGTGATGTGCGGAAGAAAGGCGCGCGCATCGAGGTAAACAGCGTGGCCGCCGGGCGGCTGCACGATGGGAACGCCCTGCTCAGCGATGTGATTTCCGAGATAGGCCGTCGAACTGATTCGATAGCGCAAATAGTCTTCGTGCAAAGCCTCCTGCAGTCCGATGGCGATGGCTTCGAGATCGCGTCCCGCGAGGCCGCCGTACGTCGGATAACCCTCGGTGAGGATGAGCAGATCTTTTTCTTTCTGCGCGAGCGAGTCATCGTTTGTGCACAGGAAGCCGCCGATGTTGGCCATCCCGTCTTTCTTCGCCGACATGGTGCAGCCATCGCCGTAGCTGAACATCTCCTGCGCGATCTGCTTGGGAGTTTTCGATTCGTATCCCGGCTCGCGCAGCTTTATGAAGTAGGCGTTCTCGGCAAAGCGGCAGGCATCGAAGTAGAGCGGGATGCCGTGCTTGCGGCAAATCTTGTGCACGGCGCGCACGTTTTCCATAGATACCGGTTGCCCGCCGCCAGAATTATTGGTGACCGTCAGCATGACAAGCGGAACACGTTCGCGGCCCACGTTGGTGATTAGCGTGTCGAGTTCTTCCACGTCCATGTTGCCTTTGAAGGGATGTCTGAGGCTGGGCTGACGGCCCTCGGGGATGACGAGGTCCACGGCCTCGGCGCCTACGAACTCGACGTTGGCGCGCGTGGTATCGAAATGAGTGTTGTTCGGAACAATGTCGCCCTTCTTGCAGGCAACGCCGAACAGAATGCGTTCTGCGGCCCGGCCCTGATGCGTGGGAATCACGTGACGGAAGCCGAAGATGTCCTGGATCGAATCGCGGAAGTGATCGAAGCTCCGGCCGCCCGCGTAGCTCTCGTCGCCTTCCATGATGCCGGCCCACTGATGCGTCGACATGGCGCCCGTGCCGGAATCGGTGAGCAGATCGATGAGCACGTCGTCAGCGGGCAGCAGGAACAAGTTGTAACAGGCCGCGCGCAGCAGCTCCTCCCGCTGCTTGCGGGTGGTCCAGGTGATCGGCTCGACGCTCTTGATGCGGAAGGGTTCGATGATGGTTTTGACGGGCATGGCGGCTCCCGTCTATCAGGAGACCGCAGATCGGGCGGGTAGTCAGTGACCGGGGTCACGGCGGTTTCTATAGCGCCGGCGTCCCGCCGGCAGTCGCGAGGGAGTCTCGCCCTCGCTGGCAAGGCGTTCGCAACCTGAAGGATGTGCACGAACTACAGGGGCAGGCGGGACGCCTGTTCCGACTGCCGGCAAGATGCCGGCGCTTCGCGGGTGGGGAGGTTGCGTCCCCAGCCCGCATGGACGGGCGAGACGCCCGTCCCTCCATCGACAAAGCAACAAACTATGGGACCTTGACCGATTCGCGCCGCTCGGCCGGGGCTTTCACCGCGGCCGTGCGTTCCAACTTGTCCCAGGCGAACTTCTGGCCTTCGGCGGCGCGCTTCAGCGTTTTCAGCAACACGATGGAGAACAGTTGCCGGTAGGCGAAGCGCTGCAGCCAGACCTGGCTAAGCAACCAGCTGTCTTCCTTGGTTTCCGGACGCCGGCGTTCGAGCGCAAAGGCAATCGCCGATGCGAAGAAGTCGATGATCAGGAACGCCAGGAAAAACACGACAAGCTTCTGGAAACTCGCCGGGTCGGTCGATTCCGGGTGGAAGTATTTCTGTACGAAGTACCAGCCCACGCCGACGATGAACATGATGTCGATGAACGGCGATACCAGAGGCAACAAAATCTGGAACACGAGTATGTTGGGGAGTGCGATCCAGCCCAGCACGCCTTTGCGGGCGAAGACGGCGCGGTGCTTGTAGATCGCCTGCAGAATTCCGAACGACCAGCGGAAGCGCTGGCGCATCAGGCCATTCGCGTTGGTCGGAGCTTCGGTGTAGGCGAGTGCCTGGTCTTCGTACTCGACGCGATAGCCACGGCGCAACAGAGCCATCGTGAGATCGGCGTCTTCGGCCACGGTGTCGACGTGGAAGCCTCCAGCCTCGCGCACAGCAGAAACCCGCCATGCTCCAATCGCCCCCGGCACGACACTGACCGCGCCCATGGTATCGAGCGCTCGCCGCTCGAAGTTCTGACTGGTGATGTATTCGAGCGCCTGCCAGCGCGTCCAGAGATTGACGCGGTTTCCGACCTTCGCGTTTCCGGCAATGGCGCCGACTTTCGGATTGAGGAAGTGCGGCACGAGATGCGAAACGGCATCGTGGGCGATGATCGTGTCGGCGTCGATGCCGACGAAGATCTCTTCATCTGTCAGATGCTCGAGGCCGTAGTTGAGCGCTTCAGCCTTTCCTGCGTTGGCCTTGGTGAGGATGAGCACCCGGCCTTCCGCTTCTTCCTGCGCAAAGGCGCGACGGGCAACTTCGAGCGTGCGATCTTTGGAGCCGTCGTCGATGACGATGACGTGCAGGTTGGGATAGTCGGAGTCGAGCGCGGCGCGCACCGTGCGCTCAATGACTTTCTCTTCGTTATAGGCAGGGATGAGCAACGCGACTTTCGGCTTGAATGCTGCACTCTGCGCAGGCGTGCCGATAGCGGGCGAGCGCACGCGGTCATACACCGCCAGCGCACCAATCAGCAGGAGGCGCGAGGTCATCAGCAAGTCGCCCAGGAAGAAGACCCAGGTGATCGACTTCATGCCGGCGCCCCACAGCCAGAAACCAACCCAGTTCAGCCATGCGGCCCAGCGCTCGTTGTTGGGGATGGGCGGCATGACGTCGGCCTTCGTCTTGCCTAACAACTGATAGACGGGAACGATTTCGTATCCGCGGGCGCGCAGGCCTTCGATGATCATGGGCAGCGCACGCACGGTTTCGCGGCGATCACCGCCACCATCGTGCAGAAGAATGATGTTTCCGCATAGCTGGTCGTTCACGTTGCAGGGCGGCAGGTCTTTCATGACGGCTGCGGTGATCTGCTCGGCGCTGCGATGAGGGTTCTCGCGCCAGTCGTTCGGATCGATGCGGTTGCCGATAGTGACGTAACCCAGATCCTGCGTGGTCTCCAGGGGACGCACCTGGTCGGCAGTGTCTGGTTCCTGATCGATCGAATAGGGCGGACGGAACAGTATCGTGCGCATTCCCAGGCGGCTCGCGAAGAGATTCTCGGTCAGGTTGAGCTCGAGCCTCATGTGGCTTCTCGAGATTTCGCTGATGTTGGGATGCGTGAAGGTGTGGTTGCCGATCTCGTGGCCTTCGTTGTAAATGCGCCGAGTGAGCGCGGAATTGTTTTCGGCCTGCAGGCCGATTACGAAGAATGTCGCCGGCGCGTGTTCGCGCTTCAACACGTCGAGAATCTTCGGCGTCCATTCGGAATCAGGGCCGTCGTCGAACGTGATCGCGACTTGTTTCGGTGTCGCTCCGTAGCGCGCGATGCGGTAAGGCTCGGGCAAATCCTGAAACACCTGATCAGTGATGAGCCCCGTGGCGGGATCGACCGTGATGTCTCGCTTGCCGTCAGCGGGGCGCGCTTCGATGCGCAGAATTTCGCCTTGGCCCTCCATGTCGACGTCCTGGCCGGGCGGAACGTCTTTCAGCTTCTCGGTCGCCGAGCTATCGTTGGGAAGATCCCATATCTTCCACAAAGAGCGGTCTTCCGAACCGAGACGCCATAGCGCGAACGTCTTAATGCCAAGGGTGCGCGCCGCCCGCATCTCATTCAGCGCCGTCACGGCGTCGAGGAACCACACGTCGTGACGAAGGTTGTTGTCATCCATGTAGCTGAAGTGAGGATTGAGGCTGTCGTAATCGAAGTCGACGTCTTCGTCGGAATCGCGCGCCGAAATCCAGGCTTCCTGCACAGTAACGTTGGTGTTCTTCAGGTTGGGTGGGGGATTCTTCTTCGGCTTCTGCACCCAATCGTAGCCATAGTTGCCGATGGCGCACATTAGCTTGTCGAGCGGGATCTTCTGCTTGGCGATTTCGAGATTCTTGGTGAACCAATCCTGCGACGCGACTGGGCCGGCCTCGTTCTCAGACTCGTGCTCGTCGTAGTCCATCAAGACGACGCCATCGGTTCGCGCCGCGATCGTCGCGTAGTCGAAATCTTTGTCGCGCGCGGGCACACTGACGTACAGCTTCATGCCCTTGGCATGCAAATCCTGGGAGAGTTCGCCCAGTAGCGCGAGATAGCCGGGCTGCGCACTCTTGGCGAAATCCTCGAAGTCGACCATCAGGCCGCGATACTTGTCGGAGGCGAGGAAAGCATCGATCTGCTTGCGGAATGAGGCGCGCGCCTCGGGATTCATCAAGAAGGTGGCGATCTCCGGCTTCCACTCCGTCTCGTCAAAGTTATTCACGAGCGGGAAAACTTCCACGCCGGTGTCTTCCGACTTGAGGAAGGGCATGACTTCGTCGTCGACGCTGCGGACCTTTCCGTTCTGAACGACATTGAAGTACTTGTAGCTCTGCTGATCGAGGCCTTGCACATTTCCGTCGGGGCCGAGCACGTGCAGCCACTCCGGATAGAGCAAGTCGATCTGGCGGGCATATTCCTTGAGCGAGGAGAAACTAGCGGCATCCCACTGCACATAGAAGGCGGCGCGGATGCCTTCATCGGCGTTCAGCGTGACCTGCGAAGGAGGCTTCTTACTCTTGCGACGGCGCAGAGCAATTTGGCGGCGGCGTTCTTTCTCTTTCTCCTTCTCTTTCTCTTTGATCGCGTGAATGGGACGCTTCTGTGCGGGAAGGAACAAACCGGGCAACTGCTCGTCGCGGATGGCGGTATAGATAAAGAAGACAACCAGCAGGGTGATGGTTACGCCCAGTACATCGAACAGCCGCCGCAGCACTCTCCAGCGGAGTTGCCGAGGATCATAAAAAACCGGTTTCGCCATGATTTCCCATCAATCGTATGATGCGGGCGCAGCAGGGTCAAACGATGTTCTGGTCGTTTTTGTAGGTCGTACACAATGTCCGATCCATTCTGGATTCAAAACAGGCTATATTCTTAGCGTGCGCGAACTTGTGCGCCAAAACCTTCGCTTCTTTGGATTGGGGACGGCCGCGGCGATTCTGGCGCGGCTCCTGTTCGTAGTTTTCGTTCCTAAAATCACCGCCGACTCGACCATCTACGCCGACATCGCCAAAAACTGGTTGCTCTACGGAACCTACGCGCGCACGTACGACGTGGGCATCCTTCATCCGACCTACGCACGTCTGCCGGGATATCCGGCATTTCTGGCTTTTGTGTTTACGGTCTTCGGACTCGACAACTTCAGGGCCGTGCTGGCGATTCAGGTTGTGGTGGATGTGGCGACATGCTTCGTCGTCGCGGACCTGGCGCGGCGGTGCATTTCCGATGGCGCAGCAAAAGCGGCATTTCTCCTGACGGCCTTGTGCCCGTTCCTGGCGCAGTATTCCGCCGCTGCGCTGACTGAGACGCTGGAGATCTTCTTCACCGCACTCGCGCTGGATTACGCAGTCATCGGACTCGAGGGATTGCCGACGCGAAATTTGCGGCCCTGGGCGTGGTGCGGTGCGTGTGTAGCGGCATGCACCCTGTTGAGGCCGGACGGCGGATTGCTTCTGGCGGCGATTGGGGCGTACCTGGGAATTTTGTTGATCGGGGCATTCCGATCGAGAAATTCCGCAATGCCGATCGTGCGCGCGGGACTGACCGTGGCAGCGTGTGCCCTTGCGCCGCTGGTGGTATGGGGCGTGCGCAATGTGCAAACCATGCATCGCGCGGAATTTCTGGCGCCGCGCTACGCGAACGAAATCGACGAGTTTGTTCCTCTCGGATTCAATCGTTGGGTAAACACCTGGATCGCCGACTACACGTCCACGGAAGAAATCTACTGGAACGTGCCGGGAGACAAGGTCGACGTCAACAGCCTGCCGGCGCGCGCGTTCGACACGCCTGAGCAGCGCGAAGCGACGGTGGCACTGTTCGACGAGTACAACGAAGCGTTGAACATCAACGAGTCCCTCGACCAGAAATTTGCGCAACTCGCGGAGCAGCGCATTCGCGCGCATCCACTGCGCTACTACGTCGTGCTCCCCGCACTCAAGATTGCCGACATGTGGCTACGTCCACGCACGGAGTTGCTTCCGCCCGACAGCCGATGGTTCGAATTCGACGATGACACGAAGTGGATCGTGCTCGCAGTCGGACTAGGCGTTATCAACCTGCTTTACATTCTGGGTGCGGTTGCAGGCCTGGTGCGCGGCGGTCCAATCGCGTGGATTGGGTTGCCGCTGACTTACGTCGTGTTGCGATCGCTGCTGCTCGGAACCCTGGGAAATCCAGAAGCCCGCTACACGCTGGAGTGCTATCCGTGCATCATTCTGATGGCGGCAGCGCTATGGTTCAAGCCTCGCCCATCATTCGTTGACTTGCAGTCACCCTGATGTCGAACAACACAAGTCTGTCTAGTCGTTTCGGCTTGATTGCTTCCATGACTTGCGGGCAAAATATGCGCCAACGATCCTGAGCAACCGTTTCCCACCCACCCGAACTGCGCCAGTGCGGTTGTTGGCAGATCCGCTCTTGAGGGAGAGCACATGCGAAATCAACGACGTGGAGTTCTGGTTTGCACTCTGCTGGTGATGGGTTCCTGTTTGCTGTGGGGACAAGCCACGACATCCTTGCACGGCACGATCTACGACACGAACGGCGCCGTCCTGCCGGGGGCAAGCGTTACCATCACGGATCCCCAGACCGGATTCACGCGAACCGTTCAAAGCGAAAGCGATGGAACCTACCAGTTCCTTCAGTTGCATCCCACGGTGTACGTGGTGGAGGTCGGCGCCACTGGCTTCGCCAAACTGAAGCGCGAGGATGTGCGCCTGCAGGTGAACACGCCCGCGACCATGAACTTCACGATGCAGGTCTCCGCGACGAAAGTGGAGATTGAGGTCACGACCGAGGCGCCGCTGGTCAACACGCAGGATGCCAGCATCGGGAACGCGTTTACGCCGCGCCAGCTTGTGGACTTGCCGGCGGAAGGGCGCGATCCGGTTGCGATTTTGAGCCTGCAGCCTGGTGTGACATACATCGGCAACCAGGTGGATCAGTCGAATGACAGCCGCGGCGGTGCGGTCGCAGGAGCGCGCAGCGACCAGACGAATATCACATGGGATGGACTGGACAACAACGATCAGCTTACAGGGAACGCGTTTTCAGGGGCGCTGCGTTCGACACTCGATTCGTTGCAGGAGTTTCGCGTCACAACCAACAGCGGAAATTCGGATGAAGGGCGTTCGTCCGGGGCTCAAGTATCTCTGGTTACCAAAAGCGGCACCAACAGTTTTCATGGAAGCCTTTATGAGTACAACCGCAACAGCATCGGCGAAGCGAATGAGTGGTTCAACAAGGCGGCGCAGATCTTCTCGGGGGAGCCAAATCGTCCGCCACAGCTAATCCGCAATACGTTTGGTGCGTCCATCGGCGGGCCGATTGTTAAGGATCGGTTTTTCTTTTTCGCAGCGTATGAGGGGCAGAGGACGCACGAGACCACACCGGTAGTGCAGGTCATCCCGAGTACTGCGTTTCGGCACGGCATTATCCAGTATCTCTGCACAAACGACGGATCGGATCCGATGTGCGTCCCCAACACGCCGAACGCTAGCAACCCGTTCACGATTATCGGCTCCCCGTCTGACTCGCAGTTGCTCGTGCAGCTCACACCCGCGCAATTCGCGAACATGGATCCGAATTGCACGACGACTTGTCCCCTGGGAAACGGCGTGCATCCGCTGGTGGCGAATGTCAACGGTGCGAACCCTGATGCCCTGTTTGAGCATTACCCGACGCCGAACACGCTGGTCGGCGGGGGGGATCTTTTCAATACGCAGGGTTTCACTTTTCCGGCGCCAGATCCCGAAAAGCACGACACCTACATCGTAAAGCTGGACTACAACATTACGGCGAACGGGAATCACAAGCTGTTCGTGCGCGGCAACCTGCAGAATGACCATCACAATTTGGCAGCTCAATTTCCCGATTTGCCCCCGAACGACATCGACACCGACAATTCAAAAGGAATTGCCGTAGGTTACACCGCCTTGTTGCGCAACAACTTGATCAATAATTTCCGCTGGCAGTTTGTGAGACAAGGCTTGGGAATCGCGGGGGCAAACTCTCAGGACTACGTTCACTTCCGCGGTATCACTGACATTTCCGGTCTCCGATATCAGTCCACATTTACCAATGTTCCCGTCTACAACTTCGTCGACGATCTCTCCTGGACTAAGGGTAAGCACACGCTGCAATTTGGGGGCAACCTCCGGCTGATTCGCAACAACCGTGCGGGGAACACCAGCAACGTCACGACCGGATCCACAGATCCCTTCAGCCTGATACCTTCGGGCATCGCCGGCAGCGGCAGCAGTCTCGACCCGGATTCGTTCACGTTCAACGGGGCTCCCTACCCGCTCGTCGATGCGAATTTTGCCGAGTCTTACGATTTTGCGGCGACCCAACTAGCCGGACTCGTGACCATAGTCAACAAGACTTTCAATCAGGACAAAAATGGCAATGTTTTCGCGCCCGGCGCCTTGATCACACGCAATTTCAAATCGTGGGAAGCGGAATGGTATCTGCAGGATTCCTGGCGGGTGACGCCAAACCTCGTGGTGACAGCTGGACTTCGTTATTCGCTCCTGCAGCCGCCCTATGAAGCGAACGGAAATCAGGCCACTACCAACATCAGCATCGGGCAGATGTTTAAAGATCGCGCGCGCGCCATGGAGACGGGGACGCCGTACCAGATTCCCGACATCCAGTTCGTGCTCTCGGGCCAGGCCAATGGCAAGCGACCTTACTGGAACTGGGACTATAAGAACCTCGCGCCACGCCTTGCCTTCGCGTACTCGCCGCATGCCGGCGGTGGATGGCTGCGTGGTTTGTTTGGCGAGGCTGGGAAGAGTTCGATTCGCGCTGGATACGGGCTCTACTACGATCACTTCGGCCAGGGCATCGTAAACACCTTCGACCGCAACGGTTCGTTCGGGTTGTCGACGCTGGAGACAAATCCGTACGGCATTCAGGATCCGGACTGCTCGGCCCGATTCAGCGGCCTGTTCTCTATCCCCGATGGCACGTTCTGCGGACAGAATCTTGCCGGCGCAGCGCCGGGGCACTTCCCTGTGACACCGCCATCGGGCGTGGATCAACCCGGAGGCTTCGCGATCTACTGGGGTATGGACGACAAGCTGAAGACTCCGTACTCGCACGTCGTGGATTTCTCGTTCACGCGAGAACTGGGCCACAACTTTTCGATCGAAGCGTCGTATGTCGGCCGCTTCGGACGGCACCTGCTGCAAGAGACCGACCTGGCAATGCCGGAAAACATCCGCGACCCGCAGTCGGGCATGGACTATTTCACGGCAGCCACCATGCTTTCGAAGATGGCCTATGCTGGAGTCGATCCGAGCGACCCGACCATTGCACCGATTCCCTTCTGGGAGAATCTGTTCCCGGTCCCAGCGGGCTCGACCCAGACGGCAACGCAACAAATCTACGGGCAATTCTGGAACAACATCTACCCGCCGAACTACGGCAACGAGATCGTCGCGCTGCAGTTCATCGATACCACGTGTGATCCGCTGTGCGCGCAACTTCCGGGGCAGACGGCGCCCACCCCCTACAACTTCTTCCTGCCGCAGTTCTCTTCCTTGTGGGGATGGCGTTCGGCGGGCAACAGCTCGTACAACGCGCTGAACCTGAGCCTGCGGCACGCTTTCAGCTACGGCGTGCAGTTCGATGTGAACTACACGTATTCAAAATCGATCGACGTGGGCTCGAATGCGGAGCGCATCAACCTGTTCGACTCGATCGGCAGCAACGTTGGCGGTTTCTCGAGCCAGGTAATCAATGCATGGGACCCCAACGCGCTGCGCGGGCCTTCCGACTACGACATGACCCATCAGATCAACGCGAACTGGATAGTCGAGTTGCCGATCGGACGAGGCAAGCGCTTCGGATCTGGCATGGGGCGGGTGACGGACGCCATTCTCGGCGGGTGGAGTTTTAACGGCCTCTATCACTGGACCACGGGATTGCCGTTCAGCATTTTCCCGGGAGGATGGTCCACGAACTATGACCTGACCGGAGAGGCAATCCGCACCGGCAATCCTGGAAAAGTCGGCGTGTATCGCGACGCCTCCGGCAATCCGAACATGTTCCGCGACGTGAACACAGCCGTGAATGCGTTTCGCCATCCGTACCCGGGAGAGAGCGGCGAGCGCAATATTCTGCGCGGCCCGGGCTATTTCGGAATCGACGCCGGACTCGGCAAGGAGTGGTCGATCACCGAACAGCAAAAGGTGAAGTTTGCCTGGGAGGTGTTCAACGTCACGAATTCCGTCCGCTTCGATGCGGCAGATTCCTCCAACGGCTTCGACCTGAGTTCGTCAGGCTTCGGTGTTTATAGCTCAACCCTCACCAAGCCACGCGTGATGCAGTTCTCCCTGCGATACAGCTTCTAGCGAGAGCCCTGGGAGGCCGGCCAGGGTCGGCCTCCCAGATTTTCTTCACATCAATATCCCCCAAGAAGAGTAGGCCGCAACGGCGCCGACGACGAAATTGACGCCACGGAACCGATAACTCCCTCCAATTGCTCGCTGAAAATATCCGTCCGCAGCGCGTGACTTCAGGTCATTCGCAAGCCAGTTCATCCAGGTGTTCTCTTGCGTAACACTGCGGAAAACCGCTTGTGAACATTCGCTTTACAAGTTGGAGTCGCAGCGATTCTCCAAGTTTTCGGACAGCAGCCCGATGAAAATTGGAATTCCGGGGGCGGCGCAGGCCGAACAGGACGTGCGACCGTAGGGGCCTTGGTAGCGAATTTCTCTCGCTGCAGGAAAAGCGCGCCGGAGCGCCCTTAAATTATTACAAAGAAACACTTGTAAGTTGTCATTGTCTAGTTGCACAATAGCGCCCCATTAAGCGCCGATGGTCTCGGTCTCAATCGTCGCCAACAAGACAAGAATGGACATGGCGATTCACTTGCCATTGTGAATCCAAAGGAGATTTCCATGCGCTTCTCCCGGGTAGGGGTTTTGGGGCTACTGCTACTCTCACTTGCGTCTTTTACATGGAGTCAGACGGGCACTTCTTCCATCCGCGGCACTATCACCGACCCGCAGGGACGGGTGGTGTCGGGTGCCAACGTCACGTTGACGAACACAGCGACGAACGCAACGCGGACCACAAAGTCGACGGACGCCGGCATCTACGTATTCGACCTCTTGCCGCCCGGTGACTACAAAGTGGAGGCGGACGCGCGCGGGTTTAAGAAGCAATCCACCGCTGGGATTCACGCTCTCATTGGCAAGTCGACCGATATTCCGATTCAGATGGAAGTCGGCACAACTGGTGAAGTGGTCGAGGTGACGGCCTCATCCCAAGAAGTACTAGTCAACACCCAGGATGCCAGCCTGGGCAATAACTTCATCAACCAGCAGATCACCCAGTTGCCGCTGGAGGCGCGAAATCTTGTCGATCTTTTGAGCCTGCAGCCCGGTGCCACCCGCGAAGGCTACGTTACGGGCGCGCGCGCGGACCAGTCGAACGTTACCCTGGACGGCGTCGACATCAATAACGCCCAAACTGGAAACGCTGAGATTCCGCGAACCACCAATACCCTGGTCATTGGCCAACTCGACACGGATCGCGGCAACATTACCACTGGACCGGTACTTCGCCTGAACTCAGAAGGCGTGGAAGAGTTTCGCGTAACCACCGCAACTGCAAACGCAAACCAGGGACGTTCGTCCGGCTCTCAGGTGAATCTGGTGAGCAAATCGGGGACAAATTCCTTCCATGGTGCTGGTTACGAGCTTTACAGATCGCGCGGGTTCACTGCAAATGAATGGTTCAACAACCATTCAACCCCTCCAGTTGCACGCACACCTCTACAGCGAAATACTTTTGGAGGTGGAGTCGGTGGCCCAATCATTAAGAATCGAGTGTTCTTCTTCTACAGTTATGATGGACGTCATGACGCGTCGGGTCAGCCCGTTTCAACTTTTGTGCCGCTGGCCAGCCTGGGGCAGGGCACTATCAACTACAGATACTGCTTGGATGCAAATTGCACCAGCACCGCAAACTCGAGTCTGGACCGCGCACAAGTAGAAGCTGCTTACACTGCGGACCTTGCTGGTGACCCTGGGAATCATGGTCCGGGATTGAATCAGGCGGCGCTAGATGCCCTCGCCGCCGCCGCAGCCAAGTATCCTGCCAATGACCCTTCAAATACAGACGGTCTGAACGTTGGTGGGTTCCGTTTCAACTCTCCGACCCCAACCACATTAAATTCTCACGCTGCAAAGTTCGATTTCAATCTCACCTCGAAGCAAACGGCGTTCGCGCGACTGAATGTGATTTACGACCACCAGCAACTGCGTCAGTGGCTCAGCGACACCCCATCTCCCCTGGTTTGGAACCATCCGTGGGGCCTCGCCGCCGGCCACACCTGGACGATTGGGAACCGCTGGGTGAACAACTTCCGCTATGGTTACACGCGCCAGGCATTCACCGAAGGCGGAGACAGTTTCGGAAATGACATCGAGTTCCGTTTTGTGTTTCAACCGACCGGCGAAGCTCATGGGGTAAGCCGCGTTACACCAGTCCACAACATCACCGACGACATCTCGTACATTCGTGGCAATCACAATATTCAGTTTGGCGTGAATATTCGCAAGATCAGTAACAGCCGAGTGAGTTTTGCCAATGCCTACGATTTCGCCACGACCAATCCCTCGTTCTACGCGGGGGCGGGCGACCACGTCTCCAACGCGTTTCAAGACTATCTGATTGCGCAGAATCTGCCTGGCGGACGGAATGGGGAAAGCTTGGATTCGACCGCCGAAGTTCAGAATGCCGCCACCGCGATCATTGGTAACCTTTCAGAGTTCATCGCAGACTTTACGTTCGGCAAAAGCGGTTCACTTCTCGAAGCCGGAACTCCGACCACCCGCGACTTCGCAACCCAGGCTTACGATGGCTATGTTCAGGACTCATGGAAGGTCCGGCACAACCTCACCCTGACCCTGGGGTTGCGCTATAGCCTGGAACGCCCCGTTTACGAGACGCAAGGGTTCGAAGTGCAGCCGACCGTTCCCTTGGGAACGTACTTCGCGGAGCGGCTGGCCGCGGCGAACAGTGGAAAGAATTTTATCGACCCAGTTGTGATCAATCGCTCCGGCCCAGTTAACAACGGGAAACCGATGTATGACTGGCAGAAGCACAATTTCCAACCGCGTGTGGCTTTTGCATGGTCGCTCGATGCTGCGTCGAAATCCGTGTTGCGAGGCGGATTTGCTTTAACCAATGACTACTACGGCCAGGCTCTCGCCGTTGATTGGGATCTCAACAATACGCTTGGATTTACGTCCAACTACACAACTCCTGCTAACACTTACGATACCTACGTGAATGGTGGTTTTGCTCCACCATTCACCGGATTTGGCCAGGATGTGCGAGGACTTGCGCCTCCGGACAAGGTTCCGACGGGTGGACTGGTGTTCCCTCTACAACAAGATTCCGACTACGGCGAGCGCATCGAGCAGTCGGTCGACTCAAAATTGCGTGCGCCGAAAGAGTATGTATGGAATCTGACATTCGAGCGGCAATTACCGGCGAACTCGGTACTGACTATGTCGTATATCGGTCGCTCGGCGCGGCGCTTGCTGGCTCGTCGCGATGTGATGGCTTTTAACAATCTTCGCGATCCGCAGAGTGGCATGACTTGGTATCAGGCGGGGACCGCACTGGAGAAGCAACGTCAACTGGGAACGGACACCAGCGCCATCGCCCCAATTCCTTTCTTTGAGAACATGTTGCCCGCCAACTTTGTTGGGCTGGTCAACGACCCCAACTTCCTGGATGGAGGCTTTGATCCAACCTGGTCAAATACCCAGGCTTTCTATGCCTTCAACAGTCGGACACCGTCCAATCCCGTCGCGTTCTTTTCAGGCAACGACTGGACTGACACACAGGCGCTCGTTGACCAAACGCTTGACTTCTTCAAATTCCCTACATTGTTCATGCAACCCCAGTATGGCGCCTTGTCAGCCTGGACCACGGCCGGAAATTCCAACTATAACGCCCTGGCATTGTCTATCCGAACGCGCATGTCAAGCCTGACCTTGGATTTCAACTACACCTGGTCGCACTCGCTCGATGACTCTTCCGGTCTGCAGTCCGGAGGCGCATTCTCGACGGCACCCTTCATCGTGAACCCCATTAAGCAAGGCGACAACTACGCCAATTCCAGCTTTGACATTCGCCAGAACATCAATGTCAACGCGATCTGGCAATTGCCCTTCGGCAGGGGGAAAGCCCTGATGAGTTCCGCCCCTCGGGCGCTGGATGCAATCTTCGGTGGCTGGCAGTTGTCTGGCATCTATCGTTGGAATTCAGGTCTGCCTTCGTACTCACCTTTCGACGATGCACGCTGGGCAACCAACTGGAATGTGCAGGCGTATGTGACACCCATTCACCCGATTAGCAGTTGCGCAAATCGGCCCACCCACGGCGATCCGAAACTATTTGGCAACTGCGATGTCAATGCCATCTACCAGAACTTCAGAAACGCCTACCCCGGCGAAACTGGTCCTCGCAACTACCTCCGTCTGCCCGGCTATGTTGATCTGGATCTGGGTCTAGGAAAGAGCTGGAAGATGCCATGGAACGAAGGCCACCAGCTGCAATTGCGCTGGGACGTCTTCAACGTCACCAACACGCAGCATTTCGGCTCGATCGATTACGGCAGCCGCACCGGTAATGGGGTTGGACGTGATCCCGCCCTGCGACACCTCAGCGCACCGAGCGCTTGGTCGAACTTCATTCAGACCCAAGGCCAGCCGCGCATCATGCAGATCGGAGCGCGTTACTCGTTCTAGGGGTCGGCAACGTCACAATTTTCAGGGCGGATTTCGGTCCGCCCTTGTTTTTTGCTTTCGAGCACAGTCAGCCTTGGTGATCGCCTTCGTGGATCGCCACTCACCTCTGTCGGTCTCCGCTCCGACCTGTTCTGATTTTTACGTCGCGGGCCGGTTAACAATACACAGCTTACTGTCTTTATTATTGTCTATTTTTGTTTTGTCTAGGATGGTACTCGGACTCTTCCAGGCTCCGCCGCACATTAATGTGCCTCACAAACAGATTTTCATTGTTGATGTGCTGCATTCGTAAAAAATCTTTTTGATTTGTCACTAACTTCTTGTAAGTCGTCAACGTCTCACTGCAGAATACCGCGCCATGGCGCAGGTTTTTCGCCTTCCAAAACCCTGAGTCCGACGAAAACAAAAGGAATGAGCGACCTCTCGAGGAACGAGAGGCGCGGGAGCACATCAATGCGTTCAGCTTCGCGCTTTACCGCAGGTCTGATGTTTTTCTTGTTGGCATACATCTCCACGTTGTTCGCGCAATCCGGGACGACTTCGTTGCACGGCACCGTGACCGATCCCAGTTCGGCGACCGTGACCGGCGCAACCGTGACGCTGAGCAGTCCGGAGCGTGGTTTCTCGCGCAGCGTGAAGTCGGGCGACTCCGGCCAGTATGAATTTCTTCAATTGCAGCCGGGGAAGTATCAGCTGACAGTGGAAATGACTGGTTTCCGCAAGGCTGAAAGGAAAGATATCTCCTTGCTGGTCGATACGCCGTCGACCCTGAACATGAAGCTCGAGGTCGGCGCGACCACCGAAACCGTTGAGGTTAGCGGCGAAGCTCCGGTCATCAATACCACTGACGCATCGGTGGGCAATGCGTTCAACGAGAACCAAGTCAAATCGCTTCCCATGGAAGGCCGCAATGTTCCTGACTTGCTCTCGTTGCAGGCAGGGGTTGCCTACACGGGAAATCGGCCCGACATTAATCAGACCGTGGACACACGTAGCGGGGCGGTGAATGGGGCGCGCAGCGACCAGAGCAACATTACCCTCGACGGTGTCGACGTCAATGACAATAACGGCGGCGATGCGTTCCAGTCGGTATTGCCGATTACCGGCGATTCGGTACAGGAATTTCGCGTCACGACCTCCAACTACAACGCTGACCAGGGACGATCGTCGGGTGCGCAAGTTTCCCTCGTCACCAAGAGCGGCACCAATAATTTTCACGGCGCTGTCTATGAGTACCACCGGAACACAGTCACCAGCGCCAACGATTACCTGGTGAAGCAATCGCAGATCGCATCCGGAGAGAGTAATCGTCCGAACAAACTGATTCGCAACATTTTCGGCGCGGCGGTGGGCGGACCGATCATCAAGGACCGTTTGTTCTTTTTTGCCAACTACGAGGGCGGCCGGCAGCGGGAGGAGCACAGCGCGCTGCGGGTGGTGCCTACGGATGCCTTCCGGGACGGAGTCATGATGTATCAGTGCGACGTTCCGACCCAGTGCCCGGGCGGGACGAGTGTTGCGGGTTTGACCCCAGGCTCTTCTTACCCTGTTCCTGCGGGCTTCTTCGGGCTTTCCCCAAACGATCTCATCGGGATGGATCCGGTAACCGCGGCTCCGAAAGGGCCCAACGCGGCGATGATCCCCTACCTCCAGAGTTTTCCTCATCCAAACGACAACTCAGTTGGTTACGGCGTCAATTTTCAGGGGTTCCGCTTCAAAGGACCATATAGCTTCGATCATGACTGGTACATCGCGCGCGTGGATTACAAACTGAATGCCAGCGGGACTCATACGTTGTATTGGCGGGGTGGGTTGCGCAATGAAAAGACGAACGACGTTCCCTATTTGCCGGGAACGCCCTCGCTTCAGAGCCTAGTGGACTACAGCAAGGGCTTTTCGGTGGGCTATTCCGCTGCCCTAAGCAACAATCTTCTTAATACCTTCCGTTGGGGGTTTACACGTCAGAGCTACGGCAGGATCGGAAACAACGATACCCAGCAGTTCATCTTCTTCCGCACCCTAAACAATAATGAGGTCGGCGACCAATCCGACTTGGCGGTCGTCCGCAGCAAGAGCTTCCAGGTTCCCATTCACAACCTGATCGACGACATATCCTGGTCCCGAGGAAAACACACGCTGCAGTTCGGAGCGAACTTCGGCTTTGCGCGCCAGCCGCAATCCAGTTTCGTCAACTCCTTCAGCCAGGGTGTAACCAATGCATCATGGCTGGATACCGGCGGCATGGCGGGCCAAGGGGCAGATCACATGGACCCGGGGGCCAACGGCTTCCCCGAAATTTCCGCCGATTTTGCCCAGGGTTATGACTACCCACTGGCCACCTTGCTTGGAATGGTCGCTGAGGTGGACGCGCAGTACAACTTCCAGCGCGACGGGTCTGCTTTGCCCGATGGAGCAGCAGTAAAGCGCCGATTCGCGCAGAACTATTACGAGTTTTACGGGCAGGACACTTGGAAAGTGCGGCCGAATCTGACCATCACCTACGGACTCCGCTATTCCCTGTTTTCTCCACCCTGGGAGACGAACGGTCTCCAAGTTGCCCCTACCATCAGCCTGAGTGATTGGTTCAATCAGCGGCGGGCCAACATGCTGCAAGGCATTCCATCCAACCAAAATCCGTTGCTGTCCTTTAACTTAGCGGGTCCCGCCAATGGGAAGGCCGGCTTCTATCATTGGGACAAGAAGGACTTTGCACCCCGTCTGGCCATCGCATGGAGTCCCGAACCGAAGACCACAGTACGTGCGGGATTCGGAATGGTCTACGACCACCTCGGCCAAACCTTACTTAGCACTTTTGACAATCAGGGCTCTTTCGGTATGGCGACCAGCCTGAGTAACGGCGGAGGAGTGCAGACATTGGAAAGCGCACCGCGATTGACTGACCTGCACACCATTCCGCATACCGATTATGACGGCAATCAGATTTTCGCGGACAGCCCGGGCGGAACATTTCCGACAGCGTTCCCAGCCGATGCCTTTCAGGTGTATTGGGGTATGGATGATAAGCTGAAAACTCCTTATTCCTACATGCTGGATTTTTCGGTGGGGCATGAACTGCCACATGGCTTTGGTGTGCAAGCCACTTATGTCGGACGGCTTGCCCGTCGACTATTAACCCAAACTGATCTGGCTATGCCGCTGGATCTGGTCGATCCAAAGAGTGGGCTGGACTACTTCAAGGCGATCCGGCCGCTTTCGGAAGCCGCTCGCAATGGCGTACTTAGCCAGGACTTTGATCCGTCGACCATCGGCGCGGCAGCCCAGTATTGGGCCAACATGATCCAGCCGCTCGTACCAGGCGGTGCGTACATCATGAAACGCTGCACAGGAGGACAAGTTCTCAGCACGACTAGCGCGGCGCAGGCCGTTTACGACCGGAACTGCCCCTTTGTCGGGGGGGTGGGAGAAACGACGACGATCCAGGTACTGGATCAGATCGGTATCCAGGATGCAACGAATCCCGGCATCTTCTACCAAGGCATTGGCGCAAGCGAACCAAACGCGGGCACCCAGTCGGCGTACACCTGGCTGAGCCCGCAATTTGCATCCTTGTACGCATGGAGGTCGAACAGCAATTCCACCTATCACGCATTGCAGTTCAACCTGCGCAAGAACATGTCGCAGGGTTTGCAATTGGACTTTAATTACACGTTTTCGAAGTCGATCGACCTAGCTTCCGACGCCCAACGAATCCAGGGCACCACGGGTGGCTTGGGCGGTCAGGTGATCAACTCTTGGGACCCGAATCAACACCGCGGCGTCTCCGACTTCGATACCACTCACCAGATCAACCTGAACTGGATTGCCGAATTGCCGTTCGGCAGGGGTAAGTATATTGCTCGTGATTCGGGACGTCTGGTCGATGCGATTATCGGAGGTTGGGAGCTTTCCGGCATCGCTCGTTGGACCAGCGGTTTCCCGGTCAGCGTTACGAACGGTACGAATTGGCCGACGAACTGGGAACTCAGCGGATTCGCAACAATGATCGGCAAACCTAGAACCCACAAAACCAGGGCGGCGGACGGAAGCGTCAATCTCTTCGCCGATCCAACAGCTGCGGATGCGATCGGCGCGTTTCGCCAGGATTTCCCCGGAGAAAGCGGCCAACGCAATATTCTGCGTGGCGACGGCTACGCTGAGCTGGACCTGGGATTGAGCAAGTTCTGGAAAGTGCGCGAGTCCCAGGGCGTCCGATTCCAATGGCAGGTCTTCAATGTTACGAATCTCACCCGGTTCAACGTGCAAGCGCTGTCTCTATCACTTACCAACTCGAGTACGTTCGGCAACTACACGGGCTTGCTGACCCAGCCTCGCGTCATGCAGTTTGCGTTGCGCTACGAGTTCTAGGGAAAGCGATCGCGATTCTCAGGGGCGGACTTCGGTCCGCCCTTTAATTTTGCGACTAGACTGCGGTCGCAGGAAGCGAACCTCGGCGGCGAAAGCCGGCGGCTTTTCAGACTTTAGGCCTCGACTGAAGTCGAGCGCTTCTAAAAATTGGACCGGGCGGAGATAGATTTCGGGCCTGTTAGCAGAGGGTAGATAGATCTCTCGCCTACCCTAGCGGCGAGTCGCTCATGCGGAAGCGAGTGCGGACGTGTTCGGACAGCAGTTCGATGGCGGAGCGGTTGGCGACCGGGTCAGACTGCGCCAGGTACTTCATAGCTTCGACCAGGGTGCGTTGTCCGTCTACGTAGCGCGGGTCAGAGGTGCGTTCTCTCTTCTTGCGGCCCAGGTTCGGAACGACTGGAATAGTAAAGACTTTGGCCATCGAAAAAATCACCCGGTACTTTGAAAGTCAGTATATCTGCCCGTCCTGCAATTTTCAGCCTTAATCTTGGGCGTTTACATTCAGAGAGTTACCCCTTCGGCCCGGACATGAACTTGGTGTCGCTGGTGGTTTTTAACTTGAAGGCCGCGTCGGGAATTTTCTGGTTCACCCTCAGGTCGGAATACTTGGCGAGCCGGTAGTCGCCCGAAGGCTCGAAGAATTGCTGTTGCACCGAAATGCCCTGCGCAGGATCGATCCAGAGCCAGATTTTGGCGAAAATGTTGCGCACGCGCTCGGCTTTGGGCACGAGTTCGAGTTTCATCGCCTCCACGTCGCCGATTTTCTCGTTGGCAACGTATTTCACGTCGAACGACTTCAACATATCGCGTCCGCTGCCGCCGAAGCCGAGGACCAGGAAGCTTTCTACCGCGTCGCGATTCTTTCCGGCCTCGTAGCTGGTGACTCGTTTCAGTTTCGGTTCGTAGACCTGCACCTTGCCGTCGCTGAACAGCACGGCTTTCGGCGGATCGGTGATGTCAGCCATCATCTGAGTGTCTTTGCCGTTCTTGCGATAGTAGACAGTGCCCTTCTGCGAGTCCTTGTCGTTGACGACCTTGAAGAACTGCTCCCACACGAAGTCGGCCTGCGCGCTGTGAAAGCCGGCAGCAGCCGAGTCCATCGCAGTGAGAGCTTTCTGGAGATTGGGGTCGTTTTGCGCAGCGGAGAAGGTCGCTGCCAGAGTGATCATGGCAAGGACGACGAAACGGATGGTACGACTTCGAGGATGACGATTATTTTTCATTGAAAATAAATTGGCAGCGCCTTCCGGCGCTACTCTCGCTCGACCCAGACCTTGTAGCTCAGCACGTGCCCTGAGCCGTCTTTGACCGGTTCGTATTTCAAAATCGCGGCGGCCCCGGTGATCGGCTCGATGATGCCCAGCATCTGTTCGCGCAGTCCGGCATCGTTCTTGGCCGTCAGTTCTGAAGCCTCGATCTGGTAAACGAAGCCTCCCCGGCCATCGGGCTGGATCACTACACCCGTCTGATGCGAAACGCGCTCAATCGGTTTGTCCTTGAAGTTAATCCAGTAAGGCGAAAGGAAGACGAAGAGCAGGATGAGCGTGACCATGACGTCATAGTGGAGGCTGCCACGCTCGTACGACCAAAGAATGTATCCCCGGATTGTCCGCCAGATTGAGTTCATCGGCAGAGGAGGCGTACCTGCGATCGCCGGACCTGCTTTGACGCGCTCCAAGTCTAGTGATTTGCTCCTGTAGTGGCAACAGAACTTCAGTCGCCAGTCTCTAGTCTCTAGTTGTCAGCTGAACCGCAAACTAGAGCTTCCTCGGAATGATGCGGTCCGTTCCCATGTAGGGCCGGAGCGCTTCCGGAATCACGACGCTGCCGTCGGCTTGCTGGTAGTTCTCGACGATCGCCACCCACGTGCGTCCTACCGCTAGACCGCTGCCATTTAGCGTGTGCACGAACTCGGTCTTCCCTTTCCCTTCTGGGCGGAACCGGATGTTGGCGCGCCGCGCCTGGAATGACTCGAAATTCGAGCAGGACGAGATCTCGCGGAACAACCCCTGCCCGGGCAGCCAGACTTCGATGTCGCAAGTCTTCGCTGACGAGAATCCCATGTCGGCGGTACACAACGTGACCACGCGATAGTGCAAACCCAGTTTCTGCAGAATTGTCTCGGCGTGGTGCGTGAGCTTCTCGAGTTCGTCGTAGGAACGATCGGGATGCGCGAACTTCACCAGTTCAACTTTCTGGAACTGGTGCTGGCGAATGATGCCGCGCACATCTTTGCCGTACGATCCCGCTTCGCTGCGGAAGCAGGCCGTATATGCCGTCAGCGAGACGGGTAAGCGCTCGCCGTCGATGGTTTCATCGCGATAAAGATTCGTGACCGGAACTTCAGCGGTCGGGATGAGCCACAGGTCTTTGTCACCGTGCGGCACGCGAAATGAGTCCGCCGCGAACTTCGGAAGCTGGCCGGTGCCGTACATCGACTCGGAGTTCACGAGGTAAGGCGGAAGAATTTCGGTGTAGCCGTGCTCGCGCGTGTGCAGATCGAGCATGAAGTTGGCGAGCGCGCGCTCGAGCTTTGCGCCGAGGTCCCAATAGACAGCGAAACGTGCGCCTGAGAGTTTTGCGCCACGCTCGAGGTCCAGAATGCCAAGCTGCTCGCCTAATTCCCAATGCGGCTTGGGCGCGAAATCAAATTTGGGAAGCGTGCCCCAGCGCCGCGCTTCCACGTTGTCCTCGGCACTTTTTCCGACTGGAACTGACTCGTGCGGCAGGTTCGGGACACCTTTCAGGATGGTCTTGAACTTGTCGTCGGCTTCGCTGACAAGTTTTTCGTAGTCCTCGATGACGGCTTTCTCGCGCGCGACCGCCTCGCTCAGGTCCGCCAGCTCTTTTTGTTGTTCGGCCGACAGGGCACCCCTTTTTTCGGCTTGCTTCAGCGCGCCGATTTTGGGCGAGAGCTCGTTGCGGCGCTTTTGTGCCGTCTCAAGGGTGGTGATGAAAGAGCGCCTCTCGGCGTCGACGGAGCGGAAATCGCCCAGCACCTCCGTTGGATCCATTCCGCGGAGGCGGAGCTTCTCTTCGACAAGGGGTAGGTTGTTACGGACAAACGCCAGATCGAGCATGGAAACTTTTAGTGTACAGAAAAATCAGGCTTCGGCGTACGCCCGATCCGCCGTTAAGAGCAGAGATCGGATTTTCGTATAAGCCTACTTGTGTGGATGACCCGCAGCCGGTGCGGCCGCCAGCGAGCGGAGGTAGGCTATGATCGCCTCCACATCTTCCGGGTTGAATCGGTATTGCGGCAGCTGCACCGAACTCCAATTTGCAGTGACTCCGTATTCAAGTTTCGATCCTCGGCCACAGGCTGTACACTAGCCAACGCATGAAAGGCTCCCTCCGAAGTCTGCTTGCCAGTTTCGTCACCTGCCTTTC
>Ga0073909_10000174_pt1 | contig 23150 bp, 16 predicted proteins | sample Coa_R1_6_FD_66439 | JGI IMG/M metagenome (GOLD analysis project Ga0073909, IMG submission 66439) | Surface soil microbial communities from Centralia Pennsylvania, which are recovering from an underground coalmine fire. - Coalmine... | ecosystem: Environmental > Terrestrial > Soil > Unclassified... | reverse complement strand
CGTCACGGTGGCGCCGGCTTCGCCGGTGCCGCTGACGGTCGGGGTGTCGTCGTTGGTGACCGACCCGTCGACCGGCGCGGTGATCACCGGAGCTGCCGGGGCGGCGGTGTCGACCGTGATGGTGACCGGAGCCGAGGGCAAGGAGCTGTTTCCCGCCGGGTCGGTCTGGGTGGCCGTCAGAGTGGTGTCACCCAGCGGCAGCGGGGTGGTCGGGGTGACCGACCACGTCCCACCGGCATCCACGGTGGTGGTGCCGATCGGGTTGCCGTCCTGGTCGGTGACCGTGACGGTGGCGCCGGGCTCGCCGGTGCCCGTGATGGTTGGCGTGTTGTCGTTCGTCGACGACCCGTCCGCCGGTGCCGTGATCACCGGCGCGGCCGGCGGGGTCGTGTCCACCGTGAAGGTGACCGGAGCCGAGGGCGCGGAGACGTTGCCGGCCAGGTCGGCCTGGGTTGCCGTCAGCGTGGTGGCGCCGTCGGGCAGCGGGGTGGTCGGAGTCAGCGACCACGCGCCGCCGGCGTCCACGGTGGCGGTCCCGATCGGGGCGCCTCCAGCGTTGACCGTGACCGTGGCACCCGGCTCACCGGTGCCGGTGATCGTCGGGGTGTTGTCAGTGGTCGTCGAGCCATCAGCGGGCGCGGTGATCACCGGAGCCGCCGGAGTAGCGGTGTCGATCGTGAAGGTGACCGGGGCCGACGTCGGCGAGATGTTGCCGGCGAGGTCCGCCTGGGTGGCCGTGATCGTGTTGGGGCCATCGGGTAGAGGCAGGATCGGGGTGAGCGACCAGGCACCGCCGGGACCGACAAGGGCGGTCCCGATCGGGGCGCCACCCGCGGTGACGGTGACGGTGGCGCCGGCCTCGCCGGTACCGCTGATGGTCGGGGTGTTGTCGTTGGTGACGGACCCGTCGACCGGTGCGGTGATCACCGGAGCGGCGGGCGCGGCGGTGTCGATCGTGAAGGTGACCGGGGCGGACATGGGCGAGGCGTTGCCTGCGGGGTCCGTCTGGGTAGCCGTGACCGTGGTCGGGCCGTCGGGCAGGGGCGTGGCGGGGGTGAACGTCCACGTGCCGCCGGCATCCACCGGAGCGGTGCCGATCGGGGTCCCGTCGGCGGTGACCGTGACAGTGGCGCCGGGCTCGCCGGTGCCGCTGATGGTCGGGGTGTTGTCGGTCAGCGTGGACCCGTCGAGCGGAGCGGTGATCACCGGAGCGGCCGGGGAGGTGGTGTCGACCATGAAGGTGACCGGGGCCGAGATCGGCGAGAGGTTCCCGACCGCGTCGGCCTGGGTCGCCGTCAGGGTGACGGCACCCGGTGCGAACGGAGTGGTCGGAGTGAGGGACCACGCGCCGCCAGCATCCACAGTGGCGGTGCCGATCGGGGCACCACCCGCGTTGACGGTGACGGTCCCGCCCGGCTCACCGGTGCCGGTGATCGTCGGAGTGGTGTCGTTGGTCGACGACCCGTCCGCCGGAGCGGTGATCACCGGAGCCGCCGGGGCGGTGGTGTCGATGACGACGGTGACGGGGGCCGAGGCCAGCGAGGCGTTCCCGGCCGGGTCGGTCTGGTTCGCAGTGAGGATGGTCTGGCCGTCGGGAAGCGGGGTCGTCGGAGTGAGCGACCACGCGCCGCCGGCGTCCACTGTGGCTGTCCCGATCGGGGCGCCACCGGCGTTGACCGTCACGGTGGCGCCGGGCTCGCCGGTGCCGGTGACGGTCGGGGTGTTGTCGGTCAGGGTGGACCCGTCCACCGGGGCGGTGATCACCGGCGCGGCCGGCGGGGTGGTGTCCACGGTGAAGGTGACCGGTGCCGAGGGCGCGGAGACGTTGCCGACCGGGTCGGCCTGGGTTGCCGTCAGCGTGGTGGCGCCGTCGGGCAGCGGGGTGGTCGGAGTCAGCGACCAGGCGCCGCCGGCGTCCACGGTGGCCGTTCCGATCGGGGCGCCTCCAGCGTTGACCGTGACCGTGGCACCCGGCTCACCGGTGCCGGAGATGGTCGGGGTGTTGTCAGTGGTCGTCGAGCCATCAGCGGGCGCGGTGATCACCGGAGCCGCCGGAGCGGTGGTGTCGATCGTGAAGGTGACCGGGGCCGACGTCGGCGAGACGTTCCCGGCCGGGTCGGCCTGGATCGCCGTGATGGTGGTCGGGCCGTCCGGAAGCGGCGCAGCCGGGGTGAGCGACCAGGCTCCACCGGCGTCGACGGTCGCCGAGCCGAGGATGGTGCCGCCGGCGTTGACGGTCACGGTGGCGCCGGGCTCGCCGGTGCCGGTGATGGTCGGGGTGTTGTCCGCGGTCGTCGACCCGTCAGCTGGGGCCGTGATGACCGGGGCGGCCGGCGCCGTGGCGTCGATCGTGACGGTCACCGAGTTGGAGGGAGCTGAGACGTTGCCCGCCGGGTCGGCCTGGGTAGAAAGGAGAACCGTCTGCCCGTCTGGCAGTGGCGTGGTCGGCGTGAGCGTCCAGGCGCCCCCGACGTCCACCAGGGCGGTGCCGATCGGGGTGCCGTCGGCGGTGACCGTGACGGTGGCGCCGGGCTCGCCGGTGCCGGTGACGGTCGGGGTGTTGTCGGTCAGGGTGGACCCGTCGACCGGGGCGGTGATCACCGGCGCGGTCGGGGCGGTGGTGTCGACCGTGAAGGTGACCGGGGCCGAGAGCGGCGAGACGTTCCCGGCTGGGTCGGTCTGGGAGGCGGTGAGCGTAACGGCTCCCTGACCGAACGGGGTGGTCGGAGTCAGGGACCACGCGCCGCCGGCGTCCACGGTGGCGGTGCCGATCGGGGCGCCTCCGGCGTTGACAGTGACGGTGGCGCCGGGCTCGCCGGTGCCGGTGATGGTCGGGGTGGTGTCGTTGGTCGACGACCCGTCCGCCGGCGCGGTGATCACCGGAGCCACCGGGGCGGTGGCGTCGATGGTGACCGTGACCGAGTTGGAGGCCAGCGAGGCATTCCCGGCCGGGTCGGTCTGGTTCGCGACGAGGGTCGTCTGGCCGTCGGGCAGCGCGGTGGCCGGGATGAGCGACCACGCGCCGCCGGCGTCCACCAGGGCGGTGCCGATCGGGGTGCCGTCGGCGGTGACGGTGACGGTGGCGCCGGGCTCGCCGGTGCCGGTGATGGTCGGGGTGTTGTCGGTCAGGGTGGACCCATCAGCCGGCGCCGTGATCACCGGCGCCGCCGGCGGGGTGCTGTCAATGGTGAAGGTGACCGGGGCGGAGACCGGGGAGACGTTGCCGACCGGGTCGGCCTGGGTCGCGGTCAGCGTGATGGCGCCGTCGGGCAGCGGGGTGGTCGGAGTCAGCGACCAGGCGCCACCGGCGTCCACGGTTGCGGTCCCGACCGTGATTCCGCCCCCGCGGACCACGGTGACCGTGGCGCCGGGCTCGCCGGTGCCGGAGATGGTCGGGGTGTTGTCGGTGGTCGTCGACCCGTCGGCCGGCGCGGTGATGACCGGTGCCGTCGGAGCGGTGGTGTCGATCGTGAAGGTGACCGGTGCGGACGTCGGCGAGACGTTCCCGGCCGGGTCGGCCTGGATCGCCGTGATGGTGGTCGGGCCGTCCGGAAGCGGCGCAGCCGGGATGAGTGTCCAGGCTCCACCGGCGTCGACGGTCGCCGAGCCGAGGATGGTGCCGCCGGCGTTGACCGTCACGGTGGCGCCGGGCTCGCCGGTGCCGGTGATGGTCGGGGTGTTGTCGGTGGTCGTCGACCCGTCAGCTGGGGCCGTGATGACCGGGGCGGCCGGCGCGGTGGCGTCGATGGTGACGGTCACCGAGTTGGAGGGAGCTGAGACGTTGCCCGCCGCATCGGCCTCGGTGGCGACCAGGGTGGTCTGACCGTCGGGAATCGCGGTGGCGGGGGTCAGCGACCAGGTGCCGCCACCGTTGACCAGGGCGGTGCCGATCGGGGCGCCGTCAGCGGTGACGGTGACGGTGCCGCCGGGCTCGCCGGTGCCGGTGATCGTCGGAGTGTTGTCGGTCAGGGTGGACCCGTCGACCGGGGCGGTGATGACCGGAGCTGCGGGCGCCGTCGTGTCGATGGTGAAGGTGACCGGGGCCGAGAGCGGCGAGACGTTGCCCGCCGCATCGGCCTGGGTCGCGGTCAGGGTGACGGCACCCGGTGCGAAGGGCGTGGTCGGAGTCAGGGACCACGCGCCGCCGGCGTCCACGGTGGCGGTGCCGATCGGGGCGCCTCCGGCGTTGACCGTGACGGTGGCGCCGGGCTCGCCGGTGCCGGTGATCGTCGGGGTCGTGTCGTTGGTCGACGACCCGTCCGCCGGAGCCGTGATGACCGGAGCGGCAGGTGCCGTCGCGTCGATGGTGACCGTGACCGAGTTGGACTGCGGGGAGACGTTCCCGGCCGCGTCGGCCTCGGTGGCGACCAGGGTCGTCTGACCGTCGGGCAGCGCGGTGGCCGGGGTCAGCGACCACGCGCCGCCTGCATCCACGGTGGCGGTGCCGATCGGAGTGCCGTCGGCGGTGACCGTGACGGTGCCGCCCGGCTCACCGGTGCCGGTGATGGTGGGGGTGTTGTCGGTCAGGGTGGACCCATCAGCGGGGGCCGTGATCACCGGCGCCGCCGGCGCGGCCGTGTCGATGGTGAAGGTGACCGGGGCCGAGACCGGGGAGACGTTTCCTGACGGGTCGGCCTGGGTCGCCGTGACGGTGATCGGACCGTCCGGCAGCGGGGTGGCCGGGGTCAACGACCAGGCGCCGCCGGCGTCCACGGTCGCGGTCCCGACCGTGATTCCGCCCCCGCGGACCACGGTGACCGTGGCGCCGGGCTCGCCGGTGCCGGAGATGGTCGGGGTGTTGTCATTGGTCGAGGAGTTGTCGGCCGGGACGGTGATGACGGGCGCGGTCGGTGGGACGTTGTCGACGATGGTGAAGGTCCGTGGACCGGTGGCATCGGAAGCAGCCGCTCCGAGTGACTGGGTCGCGGTGATCGCGTGCGCGCCCGGGGTCAACGGCGTAGTCGGCGTGAGGGACCAGGTTCCGTCGCCTGCAACGGTGACCGAACCGATGACGCTGGCACCCTCGTTGACGGTCAGGGTCGCGCCGGGGACGCCGGTGCCGGTGATGGTCGGAGTGGTGTCGTTGATCGTGCTGCCCTCAGCGGGCGCGGTGATCGTCGGAACGTCGAGACGGGTGCACTCCACTCCGCCTGCGGCCGGTGCGGTAGCGCTGGCGCTGAGGGGGAGGATCGAAGTGTTGATCGTCGCGAGGGCCGGCCCGATGGCGGGAGCGATCGTGCCGGTGATGCTGATGAATGACGCCGAACCGGCTGCCGTGGTGCCCGCTGACGTGTTGGACAGGCCGCCGACGCCGACGACGATCGAGGCCGAAGCCACGCCGAGGTTCAGGTTGATCGGGAGAGACATCCCAGCCGTCAGCCGGGTGGTGACCCCACCGACCGTGACGTCGATGGCGTAGGCGTTGGCCGTCACCGATGTGGTGGCGCCGGTCGAGGTGGCCGTGATGGTGGGGTTGGCGACGACGGCGATGTTCACCAGACCGTTGAGCAGCGTTGCGCCAGCGAGGTTTCCGCTCGACGTGGACACGATGCTCGTACCTACGTGCTGTGTCGCGCCGGTGGTAGAGACGGTTCCGAGGGTCAGGATATTGATGCCCGTGATGCCGACATTTGCTCCGGCGAGCTGGGTGGCGGCCTGGACGATCGGGGTCCCGTCAGGCACGCACGCAGCATCGCCGGCCCAGTTGGCCAGGCCCGTGCCGGTGAGCACACCGGTGGTCAGCACCGGTGGCACGTTGACCTGCCCGAGGCCGGTGTTGTAGGTGGGGCTGCCGACCGCCGGCCCGGCGGTTGCCGAGCCCCCGGCGATGGCGAGCGGAATTCCCAAGGCGCCGGCGGCGAGGTTGGCCGACGCCGCGGAAGCCCGTGGGGTCGCCGTCGTGTCCACTGCTGTGGTGGACACGCCGATGCCGGCGGTGATGTTCGCCAGGCCCAACGCGTTGATCCCGAGGCTCAGGACGCGGCCTGATGTCGCACTTCCGTAGGCCGCCGGAAGTGGGTCCGCGGCCGCGATGGGTGCGGAGAGTGCGGACACACCCGCGACCACCGCTCCTGCTGTCAGCCATGACACGAAACGACGAGAGATCCCCATGCCGCCCTCACTGAATAAAACGGCTGCCCCCCGATGGCCGGAACCATAGAGCACCCTCGGGAATTTCGCGCAACGAATGAACAAATATATATTTCACCGATCTCGGCCGGGCGATCCTGGCGAGGATGAATCCGTTGAGAACAAAGGTGATTGCGAGGTCACAGGCCCGATGGGAGGGGACAATGAGGAGGCTGGGAATGGAGATGATCACCAGTGCGGACAGAGGTCGACGTCGACTTTGCTGCGTGGGTTGGCGCCCGCGAGCGAACTCTCCTGCGCGCGGCATACGTCATCCGCGGGGACCGGCGCGAGGCCGAACGGATCGTGGTCGGAGTCCTCGCGGCGATGGCCGCCCGGTGGGACCGGATCCGGCTGGACGACCCTGACTCCGAGGCCCGACGCCTCCTGTTTCGCGACGCCGTGGCGCGTCACCCGCATCATCGCGACCCGGATGCTGACGACCCCGAGCGAGTCCCCGACGAGTGGCTCGATGCGGGCTCGGACACGGCCCGCGCGCTGCGCCAGATCTCGGCCCGGCAGCGGGCGATCTGCGTCCTGCGCGGCCTCGAGGGCCGCTCTGCGCGGGAGGCCGCCGACGTCCTCGGAATCGGGACGGGGTCGGTCGAGAGCCAGACGGCGAGCGCCGTCGCGCGGATCGGCGATGCACTCCCGTCGGTCGACGGCCTCGTCGGGGTCGCCAGTTTCCTCGACCGGGCGACCGACCACCTCCCGGACGCCGACCTCGCCGACCGGGCCTGGGAAGCGGCCGCCCGACGCGGCCAGCGGCGCCGCCGGTCGGTTGTCGTCACCACCGCTGCCGCGCTCCTCCTGGGCTCCGTCGTCACCTACGCCGGCTCCCGTGGCTCGACCGGTGATGCCGTCCCGGACAAGGTCAGCCAGGTCACGGTCGGCCCCTCCACGGAGCCGTCGGCGACCGCCCTCGCCGACGACGGCACCCAGCTGTTCTTCGGACCGTCGCCGGACGTCATCGCCAACCTCCCGATCGCCTCCGCGGGCATCCCCGGGCAGGTCGACTGGGACCCGCGGGCCGCGCCGCAACCGCTGGCCCAGGTCATCGCCGCCCACGCCGGACCGTCCGGTCGGGCGAACCTGCGGATCCTGTATGCCGTGCTCTCGCCGGGGTCCGTCGGCGGCTGGGTTCCCGTCCTGCTGCTCCGCGACGATCGGGACGGGGGGCTCAGCTATGCGGCCGTCGACACCAGGCTCGGCGCACTCGGCACCGCCTTCGGCGAGCCGGCGACGCCACTCACGGCGCGGGCTGTCGACCCGTCCGGTACGACGGCGATGTTCCTCCAGAAGGACTCGGTCATCGTCGTCGACGTCGTCACCGGGTCCACTCGGACCGTCCCCTTGCCGGCCGGGATCCATGGGGTGCCGAGCCCGCTCGGCGATGCGGGGTTCAGCGACCTGGGACGGGTCATCGTCCGGGATGGCTACGTCTCGTGGTCCCTGGATCCGGTGACTCTGACGTGGAGCCACCTCGCCGACGGGTCCAGCCCGGAGGCCGTTGATGCCGCGGAAGTCTCGGCGAGTTCCCTTCCCATGCAAGAGAACTGGGGGGAGACGGTGGTGACCCGGGACTGGGTCGCCACCGGCGGGGTCGTCGACCGGGCCGCCGTGCCCGCCCGCTTCCGGGTCGACAACGCATTGTTCCTCGTGTCGAGGACCGACCCCAGGCTCCGCCGCGCGCTCGTCCTCGGGGCCAACGCGGCGGGGGCCATTCCCGGTGCGATCCGGACCGTCGGGGTCGCGGGGTCGGCGGTGCTCTTCCAGTACTCCGTCGCCGGCCGGACGTGGGTCCTCGGTCTCGACCCCACGACCGGCCTGGTGAGCAGGGTTGCCGAGGTCTGGGCACCGGTCGGGGGCGTCGGGTCGGCCGGCCAGGTCATCGCCGTCTCATCCTGGGCCCTCGCCCACCGCTGACCCTCGGTCGGCGACCCGAACCCGCGTAGGCCGGATGCCTCGGTTCTGAGCGACCGGCGGGCATCCGGCATACGCGGCCTTGGTCAGAGGACCTTGGAGAGGAAGGCCTGGGTGCGCTCCTCCTTCGGGGCGTCGAGGACATCGGCGGGGGCTCCGCTCTCGACGACGACCCCGCCGTCCATGAAGACCACCTGGTCGCACACCTGGCGGGCGAAGCCGAGCTCGTGGGTGACGACGACCATCGTCATCCCCGCCTCGGCGAGGGACTTCATGACGTCGAGGACCTCGCCGACCAGCTCCGGGTCGAGCGCTGAGGTGGGTTCGTCGAAGAGCATGAGCTTGGGCTTCATCGCCAGGGCCCGGGCGATGGCGATCCGCTGCTGCTGGCCGCCGGAGAGCTCCTGGGGGTAGGAGTGCCCCCGGTTGCCGAGCCCGACGCGGTCGAGCAGGACCTGGGCCTCGGCACTGACCTCGTCCCGGGGCCGGCGCAGGACGCGGGTCGGTGCTTCGACGATGTTCTCCAGCACGGTCATGTGCGGGAAGAGGTTGAAGCGCTGGAAGACCATGCCGGCGTTCAGCCGCTGACGCGCCGTCTGCCGCTCCTTCATCTCATGGAGCCGGCCGCCTCGCTCTTCGTACCCCACCGTCTGCCCGTCCACGGAGAGCCGGCCGGCGTCGACCTTCTCCAGGTGGTTGATGCACCGCAGGAAGGTCGTCTTCCCGGAGCCGGACGGGCCGATCAGGCTGGTCACGGACCCGCGCTCGACCGTGAGGTCAATCCCCTTGAGGATCTCCGTCGAGCCGAAGCTCTTGCGGACACCGAGGGCTTCCACCATGGCGCCACTCATCGTGCTGCTCCTGTCCTGGGCCGGCGGACCCGTCTCGGCGCGGCGTCGAAGCCACGTCCGTATCGTCGTTCGAGCTTGTTCTGGAAGAAGGTCAGGACGGTCGTCATCAGGAGGTACCAGAGGCTCGCGACGATGAGCAGCGGGATGGTCTGGTAGTTGGTGGCGTAGATGATCTGGGCCGAGTAGAGCAGGTCCGAGATCGCCAGGACGCTGACCAGCGAGGTCCCCTTGAGCATCGAGATGACCTGGTTGCCGGTCGGGGGAAGCACCACGCGCATCGCCTGCGGCAGGATCACGCGGAGCATCAGGGTCGTCCCGTTCATGCCCAGCGCCCGGGCCGCGTCGTGCTGGCCCCGGTCCACCGACCCGATGCCGCCCCGGATGATCTCAGCCATGTATGCAGCCTCGTTGAGGGACAGTCCGAGCAGCGCCGCGGTGAGGGGCGTGATGAGCACGTTGGCCGAGCCGATCGCCACCGAGGGTCCCCCGAACGGGAGCCCCAGGCTGAGCACCGGATAGAGGGCAGCGATGTTGTACCAGAAGATCAGCTGGACGAGCAGCGGTGTGCCACGGAAGAACCAGATGTAGCCACGGCTGATGGTGCTCACGATCGGGTTGGCCGACAGCCGCATGATCGCCAGGACCGTGCCCAGGATGACGCCGACAGTCATCGACACGGCGGTGAGGACGAGGGTCAGCCCGGCCCCGGTGAGGATCTGCGGGGCGAAGAGGTAGGACACGACGACGTCCCAGTGGTAGCGCTGGTTCACCGCCACGTCCCAGAGCGCGCTGGCGGCCACGAGGACGAGGACGACCGCAAGGGCGAGCCGGACGGGATGCCGGAGCGGCACCACCTCGATCGAGTCGCCCGGAACGGTGGAGGGGATCTGCCCCGTATCGGGAACGGGTTGCTTCTGCATCTCGGGCTCCCCTCCTACTGGGCGAAGTTGACGCGGGCGTCGGTGATGGCGCTGGACTGGAGTCCGTAGGTCCCGAGAACCTTGACGTAGGCGTCGCTCTTGATGACTGCGGCGAGCGCTGCCGAGACGGACTTGACCAGGCCGTCCTGCTTGGTGAGTCCGACGCCTACGGGGGTGAACGCATACTTCGAGGCGATGTCGATCTGCGGGTTCTGGGTTGCCGCGAAGTTGAGGATCGGAGAGTCCGCCAGCACCGCGTCCAGCCGTGCGCTGGTCAGCGCGGAGATGGCCTGGCGAGTGTCCTGGAACGCGTTGACCTGGATCTTGCGCTTGCCTGCCGTCGAGCAGGCCTTGTCGAAGGTGGGCACGTCCACGGTGAGCTGGTAGGACCCGGTCAACAGGCCGACCTTCTTGCCGCACAGCGAGTTCTCGGTAAGGCCCTGGGGGTTGCCCTTGGCGACCGCGACGGTGCTGCCGATCTGCATGTAGTCGACGAAGTCCAGAACCTTCATCCGCTCGGCGGTCGGGGTCATCGAGGAGACGGTCATGTCGTATCGACCGGCCGCGATCCCGGGGATGATCGAGTCGAAGTTGGCGACCTGGATGTCGACCTTCACGCCCAGGGCCTCGCCGATCAGGCGTGCGACGTCGGGGTTGACACCCGTCAGGTCGTGGGTGCCGGTCCGGTAGTACTGGGTCGGCGGCTCGTTGGTGGGGATGGCCACGCGCAGCACCTTGGCGGACTTTATCGACGCCGGCAGCAGCGCGACAGCGGCCGCGTCGACCGGGAGCGAGGGCACCGAGGCAGCCTGCCCGGCGGCGCCGCCTGAGGAGGCGGCCGTGGATCCGGCCGGCGTGCAGGCAGCGACGGACAGCGCCAGGGCGGCCGCCGCGACCATGGCCGGGACGCCGCGCACAGCGCACGTCGTGACCGCGGACTTGGTGGGGGAGTTCATCGGGAGGACCTCATTTCTGCATAGGCCCTTGGGGCCTCGGGGGTGGGGGTGGGGGTGGTTCGGGCAAAGTCCTCGTGGCGGTGCCGGATCAGGTCACGGCCCTCTGCCCGCAGCTCCTCGATCGTGGAGACGCCGAGCAACATCAGGGTGCGGGTCATCTCGGCGGCGAACAGGTTGAGGACATGGGTGACGCCCGCCTGGCCGGCTGCCGAGAGTCCGTAGAGATAGGGCCGGCCGATGGCACAGGCGTCGGCCCCGAGGGCAATGGCCTTGACGACGTCGGAACCACGGCGTATGCCGCCGTCGACGATGATCTCGAGCCGCCCGGCCGTCCGCTCGACGATGTCGGGCAGCACGTCGAGGGGCGAGGCCATGTGGTCGAGCTGCCGGCCGCCATGGTTGCTGACCTGGATGGCGTCGATGCCGATCTCGGCAGCGCGGAGAGCGTCACTCGGGTTGACGCATCCCTTGAGGACGATGGGACCGGCCCAGCGGGCGCGCAGGTCCAGGATGTCGTCCCAGCCCGTCGGTTCGTACGAACCCGCCAGCAGGGTCCGCCACATGTCAGGGCTGCTGGCGAGCGGGCCCTGCGGGATGTCGGCGTCCAGGTTCGGGAAGGCAATCGCGTCATGGGCGAGGAACCCCAGTGCCCACCGCGGGTTCAGGGCGCCTTCGATGATCGTTCTCGGCTTGATCGACGGCGGCGCCGTGAACCCGTTGCGGTAGTCGCGCTCGCGGTTCCCGATGGCCCGGCAGTCGACGTTCACCAACAGGGCCTCGTAGCCGGCTGCCGAGACCCGGTCCAGAACGGCCTGGAGCTCCCCCTTGTCGGCTATCGGCTCGATGTTGAACCATCGCCGCAGCCCCGGAGTGGCGGCGCTGACCTCCTCCATGGGGGTGGTGCTCAGGTGCGCCAGTCCGTAGGGGATGCCGGCCTCGAGGGCCGCACGGGCAGCGGCGCTCTCACCGTCGGGGTGGAACAGCCGGGTGCCGCCGGTGGGTGACAACGTCAGTGGCATCGACACCGGACCACCCAGGAGCGAGGAGCCGAGATCCAGGTTCTCCACGGACCCCCACCGCGGGAGGAAGGACCAGTCCTCGAAGGTTGCTCGGTTGCGACGCAGCGAGACCTCGTCGTCGGCGCCGCCCTCGATGTAGTCCAGGACGCTCCTTGGCAGACGGCGGGCCGCCAGCTTCCGCACGTCCTCGACACTGTGACAGGTGCGGGAGAGGCGCTCGGACACCGACCGGGCCGGCCCCTGCATCGCTGCCAGCGCCCTGATGTCCTTTAGTCTCATTGCTCGCCTTCTTCGTCCCGGGAACTTCCGTCCTCAAAGGGTGACGTCGAGCAGCTCCGATCCATATGTCGGTTCCTCCACAACTTGCCCCGCGAACTTGTTGGATCGTCCAACCAGGCGTGTTAGCGTCCGGTCATGGAGGCACCCGTGCCCGCCGCCGCGACGGCCGAGCTCGGCTCCCCCGTTCCGGGCGTGCTGGTGTCCGAGTGCATCGACCTCATGCACGCCGATCTCCTCCACGCCAACCCCACGCCCGAGAACCTGGGCCATCCCGTCTCCGACGTGCTGATGTACGACCCGCTGGACGAGTGGGTCCACATCGACGACCGGATCATCCTGGCCGTGGGGTTCACCTGTGGTTCGGCCGAGTTCGACCAGCTGCTGTACCGCGCGACGGCCAGCAACGCGGCCGCGGTCGTCGTCAAGGCGCACGGGCTGGCGCTGGAGCAGCTGCGCGCTGTCGCCGGCCGGCACCGGGTCGCCGTCCTCATCGCGCCCGACGACGCCGACTGGACGCGCCTGGCCGCTCTGGCCCGCGCATCGGTCACGGGCATCGCCGCCGACTCGGTCGCGGGTGTCCGCCTGGGCGACCTCTACGCGTTCGCCAACGCAGCTGCCTCCATCACCAACGGAGCAGCGAGCATCGTGGACCCGCTGGGCCGGGTTCTCGGCTACTCGACGCTACCGGGCCAGCCGATCGACGAGCTGCGGCGCGTCACGACGCTCGCCCTGCAGGAGCCCACGCCGCCGGTTCAGGACGCAGACTTCAGGACGGCATACGCGTCCGGCCGGGCGGTCCTCATCCCCGCCACGGACGAGGCCCTGGCCAGGCTGGCGCTGGCCGTCCGGGCCGGCGGGGAGCTGCTCGGCACCCTCTGGATCATCGACCCCGGCGAGGACAAGCGAGAGGCGGCCCTGACCGCGCTGGACCGGATGGCGCCACTCGCCGGCCTGCACATGCTCCACGCCCGCTCGGCAGCCGACTTCGGGGAACGACGCAATGCCGACCTGATCCGAACCCTCCTGGACGACACCGCCCATGCGTCCTTCGCCGCGGCCCAGCTCGGCTTCGACATGGCCGACGGGCTCGCCGTGGCCGCCTTCTCGATCCTCCGGCCCGAGACCGGGAGCCTGGAGTCGGTTCGCGAGATCCACCGACTGCTGCACCTGGTGACGACCGTCTGCAACCTCGAGCTGAACACGAGCCACAGCGCCCTCGTCGACTCGGTGGTCTATGCACTCCTGCCGTCCCCGGGCGCCACGCCCCGAGCCGGGCACCGCCGGGTGGCCCAGGAGGTCGCGCGCTACGCGCACACGATCAGCACCTATCCCCTCGTCGCAGCCGTCGGCGGCATCGCTGTCGGCGTCGAGGAACTACCGGCGTCCCGGTCCGAGGCGCTGCAGATCCTGCAGTACCAGCTCCACCGAGTGGCGACCGGGCCGCAGAGTAGGTCAGGGCCGGAGCCGGTCGTGGCGCTCTTCGAGGACTACCGCATCCCGCTGAACCTGGTGAAGGTCGGGACGTTCATCGCCGAGAACGGCCTGGCCGGCGCCGACGAGATCGCCATGATCCAGAACTGGGACACCGAGCAGAGAACCGACTACGTGGACACCTTGCGGGCCTACCTGGACACCAACGGCAACGTCTCCAAGATGGCCGCCCGCCTGCACGTGCACGCCAACACCGTCCGCTACCGGGTGGGTCGGCTGACCAAGGAGCTCGGCCTCGACGACCCGCAGAAGCGGCTGTGGCTGTGGCTGCGACTCGTCACGATGGACCTCACCCAGGCAGCGGCGCCTCGACGGGGCGGACCACCGACGCCGCCATGATCACGTCTGGAATCCGGGCACCCCAAGCGCAAGGATCTCGGGCATGACGCTCCGGTTGTGTGTCCTGCTGTGGCCGCTCCCCGGCCATGAGGCAGACCTTCACCGTTACGAGGACCTCGTCCTCCCGTTGCTCGACGAGCACGACGGCAGGCTCGTCGCGAGGGAGCACGTCGTGAGGGGCAGCGACGCCGAACCGGTCGAGGTCCAGGTCATCGAGTTTCCCAGCCAGGTCGCCATGGACGCCTACCTGGAGGATCCACGGCGGCTGGCGCTCGAACCGGACCGAGCCGCGGCGGTGGCTCGGACCCAGATCCTGCGGCTGGCCTGACGCCCGCCGGGGCCGTCGGTCCTGCTCAACGTGGTCGTCGCACACCGGCTCGAAGATCCTCCGTTCCCTCAGCTCTTCAGTTTCCCTCGGCCCCGTCAGAGTGTGTATCCCCCACCGCAGACCAAGGTCTGTCCGCTGATGTAGTCCGACTCCGGTGTGCAGAGCAGGTAGACCGCTCCGGCGGCCTCCACCGGTGTCCCTGCCCGGCCGAGCGGGATCTGGGTGGCCATGGCATCGAGGAGCTGCCGGCTCACCCCGACCCTGATGTCCCGGCCAGCGATGTCGATCGACCCTTCTCCGTCGGCGGGGCTCTCGGTGAGGCGGGTCGTGATGAGTCCGAATGCGACCGTGTTGACGGTGACGTTGTAGCGTCCCCATTCCTTGGCCAGCGTCTTGGTCAACCCGGTGACCCCCGCCTTGGCGGCGGCATAGTTGACCTGACCCGCGTTGCCTCCGAGGCCGGCAACCGAGGAGATGTTGACGACCTTGCGGCAGGGCACGGGAACCCCGGCCGTCCGCGCGCTCTTGACCGCTGCCGAGATGACCGGCTGGGCCGCGCGGAGGATCCGGAAGGGCGCCTTCAGGTGGACGTCGAGGATGGCGTCCCACTGCTCGTCGGTCATCCTCTGGATGACTGTGTCCCAGGTGTAGCCGGCATTGTTCACGATGATGTCGATGCCACCGAACGCCTCGACCGCCGTCCCGACGAAGCGGTCGGCGAAGTCGGGATCAGTCACGCTCCCGACGACGGCGACGACTGTGCCCCCGAGGGCCTCGATGTCCCTGGCCGTCTCGATCGCGACGTCCTCGTCGAGGTCGTTGACGACGACACGTGCGCCTTCACGGGCGAGCTTGAGGGCGATCTCACGCCCGATCCCCCGGCCGGAGCCGGAGACGAGTGCGACCTTGGAGTCGAGAGTTCCCACGGTGTGTCGTCCAAGGGCCTTGTCCCGATCGATGGTCACGCGATCACCTTCTCGTAGAGGGTGACGACCGCTGCTCCGCCAAGTCCGATGTTGTGCTGCAGCGCCAGCGTCACGTGGTCGACCTGGCGCGCTCCGGCCTCACCTCGCAGCTGCCAGGTCAGCTCGGCGCACTGCGCCAGCCCCGTGGCCCCGAGTGGGTGGCCCTTGGACAGCAGACCGCCGGAAGGGTTGGTGACGACACGGCCGCCGTAGGTGTTGTCGCCGTCCTCGATGAATTTCTCGGCCGATCCCTCGGGCGTCAGTCTCAGTGCCTCGTAGGACAGCAGCTCGTTGGTGGTGAAGCAGTCGTGGAGCTCCACGACCTGGAGGTCGAGCGGGTCGACCCCCGCCGCTTCGTACACCTGGTCGGCGGCGCGGCGGGTCATGTCGTAGCCGACGAGCCGGCCCAGGTCGCCCTCGAAGGTGCTGGGCTGATCGGTGGTCATCGCCTGCGCCGCGATGGCGACATCGCGACGAACTCCGCGGGCACGGGCGAAGTCGTCGCTGACCACGACGGCCGCGGCGGCACCACACGTCGGTGGACAGCACTGGAGCCGAGTCAGAGGGCCGAAGACGTGCGGCGAGGCGAGCACCTCCTCCACAGTCACCTGGTCGCGGAATACCGCATACGGATTGTTCGCTGCATGTCGTCGGGCCTTCACCGAGATCCGGGCGAACGTTTCCGGTGCCATCCCGTAGCGATCCGCGTACTCAGCGCCGGCCCCACCGAAGAGCTGTGCCGCGAACGGCGCCGCGCTCGATCCCTGAGCGCGCTCTGCGACATCCATGAAAGGTCCGAAGGGGCTGGGGCGGTCCGGCCATTTCAGTTGGAGCGCACCACGTTCCATCTGCTCGAAGCCGAGGGCGAGGACACACTCAGCCGCGCCGCTTGCCACGGCCTGCCGGGCCAGCCACAACGCCGACGATCCTGTCGAGCAGTTGTTGTTGACGTTGACGACCGGTACACCAGTCGCCCCGACCTGGTACAAAGCCCGCTGACCGCTCGTCGAGTCGCCATACACATAGCCCGCGTACGCCTGCTCCACGTCCTCGATGCCGACACCGGCGTCAACCATGGTCCGGCGCACAGCGTCTGACGCCATCACGTCGTAGGGCTCCCCCCTGCTTGGGGTGGAGAACGGAACCATTCCCACGCCGCCGATCAGAACTCGCCGCATAACTTGTCTCCTCTACGAATCATGATTTCACCGGGTGACGACACCTGCCTCAGGGCGACCAGTCAGGTCATCCGGAGCCCGCCGTCGAGGCGGATGACCTCGGCGTTGAGCATCGGGTTGTCGACGACGTGCTCCACCAGGGCGGCGAACTCCCGCGGGTTACCCGGTCGCCGTGGATGGAGCGCCCCGTCCGAGAAGCCGTTGAGACTTGGCGGCAGGCCGTGCAGCATCGGCGTCTCGAACGGTCCAGGCGCGATCCCCATGACGCGAATCGCGTGGCCCGCGAGGTTCTGGGCGGCGGGCAGCACCATCCCTGCCACTCCAGCCTTCGACGCGGCATACGCCATCGAGCCTCCGTCATATGCGGCGATAGAGGCGGTGAGGACGATCACTCCACGGTCCTCGTCCGCGGCCGAGTTGTCCGCCATGGCCTCGGCGGCCGAGACCACCAGAGCTGCGGAGCCCGTGAGGTTAATGCGCACCACCTGGTCAAAGTCGCGAACGTCAAGAACACCCTCGCGCCCGAGCACCCGTCGGTGATGGACTATCCCGGCGCAGGCGACTGCCACGCGGAGCGGCGCGAGGCCAGCGGCCCTGCGCACGGCTGCGCGGACCTCGTCCGGACTGGTCACGTCGGTCCGCACGAAGGTGACGCCGTGCATTCCCTCGCTCGCGCCAGGAGAGAGGTCTGCGACGACAACCTGTGCGCCGCGTCGACCGAGCGCGGTCGTCGTCGCCAACCCCAGCCCCGAACCGCCGCCGGTCACAACGGCGGAGGCTCCTGCCAGGTTCACCGGGCGCTCCACCGATGTAGGACCTCGTCGAGGCTGCGGTGGACCGGCTCCGTAGGTTCTGCCCTCACTGCACGTGAGAAGCGGGGAGTCGGCATGGGCTGGTCGACGCCGCTGCCGCGACAGAACCCACCGCGGGCCACCAGATGGTCGTCCACCAGGGCCTCGTCGTAGGTGAGCACCGGGGTCACCCACGCGTCCGTCTCGGCGAACACCACGGTCCACTCGTCACGCGTCCGGTCGGCGAATGCCTCGCAAAGGAGCCGGCGCAAAGCCGGCCAGGTCGCTGTGTCCCATTGCTCACCAGGGGCCGTGACCTGCAAGCCCGCGAGCAGGGTGTCGAAGAACTGGGGCTCGAGGGAGGCGACCGCCACGTGTCTGCCGTCGGCACAGGCGTAGGTGCTCGTAGAACGGGTGCGAGCCGTCGAGCAGGTTGGTTCCCCTGCCGGTCGACCATGACCTGCGCCGCGCATCGCCCACATCATCTGTGCCAACGCGCTCGCACCGTCGACCATCGCCACGTCGACGACCTGCACTACACCCGAACGTTCCCGCTCCCACAGTGCGGCGAGCACCCCGAAGACCAGGAACATCGAACCGCCTCCGAAATCCCCCACGAGGTCGAGCGGTGGCACTGGACGCTGCCCGGCGCCGCCGATGTCGTCGAGGATGCCGGTGAGCGCGACATAGTTCAGGTCGTGACCGGCACGTTGTGCCAGGGGGCCCTCCTGCCCCCAACCGGTCATCCGCGCGTAGACGAGTCGCGGGTTGCCGGCGAGGCAGGTCTGCCGGCCGATGCCGAGCGGCTCGGCGACACCGGGATGGAAGCCCTCCACGAGGACATCGGCGCAGCGGACGAGCGCTAGAACGGCATCGCGCTCCCCGGGCGACTTCAGATCAGCCGTGACCACCTCTCGCCCGCGGTTGACCGCGTCCTGCCTGAACCCGAACCCTTCGTCGAGGGCTGGGCCGGGGCGCTCGACACGCACCACCTCGGCACCGTGGTCGGCGAGCAGCATGCAGGCATGCGGGCCGGGGCCGATGCCGGCAACCACGACGACCCTCAGCCCGTGCAGGGGTCCAGTCCGGTCGGCCGGGCTCATGGGACCTCGAGGACGCTGGCATGGTTGGCGACCGCGACTCCGCCCAGATTGAACACGCCTGCACGCCGCGGCGAGCCGGCAACTTGGACGGTGCCCGCCGTGCCGGTCAGCTGCATGGCAGCGCTGACGTGCTGCGAGACGCCGGTGGCGCCGATGGGGTGTCCCTTGGACTTCAAACCGCCCGAGGGGTTGACCGGCAGTCTGCCGTCCGGGTACACGACGCCCTCATCGAGCGCCGTCACGCCGTGGCCGCGGCGAGTGATGCCCAGCACCTCGTACAGCTGCAGCTCGGCGATCGTGAAGCAGTCGTGGAGCTCGATCAGGTCGAGGTCATCCACCTGAAGCCCGGCTGTTGAGAGAGCGCCCCGCCAGGCAGCTTCGGCCCCGGCGAACTCCAGCGGGTCGCGACGGGATCGGTCGAGGAAGTCGTGTGCCCGCCCGATACCACCGAACCGGACGGCTTGGCCCGGACGAGGCGCCTGGCGCTGTGCCATCACTACCAAGGCCGCGGCACCGTCGGATACCGGTGAGCAGTCGGTACGTCGCAGCGGTCCGGCGACGATCGGGTTCTGCTCCGACGTCGTGGCGCAGAAGTCGATGTCGAGGGGGCGGCGGAGCTGGGCCAGCGGGTTGAGTGCGCCGTTGGCGTGCGATTTGGCCGCGATCCGACCCAGCGTGTTCCCGAGCGCCCCGTAACGCGCTTCGTAGGCGAGCGCGATCTGTGCGAAGAGCCCGGCGAAGCCGGACGTCGAGCTCTTGCCGGCCATCTCGAGGTCGGCCCCCAGGAGTGCCTGGCCGATGAGTTCGGCGGGCGCGTCGGTCATCTTCTCGACGCCGACGACGAGGACGCACAAGCTCTGCCCGCCGGCCACCGATCGCACCGCGTGGTGGACGGCGGCGGAGCCTGAGGCGCAGGCGTTCTCCACCCGTACGGCGGGCACGTGGCGCAGTGCCGGCTGGGCCTGCGCGACCAGCCCCGAGGTGGACACCAACGGCTGGAGTCCGCCGTTGTAGTGGCTCAGGACGATCTCATCGACGCGGCCTGGGTCGACTCCGGCGTGCTCGAACGCAGCGTCGACCACCTCGGCGACCAGCTCGGCAAGGCTCTCCTCTCGACGACCGAACGGCGTGTGGCTCCAGCCGACGATTGACGGCGTGTTCATCTGGCCATCCCACGGGCTGGGGGCGCGGGCTCAGCAACTGGGCGAGTCCTGGTCAGGCTTCGGCCGATGATCTCCAGCATGATCTCGTTCGCGCCGCCGTAGATGCGCTGAGCACGGGCTGCGGTGTAGCGGTGGGAGATCGAATACTCGTCCATGTAGCCGTAGCCGCCATGGATCTGCAGGCAGGTGTCGGCGACCTTCTGTTCGGCCTCGCTGAACCAGAACTTGGTCATGGCGGCGGCCACATCGTCGAGGTCACCGGTCAGGAGGCGCGTGACACATGCATCGAGGGTCGTGCGCGCAACGAACGCGGTGGTCGCGCATTCGGCGAGCCGGAACTTCACGTTCTGGTGTTCGATCAGCGGACGTCCGAAGGTCTTGCGGGTGTTCGCGTATGCCGTGGTCTCGCGGACCATGTCCTCGATCGCGGCCGTCGCGGTCACCGCGACGATGAGTCGCTCGGTCGGGAGCTGCTTTTTGAGCATGGCGAATCCGTGGCCCTCGGTTCCGAGCAGGTTCACAGCGGGAACCCGGACGTCGACCAGGGAGAGCTCGGCGGTATCGGACTCGTGGTGGCCCATCTTCTCCAGCACCCGGGGCACGGAGAACCCATCGAGTCCCGCCGTCTCGACCACGAACAGGGACAGGCCTCGGCCTCCGGCCTCCCGGTCGGTGGACGCTGCCACCACGATGACGCCGGCAATGCTGCCGTTGGTGATGAAGGTCTTGGCGCCGTTGAGCACGTAGTGGTCGCCATCGCGGCGAGCCGTGGTGCGTATCGCCTGCACGTCCGAGCCGGTGTCGGGCTCGGTCATTGCCAGAGCACCGATGAGCTCACCGCGAGCCATGGCCGGCAGCAGCCGCTGCTTGAGCTCGGGCGAGCCGTAGTCGCGCAGGTATGCCGGCACGATGACGCTGTGCACCTGGAACGGGGCAGGTGAGATCCCGGCCCGCGCGATCGCGTCGATGACCGCGAAGTCATGGGCGATCCCTCCGCCTCCGCCGCCGAGGTCCTCTTCGAGGGCACAGCACCACAGTCCCAGCCGGCCGCCTTCGCGGAAGAAGTCAGCGTCCACTCGCCTCTGTCTGCGCCACCGCTCCAGGGCGGGCAGACCCCGTTCGCGCGCGAACCTTGAAGCGGTCTCGAAGAGCGCCGCGTGGTCCTCCTCGAACCAACCGGGCAACATGGAACCCCTAAGTCTGTCGGAAATCGCATCAATTTCTTCAAAGTCCTTGCGTAGGGGTGTCTACTCGTGTTCTATGTCAGTTGTCAATAACGACGTTGATGCCGGACCGCGAAGGAGTCGATGCAGATGTCCGAACCCAAGGTGGCGATCGTCACGGGTGCAGCCGGCGGCCTCGGCGGAGCGTGCGCCAAGGCGCTGGGTGACGACGGGTTCGCCCTCTTCCTGCTGGACCGCGACCTCGACGGGCTGCGGGCGACCGCCGAGCGTCTGAGAGCCGATGGTCATACCGTCGACTTCGAGGTGAGCAACCTGCGGGACCCCGAGGACGTCGTACGCGCAGTCGACGCCCACAGTCGGCTGGGAACGCTGGGCGCCCTCGTCAACGTTGCCGGCATCTGGGCCGGAGGCACGGTGGCGGACGTCTCCATCGACGATTGGGACGCGATGCACGGGATCAAGCTGCGCGGCGACTTCCTGATGATCAAGTCCGCGCTGCCCTGGTTCCTCAGGGCCGGCGGTGGAGCGATCGTGAACATCAGCTCGATGTCAGGACGGACGAAATCGGTGCAGACCGCGCCGAGCTATGTGTCCGCCAACGCCGGCATCATCGGGCTCACCATGAGCGTGGCCAACCAGCACGCCAAGGACAAGATCCGCGTCAACTGCGTGGCCCCCGGGATGATCCGGACCCCGATGCTCGACTTCTACACCGAGGCCCAGCTCGAGGCGATCCGCCAGTCGATCCCGCTGGGCTATATCTCCGACCCGTCCGAGATCGCGGCGGTGGTGTCCTTCTTGATCTCCGACAAGGCCAGCTACATCACCGGCGAGACGATCAACGCCAACGGCGGCATGTTCATGGTCTGAAGGGCTCGTCCGCCCTGAAACTCCGCAAACTCCTCCGACGCAGTCCGAGTACTCCCACCTAGTGAAGGAACAGCCCATGAGCATCGACCCGCAGCGATTCGTCACCGTCATCGACAGCGACGGCAAGTCGGTCTTCACCGACGACACGACAGTCCCCTCGTCGGTCCCGCTCGGCATGAGCATCCACAACGTCTGGGGAACGGCGGACGGCACCGCGACCGTGGGCGCCGGCCTCGATCCCCAATCGGTGCCCTTCCCCTTCTTCCCCGGGCCCGGCGGGCATCGCGTCGTCGTCGTGGAGTACCCGGCCGCCGGCGGTGGCCACGGCCCGGTCGATCCAGAAGCCGCCGCCCAGGCGGCAGCCGACGCCGAGCGCGACCAGCCCGGCCTGCTGTCGGTCTTCGACCCCGACGACCCCGGCTTCCACATCACCGACAGTGTCGACTACGGCATCTGCCTCGAGGGCGAGGTCTGGCTCGTCCTGGACGACGGCCAGGAGCGGCGGATCAGCCCCGGCACGGTGGTCGTCCAGCGCGGTACCCGTCATGCCTGGCAGAACCGGAGCGACAGCCCCTGCACCATGATCTACGTCATCATCGGAGCAAACCGCGCCTGAGACGGGCGGGGACTGACGCATGTATCTCACTCAGAGCCTGCACCGGGCGATCCAGCAGTACCCGGATCGGATGGCGTCGATCTTCGCCGACCGGAGTCGTACCTTCGTCGAGCACGTCGATCGGGTGGCGAGGCTGGCCGGCGGCTTGACGTCGCTCGGTGTCGAGCCGGGCGACCGGGTCGCGATGCTCGGACTCAACTCCGACCGCTATCTCGAGTACCTCATGGCCGTACCGTGGGCCGACGCCGTCCTGGTCCCGGTCAACACGCGATGGAGCTTCGCGGAGGTCGCCGACAGCTTCGAGGACTGTCAGGTCTCCGTGCTCCTCGTCGACCACGCCTTTCGGGACATGGCTGCCCGACTGGTCGAGCGGTGCCCCTCGGTGCGGGTGGTCATCGACGCGGGCGAGCAGGGTGAGCCGTTGCCGGACAGCCTCGACTACGAGGAGCTGATCAGAGGCAACGAGCCGGTTCCAGACGCTCGCCGCAGCGGATTCGACCTCGCGGCGATCTTCTACACGGGCGGCACCACGGGTCGTTCGAAGGGCGTGATGCTCAGTCACAACAACCTTATGACATCGGCCCTCGGCTGTGCCGCTGCCGGCTTCTGGGCCACCCCGGGCGGCATCTTCCTGCACACCGCACCGATGTTCCATCTTGCGGATCTGTGCCTGTGGGCTGCGCACTCGCTGGCTGGCAGCACCCACGTCATCCTTGGTGGTTTCGAGGCCGCACGTGTTCTGGAGACCGTCGCGGAGCACCGGGTCACCGATCTCTTCTTGGTCCCCACGATGATTCAGATGCTCATCTCGCACCCCGACATCCACACCGCAGACCTGTCCTCGGTCCGACGCTTCTGCTACGGGGCTTCGCCCATTCCACCCGTCGTTCTCGACCGGACTCTTGAGCTGTTGCCCGACGTCGAGCTGGTCAAGTCCGGATCCGTGGTGTACGAGGGGTGATGCCTTCGAGGTTGTTGGTTAGCCGGTGATGGCGCCGGCGATCAGGCTGGTGCTCACCTCCTTGGGGCCGGTGCTGGCTTCGCG
>Ga0073909_10000173_pt1 | contig 23237 bp, 21 predicted proteins | sample Coa_R1_6_FD_66439 | JGI IMG/M metagenome (GOLD analysis project Ga0073909, IMG submission 66439) | Surface soil microbial communities from Centralia Pennsylvania, which are recovering from an underground coalmine fire. - Coalmine... | ecosystem: Environmental > Terrestrial > Soil > Unclassified... | reverse complement strand
CCCTTCATCACGAACTTCACGTACTCCAACTGCTTGATGTCCTCGAGCACATTACCGTCAACCGCGATTATGTCCGCGTATTTCCCAGCTTCGATGGCACCAATGTCGTCGGACCATCCCATCAGATCCGCTGCGTTGATCGTGGCGGAACGGATTGCCTGCAGCGGCGACATCCCGTAACGCGTCATCCATTCAAACTCGATGGCCTGCGTACCGTGCGGAAAGGATCCGGCATCGGTGCCAAACGCAATCTCTACACCAGCTGCGAGCGCTTTCTCGAAGCTCGTCTTGTGGATGGCCAAGCGGGTGGTCTTGCCGCCCGTCATGGCGAGATCTCCCTTTTCGAGCGCGCAGCAATAGACCTGCAAGGTCGGAACCCGGTACGTCCCTTTCGCCACCATCTTGCGAATCGCGTCGTCGTCCAGTTGAATGCCATGCTCGATGGAGGCCACTCCCGCATCGATGCAGTAATGCAGCCCCGGCCCGTCGTATGCATGGCAAGCCACTTTGATACCTTTCAGGCGAGCTTCGTCGACGATGGCCTGCACTTCCTCCAGGCTGAAGTTCGCGACGCTCACCTCTTTGCCGTTGGGCGGAAAGCTGTAGCGGTCCGTGCCGTAGATCTTGATCAGATCCGCACCGTAGTTGAACTGCTCGCGCACCGCTTTACGCGCTTCATACGGACCGTCAGCGATCTGCACGCCCATCGGTACCGTGACCTGTGGCGCATAGCCTTCGAGCGCATACCCGCCGGTCGTCGAAATGCCTCGAGTCGCAACTTTCAAGCGTGGGCCCGGAATCAACCCCTGATTAATGGCATTGCGGACGTCGACGTCGCTATACATCGCGCCTTCGGTTTCGACGTCGCGCATCGCGGTGAAGCCGGCCTCCAGGTCTTTCTTAACGTTCAGGACAGCCAGAATCGTGCGGTACTGGTACGAATCTTTTAGGAGATAGTCCTCGTAGTGGGAGTTGTCGGTGTCCGCCAGCATGATGTGGGTGTGGCAGTCGATCAAACCGGGCAGCACGGTCGCTCGCGACAAATCAACGACGCGGGCGCCGGAGGGGATCTGCTGCTCACCCGCGTTCGCGACGCGCTCGATGCGGCCGCCGCGAATCACGATTACCTGGTCGCTGAGCACCTTGCCAGAACGCACATCGAGCAACTTGCCGGCTCGAACGTATTCTGCCGCGGCGTTGTCTTGAGTTTGTGCGACGGGAGTGGCGCCAGTGAGAGAAGCCGTCTGCGCCCACGATGTGCGGGACACAGCGACGATGACGGCCAGCAGAAGCGCGGCCAAGACTTTTGGGACAAGACGGCGCACGCTCTCTCCGCGAAACAATGTCGAATGTGGAAATTCGAGCGATTGTAGCGCAGAGAGAGCATCGATGGTCCGGGGCAAAAATCCGGAGTACGCTACTACCAGCGCATCCAGCCCGGTTCCCGCACGTGTTCCTCGTTCAGGCGCCGCAGACGTGCGGCCATCACGCCGTTCCGGCCCAAGTAGCCGACAAGCTTGCCAGGATCGCCTCGCTCGACCACAGGCAGCCGGCCAATCTCGTTACGCAGCATCTTGTCAGAAGCTTCCGAAATCATCTCGTCCGGAAAGGCGACGACCAGATCTTTCGAGCCCGCCGCGAGCACCGTAAGCAGACCCTCCGAATCCTGATCGAGAGCGCGCAGCACATCGCCGCGAGTAATCAGTCCCGCCAGTTTCCCTTCATCATCGACGATGAAAAGTCCCTGGTGCCGGCTGACATCGGGATCATGCTTCGCGATTCGTTGCGCCAGTTCGGCGATCCGCATTTTGGCAGAGACGGTGGGCACGTCCCGATCCATCGTCTCGGCCACTGCCACTTGCTGGAGGATGTCGGTCTCGTAGTCCTGGTGAATTCGCAGCCCGCGGCGCGCCAGCTTCTCCGTCATGATCGACGACTTCGGCATGAACAGCATCGCAATGCCATCGGCAATAACGGTCACCAGCATCAGGGGCAGGACTGCGTTGTAGTCGTGAGTAATTTCAAACGCGAAGATAATGAATGCAAAGGCAGCTCGCGACGCTGCCCCGAAGACTGCTCCCATCGCCACTAGCGCAAACGCTCCCGCAGCCAGGTTCGCAGAGGGAAACAGCCGGTTAATCGCCAGCGCGAAAACACCGCCCAGCGCCGCGCTCGACATGAACATCGGAGCCAGCAATCCTCCCGACGTCCCGGACCCCAGCGAAATTACCAGCGCGATGGCTTTGGCAATCATCACCACGAGCAGCAGTTTCAAAGCCAGTTGACCGTTCAGGATGTCGCTGATGGTGTCGTACCCGACGCCCAGCACGCGCGGGACAAAGTAACCGATGATGCCTAACCCCAACGCGCCGATCGCCGGCCACCACAGCTCATCCACGGGAAGCTTGTCGAACAAATCCTCCACCCAATAGAGCAGCTTGCTGAAGCCAACCGCAGCCAGGCCGCAGATGACTCCCAAGACCAAGTAGAACGGCAAGGCGCGCGGAATCGCGAAGTCCACCTGCGCTACTGTGAACATCGGTCCGGTTCCGAGCGTCTGCATGTGCACGGCTGTGGCAAGCGTGCTGGCAATCACCAGCGGAATGAACGACCGCGACTTGAACTCGAAAAGGAGAAGCTCGATGGCAAGAATCACGCCGGCAATCGGTGTGTTAAACGTCGCCGACATGCCCGCCGCCGCGCCGCAAGCCAGCAGGACTTTTCGTTCGGATGCAGTCGTATGGAAGACTTGGCCAATCAACGACCCCACCGCGCCACCGGTCTGGATGATCGGTCCCTCAGCGCCGAACGGGCCGCCCGTGCCAATGGCAATCGCGGCGGATAACGGCTTCAGGATCGCGACGCGAGGCTGGATGCGGCTGCGGTTGAACATCACCGCTTCCATCGCTTCAGGGATTCCGTGACCCTTGATCTTCGACGAGCCGTACTTGGCCATGAAGCCGACGATGAGTCCGCCGATCACGGGAATGAAGATGACCCATGCTCCAAGGTGGCTCATGCGCGGACTGACGAAAGCTGTTTCGACCCGGTGGAAGAAAAACAGGTTCGTGAACAGGCCGATCAGCTTGTAAAGAATCCAGGCGATGCCGCCGGCCACTAGGCCGATGCCGCCTGCCAGGAAGGAAACCAGAGCCAGGCGAAACTGCGCCGGCCCCGATCCGTTTTCAGTTGATTGTGCTCGGAACGCAGGGATTCCGGGCAGGCTAGCGCCTGCGCCATCACCGTTCACAGCAGAATTGTTCGCCATGCGTTAGCTGGATGATCTCCTCTTCCCAACGACAGCCTTCACTCGGGTACCGTTGGAAACTCGAGATCCCTGCATTGCCCGGCGCAAAGCCTTCACTAGTGCCGGCCCCGCCGAGCGCAACTCGGCCCGGTGGTGCAACGAAAGTTTGCGCAACACTTTTTCTCCCCTGGGAGTGAGCGAAAGCAACACCTCGCGCCGGTCTTCGCCTGCGCGCGCCCGCCTGATGTAACCCGCGGCCGACAACCGGTTCACAAGTTCCACGGCGCTGTGATGCTGAATCTGTAATCGCTCGGCCAACTCGCCAATTGTGGGCCGCGCCTTGGCGGGCAAGCCCTTCAGCCCGAGCAGGAGTTGGTGTTGTCTTGGCTCCAAACCGGCGGCACGGGCCGCCTGCTCGCTGAACGAGAGGAACCGCCTGATCTGATAACGCAGCTCCGCCAATGCTTCATAGTCCGACAGGGTGAGTGTTTCCATGCCGCGGATTATATCGCAGCAATTCAGGGACCTCCGATATGTATCGTATCACGATATGTTGTGAAGTTTGAAGTCTATGCACGCGGACGAAAGAAGGCTCCCCTGCGCGCCTTTCTTTGCGAACTTCGCGGGTACTCTTAGCGCTCTTGGCGGTTAAAAGCTTTTGATTTTTGCTGGAAGTTCAAAAGAGCTCAACCGCAAAGTCCGCAAAGAGAAGCCGCGAAGGTCGCAAAGAAAACATCTCGAAGGATGGGTCGAGCGTGGCGCGCCTCGTGTCGCTCATTTACAATCCTGAGTTCCTCGAATTCCAAGCGATGGGGAGAATCGGCCAGTGATACCCCGCTATACCCGCCCCGACATGGGGCGCATCTGGAGCGAAGAAAACCGGTTTCGCAACTGGCTGGCAGTCGAGGTGGCCGCCACCGAGACTCTGGCCGAGGCCGGACTTGTGCCCAAAGAGGCCGCCAAGGCCATTCGCGAGCGCGCTGGCTTCAAACTCGAGCGCATTCAAGAAATCGAAGCCGAGGTCCGTCACGACGTCATCGCCTTCACAACTGCAGTCGCTGAGATCGTCGGTCCTCACGCCCGCTGGTTCCACTACGGCCTGACATCCAACGATGTGGTCGACACGGCGCAAGCGCTTCTGATCGGGCAGGCCTCCAACATCATCGCCGAGGATCTGGAGCGCTTTTCCGAGGTATTGGAGAGGCGCGCCTGGGAATTCAAAGACACGCCGCAGATTGGCCGCACCCATGGTGTGCACGCCGAACCCATCACCTTCGGTTTCAAACTGGCCAACTGGTATTCGGAAACCCAACGCAACATAGCGCGTTTCAGCGATGCTGCCGAGGGCTTGCGGGTAGGAAAATTCTCCGGCGCCGTCGGAACGTTCGCGCACCTTTCTCCCGAACTCGAAGAGAAAATCTGCGCGCGTCTCGGCCTGAAAGCTGCCGACATTTCCTCACAAGTGATTCAGCGCGACCGCCACGCGCACTACCTGGCGACGCTCGCTGTGATCGCTTCGACACTCGACAAGATCGCAACCGAGATCCGCCACCTGCAGAGGACCGAAGTTCGCGAGGCGGAAGAATTCTTCAGCGAGAAGCAAAAAGGCTCGTCTGCCATGCCGCACAAGCGTAACCCGGTCACGTGCGAGCAGATTAGCGGACTGGCGCGGGTGGTCCGCGCAAACGCGCAAGCCGCCTTAGAGAACGTGCCCCTGTGGCACGAGCGTGACATCTCGCACTCCTCGGTCGAGCGCGTCATCATCCCTGACTCGACCACGCTGGTGGACTACCTGCTGCAGAAGACGACGAACCTGATCGACACCATGTTCGTCTACCCGGCGCGCATGATGGCGAATCTCGAAAGCACCCGCGGCCTCGTTTTCAGCGGACAACTTCTGCTTGACCTGGTGGAACACGGCGTCTCGCGCGAGGATGCGTATCGCATGGTGCAGGAACACGCCATGCACGCCTGGAAGGAAGATCTTGATTTCCGGAAGCTCGTACTGCACGACAAGAACATCACCAGCCGCGTACCTGCTAAACAACTGGAGAACGCGTTTGATCTGAAACGCCAGTTGCGCAATATCGACAAGATCTTCACGCGAGTCTTTAAAAAGCCGGAAGCCAAGGCCACAACGGCGAAGAAAGCCACCCGCCGGTAACACCGTCGGCCTCAGCGGGAGACGAAGCATTTAACCGCAAAGGTCGCAAAGAACATCCGCCAAGAACGCGAAGCACGCCTCCGCTGGGCAAAAAAAGAGGCACGGCTTGCGCCGTGCCTTGAGGAGAGAGTGGAACCTTACAGCTTCAATTCTTTTCCACCACCAGATTGTTCTGCACACTGAATACGCCGGGGATCTGCCCCACGCGCATTCCAGCGATCTGTTTATCCATCGGGCTGATCACTTCACCGTACAGGCTCACGTGACCACCGTCGACGATGATGCGGATCGGCCGCGCCGGATCAACCGCATACTTGCCAAGCGCCGAGTCGCCATACAGCGCGCGCACCGTGCGCCGGCGGAGGTTGTCGTCAAACGAAGACACCGGCGATACCTTGATGTCATTGACCACGTCCTTCACGCCAGGCATGCGATTAGCAATCGCCAGCGCCGAGTCGCGACCCACGTCGTTGTAAGTCTGGCCGCCGATCGTCGCCACGCCATCCTTCACGGTAAGCGTGTAATAGTTAAACGCGCTGTCGTACCAGCCCACGCGGTCGTAATACAGCTTCTTCGACAACTCCTCGTGCAGCTGCGCATCCGAGACGGCGGGTCCGGCAACTTCAATCAGGTTGCGAACCCCCTGCACGTTCTTCTGCTTCTTGGCCGACTTGGCGGCGTCGAGTTTGTCCTGGTAGAGGTCGACCGTGCCCGTCAAGGTCACGATGCCGTCCTCGACTGTGGACTTCACCTTCTTGAACTTCTGGTTGTCATCCAGCTTCTTGATAACGCTGGTTTGAATAGTGGCATCGTTGCGCCCAGCGCTCGACGTCTGTGCGAACAAACTGGCGCCCAGCAATCCCACCAACAGGAACGCTGAAAGAATGCTCTTGGTCTTAGTCATGATCTCTTTGTTCTCCATCCTCAATTAACTAACTGTTTGGTTAATTATTGGATGAGGCGAGCCCGCTCCGGGATGCCTGGAATCGGGATGCGCACAGTGCCTTTAGAATGAAGTAGATATGCAGGTTGAAGGTGTGATTCAAAGACTCTAAGGCCAGAATATAGCCACTTGCGCGCTCTGCAGATTTTTCTTTGCGCCGTTTACAACCGGTTGATTAACGAAGCCACATACCCGGCCCCGAATCCGTTGTCGATATTCACCACGCTCACATTCGACGCGCACGAGTTCATCATGCCCAGCAAAGCGGCGAGGCCCTTGAAGGATGCTCCGTAACCTACGCTGGTTGGAACCGCAATCACCGGCACTCCGACCAATCCGCCCACAACGCTGGGCAAGGCTCCCTCCATACCGGCGCAGACAATCACCACGCGCGCCTGCGTGAGCTTTTCGCGATTGGCGAGCAACCGGTGCACGCCCGCGACTCCGACGTCGTAGAGATGCTGTACCTCATTGCCCATCAACTCCGCCGTGACTATGGCCTCCTCCGCCACCGAGATGTCGCTGGTACCCGCAGAAACAACCGTGATGATTCCCTTCCCGTACGTTTTCTGGTCGCGTTCCAGCACGATGGCCCGCGCCAGTTCCCGATACTCTGCCCCGCGCACTTTCTTTTTCACTGCGGCAAACTGTTTTTTATCCGCACGAGTCGCCAATACATTTCCGCCATGTTTAGCGAGCTTTGAAAAAATCTCCCCCACCTGTGCCGGAGTCTTGCGCTCCCCGAAAATCACTTCTGGCATTCCCGCGCGCAAGGCGCGATGGTGATCGACTTTCGCAAATCCAAGATCCTCAAACGGCAAGTGCTTCAGGCTAGCGACGGCGTCGTCAGGCGAGAGCGTCCCGAGCCGCACAGCATCAAACAGTTTTCGGATGGATTCGGAATTCAAGCGCATCCCCAGGAAGCAAGTCTTCTTCAACTGCTTCCTAGATTAGCATTCCAAGAAAAAGCGAGCTGGCGACTGGATGCGCTAGCCCGCTGAAATCGAAGTGGGAAGAATCAAGAACGAAGAGTCACGAGGCCATCAATTCGCCGGCGGCCGCAGTTCGGGAAGACAGCGCAGATCGCACCCGCGCCCCGTCCCGCGCCCGTTTCTGGATTCGTTGTTCGATGGCTTTGGCAACGTATTCGGCATCCCGGCCCACACCGACCAGGGTCGCCGACGACATCGCGTACAAGAAATGCAGGCCTACAAAATACATCCCAGGCTCGCGATGAACCACTCCACGCTCGTGCATGGGCTTTCCCTTCTCGTCGAATACCGGGAGATCAATCCACGAAAATCCGGGCTCGTAGCCCGTGCACCAGACGATGTTGGCCACGTCCAGAGTGCGCTCGTTGGCAAGCAACGGGAACCCGTCCTGCACGCCCACTACGCGCTCCACTCGCTGCACGCCGGCATCGATGAGATCTTTCGGTTTCACGCGCACGAGCGGAGTCGTCCGGCTCAGCAGTTTGGGATGCTGTTTGCGACCGAGGGGGGTCCCGAGGGTCAGAACATGGTGACCGATGAAACGCACGATGCAGAACAGGATCTCCCGGCCAAAGAATGTGTCGATCTGAAAAGGTATGAAACCTGACTCTTTTCCCGACATCCACGTCGGATGCGTCTTCGCCACTTCCATCGCAATGTCGGCGCCTGAATTTCCAACTCCTACCACCAGCGTGTTGCCCGGCTTCAGTTGCGACGGGTTGCGGTAGTGGTGCGAATGCACCTGCACGATGTTTGCATCGAGTTCGCGCGCGAACGACGGAATCCGGGGCACCTGGTAGTTCGCCATCGCCACGATCACCTGGTCGGCTTCGAAACGTTGCCTATCGGTCTCGACCAGAAACCGTCCCTCTCGCTTCGACAGCCGATTCACCTTCATTCCAGTGGATACGGGCAGATGAAAATGCTCGGCATAGTTCTCAAGGTAGTCGGCGACGGCGTCCTTCCCGACAAAGGCATCTCCACGCGCGGGGAAAGGCATGCCTGGAAGTCCTGCATATCGCGCTGGCGTGAAGAGCCGGAGCGAATCCCATCTCGTCCGCCACGCGTCGCCCACTCGTGCGTGTGCATCCAGAATCCGAAATGACAAATTGCGTTGCGCCAGTTGATAGCCCGTGGCGAGTCCAGCCTGCCCGCCGCCGATCACGAGAGTCGAAACTTTTTCGGTGCCGCCGTATTCGTTCATCGTTCAACCTCAATGATCGGATGCTAGAGGGAACCCGAAAGACTCGCATCGGGCGAAATACCCAATCTTGCGGGAAGGCCCGCATGGGTAATTCTGTGCATGCGGCTAGAGCAGGCCGTGCTGGTAGGCGTAAGCGGTGGCTGCGGCCCTTGAGGACAGGTCAAGCTTGTTGAAGATGTTATTGAGGTGGCGGGCGACTGTCTTCTCGCTGATGTTCAGCTTGTTAGCGATTTCGCGGTTGGTGATTCCCGAAGCCACCAACTTCACAACTTCAATTTCGCGCTGGGTCAGTGGTCCAGCCGGGGAGGTAGCCGGAAAATCCACCAACTCCTCGATGTGGGCCAGGTCAGTCGCAGCCCCGAGCTTTCGAAACGCTTCTCGTGCGGCCTGCAGTTCATGCGAAGCGGACTCGTCATTCCCCTGCACTCGATGGGCCCGAGCCAGGCAGACTTGAACCCGCGCCGCTTCGTAAGGCGCTTCCAAATGACGAAACGTCGCGAGCGCCTGTCGCAACGAAGCGACCGCAACCGGCGCCTCCCCCTCCGCCAGCAGCACGGCGCCCTGAGTACAAGCAGCAACGGCCAGCAGGAACTCCGCTCCGATCTTGGTTGCGATCTTCGAGAGGTCGTCGGCAGCGCTGCGGGCCGTAGCCAAGTCCTGCGCAGCCAATGTAATTTCAGCTTGCGCGGCGAGCGCCTCGGCTTTTTTGCCCGGCTCTACAGTCACATCCACAACATGCCGGATCTCCGATTGCGCGGCCTTCACTTCTCCCCGCGCCAGGCGCAGCAGGGCGAGTCCGGGACGGGGTACGCGCTCCCACTGTGCGGCCGCTCGATAGGCCTCCTCTGCCTCTTCCAACTCACCGAGCAACCGATGCATTTCCGCCTTGCGATAAAATGCGGCTCCCACGGCAGGCTTAGGAACGGGCTGCGAAAGACGTTCGCAGGCGCACCGCGCCTCAAGCAGCGCATCGGGCCACGCTCCCCGCAACTGCATGATTTCCGCGCGGCGAATCAGGCAGTGTCCGCGGTAGGGCACCATGTCAGGCTGAGAACTGCACCATTGTTCGAGGGCCGCAGTCCATTCCTGTGCGCGCCGCAGATCGAAAATCTCTCCGCAAGCATCGAGGACGCTGCAATAGATTCCTCCCGCGACAATGGGAGAGACTTCATTTGCCATCACCGCAACCATGGCTTCATCCAACAATGCGACGCCGCGCGGGATCTCGCCACGGCGCACCAGCACCCGTCCCTGCCCTTGCAATGCGAGGGAAGCAAGATCGCGATCCGCGAATCGCTGCCCAATGGTCGCAGCCTCCACGAACGCCGCATGTGCAGCGTCCAAATCGCGTTGCTGCGCCGAGGCCATGCCCACCGGCAGTAGCAAGTAGCCCTTCTCGACGCAATCTCCCTCGGTCTCAAGCAAACGCCGCGCCCGAGACAACCATCCGCTGGCCTGCGCGCGGTCACCGCGAAGTTGCGCCACGAAGCTCAGCCATCCCGCACAACGCGCCGCCCGCCGAGTTTCCCCACGCGCTAAATATCCTTGATGCGCGCGCGCCAGCGCCTCGCCACTCTCCGCATCTTTCCCGGTTAGATGTGCGGCAACTGAAAGTAACTCGAGGTCTCCCGGATCAAGCGAGGCCTGCCGGCCAGCTTCCGTGAACTCCGCAAAAGCCGTGCTCCACGCCTTTTCCCGGATAGCCTCGCGCGCACGCGCAAGAGCAGCCGCACCAGCAATTGAATTTTCGACTGCGGAAGGACGAGGCATGGACGTCGTAAAAGTCTAGCACTCCGTCGAGAGTCGGAGAGAGATGGGGTTCGACGTGCGATTTCAGAATTGTAGATTTGAGATTTCAGAATTGTAGATTTGAGATTTCAGATTGTGGGATTTGAGAATTCGGTGCGGATTTGGACTTGCCCATTAAACAACTGGGATACGAGATGGCAGCGTGGGACGAAAACTACGAAACTCGAAACCTGACACTCGAAACTTGAAACTATGCCGTGTCAGCTGTGACCCGTGACCCGTGACCCGTGACCTGTCACCCGTTCCGATGCGCTTTCCTCCGCACACCCCGCAAGCGGTTTACCAGCGTGAAGTACGCTTCGCGTGCAGTGCCAGGTTCTTCCACGTGGGTAAGGAAGAGCGTCCGCACGAATCCGGGAGTCACCCGGCCTTCAAGATAGCCCTCGTAGAGTTCGCACCCCAGCAGATAGCCGAGTTGCTGCGTGATGTACTCGAACTTCGGGCCGCTGCTGCGAATGCCTTCGTCGAGCGAACCGCGCACGCGCTCGCACTGGCGAGCGTCAGTTTCCAGCAATCGGTGCAGCAGCAGGAAATCGATAGCCCGGACGGCATCAGGAAAATCCAGCCCGGTCTGCCGCTCAACGTCTTCGCGAGTGGCGTCGTTCAACTCGCGCAAGTCGCTTTCGTGCGCCGCGGCTCTCGCCGGATATAGCACTCGCGAACCAAAATATGCCAGCGCATTCTCAAGGGCTCGACCGTAGAAGAAGTCCGCCGGCTCGTCGGCTGCTTCGTCGCGCGCCGCCACCCTCGCGGGCAAGCCGCGGCATGCGTGATGCAGAAAGCGCGCCGCCTCTTCCGACGCGTGCACCATTTGGAAATCATGCATGTAGAACGCGTTCACTTGCGGCAGATAGGCGCAGCCGCGATCTTCCACGCGCTGCAACATTGCTTCCCGCTCTTCTTCGCTCACGCCCTTGCGCGACAGCAAACGGCGCAGCAGGTTATCGGAAGACCGGTAATAGACTTCCGGCAGCAAGTCGACCAGGAACTTCGGCTGCGTGGTGTTGTGCGGTGAGTAGCGATTGATGCCGAGAAATCTCACCAGCCCGTCGATCAGGTTATAAACCGTCGGGCCCAGATCCGGACCGTCGGACTCTTCTCTTCGCCAGCGATCCAGACACAACCGGTAATTTTCGTACTTTTCGAGCGGCGTGGCGTTGAACACGCAGATCACATCACTCGCCACCCGGACAGCCTCGACGCGGTCATGGCGCTCGCCGGCGGCGCGCCAATAGAGCGCATCCACGTTCTGCAAAATCGTAAGAAGTTTTTCCTGCGGCAAGGTAGTGCGCACTTCACGCGGCAGATGGGCCGGCGCCAGATGCGACTCCCCAAACAACACCAAGATCGCTGCTTCCGGATGTCGCAATCGGACTTCCGCCAACTTGTCGGCCGCGTGGCGATCGCGAGCCCCGATCTTGCGCAGATCTTCGCGCGGCATGCAATCCAAGCCGTAGATCGCATCGGCGTGCTCGCGGGCCGTCACCAGTAGTTCGTAGAACGGATCCCACTCGTAGCCCCACTCCAACTGAAAACGCATGCGCTCGCGCAGTTCGTGCTCGTCGATCTCGCGGCGCCACCACTCGTCAATGATGTGCTGGTCACGCGCAAAGATCGTCTCTACTCCGAGCACCACGGGGCGGTCGCCAATCAGGGCTCGCTGTTCGAGCAGGGCCCCGGCAAACCGCTGGCACGCGGGTAGTGCGTGGTAGTCGCCGATCAACACCAGGTCGGCGGGCTGCACCGCTTCCTGCACATCTGCTGGAGTCAAAACCGATTCGTACGTGCGATAGGCTGCACTGAAGTCTTTCAGGTACTTGCGGCGGCCAACGTGGTCGTTGGCACGGATCTCGCGTTCCACTCCCTCCAGCGCATGTCTCTGCGCCGCGGAGCGCCGCGACCGTAAGTGTGAAGGATTCGCCATTTCGTTCAGAACGCCGTCCGCCTTGCCGCTCCTTGACTTCTTCTCGGCGGCATCCCTATGCTCAAAAGCCCAAGGAGTCCGCTTGCCTGCAAATGAACCTCATAACCTCACCGTTGCCACGACAGGCGCCAGCGGCTCGATCTTTCTCAAACAACTTCTACTCGCCGTCGACCGCGACGCCCGCGTCAAGACCGTCAACTTCATCGCTTCCGACAGCGCCCTGCGCGTGCTCGCCGAAGAACTCTCGCTCCGGGGACGCACCAATCTCCTAGGCCAGATCCTGGGCAAAGGCTCCCGCAAGATCCAGCTGCAATCGAATGCCGATATCGGTGCGAATGTGGCCAGCGGTTCTTACCCTTGCAATGGGATGATCGTCATCCCCTGCAGTGTTGGAACGCTCGCACGCATCGCCAACGGCATCGCTTCGCAACTGATCGAGCGCGCCGCCGATGTAACGCTCAAAGAACGAAGGCCTTTAGTGCTCTGCGTCCGCGAGACGCCGCTCAATAAGGTTCACATCCGCAACATGTACAGAGCCGCAGATGCGGGAGCTACGGTCTTCCCCCTCATCCCGACCTTCTACAACCGCCCGACAGGCCTGGATGAGATGGCCCGCGAATTCGCCTACCGCGTGCTCGCCCATATTGGCCTTCCACAATTAGATGCATACCGATGGAAGGCCTGATTTTTCAACTACTTAGCAGGGAAACAAGAGTCCCTGAAGGGAGAGTTCCAGTCTAGGCAGCTAGAAGGTCAACGACTAGATAGCCGGGGGACATGTCCGGGTGGAGTGGATTCATGCCCCACCTCCACACCGCTTTGCCTGGCGCAGACACGGGATTTAACCCGTCGTATACTTCATCGCTGATGCCTCGCATCAACTGCTTCAAAGGGATCCTCAGCGCCCTCGCGGCAATGTATCCCAGTTCTGTGGGCTCTTCGAGGGATGGGGAGCGAGAAAGCGACTGGTGTAGCCGCCATGGCAGGAGGTCTTTTAGAGAGTCTCTTGACACCTTCGTTCTGGGTCATCGCGATAATCGTTTTTGCTTTGTTTTTCGCTGCGAGTCACTTGCGAAACAGATTTCTCAGAGCATTGTTGTTTTGGCTCCCTGCTGGAACGATATCGTTGCTAGCAGTCGCTACCACAGCGTTTGTCGGATATCTTTTCCTGCAAGCTAGACACTCCTGGCTGATGCATGTTTGCGTCTATACTCTCCGCATGCGAACTTTCTTCGCCGTGCTGCTCGTCGCCACAACCTTGCTGGCCCAATCGGTTGCAGGACTGAAATGGACACCACCCTCTGGATGGAAAGCCGAAGAAGGCGAACGCCCCATGCGCGCCGCTACCTACACCGTCGCGCCCACCTCAGGAGACACAACGAATGCGGAGTGCGTGGTCTACTTCTTCGGCGCCGGGCAGGGCGGCACGATCGACGCGAACCTTGAACGCTGGAAAGGACAGATCGTTGGCCCCAACGGTAAGCCAGCCGAGGCCAAGATCGCTAAGCGGACCGTCCACGACCTTCCGGTCACGACAATCGACTCGTCGGGCGACTACACCGGCATGGGTGGCCCCATGGCAGCCTCGAAAGCCGTGCATAACAACTACCGCCTGCTGGGCGCCATCATCGAAGGCCCGGGCGGAAATGTGTTCCTGAAATTCACCGGCCCAGCGAAAACCATTGCCGCAAGTCAAGCCGACTTCGAAAAGCTGGTGAATTCATTCGAGAAGGAGAAGTAAGTCGAGAAAAAATCTTCTCCGCGGCGTCTGCGGAAGTTTCGCTGCGCTCTCTGCGTTTTAAGACTTTTCCTGAGAACCATCCCCCCTACTTCTCAGCCCCAACCGCACAGCGCACGACAGTTTCAATCCGAGGCGGATGCAGCAACGTGTTGTGAATCAAGCACCGGTGCACCGCGTCCTCGACGCCTCTCTGATGCTCTTCACTCAACTCAACCGGCACCTCGAGCTCAATGCGGAAGTCATCTACCCGCGCCGGATTCTTCGCCTTCTGCGCAACCACCTGCACGCGCGTCCCTTCGGTCGCTAGATTATTCCGGCGCAGGTAGTCCGCCGCGTAATAAGCCGCGCACGACCCCAACGACGCCAATAGCAACTCCGGCGGGGTCATGCCCTCATCAAAACCGCCATTCTCCCGAGGCTGATCGGAAACGATCGTGTGTTCCCGCACCTTGATCTCGAACTGCAACGCCCCCAAGTGTTCGACCCGAACTTCCATGATGACCTCCGTATGAACCTCACCCTGCGAATTCCGCGTCCAGCCGCTCGCGCACCAACGCCCGCGCCCGATGCAGGCGAGACTTCATTGCAGCGAGCGAGATGCCAAGTCGTGCCGCCACTTCTTCCCCTGGCACCTCTTCCAGATCGCGCAATTCGTACACCTCGCGGTAGTCGGGCGGCAGCGCAGCGATCGCGTGCTGCAGCGCCTCCTTCATCCGTCGCGTGAGAAGCTGGGCCTCTGGTGACGGATCGCCTGCCGCAATCTCTCGTCCTTCCTGTTCCAGTTCCGAAAGCTGCAGCAGCGGCGCAAACGCCGCCTTCTCCTTCAGCTGCCAACAAACACGGCGAGCGATCTGCGCCAGCCACGGACGAAACGCCGCTTGATCCCGTAACTGATCGAGGTGGCGATATGCCTTCAACAATGCCTCGATCAAAACATCCTCGGCATCCTCGCGATTGCCGCACGCCCGGATCATCTGGCGGTAGACCGTGTCTTTATGCTCCGCGGCCAGATGCTCGAACTGATCGACTGTCTCTTGTTCTTTCACCACCCCTGATGCTAGCCGCAACAGCTCGGGCGATCTGTGCCGCACGTCACGTCTCCGCGGCGAGGGCCGTTCCACGGCATCTTGCTGAGCAGCATGCCCATAAGGCAGAAATCGGTGAGCCCCGCAAAGGTGAGACCCAGGCCAATGAACCCGGCCAGATAGATCCAGCGCGCGCTGATTGTCACCGCCAGCACCGCACCGGCCAGCACCAGCAGTCCGGCGCCCAGCCGCACTTGCCGCTCGAGTGACCAGCGGGTATTACAACTGACCACCAGCGGCAAGCCTGCCTCGCGCCAAGCGTCGGTGCCTCCATCCAGCACCTTCGCCTCGGGACGGCAAGGCTTCACGAGCGCCGCCGCCATGCGCGCGCGCTGCCCGCTCTTGCAGATCAGAATGATGGGAAGACTCGCGTCCAGGTCATCGACTCGCGACTCGACCTGCTCCAGCGGCATGTGAATCGCGCCGGGAATATGCCCGGTGGCAAACTCCGACACGGAACGGACGTCAATCAAAAGCCCCTGCCGCCCTTCGGCGACAAAACTCTGCAGGTCGGGGATGGTTACGATAGCGCTCACTTTCGGATTTCTCCTTCATCTGGGAAGAGCGGCTCCTCCCGCCAAAGGATTCACCCAGCCAAAAACAATCCGTTTCCCGTCCGGCCATGAACCGTCCGACCCCCCGATTTCGTCCTTCCGTAACAGGCGCAAGATCGCGCAACCCGCTTCGTGCGTTGCCGGATGGTATCTTTGTCATGCCACAAGCCCACATCCATGGACGTTCTTAACGCCCTCTTCGAGCAGCACTTCCACCATCCACCGACGCGAGTCGTCCAACTGCAGGGCGAATTGGGCGGCTCGGGCCGCAAGATCATCCGCCTCTCTGACGGACAGCAAAGCGCCGTCGGGATTCTGCACGGCGTGCGTGAAGAAAATGCCGCATTCCTGGCCTTCAGTCGCCACTTCCGACGACATGGATTGCCGGTGCCTGAAATTTATGGCGAGAGTCTCGACCATGGCGCCTACCTCGAGCAGGACCTCGGCAGCACCACGCTGTTCGACTTTCTGCAGAGCAATCGGCCAGGAGAGGTCATCGCGCCTTCCGTCGTCGAGGCCTACCGCAAAGTTGTCGCCGTCCTGCCGCGTTTTCAGATCGACGCTGCGCGCGATCTCGACTACTCAGTCTGCTACCCGCGCGGCCGCTTCGACCGCCAGTCCATCGCGTGGGACCTGAACTACTTCAAGTACTACTTCCTGCGCCTGGCCGGGATCCCCTTCAGCGAGCAGGCACTCGAAGACGACTTCGACCGCCTCACCGAACTACTGCTCAGCGCGCCGCAGGATTATTTCCTCTACCGCGACTTCCAATCCCGCAACGTAATGCTGGTCGACGGCCAGCCCTACTTCGTCGACTACCAGGGTGGACGCAAGGGCGCCTTGCAATACGACATCGCGTCCTTGCTCTACGACGCCAAAGCCGACCTTCCGCCGGAACTTCGCCAGCAGTTGCTGGACTACTACATCGACCAACTCGCGAATCACATCCGGCTCGATCGCGAAGAATTTCTCCGCTACTACTACGGATTCGTTTACGTCCGCATCATGCAGGCGCTGGGAGCCTACGGATTCCGCGGCTTCTACGAGCGCAAGCCGCACTTCCTGCAAAGCGTGCCGTATGCGCTGAAGAACCTGCGATGGCTGTTGCACAACGTCAAGCTGGCGGTCGAGTTGCCGACGCTGCTCGGCGCCTTCAACAGCATGTTGGCATCGGAGAAGCTGCAGAACATCGCTTCGTCTGCCGACACGCTTACGGTTCGCATCTTCAGTTTCTCGTTTCACCGGGGCTGGCCCAAAGACGAGACCGGCAACGGCGGCGGCTTTGTCTTCGACGGCCGCAGCCTGCCCAACCCTGGCCGCCTCGAACAATTTAAAGCGCTCACCGGACGCGACGCGCCCGTCATTGAATACCTGAATCAGCAGGAGAGCGTGCACCAGTTTTTCGCGAGCGTTCTGTCGCTGGTCGATTCGAGCATTCAGGAATACCAGCGGCGGGGATTCAAGCACCTGATGATTTCGTTCGGTTGCACGGGCGGCCAGCACCGCTCCGTCTATCTCGCCGAGCAGTTGGCGAAGCGACTGCGCGACCGCAATGGCTTGGACGTGGTGCTTCGCCATCGCGAACTCGAGAGCAAGCCGGAATGAAGGCGATGATCCTCGCCGCCGGCCTGGGTACGCGCCTGCGCCCGCTCACCGACGACCGGCCCAAAGCGCTAGTCGAAATCGCCGGCCGCACCCTGCTCGAACTCACGCTGGAGCGCTTGCGCACTTTCGGCATCCACGAAGTCATCATCAACGTCCACCACTTCGCCGACAAAGTGGTCGACTACCTGCGCGCCCATCGGGACTTCGGCATGCGGATCGTGATTTCGCGCGAAAACTTTCTGCTCGACACAGGCGGCGGGCTGAAAAAAGCGGGGTGGTTCTTTCTGGAGAACCCTGAGACTTCCAACGAACCTTTCCTCCTGCACAATGTCGATGTCCTGAGCACGATTGATTTACGGCGTATGGCAGAGGTCCATGCCCAGGGCGATGCTCTTGCGACGCTGGCGGTGCAGAATCGCAAGACCTCGCGTTACTTGCTGTTCGACTCGTCCATGAAACTCTGTGGCCGCCGCAGCGGCGAAGATGGAAAGCCGGAACTGGTTCGTACGGCATCGAGCGTTACGGCGCGTGCCTTCGCGGGAATTCACGTCATCTCGCCGAGCCTTCTGTCGATGCTCAACGAGGAAGGTGCGTTCTCGATCATTACCTCGTACCTGCGCCTGGCGGCGCAGGGCGAATCCATCCAGCCGTTCGCATCCGACTACTATTACTGGCGGGATATGGGAAAGCCTGAGAACGTCATCCAGGCCGAGAAGGATCTTAAGAACAAACTGCTTTGAGAGCGTGTTCCTGAGAAGATCCTGCTCTACGCGATCGCCATGTGGTAGGTGGAGAAGCCCAGTGACAATGAAGAAAACGGTCGGGCCTTCTACCCTGAGGTTTATCGCGATATGCGCCCTTGCGCTACTACCACAGTGCGCGAAAGCTCAAGACTGTTTTATCCGCCTATATGGCAACAATAATGTGAACTACCTTGAAGTGACGGTGGATACGCGTGCGATCGGATCAAATGAGGTTCTTGAGAACGTGTCCTTTGAAGTCACTCTTGACGTGAAGGGGACGGAGAAAAAAGGCCAGCTTTGACTTTACGGACAACGACCATCGCTTCCTACGGTCTGGACAGGCGTATCAGCGATACATTGCTCCATTTCCATCAGGCATCGGATTACAAGCCTGGATTGTGGCGGGAGATTGTCAATACAGCAGGGTGTTGTCGTGGCTGAAGTCGGATACGGGCAGCGCAATCCGGTTGGATCGCAAGCCGCTACGTAGAGGCCATCCGCCGGATCCTTCGAGAGTTCTAGGGAAGATGCCGCCTCCATTTTGGCCCTGAATCGAACAAAAGCGTCAGGCACAGTCCGAGAAGAAAGATTTCCGCAGAACGTCTTCTATTGACTCCCCCGGCACACACTTTCGTGCCGGTTGACGCGCCCGCCCTTTCCGTACTAGTCTGCGATTACACCGGAAAGGAGGTGGTCGAATGCAAAGTTCAGATGGTAGTAGTAGCAAAAGACCAGGTGAGGTGGCTGCGACTTAGAGCGGTCGCTCTAAGCGGGACGTTCTGCAGGCGCCGTCAGGCACCACGGAGCGTTACAGCCCGCACACTAACGGTGAGTTAGGGTTCCGATCCGCCCAGTTGCAGGTCGAACTGGGACCCGGAGTTGCCGAAGAGGCCACGTAGAGTGACCACCTCTTGGTCAATCCCAACAGTACCACCGGCGGCCCGCGCGCTTAATCGTGCGCGGGCCGTTTTACTTTTCAGAAGTTTCTTCTGCGCAGAGGGCTACGGGGAATTCAGCCCTCTTCTAGAATTCAGGGGCCGAGGTCGACATGAAAGGTCCCGCTAAAAAACTGGCGGCCGGTGAAGAGCATCTACGTCGCGTTCGCCGTCTCTGTTCTGCCCTGCCTGACACGACTGAGAAGCTTTCCCACGGCGAGCCGACCTTCTTCGTGAAGAAGAAGGTTTACGCCATGTTCGTGAACAATCACCACGACGATGGCCACATGGCCGTCTGGCTTCCGGTGCCGCCCGGAGCCCAACCGAGCCTGATCAAGAACGAACCCGGGAAGTTCTACCTGCCTCCCTACGTCGGCGTACGCGGATGGGTGGGCATTCAACTCGATCAAATCGACGACGAAGAGCTCGCAGCGTATCTGCTCGACGCCTGGCGCCTGATCGCGCCGAAAAAGATGGCCACGAAAAGAAGCTGAGAGGTTGTTCACCACAGAGACACAGAGTCACAGAGAAATCTCAAGAAGGCTTTCCTCTGTGTCTCTTTGACTCTGTGGTGAACGCTCGCCCGGCGTTCTAGCCGGTTGCAACTGCAAGCTCCGCGTTGGAGAGGGTAGTGGATTCCACTTCCCTTCTCCGGGTCCAAAAATAAATCGCGAACGCAACGGCCACCAAAGGCAGCACCGCACCGAACTCATCGATAAACCACGCGGTCCTCCCGCGATCGGCAGTCAGCGGAGTAAAGATCGCCTGCACGTACAGATTGTGGCTGGCATGCAGGATAGCCCCCGTCCACAAGCTTCCGGACTTCTGCCGCAGCCACGCGAACACTACCGCGATCGCCACCACCATCACCGTGAAGCACGTAAGCCCGTACCATGCCGGAGTGCCGTTGTTGTAGTCGCCCCAGATCAAACCCGGATAGTGCCAAGTCGCCCACACGATCCCGCTGATCAATGCGGTGGCCGTGAAACTAAGAGTCTTCGATAGTTCCGGCACCAAGAATCCGCGCCAGCCGATCTCTTCCCCTAGCGCGCGTCCCATGCTGCCGATCAGCCCGTAGCTCCCAACCAGCAACACATAGAGCACGGTCGATGCTGCCGGCGAGAGACGTAATCCCATCCGCCCGACCAGGCTCTGCATGTACTCGTGGTTGGGGAATCCACCCAGCCCGCCGATCCACACGATCAGGTAAGCAATCGCCGCATAGACCAGCGGCACATACCAGCTCATGAGCGTGTACTTCCGCGCGGGCCACTTCCATCCCAGCTCAGAAACCTTACGCCCGTTCAGCCACAAGGTTGTGAACGCCGCCAGCGCCGGACACCACATGATGCCGGTCACGTAGAGCCCACCGCCTCCGCCGATCGAATGAGCTCGCAGCATCAGAAAATAAAATACTGAGCTGAACAGAAACACGAACCCCACATACATCAACGCCTGAACGCGGGAACTCCGGGCTTCCGGCATACGGCCTCCTTGGCAATGAGATCTAAATCCGCGGACCTTCTAACCACAGAGTCACAGAGACACAGAGAAAAGCCGAGAATTGTTTTCTCTGTGACTCTGTGTCTCTGTGGTGAAAATCCCTTTAAACCGTGTATTTCTGAAACCCCTTCAGAATTACTTCTTCCGTCTCCCGCGCCAACCCCAGCCCAGCCAGCTCCTCGCGCCGGAACCAACGCACTTCGCGCGCGTCATCGCCGGCCTGTAAGTCTCCCGCAACCCGTCGGCATAGAAAATCGATCAGCACATAGTGATAGCGCATCCGCCCCTGCTCATCGGGAATCACGCGCTCAAACACGCCCAGCAATTCGCCTGGCTCTACAGCTAGCCCGGTTTCCTCGAGCGCCTCGCGGACGGCTGCCTTCCGCAGCGTCTCACCGATCTCAAGGACGCCACCGGGGATCGACCACTTCCCTTCCAGCGGAGGATGCCCGCGCTTTACGAGCACCACGCGATCTTCCTCAATGATGATCGCGCCCACGCCGACCAGCGGACTGTCTGGATATTCACGTTTCATCTTGCCCTTAGCCGGAGACAAAGCTTTTAGCCGCAGAGTCCGCAAAGAACGTTCGCAAAGTTCGCGAAGCCCCCGATTCGAGTTCTTCTTGGCGTCCTTCGCGGGTTTTCTTTGCGAACTTTGCGGTAGAAATCTTTTCGCGACTCAGTACTCTACTCCATAGCCGCGTTCCGCGACTTCCGGCTACAATGTCGCCCATGGCTCTTGAGGAATATCAGCGAAAACGCCGCTTTGACGCGACCCCCGAGCCTTCCGGCAAGGTCGAAAAGAAATCCGCACACCGCTTCGTGGTGCAGAAGCACCGAGCCTCGCACCTTCATTACGACTTCCGCCTCGAACTCGACGGCGTGCTGAAGTCGTGGGCCGTGCCCCGAGGCCCGTCACTCGATCCGGCCGACAAGCGCCTCGCCATGCACGTCGAAGATCATCCCGTTTCTTACTTCGACTTCGAAGGCAACATTCCGGCCGACAACTACGGCGCCGGATCAGTGATGGTGTGGGACGTCGGCACTTGGCAGCCTCTAGGCTCGGTGCCGGTCGACGGCAAATACGTCCCGACCACCGACGATGAAGCGCGCGCCATGCTGGCGAAGGGCGACTTGAAATTCCGCCTGAAGGGCAAGCGCCTGAACGGCGACTTCGCCCTTATCAAGATGAAGGGCCGCCGTCCCGGAAGCAAAGGCAACGAGTGGCTGATGATCAAAAAGCACGACGAGCACGAAGTCGAAGAGTACGACATCGATCAATACGATAGCTCTGTGCTCACCGAGCGCAGCATGGACGAGATCGCCGGCGACGACGCGTCCGCCGAATGGCGCAGTCGCCCGTCAGGTCGAGGTGGAAAAGTAAAAGCGCCCTGGCTGGCGGACGCAATCAAGAAGTTCGACGAGAAAAAATCCGCCGAAAAGAAAGCGGTGACGCCAGATTCTGCAAAGGCGACTTCTGCAAAGAAGAAATCGTTCACGAAACCCTCGAAGTCGAAGACAACCGAGATTCGCGCGGCCGCGCCAGAAAAAAAAACGCTGAACCCGCGCCGGAAGTCCGCGTAACCGCAGACGCAACCGCTCGGCGCTCTACGAAGAGGGCGAGCAATTCCGCCAAGTCGCGATCCAGGCAATCGCGAATCACCCTTAACAATGTAGCGACGTCATCTGAAGCGCCACCTTCCTCTGTGTCCCCTGTGGTGAAGCGCTCTTCTCAGCGCGCGACCACTCCCATCGCGGTGCAAGATGTCCCAGGCGCAAGGAAAGCGCCCATGCCTACCGCAATCTACCCGATGCTCGCCACCTCCATCGAAGATCCCTTCGACAGCCCCGAATGGTTCTTCGAAATCAAATGGGACGGCTACCGCGCGATCGCCTTCCTTGAAAAAGGTACCGTGCGTCTCGTATCGCGCAATCAAAATGACCTTACGGGCCAGTACTCCGACCTGCATGACATGGCGAAATATGTGAATGCTAAGACCGCCGTCCTCGACGGCGAAGTCATCGCGCTCGACGAGCAGGGCAATTCCTCCTTCAGCTTGATGCAGCAGCGCACCGGCTTTCGCGACCGCAACCGGCGCGTCGCTCCGCAGCGCGACATTTCAATTCTGTATTACGCGTTCGATCTGCTCTATGCCGACGGCTACGACCTGCGCCGCGCCACACTCGAAGACCGCAAGGCGTTACTCGCCACGCTGCTGACTACTCCCAACGACACGATTCGCTACTCCGACCACTTCGTCGCAGAGGGCAAAGCACTGTTCGAGGCCGCCCGCCAGCAGGGACTGGAAGGAATCCTGGCCAAGAAGCGCGACTGTCCCTATGAAGAGCGCCGCAGCCGCAACTGGCTGAAGATCAAAATCCGGCACACGATCGAATGCGTCATCGGTGGGTACACGGATCCCGAAGGCAGCCGGCAGTATTTCGGATCGATTGTGCTGGGCTTATACGACAAGGAAGGCAGGCTGATCCATGTCGGGCAGGCGGGCAGCGGCTTCGATCACAAAACGCTGGCCGCCATGTGGAAAGTACTGAACAAACTCGAAACCAAGGAAAACCCGTTCCACGGTCCGGTCGACGCCCTACGCCGCGCCCACTGGATCAAACCCAAACTGGTAGCAGAAATCGAATATTCAGAATGGACGCATCTGACGAACGAAGGCGGGCAGAAGTTAAGGGCACCGGTGTTTTTGGGATTGCGGGAAGACAAGAGTCCGCGGGAGTGTACGTTTGATCAGGAGAAGTGAGGGTACAGTTCTCGGTTCTCGGT
>Ga0073909_10000170_pt1 | contig 23971 bp, 20 predicted proteins | sample Coa_R1_6_FD_66439 | JGI IMG/M metagenome (GOLD analysis project Ga0073909, IMG submission 66439) | Surface soil microbial communities from Centralia Pennsylvania, which are recovering from an underground coalmine fire. - Coalmine... | ecosystem: Environmental > Terrestrial > Soil > Unclassified... | reverse complement strand
CAGGCGTTGGACAGAGCGTCGGGAGAAGTGGCAAGGCTAGAAGAACTACGTCGTTGAACAAATGCTGGGAAGCGGCTCCGGTCTTCCGCTTCCCAGCTGATTGCATTTGGTCGGAGTGCGAATCGTCGCGCATTTTTTTCTCTTACATCTTGCCTACACTTACTCTTAGCGCAGAGTTCCGGTCGTCGCATTGACAGGATTGCCGATGGCTTCGCCCGACACGAGCAGTTCCACTCTCCGGTTTTGCTGCCGGCCGGCGGAATGCTCGTTCGACGCCACCGGCAATGTGTTGCCGAATCCCTTCGAACTGACGGAACCAGTCGCTACACCTTGTTGCACCAGGTAGTCGCGCACCGAACTCGCCCGGTTCTCGGACAACGTTTGGTTCATTGCGTCGCCGCCGACATTGTCGGTGTATCCACCGACTTCGATGTTGAGACCTGGGTAGGCCAGCAAAATGCCGGCGACCTTCGCCAGCTTCTCGCGTGCGCCCGGCTTTAGCGAGTATTTCCCGGTGTCAAACAGTACGTCGGACATGCTGACGATCAAGCCACGCGCGCTATCCCTAGTTTGCAGGATCTTGTTCAACTGCTCGGACAACCGTGTGCGCATGGCTACCTTGTCGGCTTCCGCCTGTTGCGCGGTCAACTGGGACTGCTGTGCCGACATGCGGGATTGGTCCGCGTCAGCTTGTGCCGCGGAGAGTGCACTTGCTGAGGCAGCCTGGCTGTCAGCCATATCGGACTTAGCTCTTGCTGTCTCTGCCTGGGCATCTGCGGCATCAGTGCGTGCCTTTGCTGCATCTGCCGTCGCCTGGGCGGAAGCTAGCTCCGCTCGGGCCTGGTCAGACTGGGCCTGTTGCGCGCGGCGGGTAGCGTCGTCTGCTTGTGCCTGGGTCTGCGCCTGGGCGTTGGCGGCGGCCTGTCGTTCATTCTCCAAGCGTTCTTCGCCAATCTTTTTGACCGCAATGGCGCGAGCATCTTCGGCGGTCTGCACCGCCTCACGGGCTGCGGCGATCAGTGGCTTTTTGTCGATGTGGCCGCTGGTGGCGTATTGATCGGTTTTGTCCATGAGTTGTACCGCGTGCTGGTAGGTGTCCTTGGCGTACGTTTCGGCTCCCTCAGACTGCGCGATGCGCAACGCGTTGCGCGCTTCAAAGAATTCCAGTGGCAGCTTGGCATTTTGAACTACGGGATCGAATTTGTAGCCGGTAGGAATGTAGCCACCGCGTTCCAAGAGTTCATACTTGGTTTCCATTGCCTCAGTGGTTCCCTTCGTATCTTCACGGACCACGTTTTCGAGAACGACTACGTTGCTGGGCTGGCGAACCGCGTAGTAAGGTTCTGCGGTAACAACCAGCGCAAAAGCCTGGAGATCGGTGGTCACGTCCAGCTTGCTGCGGTGATTGCCGCCCACCAGGACTTCTCCTAAATTAATCGCGCGGCCTTCGGGCGAAATTGCCCACAGGATGTAGGTCAGGTACTCATTGCCGAAAGTCGTTGGGTTTTCCAGGTTGCCAAATTCCACTTCGATTTCGATGTAGCCTTTCTTGCTCTCCACTTTGGCTTGGCCATTGGCCCCAGGCATCAGGTCCGTGCCCGCAAAATCCAGTTTCGTGGCTCCTCCGCGGTGCTTGTAGTTCACCGCCTTCACGCTGCGGCTGACCACCGTGACACGGAATGTCGGCGTGTCAGCCATAGGCTCGACCGTCAGGTTTGTTGGAGAATTGGTTTGCGAAAATGCGCTCAAGCTCAGGGTGATTCCGGCCGCTAACAAAAGACTCTTCTTCAAAGCATCTCCTAGAGGCAGATTCCTGCCGTTTTACGCTGTTGTGTGTGAGGTGCGAATTTTCTGAGACGTTTCGTTACGTTGAGCTTTATGTCCCAATATGGATGCGGGCCAGGGAATGAAACAGCCCGAAAACGTTCAGCAGCCACAAGACGACCGCAATGACCACAACGCCGTTCAGAATGGACTTGATCGATCCCTGCATGGGGATGAAGCGATTCACCAGCCACAGCAGGACTCCCACTACAACCAGAACTTCCAGTAGTTGAATTAAAGGCATGATCTTGAACCTCTCCTTCGCAGGCTACGGCCCTCATCCGCTTCGAGGTGCAGCGGCCCTTTATTGCTGTTGAGAACTTTCCGTTTGACTCGTGCCTCGCCGCAAGGTTTTCGTGGCGTATGCACGCTGAAGAATGCCGATGAGCTGGATGTGGTCGCTTGAACCCTAGCGATCTAGGAATGAGAGCTACGAATCAGCTGTCGTGGCTCGGTGTACACACTCAGGTGAATCAAGAATGACAGGTATCAGAATGGGCGTCTGAGCAAGATAGCTCACATCCAGAATGAGGACCGCACGCTTACTTAAGGCCGGTTCAGATGACCACTGGGTCAGCGTGGCGGGTGCGAGGGTTCGCGACATCGGATCCTGCGGGACGCATCAGCTCCCAGGAATATGGGAATTCCTGGCCGCACTCGATACAGATCTGCTACGTGCGCTTCTTGATGGTGACGACGCTACTCAGTTTATGGTGACATCCGAACGCAAAGTCGATGATCCGACGCAGAAGTCTCATAGATCCCCAATTCGTTGCCTCCGCTCGCAACTTCCGTTGGCATCCAGCCAATCCAGCAGTGAGCGAACACTCGCGCGGGCTAGCGCGATCGAGCAGTCTGCCGCCCCGTAATAAATATTGACGGTGTCGCCATCGGGATTCATGGTGTACCCGCAAGGAAACACCACATCGTCGACGTCGCCATGCAGTTCGTACTCGGCCTCGGGTCCAAATATCCACGAGTCGCCTCGCAGTAAACATTTCTCGGGTTTCTCCAACTCGAAAAGCGCGAGCCCCAATCGATAGAGGCATCCCGAAGGCGTGTGCCGCACTCCGTGGTAGAACACAAGCCACCCTCTGTCCGTCTCGATAGGCGGCGGCGACAAGCCAATCTTGTTGGCGTCCCACCATGCGCCGCGACGTGCTTCCAGCATGAGCCGGTGTCGGCCCCAGTGTCGCAGGTCCGGCGAGTACGAGATCCACATGTGCGCCCCGAGGGCGGTCATAGGCCGATGAATCAACGCCCAGTACCCATCGATCCTGCGCGGAAGAAGCGCCGTATCCTTGTCATCGGGCGGCATAATGACGCCGTAGCGTTCGAAGCTTCGGAAGTCTTTGGTCAGGGCCAAGGAGACGCCGGGGCCACCGCGTGCGTACGAAGTGTAGGTCACCACATATTGCTGCAGTTCGGGCACGTGCGTAATTCGAGGGTCCTCAATACCCCAGATTTCTTCGGGGTACTCTTTCGGGCTGGGCATCAGGGTAGGTTCTTTATCGATTTCCCATCCGTCCACACCGTTCTTTGAGCGGGCGGCGCAAAGATGCGACAAGCCACGGCGGTCTTCCACACGGCAGAGCAAGAGAGTAGAGCCATCCGCCAGTAACGTCGCACCTGCATTGAAGACGCTGTTGATCGAGTATGGCCAGTCTTTGCTGGACAGGATCGGGTTGGCAGGGTGACGGAGAAGAAGTGGTTCGTACTGCGTGCTCAGAACGGTCATAGGTTTTTGGGCAGGACTGGTCACGACGGTATTTCCATTTGCTGAGACTCTTTCAGGGAGCGCATTTCTAACAGCGACATCAAGAACGATAGGGTTGATTCCGCGCCCTGATTCTCGTTCGCGCGGTCGGGATGCAGCCCGTCCCGGCACCCGCCGGTCAAGGGATCATAAAGAGGAAGCTGCAGATCGTTAGAGCCGAGGAACCAGTTGAAGGCCGACCAAGCCCCGTCTCGCCAGCGCGACTCTCCGGTGGCGCGGTGCGCTTGGAGACATGCAGAAACGGCGCCCGCGGCTTCAATCGGCTGTTGATCAAAACGCGCCTTGCTGCCGCCCCGGCGATAAAAGCCTTGTGATCCGATCGGCACGAAGTGGCCGTTGGTTTCACATCGCTGCTGGGTCAGCAACCAGTCCAGGCTTTCGAGGCCAACCGAGATCATTCGATCATCCGAGCATGCGGTGCCGACCAGCAACATGACTTGTGACAGCCTTGCATTTCCATAGGCGACGACATCTTCGAACCAGTGCCACTCCGGAGTTCGGACTGCCTCGTACATTTCGAGCAAGCGTCGGCTGAGGACAGACCGGATCTTTTGCGCGTCCCGGTCGCCGGGATAGGAGTTGAGATATTCCTGAATCCCGATCAAGGCGTAGGCCCAGGCACGAGGACTACGGAATTCGAGTACCGCCGGAAGCGAGAACTCGAACAAGCGTCCGGCAGCGCTGCGCAACCCCTCATCGAGCGACCGTCCCAACACTGTCCCCAGGGCCCAGAGCGCGCGCCCATGACTGTCTTCGGAGCCTTCGGTTTCGTTCCAGCGCCGATCAAAAGCGAGAAAGTTCTTGAATCGACCATTCGCGGGATTGAACGAATGCTCAAGGAATGACAAATATCGGGATGACGCCTCGAGAGAGGATGCTGAAGAAGTGGATTTACGATTGGACGGATTATCGCTCATCGTTCGCGCGAGAGACGCTGTGAAAACGAGAGCACGGGCATTGTCGTCGGTTGTGTAACCCTCTCCATAGTTGGGTACGGTGAAAATCGAATGCTGAAACATTCCGATGTCGTCGGTGAGTCGATGGAGATGATTCAACTTCAGCACCGGCAGCTGGTTGAGAGACTTCGGCGCAACACGGGCCGAAAACTGGACGCGCGGAGTCTGCAGGCGATCACTGCGAACCCGGGAAAAGCTTTCCATATACCCTTGTGCCACTCTTTTCCAGACCATCTCGCGCGCAAACAGGTAGCCGCGCTTCCGCATGGAGTGGCGTAACGCGGGAGTGTCGAGCAGTTCAACAGATTTCTGAGCAATTGCATCCGGGTTCTGGAACGGAACCAATGCTCCCCGCCGATCGTCCAGCAACTCGATGGCATGCCAATAAGGCGTCGAGATGATCGCCTTGCCTGCGCCCAGGGCGTATGCAAGCGTCCCCGAAACGACCTGCGCTTCATGACGGTAAGGAGTTATGTAAATGTCTGCCGCGCCAATGAACTCCACCATCTCTTCGGGACTGACGAAGCGATTGTGGAAAAGTACGCTTGACTCCACTCCCCGCTCTTTCGCAAGCGCCTGCAAGTGCTCTCGATACTTATCACCTTCGCGCCTGAGAATGTGAGGGTGAGTCGCGCCCGCCACGATGTAAACGACATTCTTGTGTTTCGCCAGAATTTGAGGCATCGCTTCGATTACGTTTTCGATCCCCTTGTTCGGAGAGAGCAGCCCGAAGGTGAGGAGAACCGCCTTTCCCTCCACACCGAACCGGTCCTTATAGAAATTAGGATCGATAAACGGCAGGTCGGGAACTCCGTGGGGAACCATGTCGATCTTGCTGCCGGGAACCTTGAAGATTTCTTGCAGGAACTGGGACGAGAGCTGGCTCATCACGATCAGGCGGTCAGAAAGCTCAGCAATCTGTTCCATGACCATCAACTGGTCTGGATTGGGTTCGCGCAGGACGGTATGCAAAGTGGTCACGACCGGCATCTTGAGCCCGCGCAAAAGATGCAAAATGTGGCTTCCGGCCGGTCCGCCAAAGATTCCGTACTCGTGCTGCAGGCAGACCATGTCGATATTGTTGAAGTTCAGGAAGCGAGCGGCTTCTTCATACGACGCAATTTCGTTCTGGTCGAGTGACCATCGGACCCGCGCGGGATAGTCATACCCTTGTTCGATGTCGTTTACCGGCAAGGCTAGCAGTCGAGCTGTTCCGAACTCCGCGGCGATCGCGCTGCAAAGATCCGTGGTAAACGTTGCAATCCCACACTGGCGCGGCAAGTAGTTCCCAATGACAGCAATTCGGCTTGGCAGGGATGGCTTCGGCTGCACTCTCGGACGAACAGGCACCACTCCAGGCCCGACCAGGGGCTGCGGACCGACGATCGTTAACGTTGCCTTGGGAACCGCAGTATTTGGTAGTGACATTTACACCTGGTTTCGTTGGAATCAGCCGCGATGAGGTGCAAATGAGCCCGAAGTAGACCATCACCATTGTGGGCTAAGATCAGTTGAGCTCATCTACGTAAGTGAGCGATTAGGTTTTTCCTAGTATCTGATGAAAGGCAAGTCCGGAACTGGTCAAAAGTGAACACATGCCTCTGAGGGGAACATGGGAGATGGGCGGCGCGAAGTGCGAACGCTCAACTTGCCGTGATAAAAACATGATAGTTCCACGATCAGACCGGATCAGACTCAATCTGAACTCGTCAGAACCCATTCCTGGTAAGCGATCGAGACTTAGGTAGAGTGGAGAAGTTTCATAACCAGGTCAGAACCCTCCTTTGAACTGGGACGTGCCGGTTTCCGCACAGGGCTTTCATAGTGATCGCCGCCGAACAATTGTTGTCGCTTACTTTGTTCCTGCCCCTGGTTCGTCCTTGATGAGCAGATTTTGTCGTTAGCCCACCCTCAGCTGTGACCCACGAACGTTTAGAATCAAAGGATTCGCCACTTCGTCCAACGCTTTTGCGTTTTGGAAGGTCCACCTCAGGAGGGGTATTGGAGATGCCAGACCACAGCACCGAAAATCTATCAAAGGTGAAGGCAATCATCTTCGACTACGGCGACGTGCTGTGCCTGCAGCCCACCCCGGAGGACATTGAAGGCAGCGCGCAAATCTTGGGCATTAGCGCCGATTCGTTCCGCGAGCTCTGGGGACACAATCGTGATCTGTATGATCGCGGGGATCTGTCTCCGGAAATGTATTGGCGCAAACTCGCCGAAGGTGCGGGCACAACCCTGGACGATTCGCAACTCCAGGGCCTCTATGAGCGGGACGTGACCATGTGGAGTCGAATTAATCCCGACATGGTGGGGTGGCTCTCGGCCTTGTCCTCTGCGGGCATGAAAACGGCGGTCCTCTCCAATATGCACATCGGCATGATTCAGCATGCGCGGCATGCTTTCCAATGGCTGGACTACGTTAACTTCACGACATTTTCCGCCGAAGTGCGATTGATCAAGCCAGACCCGGCCATCTACGAACATTGCCTGCGGGGCCTCGATGTTGCCCCGTCCGATACTCTTTTCATCGACGACCGCGAAGTCAATGTGGAGGCTGCTCGTGCCATGGGGATTCATGCCCTGCAGTTTTTATCCCTGGCGCAGCTCCGGAACGAACTCCAGCAGGCGGGCTTCCCCGTCCTCCCTCTGGACGCAGGTATAAGCACCACTCGCATCTGAGGGTCTCGCCTGGCTGCCCGGCAGAGACCATTTGCCGGCTGCGATTTCTGAACCTTATTATTAAAGCGGCTGTGCCGAGGATCGCAGTCGCAGACGCGCCACAAACTCGGTCTCGATTCCATGGTCGAGTTGAACCCAGCGACAACTCCAGCAAACCCAGGCACAAATCCGCAACCTGCAGGCCGGATACGATTATCGTCTTGCGCTTCGCTACCAGACCAGCGCTCCATGATGCTTCCTACATCGAATGCGATGGGTCACTAGCGGCAAGTAGAAGCGCCGCGATGAAACCGATTCCCGACCACCTCTTCAGCTTTGTGGCGCAACGTTTCCGAAATCCGGCGAACCTCGTACGATTCCCGCTCAACGTGCAACCTCCACGCCTGTGACTTTAGGATTTACACCCGTGACTCTGGTCACGCCCAAACTTCGTTTCCCAGTCACGCCACGGACTCACGCTCCTACTACTGTCCACATAGTAGATTTCTCTAAGTCCTTGGTGCTCGTGGGAGAAAACGCAGACCGCTTGCGCCATCTTGCCTGTGCAACTCGAATGCACTTCGTGTGCAGTTGACAAGAAATTTTTGTCAAAGGGTTTTTACATTGCGCGTTCAATTTCGGCTTGAGTTTTTTGAACGAGGACGATAATTTGACGGTAATCAACTCCCCCTCGGCTGAGGCGTGAAGGCGTCTTATCCGCAAAATCCAAAATCAGTAAAACAGATTCCGGGCGAAGACCCCCATTTTTCGCTTCATGAGCGACGGTTCTCAGGCCCCTGACCCTAATGCTCACGGAACGGTTCTGTGTATTAGCAAGTGATGACTTGCTCGGGCAATACAGCGTCTCGATAGTTCAGCGGACCCGCTGCCAAGTTGCGTGAGGTCGCTCTTTCGAGGCCGCTCCCCCCATAGGTAAACACGCAGTAATTGTCGAGGAACGAGTGTTCTCCAACGCTCAGGCGAAGCTCTGCCTGCGTGAGGAAAGGACTGTTCGATGGTCACGCGAGCTCTTCCAGGTGAATGTCCTCTTGAGAAACCGAATGCAGCGTCCCTGCCACGCCGCACGGCTCTCCGCTTCTTACTCGGAACAGTAGTAGGTTCTGTTGCTGCGCTGATGTATCCCGTACTCCGCTACCTTGTGCCGCCGCCTGAGTCAGGCATGAGTGCAAGCGAAGCTCTGGCCGGTCGTATCGACGAACTGAGACCGAACAGCGGAAAAACATTCCGCTTCGGCAGCCGTCCGGCGCTGTTGGTGCGCCTCGCATCCGGTGAGTATCGCTCCACATCCGCGGTCTGCACGCACCTGGGATGCACCGTGCAATACCGGCCGGAGACTTCACAGATCTGGTGCGCATGCCATAACGGCTGCTACGACCTCAACGGCAAGAACGTTTCTGGTCCTCCGCCGCGCGCGCTTGATACTTACGAAGTCAATGTTCGCGGCCAGGAGATTTACGTCATCAGGAAGCAGGCAGCCTAGTCATGAATGCTGCAGCCCGAGTACAGACCTGGATCGACGAGCGCCTGAATCTCGAGGAAGCACTTTCACCGCTGCGAGAGAAGACGGTTCCCGTTCACCGTCATAGCGCGTGGTACTTCCTGGGTGGTCTGACTCTGTTTCTGTTTGGCGTGCAGTTGCTCACCGGCGTTCTGCTTTTGCTGTACTACCACCCGAGCGCCGGTGAAGCTTATGAGAGCGTGCAGAACATCACCAACCGCGTGCAGTTCGGTTGGTTGATTCGCTCGCTGCACTCTTGGTCTGCCAACCTGATGGTGTTTTGCGCCTTTGCTCACATGTTTAGCGTCGCGCTGGCACGTGCGTATCGCAAGCCGCGCGAGTTGACCTGGATCAGCGGAGTCGTCCTCTTGTTCCTCGTCCTGGGTTTCGGCTTTAGCGGGTATCTGCTCCCGTGGAACATGCGCGCTTACTTCGCCACCAAGGTTGGAACCGAAGTAGCAGGTCAGGTTCCCGTCATCGGTCACGCAATCATGGTTTTCATGCGCGGCGGCGAAGACGTTTCCGGGGCCACGCTGACGCGTTTCTTCGGACTGCACATCGCAATTCTTCCCGCACTAACCATCGGAATTTTGATCTCGCATCTCATGCTGGTTCAAAAGTTCGGAACCAGTGTCCCTGAATCGGTCGAGCAGGAATGGGAAGAGCATCCGGACCGCCGGAAAGAGATGCGCTTTTTCCCGAACTTCTTCCTGCGCGAATTAATGGGATGGTATGCAGCCCTTGCAGTCCTTATCGCGTTGGCTGTCTTTCTCCCGTGGGAACTCGGTACCAAGGCTGATCCATTCTCCCCTGCGCCGCCCGGCATCAAGCCGGAGTGGTATTTCCTGGCACAGTTCCAGACCCTGAAGCTGATCCCCGCCCACATCCTCCATCTGGATGGCGAAGTCCTCGGCATCCTGGGCTTCGGATTAGGAGGCGCATTGTGGATGGCCCTCCCCTTCATTGAAGTTTTGGCTGGAGCCCGTCGCGTTCGTTGGGTGAGGGCGGGAATCATTTTCGCGATGATCTTCCTCGCTTCCATGAGCGTAGTCGGATACGTGGCGAGGTAATCAAGTTAGGGAGATGAGGATTCTCAAGAATTTCCGTTGGTGGTTGGCTGGCCTTGTCATGCTGGCGCCTTGCGCCATGGCAGAGCAGGGGAAGAACGCCTGCGTTGACTGTCATTCCAAGCTCGAAGGCAATCTACGGGTGGTTGTGGAGGAGTCGGCCGCGAGCGTGCACGGCCACAAGGCCATGAGCTGCACAACCTGCCACGGCGGGAACGCAGAGGCCGAAGCGAAAGAGAAAGCGCACGGCAATGGATTCCGCGGGCGTATTTCACGCGCGCAGGTCACCGAGTTGTGCGGTTCTTGCCACGCCGACGGCGAGCGCATGAAGACTTTCAATCCGTCGCTCCGTACCGATCAGCTGGCTCTCTACCACACCAGCGTGCATGGCAAAAAGCGGGAGCAGGGAGACGAGCGGGTTGCCGTATGCACCGACTGTCACGGAGTACATGACATTCTTCCGATCAACGATCCACGCTCGCCCGTTCACCCGGTGAACGTTGCGTCCACCTGCAAGCAGTGTCACGCGGATGGCGATCTGATGAAGAACTATCGCCTGGCATCCACGCAGTTCGCGGACTATTCGGACAGTGTGCATCACGAGGCGATGGCTGAACGTGGCGACCTTTCAGCTCCGACTTGCTCCACTTGTCACGGTAGCCACGGCGCGGTTCCTCCGGGCGCAGCTTCGGTCGCGAATGTCTGCTCTACGTGTCACGTGCTGCAGGCTCAGTTCTTCAATGAGAGCATTCACAAAGAAGCGTTCCCCGAAGGCTGCGCGACGTGCCATGGCAGTCACAAGATCAAGCACCCCGACGACAACTTCGTAGGTCTAGCCAAGGGAGCAGCTTGCGCCGAGTGTCACAGCGCGGACGACGATCCTGGCCGCTCTGCGCAAGCGATTCACGATCGCCTTTCACAGTTTGAAGCGCAGATTAAGGACACCCGCGGTCTTATGGATCGCGCCGCAAGTGCCGGAATGGATGTCGCCGACGCGGAACTTGAACTCGCGCAGGCAAAAGATGCCCTCACTAAGGCCCGGGTTCGTGTTCACACAGCCAGCCTGCCACGCGTAGAAGCCGAGTTGAACGCCGGGAGGACTGTTGCCATCAAGGCGCATAACACCGCCGAAGAGGCACTCCGCGAGCGCACTCGAAGACGCAAGGAATTGCTGATCCCAGTGACCGCGTTCTTGGCCGTGGTCATTTCGTTGGGGGCTTACATCCGGGAGTTGGAGCGCAAACAGAGTGATTGATCGGCACCACAGCGCGCGCCGTACAAGCGCTACACCGTCCCACACGTGTCTGTACACGACGATCGCTCGGTTGCTGCCGGCGATCGTCATTGCCTTTCTGGTACGCTCCGCGGTCGCGCAACAACATCCGGCTCCTCTGGAGCCGAATGTTACGGCCGCCGCCTGCGTCGCATGCCACCAGAATCAGGCGAAGAACAAGAACGCGCACTCGACCACCGAAAAGAACTGCCTCAGCTGCCACGAAGTGCGGGTCACCAAGGACGTCACCCGCGTTAAGCTGCTCACCGCGACTCCGACCAAGCTGTGCCTGACATGTCATGCGAACAAGGAAGGCGCTGCCGGCAGCCACGTGCACGATCAGCCGACGCGCGATTGCCTCTCCTGTCACGATCCGCACGCGACGGGCAAAGCGAACGACCTACTAAAGACAACGTCCGGCTCTACATCTTCCGAAAACCTTTGCCTCAATTGTCACAAGACTGGGCTCAATCCTCCCAAGGGCGGAAGCCGGCACGAGGCACTCGATCTCGGTTGTGACACCTGCCATGTCACGCACAAGTCGGGGGCTGACAAGTCGAACAGCGAATTTGCATTTCATCTGACGAAGTCCGCGCCCGCGCTCTGCCTCGACTGTCATGATGCCAACGATAAAGATCTGGTGAAAGCGCACGCCGGACAGCCCTTCGCCAAGTCCAACTGCGTGTCATGTCACGATCCCCATCAATCCGCGCAGCCGAAACTGATGCAGGCCTTTGTCCATCCGCCCTTTGGAGAAAAGCTTTGCGAGGTCTGTCATGAAGCGCCTAAGAACGGAAAAGTTGTTTTGACACAGGCGAATGTTAAGGAGATCTGTGTTGGGTGCCACTCGGATCAGGCCGACAAGATCGAGAAGTCCAAGTTTCAGCACCCGGGCGCGCAAGGCGATTGCACGGACTGCCACAATCCGCACGCCGGCAAAACGCGTGCATTTCCGAAGCCCGACGCCGTCAACGTTTGCCTGAATTGTCATGTTGATCAGGCAGATCAACAGAACAAGCGTGTCCTCCACCAACCCGCTTTTGAGCAAGGTTGCACTACCTGCCACGATCCGCACGGTGGCGAGCGCCCGAAATTGCTGCGTGCCGACGGAAACGCGGTTTGCATGGAGTGTCACAGCGCGACTGCAACCCACGAAAAATTGGAGAGTGCTCACATGCTCACCCTCTTCGGTGGCAAAGTCCAAGTCCCCGAGGATTATTTCGTCAAGCAGAAGGTCGTGCGCTTCGACTTGAAGGATGGTGTGGGACATCCCGTCGGACGACATCCTGTAACCGACGTCCATGACCCCGCCGACCCAACCAAGATCAAGTGGCCTCTCGGATGCTTGAGCTGCCACCAGCCTCATGCGGGCGGTGCCCGAGCCATGCTCGTGAAAGATCTGCCGCCCAGCTTGCAGTTCTGTCGCAATTGTCATGAACAAAACTTTGGAGCCGACTGAAATGCTCGCTTTTACTCGTTCGACGTATCGCAAGATGTTTGCCGGATTCGCACTCGTCGTGTTGGCGCTGCTGCTCGCACCGGACGTTCATGCCGGAAAGAAGAAGAAAGGACCGCCGGAGCCGCCCAAGCCTGCCGACCTGCCTGAAGTGGATACCAGCAATCTCGTGTGGCCCGATCCCCGGACATCGCCCGCATTCGCTGGTTAGAGCAATACCGGGGCGAGCCGAAACCCGTACAGCCTGTTGTGTCAGATACCAAAGAGAAGAAAAAGAAGGAGAGCTGGATGTTGCGCCTGGCGGGCGTTCAGCCGCTCGAGGTGAGCAAGGTCGACCTCAAGTTCAAGCTGGTCCGGCCTTATGGAGTCGCGGTCGATTCCAAGGGAAACATCTACACGGCCGACACTTACGTCGGCGCCGTTTTCATTTTCAACGCCGAGACCAAGGCAGTGGACTTCATTCGCAATGGAAGGGAAGCCCGCTTCAAAGCGCTCATTGGACTCGCGATTGATGATGCGGACCGGCTGTTCGTTACGGACTCGGGATTGATGCGGGTATTCGTGTTTGATGCAAATCATAAATTTCTCGCCACCTTTGGATCCGACCGTATGGCGCGGCCGAGCGGTGTGGCGGTGGATAACAAAAACCGGTTTCTCTATGTTACCGATGTTTTGAAGGACAACGTTCTCGTTTACGATCTCGACAATTTCAAGTATCTGCGCACCATTGGCGGCCCACCCCAGAAAGCGGGGGACGACGCGCCCGGCACGTTCGCCAGACCGACGAACATCGCAGTGGGACCCAATGGGAATGTCTACGTCAGCGACACACTAAACCAGCGTATTCAGATCTTCGACGCGGACGGCAACTATCTCAGCATGTTCGGCAAGCCGGGGGATGGCCCGGCGGATATGGCCCGTCCGAAGGGAATCGCCATCGACGGGGATGGTCATATCTGGGTTACCGACGCCGATCAGAATCGCGTGAAGATTTTCGATCAGCAAGGAAGACTCTGCGCCTTCTTCGGCGAGTACGGTTATTTCCCCGGACAATTTGCCCTGCCTTCTGGAGTGGCCATCGACAAGAACAATCGCGTTGTCGTTGCCGAGCAGGTGCTGAACGGCAGATTGCAGGTATTTCGTTACACCACCGACGCTGAGGCGGCGGTGGAACAAGCCAAGCGCGAGCGGGAACATCCCAGCGCGGCTTCGGCGGCGGCTAGCAACGGGAGCCGGCAGTAACGCACAAGTTTGTCTTTCACCAGCCAGACCGGCGAGGGACAAGGGTGGAAGTTCTCGAGGCTTCCGCAGCAGTGCAGACCAAGTAACAGGAGGTCTTGAACAGGATGAAACAGAATCACATCATCCTTCTCACACTGATCATCGTAGCGGTAGCCTTCACCGGCAGTGCGATGGCTCAGTTCACGCTCGACCAGGACGTTCTGGGCGCGCACAACATCAATGGCCGCGGGTGCGTTTCTTGCCACACTCCGCACAGCGGCTCAGCTGGTGCCGGCGGCACCGATACAAGTACGGGCACCATCGTTCTTTGGGGCACGTCCTTTCTCGGAAAAACGTACACCACGTACGGCGGCATTACGCTTACGACTTTCCCCACGGTCGCCAGTTTCGTGAATGGCACGAAGGACCCGCTGTATCGCACAGCGATCTGCCTAACCTGCCATGACGGATCGGCCAGTGTGACGGGTATGCACGGAACCACCGTTGAAACAGTGGACGGCGGTTCTGCTCATGCACCGACCTATCTGGCCACGGATGCCGAGGGCTTGACCAACGATCATCCCGTCCATATCCCCTACGTTCCGGCCGCAGCTCCAGGTGGTAAGCATTGGGCAGGAACTGTGGATGCAAACGGGAAGGTGTGGTGGACGAACGATCCGGCCCAGGCAGCTTTCGTCGCTGCCTACGGCCACGCGGGCAGCCTGTACGGTGCTGCGGCGGGTGGTACCACGATTGGAAGCGGTACGCCCTCGACGGCTGCCGGTGCTTATGTGGAATGCACCAGCTGCCACGACCATCACTCCATGACCAAGCGCCGCCAATCCATCGGGCAAGTGTGGACCCCCACCGCAAGTTGCACGACCGGCGGAGCGACTGATCCCTACTGTGGTTCTTACGCGGGTGGTACCCCAGCAATTTACCCCACCCGTATGTTCGTGAAGGGCTGGTATGACGCGAACAATCCAGCCAGCAACTCGTCATCGCAGTTTTGCCGCAGCTGCCATGCCGACCGATCGAACGAGGCCTACGGGATCAACAGCATTACGTTCTAACTCGAGAGATGGGGGGAGGGCCCCCGCTCACCCCATTTTTCAGAGGTAGCTTTTATGAATATGACGAACACAACGCGGTTCCTGCTCGGGTGCATCATCGTTAGCTTGCACGCCGTCGCTCAGACGCCGGACTCCGGCAAGTCACAGTTTCAGCTCTCCTCCGTGAACGTCACCGGAAAACCGGTGGCCAAAGTCAATGGCACCGTCCTCACCGACCGGGACCTGCTGCACGAGATGATGATCATCTTTCCGTACGCGCGCCAGCACGGCGGCAAGTTCCCACAGACCATGGAAGCCGATATTCGTCGCGGCGCGCTCAAAATGTTGGAATTCGAAGAACTCGTTTACCAGGAAGCCGAACGCCGTCATACCAATGTGCCGTCCGCGCGGCTCGACAAAGCGATGCTCGACTTCCAGGATCAGTTCAGTTCGCCCGACGAGTTCCACTCCTATCTCAAAGACGAGTGCGGAGGATCCCTGCATGCGCTGCGCGATAAGGTTCGCCGCTCGATCTTGATCTCGGATTTCCTCGGCGCAGAAGTCAATCGGAAAGCGGTTATCACCGACGCCCAAATAAGGGAATACTACCGTAAGAATTCGGCGCGCTTCTTCTCCGCGGAATCGGTTTCCATTCAGACCATCTCAATCGCGATTCCCGACAAGCCCAGCTCAAAGCAGGAAGCAGAATCCCGCAAGCGCGCGGAAGACGCCTTAACTCAGGCCCGTAAGACCAAAAGCTACGAAGAATTCGGCATGCTCGCTGAGAAAGTCTCCGAAGACGATTGGCGAGTAATGATGGGCGATCATCAGTTCGTATCCCGCGACCAGATGCCACCCGAAGTGGCGAAGGTTGCATTCGCAATGAAGACCGGCCAGACCAGCGATCTGATCCGCGCCGAAAACTCGTTTTGCGTTGTACGACTGAATGCCCGCCAGGATGCGCATCAGGTGAGCTATGACCAGGTGAAAGCATCCCTGAAGAAAGAACTCGAAGGCACAAAAGTCGACGCGCTGCGGCAAGCCCTCCACCAGCAGCTGCGCAAGAACGCGCGAGTTGAGGAGTTGTAGGAGGGCTCATGCAGTTCACCCGGCAAATCAGGTTGGCGGTCGCGGTAGGCATGCTGGTGCTGGCCTCCGGAGTCCGCGCGCAGGTCACGGTCGGCGAAGACCTGCATATGAATCTCGATGGCAGCTTGGCCGTCGGATACTTTGCCTCCAATGGCAACGTGGTGCAGTCCACGCATAGTCTCAGTGTCGGCGGCGAAGCGGATCTCCACGGAGACTACCTCGATCCCCGTGTGATCAACTTTGTTGTGAGCCCGTACTACAACCTGTCGCGCGCCAACTCCAGCGTTCAATCCATCTTCGATGCCAGCGGCATAAATGCGAGTACCCAGATTTTCAGCGGGAGCCGATACCCCGGTTCCATCAGCTATGGGCGTGACTGGAATCATGAAGGCGAGTTCGGCCTTCCTGGATCCGTGGCCTACAAAACACGAGGCTCCGATCAGTATTTCAACGCAAATTGGAGTTTGTTCCAGCCCTCGTTCCCGTCGCTCTCAGTTAGCTATGGACTCGGCAGCAGCAATTACGAAGTGCTCGGAGCGGCCACCAAGGGAAGCAGCGATTCCAGAGTTTTCAGCTTGCATAGCGGCTATCAATTGCTTGGGTTCAACTTGATGGGAGGCTATTCCGATTTCAAATTAACCCAACATTTGCCGGAGATCACCAGCGGATCGGAAGCGTTGGTGGGAAGCACCGACCAGAATCAGGTCCAACTGGGAATCTCGCGCCGCTTTGGACAAAGGGTGAGCCTGATTACCAACCTCAGCAGAAACCATTTCACCGTCGACTTCGCCGGTGCCCCGATTAAGCAGACCTACGACAACGCCGCGGCCAGCCTGAACATCAATCCCGCCAAGGGACTCACGGTTGCCTTGGGCGGGGCCTACACTGACAATCTCGCAGGAACACTGCTGGAACCGATCGTGGGCGATGGCGGCGTGATCTTCCCACCTGAGAGTACGTCCTCTCATTCCGTCGACCTGTCCGCCGCCGCCACCTATACCCCAGTGCACGACCTGAGCTTTCAGGCAACCTTTGACCATCGTGCCCAAGCCTTCTTCGGCCTGAGTGTCACCTCCGATGACTACACGGGAGGCGTCTCCTATGGCCACAGCCTTTGGGGAGGCACAGCTTCCGTCTACGCGAGCGTGATTCGCTACACCGCCAACGTCTACAGCGAGGCCGCCACGGGCGGGACCGGCAACCTGAGCTACACACGCCGGGTCGGCGCCTGGAGCGGGAATGCCTCAGTCCGTTACTCGCGCAACGCGCAGACCGCGCTTGCGACCTATACGCAATCCGGATATGGATACGGACTCAACGTGGCGCGGAAACTCGGTGGTTGGATCTGGACGGTATCCGCAAACGGCAGTGACAATCGCATCGATTCCGTCAGCAACTCCAGTTCGTTCGCGCAGGGCTACAGCACTGGGCTCTCCTCCGGCAAACTCTCGTTCAATGGAAATTACAGCCGGTCCAGTGGCAATTCCATTCAAAGCATCACCGGGCTGATACCTACACCCATTCCAAGCCCGGTCGTTCCTCCCACCTTGTTGATCTTGTATGGCGGGGAGTCTTACGCAGGGGCCATTGGATATACGCCGATTCGCGGCCTGATTCTTACGGGCGACTATTCGCAAGCCCACTATCACACGCGCAATGACTCGGCGTTCTCGAATAACAGGTTGCAGCAAGCTGACGCGAAGGCCGAGTGGTACTTCCGTCATTTGCATTTCCAGGCTGGATATAGTCGATTGCTGCAAGGGTTTGGCTCGGAAGTGGGTCCGCCGGTGGATTTAAATACGTTTTACGTGGGCGTTTTCCGCTCCATGCACTTCTTTTAGCTGATGGTCAATTTGCGAAAGAAACTCCAATTCGTTTGCGTAGCGGCTAGCCTGGCGATGATTCTCACTGCCAATGCCTCCGCCTCCAAGGGATCGAAATCGAAAACCGAGTTCTTGCCCGCTCCGCCAGAACTCCTGCTCTCTGGTGGCAGAAAGTTGGTTTACGAGCGCAGTTTTTCTTCCCAGCGGGAAGTGAAGCCCAAGCGCGGCTTCTGGAACAAGCTGGTCGACGTAATCGCCGGCGCCCCGGACTATCGCAGCCTGGTTCGTCCTTACAGTGTCGTGGCCGATTCGCGCGGACGGCTGATCATCACCGATCCCGGCATCCCGGGTGTGCACGTCTTCGACTTCAATCAGCAGAAATATAAGTTCATTCAACGGGAAGGCAAGGAAGCCTTCCTTGCCCCGCAGTGCGTCGCCGTGGATGCGGAGGACAACTTCTACGTCACTGATTCGGAGGCGGGCAAGATTTTCGTCTTCGACAACGAGAACAAGTTTCGCCGCGTCATCGGAAGCATCAAGGGTGGCGAAGGATATTTCAAGCGGCCGACCGGCATTGCTGTGGATTCTGCAGGCCAGCGCATCTTCGTTTCCGACACCTTGCGCCACAAGATTTTCGTGCTCGATATGCAAGGCACCATCCTCAAAACCATCGGCCAGAATGGCGCCGGAGACGGCGAATTCAACTTTCCCACCGAGTTGCGTTGGACGGGCACCGAGTTACTGGTTGTGGACGCGATGAACTTCCGCATCCAAGCCTTTGATGCAGCGGGTGCGTTCCGCTACGCCATCGGTGACGCAGGGGACCGCAGCGGCGCCATGTTCCGTCCCAAGGGGGTTGGCATCGACAGCGAGCAGCATCTCTATATCGTTGACGCACTCTGGGATACCGTGCAGGTTTTTGATCGCGAGGGTCAGCTCCTCTATTACTTCGGCCAGAGTGGCGATGCTCTTGGCGAATTCAACCTTCCCTCCGGATTGTTCATCGATCACAAGGATGCGATTTACGTGGTCGATTCTCTCAACCGGAGAGTCCAGGTATTTCACTACTTCGCCCAACCTCCCCAGACCGCGGGAGGAACGCAGTGATCCGATCCGTCGTCATTGTTGGCGTGCTGGCTCTGCTGTGTTGCGCAGCCTGGGGGCAGGGCTTCAACGACGTGCTGGGCGCGCATGATATGACCCCGATGGGCAAGTCGCCCATCAAGGGGCGCGTCTCGGGCTCTTGTCTGTATTGTCATGCCCCGCATTCCGCGATGGCAGGTCCGGCCACCCCACTGTGGAACCAACAACTCTCCATGCAGACCTATACGGCCTACACCAGTAGCACGTATCACCAGACGGGAGTGCAACCGCCCCTGGGAAGCACCAGCAAGCTGTGTCTCAGCTGCCACGACGGCACGGTCGCTCCCGGCCAGACGGTGGCTTATGGAAAGTTCAACATGACGGGGTCGATGAAGACGACCTCCAAGTTCGGCGGTGATCTTCGCAGTTCGCATCCGATCAGCATGAAGACTCCTCTGACGGACTCTCCTGAAATCAACGTATTGCTGTCGTCCGCGACGCCCAACACAGCCGATCCAGCGGTGAAGCTCGAGAGGGGAAATGTGGAGTGCAACACTTGCCACGATCCTCACGTACAGGGCAAGGATCGGGTCGTGCAGGACTTTCTGGTACGTGATGGTTCGAATGGCGCTCTCTGCCTCGCCTGCCACGACCCGAACCGTGTGGTGAACGGCAATGTTAATTTTCTCGGCGGCTGGGCCGTCAGCGCTCATGCCACCGCCACCAACACAACGTCAAACCAGCCCTATGTCGGGGGCTACGGTACGGTGGCGGGCAACGCCTGCACCAATTGCCATATGGAGCACAACGCCTCGGGCCCGGTCCGGTTGCTTCGCGGCAGTGACGAGAAGGCTTGCCTGGCCTGCCATAACGGAGGAACCAACATCTCTCCTGCGGCGATCAACGTGTTCGCCGAGTTCGCCAAGACTGGTCACCCCTTCTCCTCTGGAACCAACGTGCACGATCGCACCGAAAGCGCGGTGCTCAACAACAATCGTCACGCGACCTGCGTCGACTGCCACAACCCGCACGCCGGCAAGTCGGCTGGTACCGCGTATGCTGCACCTCCCGCAGTTCGTTCTGCGCAGGCCGAAGTCGTTGGCATCAGCGTCAGCGACGGCCTGACCGTCATGACACCCGCCATCAATCAGTTCGAGAACTGTTTGCGCTGTCACGGAACCAGCACGGGCAAAGTCGCAGACCAGAAGTTTGGCTATCTGCCGGTGTGGGCTTCGTCCGCCGGCGATCCTCTCAACATCATTCCGCAGTTCAGCGCCTCAGCAAGTTCCAGCCATCCTGTGACTCACGACCGTACCAGTTCTTTTCCACAGCCCAGTTTGCGCGCGCAGATGCTGAATCTCGATGGCACCACGCCCGGCCGCAGCATGGGCCAGCGGATCCTCTGCACTGACTGCCACAACAGCGACGACAATCGCGAGTTTGGAGGAACCGGCGCCAACGGTCCGCACGGCTCGAAGTATTCGCACCTGCTCGAGCGTCAATATGAGTTCAGCCAGGTGGCACTGCCGGGTGGCATGATTAGCAATCTGTTCCCGAGTCCCGACTTGACCATCAATGGCCCCTACGCTTTGTGCGCGAAGTGTCACGACCTAAGCGTGATTCTTGCGAACACTAGCTTCAGTGAGCACGCCCGTCACATCAATGATGGTTTTTCATGCTCTACGTGCCATACTGCACATGGCATGGGTGGGCAGACGGGAAGTATTTCCGGCGAGCGCATGGTAAATTTTGACGTCCATGTCGTCGCCTCAAACGGAGGCGCAGCGGTTGCCTATAACCGCTCGACGAACTCCTGCAGCCTGACGTGTCATGGCCATCCCCACGACTTGGCCGCAACTCCGGCGTTGCGGCGTCCGCGCGCCAGATCGTAGGCAGTTCCGGAGCAGTCCAACCGGTTTATTCTGTACCCGCTTGTATCAGGCCCCTACCTGAGCAGGCGCATTCTGAAAAAACAGCGAATAGGAGACCGAAGAAGATGAAGAAGCTGGTACTCGCAATCTTGGTAATGTCGTCGATCCTGTCGTCGATCTGTTTCGCCGACGACCTGGTCGATGATCCAGTTTTCAAGGCGAAGTGCGTGATGTGTCACGGTGCCGCTGCCGAGGGACGGGAGAAAATGAAGACTCCGCCCATGAAGGAAAAGGCTGGCAAGAGCGCTGCGGAACTGACCAAGCAGATTGAAGACGGCAACGACAAGACCACTCCCAAGATGCCGCCCTTCAAAGACAAGTTGACGCCAGAGCAAATCAAAGCCTTGGTCGAAGAGATCAAGGCGCTCAAGTAGTTTGCAGCGCCAAATCCCTCCCCCACCCCCGATTTTAGAATCGATTCCCGGTCAGGCAGCTTCCGAAGCCTCTTGCGGCGGCTGCCTGAGCGAATCTGCCTCGATGAATATCCTTTCGATCGTGGGTTCTGCTTTCTTAATTCGTTCTTCCAGCCGCGCGATTGCCGCTTCCAGTTCTTGAACATCAAGACCGCGACGGAAGCGGATATTCACAGTGAGTAGAACCTGTTCCGGCCCTAGTTGCATCGACAGCAAGTCCCCAACGCGTTCCACGGCAGGATCGCGCTCGATGACTTGCCGGACCCTGCTGAGCTTCGCACGGTTCGTTCTCTCCCCCACTAGCAACGCGCCACTCTCTCGTCCCAACAGCACCGCTACCGCGCAGAGCACCACTGCGATCAAGATCGACGCAATCGGGTCCAGATTTGGATTGTGAAAAAGGTGCCCCAAAAAAATTCCCAGGAACGCCAGCGCCGCGCCCACCAGCCCCGCTGAGTCTTCCAGAAACACCGTGAAAACCGTTGGATCTTTGCTGCCGATGATTTCCTGCCATGTGCTTTCTTGAGGCTCCTTACGCCGGACCAGTTCGCGATACGAAATTCGCCAGGAATAAAGCTCGAAACCGGCTGTCACCGCAAGAACCAAATAGTTCCAGCCCGGGTGTTCCGAGAGCACAGGATCTCGCAGACGACTGACGCCTTCGTAGAGCGCGAACATCCCCCCGATCGCGAAAATATAAACCGCGACCAGAAGCGAATAAAAATATAGGACCTTGCCGTGGCCATAGGGATGAAGTTCGTCCGGCGGCCTTGCACTCCGCCTCAAGCCCAGATAAAGAAGCAGTTCGTTGCCGGTATCGGCGGTCGAATGGAACGCCTCCGCCAACATCGCGGAGCTTCCTGTGAAGCCGGCCGCCACGTACTTGCAGATGGCGATGCACAGGTTCGCCAAAGCCGCAATCAGCACGATTCGTGAAGAGGACCGCGAGGCCATTTCTCTCCGACGACTTCGAAGGTAATAACGGATGTACGAGACGGCGGGGCTTCTGTGAGCGGATGTACTTCCGGGTGCGCTCAAGACGCAGTTACGGCGTGGGTATCAACCAGAGCGATCGGTAGCCCTGTCCCGCGGCTGAGTATTGCCACGCCGTAGTCAGCGATTAAGCGGCAACTTTTTCGTTGAACGCGTTTCGAACTTTTTCGAAAGAAGTCGGGGCGACCAGGAATCCAATCCCGGTTCCAATACCCACGCCGAGCAGAAAGCTGCCCCAACTCGGCCACTGGCTCCGACCCCGCAACGCGTCCCCGGCGTTCGAGAGGCGTTCCGACGCGTCTTCGTACTTTTCGTTGATGGCGTCACTCAATCCGTCAGCGCGATCACGCATCTGGTTTTGGATCGCCGACCACAGCTTGGCATCCGTCATCAAAAGCCCCGCTCTCATGGCGAGCCTTGCCCAATCCTTCGTGCGTCTATTCCGTAGCATGTTCGTCATCGTGTGACCTCGAGTGTGATTGATATTAAGAATGTAAGGAAGCCAACCTCTCCTCGCTATCGGATGAGGCGTGTAGGAGTTCCCAGGTAATCCGTGTATGCGACTGCAGACGTTCGCGGTGGGCCTTATGTCTCTAGATTGAAAGGGCTTTCGTGACGCGAGCGGAAGACCATTTGTCCGGCGAAGACGTAAAGATTCGTAAAGGGAAGGGCGAAGTGACAACTCGCCAAAGATAATGGTGTTCCTACCAGTGACCCTGATATTTGGGCATATAAAAGGAGATTTCATGCTGAAGAATTGGATACTGGCTTTGACACTTGCTGGATTGGCGTATGCCACGCCGGCGGTCGTCGCGCAGGATGCGCCGAGCAGCGATCAACAGGCAGCGCCTACGGGCGCTCCTCCCGAGCACGGCGGGCGCGGTGCACGATTTGACCCCGATCGTCGCGCCGAGATGCTGACCAAGCGCCTCGATCTGAGCGCCGATCAGAAGACAAAGGTTGTCGACATCTTCAAGTCGGAGCAGGAACAGATGCAGAAGATCCACGCGGATGCCTCGGCCTCGCAGCAGGACCGCCGCGCGAAAATGATGGACAACCACAAAGCGTCCAACGATCAGATCCGCGCTCTGCTGAATTCTGACCAACAGAAGAAGTGGGACGAGATGCAGGCCCAGCGCGATCAGTGGGGCAAGGGACGCCACGAACCGCCGCCAGCCGCAGCAGCGCCTCCCTCGGATCAGAAATAACCTGCCTAGCCGAATTGCTTTGGGCAGGTTTGGGGTTCGGGCAGGTTTGGGAAGGGCACGACTTCAGTCGTGCCGCTACGTCTCTAAAACCTGCCCGCGCTTCAGCGCCTGAGGTGAGCTTTCGGAGACTTCTCCGCGATGGGCTAGCTGAAGCACACGGGAAAACCTGCGTTAATTGTTGCTCTCATGCGAACACACTCAAGACCTCTGCCGACGGGCTGAATGGGGCTATGGCGATCTTTTCGCCAACGATCCACCGGTCTGGTTCGCAGACCGATTAGCCACAAAATGACCATCCTCCCAGGTCGCAAACCGTAAGTGCCGTACAATCGCGGCGAAATCACGAAAGTTCGTGAACTTGATAACAACAATCGCGTTGTGCTCCGTCACAACGGTGGTGTCCTTCCTTGATGGCGGAAGCCTGACGTCACATTCTCGGGACATCGGAGATCTCGTGCCCACGTTAGCGTGGTGGGCTGCATTCTCGTTTTCGCTTTGCTGTGGCGATTTGAAGTGGGGATCTGAGAAGTCCATATCTACCACGCCTGAGGACGCCCATGTCTGATCGGTGCATTTGCATTCCGTAGATGCGACACCAAGCCCAATGCGTGTGGTAATTGCT
>Ga0073909_10000169_pt1 | contig 24029 bp, 22 predicted proteins | sample Coa_R1_6_FD_66439 | JGI IMG/M metagenome (GOLD analysis project Ga0073909, IMG submission 66439) | Surface soil microbial communities from Centralia Pennsylvania, which are recovering from an underground coalmine fire. - Coalmine... | ecosystem: Environmental > Terrestrial > Soil > Unclassified... | reverse complement strand
GACCGGCTCCGGCACGGCACCAGCACCGGCTCCGATCCGGACCACGGCCCAGGACGAGACCAGCGACCAGAGCCCCGCTGCGAGAACGGGCACCCGGTCGACCCGGACCCACCAGCCACGACCACCAACCCTGACCCGCCGACCCCGGCCGATCCGGACACCGCGCAGGCGGACCTGGCAGCGCAGGTGTGGCTGCGCCGGTTGTACCTGTCCCCCGACGGGCGGGACCTGGTCGCGATGGACTCCCGGCGACGCACCTTCGGAGGGTTGCTGCGCCAGTTCCTGGTCCTGCGCGACCAGACCTGCCGGGTGCCCTGGTGTGAGGCCCCGATCCGGGCCGTCGACCACGCCACCCCGCACGCCCGCGGCGGACCCACCCACGCCGAGCAGGCCGACGGCACGTGTGTGCGGCACAACAACGTCAAGGAAGAACCCGGCTGGAACTACCAGGTCACCCGCACCGGCCTGCACCACCCCGACCACGCCGATCTCGACGACCCGAAAGGTCCCGGCCCGCACACCATGACGGTCACCACCCCCGCCGGCACGGCATACGAGTCCACCGCGCCACCCCTGCTCGGCTGGGGCACCCAACCGGTCGAGGACGACCGACCCACCCGACCCTTGATGGCCACCGAGAACCGACCCCTGAACCACCTCCAAACCCGGCTCGACCGCGGTGAGGACTTCCACGACGCCGACTGGACCCAGTACGGCCACCTCACCCACCTCGCCGCCGGCTGAGCCCCGAACGCGACCCCGGGACGTAGGATCGCGCTGTTCGTTTCACTCGGTTCCCACACCGCCCGACGATGGCCCGGCGCTGCCGCTCAAAGGCGCCCTTCGCATGATCTGCGCACCTGTCCCCGTGTCCTCGGAGCCACAGCCGGCGCGGTGAGCGCCCGGAAGTCGAGTCCCAGCTCGCTGCGGAGCATCCGCAGGCGATCAGCGCACGGCTGCTGGGGACATCTCATCATCGCCCCGCTGTGGGTCGCTTACGACGCCAACCTCGGCACGCTCCTACGCACCTGCGATGCGGTCGGTGCCTGCCTGGCCGTGCCACGGACCCCGCACTATCGCGACGCGCTCGCCCGCGGTGACACTCTCGGCCGGGCCCGGCCGTGCGTGCACTGGGTCCAGCCGTCCAAGGAGAGGTGGATCGAGGAGCACAGGTCGGCGGGCTGGTCCATCGTCGCCGTCGAGCTCGCCGAGGACTCGGTCCCCCTCACCCGTCTGGGCCCGGCCGCCCAGCCAACGATCGTGCTGCTCGGCCACGAGCACCACGGCATACCGGAGGCCGTCGTCGAGCAGGCCGACCGATGTGTGGAGATTCCGATGGTGGGCCGGGGGGCGTCGCTCAACGTCGCTGTGGCGGGCAGCCTGGTCCTCTACCGCCTGGCCGGGCTGAGCTGATGGCGAGGACACTGACCGGCCGCTGGTGCGTGCCCACGTTCGGTGTCGGGGCATCGCTAGGCTGCCGATGTGCCCGAAGACGACGACGCGCGCGGTGAGGAGACCTTTGCCGTCGAGACCCAGGAGTGGGTCGCCGCCGTCTCGGACGCGCGCGACCGCGGGTTCGCCTTCTTCGACTGGCTGACTGCGGTGGATCGCACCTACGACGTCGACCGGCCGGGGTTCGACGTCGTCGTGCGGCTGCTCGACGTGTCCCGGATCGGGGAGCTGCGCGGCATACGGATAACCACCCGCCTGGCAGAGGGTGAGCCGCTCCCCAGCCTCACCGCACTGTTCAAGGGCGCGGCGTGGCACGAGCGCGAGACCCACGAGATGTTCGGGATCGACGTGACCGGCTTCGACGACGGCAGCGGCTACGGGCTGCGGCCCCTCCTCCTGCCCGACGGCTTCGAGGGGACGCCGCTGCGCAAGTCGTTCCAGCTGGCGGCGCGGGCGAGCAAGCCGTGGCCCGGCGGCAAGGAGCCGGGCGAGGGCCACGACACGGCCAAGTCGCCGAGCCGGCGCCGCGTCCAGGCCCCTGGCGTCCCCGACCCGCAGTGGGGTCCGCGATGACCGCCCTCGAGGTCACCTTGCGTGCAGTTGCGGTGCTCGCCGCCTTCCTCGTCCTGCCCTTGCTCGTCGGCCAGACCGAGCACAAGGTCATGGCCCACATGCAGGGCCGGCTCGGGCCGATGTATGCCGGTGGCTTCCACGGCTGGGCCCAGCTGGTCGCCGACGGGGTCAAGTTCGTCCAGAAGGAGGACCTCACCCCGGCCGCGGCCGACAAGCGGGTCTTCCGGTTCGCGCCGGCCATCGCCCTCGTCCCGTACCTCGTGGCGCTCTCGGCGATCCCGATCCACCCCGGCGTCCAGGCCGCGACCCTGCCGGCCAGCGCCGTCTTCGTCCTGGCGATCATCGGCGTCGGCATCATCGGCACCCTCATGGCCGGCTGGGCCAGCGCCAACAAGTACGCCCTCCTCGGCGCGATGCGCGCGGCCGCCCAGCTGCTGTCCTACGAGCTGCCGATGGTCCTCGCCGTCTCCTCGGTCTGCCTCGCCGCCGGGTCACTCTCCCTGGCCGGCATCGTCACCCAGTGGCACTGGTGGTGGCTGGCCTGGCAGGCGCCGGGTGCCGTCGTCTTCCTCACCGCGGCCGTCGCCGAGCTGCAGCGCCCGCCCTTCGACATGCCGGTCGCCGACTCCGAGATCGTCTTCGGCGCCTACACCGAGTACACCGGCCTGCGCTTCGCCTTCTTCCTCCTCTCCGAGTACGCCGGCATCGTCGTCATGTCGTTCCTCTTCGCCGTCCTGTTCCTCGGGGGATGGCACGGTCCGTATGCCGGTGCGCTGGGCTGGTTGTGGACCGTCGCCAAGGCGTTCGCCATCGCGATCGTCATCATCTGGCTGCGGGTAGCCTGGCCCCGGCTGCGCGAGGACCAGCTGCAGCGGCTCGCCTGGCTCGTCCTCGTCCCCCTCGCCCTCGGCCAGCTGCTTCTCACCGGCGCCGTGATCGCGGTGACCGGCTCATGAGCGGCCTCGTTCCCGGCATCCTCAAGGGCCTGGCCACGACGGTCCGGACGATGACCAAGCCCACCCACACGGCCGAGTACCCGGACGCCGCACCGGAGCTGCCGCCGCGGTCGCGTGGCGTCATCGCACTGCTCGAGGAGAACTGCACCTCCTGCATGCTCTGCGCGCGGGAGTGCCCGGACTGGTGCATCTACATCGACTCGCACAAGGAGACCATCCCCGCAACGACGCCCGGTGGCCGCGACCGGCAGCGCAACGTCCTGGACCGGTTCGCCATCGACTTCTCGCTGTGCATGTACTGCGGCATCTGCATCGAGGTGTGCCCGTTCGACGCGCTGCACTGGAGCCCCCAGTTCGAGTACGCCGAGCTCGACATCCGCGACCTCATCCAGGAGAAGGACCGGCTCGGGCAGTGGATGCCGACCGTGCCGCCGCCCGTGGCGCTGGACGAGCACTCCGCCGACCCGGCCGAGCTCGCCGCCTCCAACAAGCCGCCGCGTGCCGCCGGCCTGGTCGCCGGTGGCCGGCCGGCGCGGGTCGCCCGTCCCGCCGCGGCCGCCACGACGGCAGCCGAGCCGACTCCGCCGGTCGAGCCGATGCTTCCGCCGCGCCGCCGCGGGCCCAGCGCAGCCGAGCTCGTCGCCCGCGCCTCTGACATCGCCGAGCAGCAGGAGAACGGGGGAGAGGCGCGGTGACGGCATACGACATCGCCTTCGCCGCCCTCGGCGTCGTCGCGACCGGCGCTGCGCTCCTCGCGGTGACGACGCGTCACCTCGTGCACTCGGCCCTGTGGCTCGTGGTCACGCTGGGGGCCGTCGCCGGCTGCTTCCTCGTGCTCGGGGCCGAGTTCGTCGCGCTGGTCCAGCTGCTCGTCTACGTCGGCGCGATCGTCGTCCTCGTCCTCTTCGCGCTCATGCTGACCCGGGCACCGATCGGCCCGAGCAGCGAGCACACGACCTCGCTGGCCCACCGCGGGCTGGCCGCCCTCGTGGGCGCCGGGACGGCCACGCTCCTGCTCGCGGTCCTGCTCCCCCTCGCCGGCGGGCCGGTCGACCGCCGCGAGGTCGCCAGCGGCCAGCTCGCCCGCGACCTCTTCGGCACCTGGGTCTGGCCCTTCGAGCTGCTGTCCGTGCTGCTCCTCGGCGCGCTCGTAGCGGCCTTCGCGGTCTCCCGCGCAGTACGACCGGACACCGGATCTGCAGGCGGCACACCGTGATCCACCTCGCCGGACCCTACGTCCTCGCTGCCCTGCTCGTCGGCATCGGCCTCTTCGGCGTGCTCGCCCGGCGCAACGCCGTCCTTGTCCTCGTCGGTGTCGAGCTCATGCTGAGCGGAGGCACGGTCCTGCTCGTCAGCGCCGGGACGGCCGGCCAGGACCACTGGACCGGCGGCTCGATCCTCACCCTGTTCGTCATCACCATCGCCGCGGCCGAGGTCTGCCTCGCGCTCGCCGTGATCCTCGCGGCCTTCAGGCTCCGCGGCCGGATCGACGTCACCGAGGGGAGCCGGTGATGGGGCTCCTCCTCGCCGTCGTCGCCGTTCCGGCCCTCGCTGCACCCTTGGGACTCCTCGCCGCCCGCTCACGGAGCGCCGCCCGAGCCGTCGCGGTCGGCGGGCTCGGCATCGCCCTCGTCCTCGCGGCATACGCGCTGCTCACCCGCTCCGACCCGGCCGACCTGGTCTCCACGTTCCCGGCCATCGATACCGGCGACCTACGAATCCCCCTGCAGCTGCAAGGAACCGGGCCAGCCCTGCTCATCGCCGCCGTCGTTGCCCTCGTCGGGCTTGCCGTGCAGGTCTACTCCGTCGTCTATCTCGCCGACGACGACCGGTATGCCGTGTTCGCGGCGACCGTGTCGCTCTTCACGGCCGCGATGCTCCTCGTCGTGCTGTCGTCGGACCTCGTCCTCACCCTCGTCGGGTGGGAGGTCATGGGCTGGTGCTCGTACCTGCTCATCGGCCACTGGAGCCGGCGCGAGGGACCGCGGCGGGCCGCTCACAAGGCGTTCATCGTCACCCGGGTCGCCGACATCGGCTTCGTCCTGGGGGTCGTGATCCTCGCCGCGGGAGCCGGGAGCACGGCATACGACAAGGTTCTCGCGTACTGGACCCAAGGCTCTGCCGATCGGACCCTGCTCAGTCTCGCGCTCGTGCTGCTCGTCATCGGCGTGCTCGGCAAGTCGGCCCAGATCCCGTTCCAGGACTGGCTGCCCGACGCGATGGAGGGCCCCACGCCGGCCTCGGCACTCATCCACGCGGCGACCATGGTGGCGGCCGGGACCTTCGTCCTCGCCCAGCTGTTCCCGATCCTCGTGCTCTCCACCCCGGCCCGGGTCGTGCTCGCCGTGAGCACCGCGCTGACGATGGTGCTCAGCGCCATCACGGCGTTCGGCCAGTCCGACCTCAAGCGGCTGCTGGCCTGGTCGACGGTCAGCCAGGTCGCGGTCATGCTGTCGGCCCTCGCCTCCGCTCCGGCGTCGGTGGGTTCCGGGCCGGGCGTCCTGCACCTCTACGCGCACGCCTTCTTCAAGGCGCTGCTCTTCCTCACCATCGGCTGGCTCGGCGTCGCTGCCGGCGGGACCTCGGCCAAGGCCGTGCGGGGGGTCGGCCGCCGCTCCGAGCTGCTCCGGGTCGCCTTCCTCTTCGGGTTGCTCGCGCTCGCCGGTCTGCCGTTCGTCGTGGGCGGCGTCTCCAAGGAGGCCGTCATCGCGGCGGCCCACGAGGGCGCGCAGGCCGGCGACCCGGCCGCCTGGGTGGTCTTCGCCGCCCTGCTGCTGACCGTCGTCCTGACTGCGGCGTATGCCGCCCGCGCGTACCTCGTCGTCTCGGCCCCCACCGGTGAGCGCGACGGCGCAACCTCTGCGGACGACCCGGCTCCCTCGGTCCCGGTCGGCGTCTCGACGGTGCTTGCCGTCCTGCTCGGCGGGACCGTCTTCGGCGGGCTGGTGCTGCTCACCGACCTGCTGGGTGTGAACGGCGGGGTCGATCTCCCGATCCTCGTGCTCACCGTGGTGCTCGCCCTCGTCGGAGCCCTCCTGGCCTGGCGACTGTCGTCCAGCCCTGACCAGGTCCGGCGCAGCCAGGCGGTCCGGGTCGACCCGGCCGAGCGGCTGCTGGGCTCGCGCATGGCGATGTTCGACAACGGGTTCGGCATCGACCGTGTCTATCGGGTTCTCGTGGCCAGTCCGGTCATCGCGCTGGCCGGACTGGTTGCCGCAGCCGACGACTCGATCGTCGACGCGACCGGACGGGTCGCCGCCCGCGGCGTCACGTGGCTGGGCAGGACGAGCCACACCCGGCACGAGGCCGAGCGACCGGCCACCGGGCTGGTCTGGGTCGGGGCGGCGGTCGTCGTCATCGGCGCGGTCGGGGTGCTGGCATGGCGCTGACCCTGCTGCTCCTCGTCCCCCTCGTCACGGGCGCCTGGCTGGTCGCCGGTGGGCGTCACATCTCGGAACGGACGGCGACCCTGGCCAACCTCGGGGCCGCGCTCATCACGCTGGGGTTGGCGATCGCGGTGGCGGTGGCCCGACCGACGGTCGACCGGGACTGGCTGCCGGCCCTCGGGTCACGTTGGCACTTCGGCGTCGACGGGATCAGCGCGCCACTCGTCCTGCTCACCGCGGCCGTCGGCCTGCTCGTGGCCGTGCACGGCATACGGCACACCCCGGAGGGCGGGGCGCCCTCCACGTTCCACGGCTGTCTCCTCCTCGTCGAGGGCGGGGCGCTCGCGACGTTCGCAGCGGCCGACGCGATCCTCTTCTTCGTCGCCTTCGAGGTCGTCCTCGTGCCGATGTGGGTGCTCATCACCCGCTTCGGCGACCCGCACGACGCCGCCAGACGGGCGACGGCCGGCGCGCGGTTCGTCCTCTACACCGCGACCGGTTCGACCCTGATGCTGCTCGGCATCCTGCTCCTCGTCCTGCGCGCCGGGACGGCCGACCTCACCGCGCTCCCGGCCGCCGCGGCTCACCTCCCGCACGGGACACTCGTCCTCGTCGCGGCCCTCCTCACGGCCGGGCTCGCGGTCAAGGTGCCGCTCTTCCCCGTCCACTCCTGGCTGCCACCTGCCCATACCACCGCCCCCACCGCCGGCTCGGTCCTCCTCGCGGCCGTGCTCCTCAAGATGGGCACCTACGGCCTGGTCCGGCTGCCCCTCGCCACGGTCCCCGAGGGCTGGGCGACCGTCCGCCCGGTCATCGCCGTCCTCGGCGTCATCGGCATCCTCTGGGGCGGCCTGGTCTGCCTCGTCGAGCGCGACCTCAAGCGGCTCATCGCGTACTCCTCGGTGGCGCACATGGGCTTCGTCGCACTCGGCCTCGCGAGCGGGACCCGGACCGGGCTGCAGGCCGCCCTCTTCGTCAACATCGCGCACGGCGTCATCTCCGCGCTCCTCTTCGTCGTCGTCGGCGGCCTCAAGGAACGCTGGGGGAGCGTCGACCTCAGCCGGGTCCGCACGGCGCTGCGTGAGGTCGCGCCGCGCTTCGGGTTCGTCCTGGTCGTCGGCCTGGCCGCGAGCCTCGGCCTGCCCGGGCTCGCCGGGTTCTGGGGGGAGTTCCTCGCGGTGTATGCCGCGTGGACCGCTCCGGCCCATGTCGGCCTCTTCCGCTGGTGCGCCGTCCTCGCCGCCATCGGGACGGCTCTCGCCGCGGCATACGCCCTGCGGGTCGCCCGGCTGGTGTGGGTGGGCGACCGGCCGACCGACGCCCAGCGCCAAGCCTCGACCGGGGTGGAGGCCGACCGCTCCGAGCAGGTCGTGACCCTCGTGCTCGTCACGGCGGCCGTCGTCCTCGGCGTCGTCCCGCAGGTCCTGCTCACGGTCACCGACCCGGCCGTCCGTGCGGTGATGGGCCGATGAGCGGGACCCTCGTGAGCGTCGATGCCCTGGCGCTGCTCCCCGCGTTGGCGCCCGCCGCTGGCGCGGTGCTCGTCCTCGTCGTCGACGCGCTCGCCCCACGAGCCGGCCTCCTGGCGCGCCTCCTCGGCTTCGCGGGCCTCGTGGCCGGGCTCGTCGGCGTGGTCCTGCCGCTCACGTCCGGAACCCGGATCGCCCAGTCGCTCTGCACCCCGGCCCCGGAGGGTCGCTGCTTCTACGACACCGGCACGGCGGGCCTGCTCCTCCAGGTGGGCGCACTCGTTGCCGGCATCGTCGTCCTCCTCCTGCTCCGGGACCACGACACGGAAGACTCCCCGACCCCTTTCGGTTTATCGGGTGACCCGAGAAAGCCGACAGATACAGAGTTGGCAACTATGTCCTCGTCCGGTTTATCGGGTGACCCGATAAACCAAAGGGGGCCGGGGCAGCGCGGCGGCGTCGGGGTGACGACGGCCCTCGTCCTCACGACCGTGGCGGGTGCGACGACAGTGGCCGCTGCGGTCGACCTCGGCACCTGGCTGGTCGCCCTCGAGCTGGCGACCCTGCCGGGCATCGCGCTGGTCGCCCTGCGCGGCACCGAGCGTGCCGCCCACGGTGCGATGTCCCTGCTCACGACCGCGCTCCTCTCGGCGGCGGTCACCGTCGTGGGGGCGGCGCTGTGGCTGGTTGCCACCCACGACGTGACGTTCTCCCCGGTCGCCGCGGCGGCGGCCTGGGCGAACACCCCGACCCGGCCGGCGCTCATCCTCGCGGTGGTCCTCCTGCTCGCCGGGCTCGGGTTCAAGCTCTCCGCGGTCCCGTTCCACCAGTGGACCCCGCAAGCGTATGCCGGGTCCTCGGTCTCGGTGGCGGCGCTGCTCGCGACCGTGTCCAAGATCGCCGCCGTCGCCGGGCTCATCGCGGTCCTACGAGCTGTGGTCGGCCTCGCCGGGCCGTCCGGACACCCGCACCAGCTCGCCCTTGTCGTCGCAGTCCTCGCCGTGGTGACGATGACCCTCGGCAACGTCGTCGCGCTGCGTCAGGACGACGTCGTCCGCCTCCTCGCCTGGTCCACGATCGCCCAGGCCGGCTGGGTACTCCTCCCGCTGGCCGCGCTGAGTGACGCCGGGCTGCGTTCTGCCGCAACGTACGTCGTCGCGTACGCCGTCGCCTCGCTCGTCGCGTTCGCGGTGGTGCCGTTCGTCGGGACGCAGCTCGCGGCATACGGCGGCCTGCTGCGCCGCCACCCTCTCCTCGGCGGGGTGCTGGTCCTCGGGCTCGTCTCGCTGGCGGGACTGCCGCCGGGGATCCTGGGCCTCGTCGCCAAGGTGGTCGCACTCCGGGCGGTCATGGACGGCGGGCTCTGGCCGCTCGCGCTCGTCGCCGTCGCCAACGCCGTCCTCGGCATCGCGGTCTACCTCCGCTGGGTCGCGGTCCTCTTCGGCGACCCGGCTCCCGATGCCGATCCGCTCGTCTCGCGCCGAGGTGGCCGGGTCGGACTTGCCCTGGCGGCCATGCTGCTCATCGTGACGAGCGTCGTGCCGCAGCTCGTCCTCGGGCTGCTCGCCTAGCCGACCCGGATCGGCCGCGGCCGCCAGCGCGCGACGCGGCGTTGCGTCTGCGGATCTGAGGGCCTGGGGCCCCAGATCCGCAGACGCAACGGGGCTTCAGTGGTGGCGGGGCCAGGCCCGGGTTCTGAAAGCTCCGACTGCCTGTTCGTAGGCACACGCGAGTCGGGCCCGAGTAGATTCGGGGACACGCCGATCCCGAAGGAGCACACCATGGGACGCGTTCTGAACACCGCCCTCCGTTGGGGCAACCGGACCGTCGCGGGCCTCTACCGTCGCTCCGGTGGCCGGCTCATGGGCTCGGTCCAGAAGACGCCCGTCCTCGTCCTCACCGTCGCCGGCCGGACGTCCGGACAGCAACGATCGACCCCGGTCGGCTACTTCCCACACGACGGCGGATGGCTGGTCGTCGGTTCGTTCAACGGTGGCCCGGTCGAGCCGGAGTGGTTCAAGAACCTGCGCAAGGCAGACCGCGCGACGGTCCAGATCGGCCGGACCGTGACCGCGGTGGTCCCGGAGATCGTGGGGGAGCCCGAGCGCACCGAGCTGTACCGCGACGTCGTCGCGGCCTCGTCGCCCGGCTTCGCGGCATACGAGAAGAAAACCGACCGCACCATCCCGATCGCCCTGCTCCGCCCCGTGCCGTGACGCTCCGGTGGGCGAGATGACCCAAAGGACGGCCCCTCCACGGTGACCGGTGCGGCCCGTGGGGTGCTACCGTCATTCCAGCTGCTGTTCCAGTCCACGCACGACGGGCTCGGCATGACTGTGCCCGCTGCGCGAAGGTTCGCGTGCCGCGCCGTTCATGGTCATCGGCGGCTTGAGGTCTCCACACGGGAGATCTCGCGAACAAGAAGAGGCAACACCAAGTGGCAACAGGCACCGTGAAGTGGTTCAACAGTGAAAAGGGCTTCGGCTTCATCGAGCAGGACGGTGGCGGCTCCGATGTCTTCGTTCACTACTCGGCCATCGAGAGCGGCGGCGGCTACCGCGAGCTGCAGGATGGGCAGAAGGTCGAGTTCGACGTCACGCAGGGCCCCAAGGGTCCTCAGGCGGAGAAGGTCAAGAGCATCTGACCCAGCCGGCATCCGGTAACCCCGGGTCCCAACCGAATCCCCCGACCAGCCGGTCGGGGGATTCGCGCTTCCCGGGGCGGGGGAACGTGGACAAACCCGGCTGCGTTGTGCCAGACATGCACAACCACTTCAACGGCCTGAAGACCGCCGCCCTGTTCGGCGCGATCTGGGCCCTCCTGCTCGGCCTCGGAGCCCTGATCTCCGGTGGCCGGTACATCTGGCTCTTCGCGCTCATCGGGGTCGCCACCACGGCATACGGCTACTGGAACAGCGACAAGCTCGCGATCCGGGCCATGCATGCCTATCCGGTGAGCGAGGCCCAGGCGCCGGCGATGTACCGGATCGTCCGCGAGCTGTCGACCAGGGCCGGCCAGCCGATGCCCGCGCTGTTCGTCAGCCCCACCCAGGCGCCGAACGCCTTCGCCACCGGCCGCAACCCCAGCCATGCCGCGGTCTGCTGCACCGAGGGGATCCTGTCGCTCCTCGACGAGCGCGAGCTGCGGGGGGTCCTCGGGCACGAGCTGATGCACGTCTACAACCGCGACATCCTCACCGGCTCGATCGCCGCGGCAGTCGCCGGGATCATCTCCTCGGTCGGCCAGATGCTCATGTTCACGAGCATCTTCGGCGGCGGGAGCAGCGACGACGACCGCCCCAACCCGATCGCCCTGCTCGCGATGAGCCTGCTCGCGCCGTTTGCCGCGATCGTCATCCAGGCGGCGATCAGCCGCACCCGTGAGTACGACGCCGACGAGGACGGCTCCAAGCTCACCGGCGACCCGCTCGCGCTCGCCTCGGCACTGCACAAGATCGAGGCAGGCGTGGCCCGCGCACCGCTCGCCCCGACACCGCAGCTGCAGAACGCCAGCCACATGATGATCGCCAACCCCTTCCGCGCACAGGACGTCTCACGCTTCATGTCGACGCATCCGCCGACCAAGGAACGGATCGCGCGACTCGAGCAGATGGCCACCGGCTTCCGCGGCTAGCGCCTACGCTCGCCGTCATGCCGTCCCTCACCCGCGACGAGGCCGTCGCACGTGCCGCCCTGCTCTCCGTCACCTCGATGACCGTCGACCTCGACCTCGACCGCGGGCCGGAGGAGTTCGGCTCCACGACGACGATCGGGTTCACCGCCACTTCTCCCGGCGCGAGCACCTTCCTCGACCTCAAGCCGATGTCGGTGCAGCGAATCACCTTGAACGGCAAGGACATTCCGACGGAGAGTCTCGACGACGGACGGGTCCCACTCCATGACCTCGAGGCCGTCAACACCCTCCACGTCGAGGCGACGATGGCCTACTCCCGCGACGGCCAGGGACTGCACCGCGCGACCGACCCGGCCGACGGGGAGGACTACGTCTACGGCCACCTGTTCCTGGACGCCGGCCCGGCGGTCTTCGCCTGCTTCGACCAGCCCGACCTCAAGGCCCCGTATGCCGTGACCGTCACCGCGCCCGCGGCCTGGACCGTCCTCGGCAACGGGGCGGCCACCCAGGAGAGCCCGGGGAAGTGGCGGCTGGCGACGACGCTGCCGCTCGCGACCTACTTCGTCACCGTCTGTGCCGGCCCGTACGCCTCGGTCCTCGACGAGCACGACGGCATCCCGCTCGGCGTGCATGCCCGCGCCTCGCTCCGCGAGCACCTCGAGGCGCAGGCACCGGAGATCTTCCGGGTCACCAAGGAGTGCTTCGACTACTACCACTCGCTCTTCGGGATCCGGTACCCGTTCGGGGAGTACCACCAGGTCTTCGTCCCCGAGTTTAACGCCGGCGCCATGGAGAACCCCGGCTGTGTCACCTTCCGCGACCAGTACATCTTCCGCGGTGCCGCCACCCGCGACCAGCTGCTCCTTCGCGCCAACACGATCGCCCACGAGATGGCCCACCAGTGGTTCGGCGACCTGGTGACGATGGAGTGGTGGGACGACCTGTGGCTCAACGAGTCGTTCGCCGAGTACATGGCCTACCGCACCCTCGTCGAGGCCACCGACTACACCGAGGCCTGGGTCGAGGCCACCCTCGCCCGCAAGGCCTGGGGGTATGCCGCGGAGCGGGCTCCCAGCACGCACCCGGTCGCCGCGTCGCCGGCCCCGAACGCCCAGGCGGCCCTGCAGAACTTCGACGGGATCTCCTACGCCAAGGGCGCCGCGGTGCTGCGCCAGCTCATCGCCCACATCGGGGACGATGCGTTCCTCGCCGGCACCGTCGCCTACCTCAAGGCCCACGCCTACGGCAACGGCGCGCTCGCCGACTACCTCGGCGCGCTCGAGGCCGCCCACGGCCAGTCGCTCGCCGAGTGGAGCGCCGCCTGGTTGCGGACCGCAGGCGTCGACGCCATCGGCGCCGACCCCGAGACCGGCACGGTGACGCGGAGCGCGCCGGTCGACCACCCGGCCGACCGCCCGCACACGCTGGACCTGGCCGGCTATCACGACGGCGCCGAGGCCTGGCGCGTCCGGACGACGGTCACCGGGCCGGAGACGGTCGTGCCCGGCATCGCGCCGGCGCAGGTCGTCGTCCCCAACGCCGCTGACCTGACCTGGGCCACCGTCGGCTTCGACCCGGCGACTCTGGCCGCCCTGCCCGACCACCTCGGCTCGGTGCCCGATGCGCAGGCCCGCGCCGTGGTCTGGCTCGGCCTCATCGACGGGGTGTGTCTCGGAACCATCGACCCACGCCACCTCCTGCGCGTCTTCGTCGCCGCCTGGCCGCAGGAGACCGATGCCTCCACCCTGGCTCGGATCGCCGGCCAGGTCACCGCGCGAACGATCCCAGCCTTCCTGCCCCCGGAGGAGCGCGCCGGGGCCACGGCCGCCGTTGCTGACGCCGCACGAGACCTGTTGTCCCGCAGCGCATCCGGCTCCTCCCAGGAGGTGGCGGCGGCGAGAGCCCTCGCGCGCACCTCGGTCGACCTCGACGCCCTGCAGCAGTGGTCGCGCGGTGTCGGCGTCCCGGGCGGGGTCGAGGGCGACGACGACTTCCGCTGGGTCGTCGTGGGCCGACTCGCCGAGCTCGGCGCCCTCGACGACAGGGCCATCGACAGCTTCCTGGCCGCCGACTCCACCCTCGCCGGGCGGCTCGCAGCCCTGACCACCCGGGCGGCCCGGCCGACGCCGGAGGCCAAGGCCTGGGCCTGGGCCGAGCTGACGACGAACCGGGACCGCTCCAACTACGAGCTCAACGCCCTCGCCACCGGCTTCTGGCGCGCTCTGGACCCCGCGGTCGTCGAGCCATATGCCGCGCGCTACTTCACCGAGGTCCCCCCGATCGGCGAGTGGCTCGGCGAGGACGCCCTCGCACGGGTTGCGACGCTCAGCTACCCGAGCCGGGTGCTCGACCCCTCCGTCCTCGAGCGGAGCGAGGCGCTGCTTGCCGCACCGGACCTCAGCCCCGCCGTGCGGCGCGCGGTCGTCGACTGCGCGAGCGAGCTGCGCGAGTCGCTGCGCTCGCTGGAGCGGTTCACCGCCTGAGGTGAGCGGGCCTGGGAGGCGAGCGCCCGGCATACGGTGGACAATCAGGGAAATCCACCGAACAGGAAGACACCGCCATGACGACCAACAAGACGTTCGTCGACAAGCTGATCCAGAAGGCCGACGAGCTGGAGCTTCAGCGCAAGGCCGATGACCTCATCGAGGCCGCCACGAAGCTGGCCCATGACACCGTCGGGAAGGCGGGGGCTCTCGCCCACGACAACCTCGACAAGGTCGAGGGCTTCCTCGACAAGGCCGCTGCCAAGGTCGACGAGCAGACCGAGGGCAAGTACAAGGACAAGGTCGCCAAGGCGCGCGAGCAGGCAAGCAAGACGGTGGCCAAGCTGGCCGACCAACGCCCCGAGGCCAAGACCGCAGCCCCTGCTGCCGAGGCCACCGAGACTCCGGCAGCCGACGCGTGGGACCACGCCACCGACGGTGGCTCGGTCGGTTCCGACGGGGACTCGACGCCGGCGAGCTGACGCCCCACGTGCAGTGATCCGCGGGTCCGGTCGCACAGCGCGACCGGGCCCGTGGCGAATTCGGTGGACCCCGACTCAACCGGAGGGAGCATCCGGGTGCAAGATATGAGGGTGAGAGGGAGTCGAGCCGGACTTTTCGTCACGGCCGATCAGCACGCGGAAGCGGTCCGCGCGCTGACCGACGCGTATGCTGCAATCCCTCCCGGCGAGCCAGTGCGGCTGGCCAAGCGGACCTCCAACCTCTTCCGCCCACGGACCGCGACGGCGCGCCCCGGCCTCGACGTCGCCGCCCTCAACCGGGTCATCTCCGTCGACGCCGCGGCCCGCACGGCCCGGGTCCAGGGCATGACCACCTACGAGGATCTCGTCGACGCGACCCTCCCGCACGGCCTCATGCCCCCCGTCGTGCCCCAGCTGAAGACGATCACCCTCGGGGGAGCGGTGACCGGCCTCGGCATCGAGGCCTCGTCGTTCCGCAACGGCCTGCCGCACGAGTCCGTGCTGTCGATGGAGATCCTCACCGGCTCCGGCGACGTCGTCGTCGCGACACCCGACGGCGAGCACGCCGACCTCTTCCACACCTTCCCCAACTCCTACGGGTCGCTCGGCTACGCTCTCTCGCTGACCATCGAGCTCGATCCGGTCAAGCCGTGGGTGTCGTTGCAGCACAAGCGGTTCGGCTCGATCCGCGACGCGACAGCAGCCATCGCCGAGGTCATGGCGTCACGCTCGTATGCCGGGGAGCGCGTCGACTTCGTCGATGGCGTGGTCTTCACCGGGACCGAGGTCTACCTGACGCTGGCGTCCTGGCTGGAGACCCTCCCGGCCGACGCGACACCGAGTGACTACACCGGGCAGCAGATCTTCTACCGCTCGATCCAGACCCGCGCGGCCGACGTGCTGTCGGTCCGCGACTTCCTGTGGCGCTGGGACACCGACTGGTTCTGGTGCTCGCGGGCCTTCGGGGCCCAGAACCCGCGGATCCGCCGGCTCTGGCCGCGGCGCTACCTGCGCAGCGACGTCTACTGGAAGATCATCCGCTTCGAGAACGCCCACCACTGGGCGGCCAAGCGCGACGCCAGGCGCGGGGAGCTCCCCCGCGAGCGTGTCGTCCAGGACGTCGAGATCCCCGTCGACCGGCTGCCGGACTTCATCGACTGGTTCCTCGCCGAGGTGCCGATCGAACCGATCTGGTTGTGCCCGATCCAGCTGCGGGACGATCCCGCCGGCGAGTCCGACTCTGCCGCAACCGATCCCGTGCCGTGGCCGCTCTACCCGATGCACCGAGGGGCGGCGTACGTCAACGTGGGCTTCTGGTCGACGGTCCCGATCCTCCCCGGCCGGGCGGACGGCGACGCCAACCGGGCCATCGAGGCCAAGGTGACCGAGCTCGGTGGCCACAAGAGCCTCTACTCCGACGCCTACTACGAGAAGGCGAGCTTCGACGCCCTCTACGGCGGCGCGGCATACGACGTGGTGAAGAAGCGCTACGACCCGGACGGGAGGCTTCCCTCCCTCTATGACAAGGCGGTGCGAGCACGATGACGGCAACGATCGGTGATGCCTTCAACCTGGTCTACGGGGCTGACGCTCCCGTGGATGTCCAGGCGTTCGACGGCTCCCGCGGAGGCAGCGGAACCGGACCCACCATCAGGCTGCTCAACGCCGAGGGCCTCAACTACGTCCTGACCTCGCCAGGGGACCTCGGCCTGGCCCGCGCGTACCTGCAGAACGACCTTGTCATCGAAGGACTCGACGAGGGCGACCCCTACGACCTGCTCAAGACCTTCAAGGATCTGCAGCCCAAACGGCCCGGCCCGCGCGACCTGGCCGTCATCGCCGACCTCGTCCGCCAGTACGGCGTCCATGTGCCGCAGCTCCCCGAGATCGAGACGCCGTCTCCGTTGCGGCGGCTCGCGACCGGCCTGCGGCACGGCAAGCGGCGGGACGCCGAGGCGATCCACCACCACTACGACGTGTCGAACTCGTTCTACGAGCTGCTCCTCGGCCCCTCGATGGCGTACACGTGCGCCGTCTACCCCACCGACGACGCGACGCTGGAGGAGGCCCAGACCAACAAGTTCGACCTCGTCTGCCGCAAGCTCGGGCTGCAGCCGGGCATGCGCCTGCTCGACGTCGGTTGCGGCTGGGGTGGGATGGTGCGGCACGCGGTGGAGAACTACGGGGTGACCGCGCTCGGGGTGACTCTGTCCGCCGAGCAGGCCGACTGGGGTCGGGCCATGATCGCCGAGCGGGGCCTCACCGGTCGCGCCGAGATCCGGCACTCGGACTACCGCGACGTCACCGAGACGGGCTTGGACGCCATCTCCTCGATCGGCCTCACCGAGCACATCGGCCCGGAGAACTACCCGGCATACTTCCGGTTCCTCGGCGACCACCTGAGGGACCGTGGTCGGCTGCTCAACCACTCCATCACCCGGCCGGACAACCAGCACGCAGGCCTCCCGACGCGGGGCTTCATCAACCGCTACGTCTTCCCCGACGGCGGGCTGACGGGCTCCGGCGACATCGTCCGGGTCATGGAGGACACCGGGTTCGAGGTCCAGCACCAGGAGAACCTTCGCCAGCACTACGCCCGGACCACCCGGGCCTGGTGCAAGAACCTGTCGGCCAACTGGGACAAGTGCGTCGTGGAGACCAGCCAGCAGACCGCACGGGTCTGGGGCCTCTACCTCGCCGGCTCCTCGCTCGGCTTCGAGCACAACGAGATCCAGCTGCACCAGGTGCTGGCGACCAAGACCGACGCGGGCGGTGGAGCCGGCTACCCGCTGCGCCCGGACTTCGGCGTCTGACCCTCACGGGCGCCCGACCCAACCTCTGCTAGCAGAGGTTGGGTCCGGGGGGAGGGGGGCAGGTCAGACGCCGCCGGTGAGGAGCACTCCGCCGTCGACCGTGAGCGTCTGGCCGGTCATCCAGCCCGCGTCGTCGCTGAGCAGGAAGGCGACGACCGACCCGATGTCCTCAGGCTCGCCGAGTCGCTTGAGCGGGTACGCCCTGGCCACCTGCTCCTCACGCCCCTCGTACAGCGCCCGCGCGAACTGGGTCTTGACCACCGCCGGAGCGACCGCGTTGACCCGCACGCCTGGGCCGAGCTCGACGGCCAGCTCCTCGGTGAGGTGGATGAGGGCGGCCTTGCTCACCCCGTAGAACGCGATCCCCGGTGCCGGGCGCTGGCCCGCAACGCTCGCGACGTTGACGATGGCGCCGCCGTGCTCACCCAGCCACGCGGCATACACGGCCTGGGTCCAGGCGAGGGTCGCGGTGACGTTGACGTCGAGGATCTTGCGGGCGGCCTCGAGGTCGAGATCCATGAGCGGCCCGTATGCCGGGTTGATGCCGGCGTTGTTGACGAGCAGGTCGAGACTGCCGAACGTCTCGATCGTCGCGCGGATGGCCGCTTCGCGGTGGGCGTCGTCGTCGGCGCGGCCGGCCACGGCGATCGCGTGCTCCGGTCCGCCGAGGGCAGCAACCGCCTCGTCCAGGGCATCCTGCTTGCGGGCGGTGATGCACACTCGGGCGCCCTCGGCGACAAGGCGCTGGGCGATGGCCAGGCCGATGCCGCGGCTGGCTCCGGTGACGAGGGCGGTCCTGCCGGCGAGTCGCTGGGTCATGGCGTCAGTCTGCTCGATGGGCTTCACCACCGACCACGGGGTGTGAGCAGGGCCATCGCATCGGCCAGCCGTTGTAGGCGGCGGCTCAGGACGAGAGGTATGCCGGTCGCCTCCTCGAGCAGCCCGGCTACCTCCTCGGCAAGGCCGGGACGGTCGGCGGCTGCCGGGCGTTGGTCGCGCAGGTTGGGCACGTCGGCGAGGCGGCGGGCCTCCTCGGCCAGCACCCGGCATACGGCCGAAGGTTCCTCGGGCAGGCCGGACGGTGCGTTGAGCACCGCCTGGGTGAAGGACCTGGCTGCGGCGGCGCAGGCACCGAGGACCGCGACACGGTGCTGGCGACCACCGGCGTCGGCGTCGACGAAGCGGGGCCGGATGCTGACCTGTTGGGCCATGGCCAGCTGGCGGGCGGCCTCGTCGACCTCGACGACGGCTGCGTAGACGTCGGCCTCCGGCGGCTCCCCCCGCAGGAGGCGACCGAGGTCGTCGAGGAGATTGCCGAGGTGGCCCATCAGGGTCTGTCGGGCCGTGACGAGGGTGTCGTGGGCCGGGGCCGGGAGGACGACGAAGGAGACGATGATCCCCGCGAACGCGCCGGCAGCGGTCTCGGCGAGCCGGACGAAGAGCAGGTCGTCGGTGAAGGTGTGGAGCAGTGCGTAGAGCTGGCCGAGCATGAGGGTGATGAAGAAGACCATCGCCGCGTTGGAGATGGCCTGGAGGTAGAAGGCGAGGAAGACGCACGCGATCAGGAGGGCGAACGTGACCAGGTCATGGCCGGAGGTGACCTGGGCGAGGGCGATGGCGGCGACGAGGCCGAGGAGGGTGCCCACGGTGCGGGCCATGCCCCGGCGGAAGGTCTCGGCCGTCGTCGAGGCGCCGGTGAAGGTGATGAAGGCGGCAAGGGCTGCCCAGTAGTAAGGCTGGGGCGAGATCAGCTCACCAGCGGCCATCGCGAGGGCGGCGGCGACGGCGGCCTGGATCGCCTGTCGCGTCGTGAACCGCAGCCGCCCCGGGCTCCAGGAGTGGCTCGTGTCGCCGCCGGCGACCGCCGCGGTGGCCAGGGCCATGCTGCCGGGCAGGTTGCCGCCGAAGAGGCGGACGACCGGCTCGAAGCCGTACTCGTCCTCGGCGAAGTCGTGGTGGGCGTCGGCGCCGGCCTCCTGGGCGCTACGGAGGATCCGGCCGCTCAACCAGTCGGTCACCGTGTCGAGGAGCAGGGTTCCGGCGTTGGTGAGGCGGCGGACGGCCGGGATGGTGTTGTGCGGTGCCTGGCCGAGGTCGGCGAGGTGTTGTCGGGCGTGCTCCAGGTCGCCCCAGCCGAGCGCTTGCAGCGTGGGCCGGATGGCGTTGAGGGTCTCGAGCCCCGGGGCTCCCGGGCCGCCGTGCTCCACGGCCTCGGCGATGTCGACGATCGAGCCGGCCACCTCGTCGACGCCGATCTCGAGGTCGACGAGCCACTTGCGCAGCGTTCCGGGAGCCACGCCGGGCGGCAGGGCGCGCTGCTCGGAGAGCTGGCCGTCGAAGAGCAGGGCTACCTCCGAGGTGCGGATGAGGTCGCGGCGGAGCGCCCGGACCGGCCGGTCGGAGGTGGGCTCCTCGAGGACCTCCAGCGACGTCGAGACCACGGCCCTCGCCCTGGCGCGAAGGGCGTCGACGGTCCGTCGCAGGTGGGCCTCCGGGTCGTCGTAGAGGACCGTCACGAGCAGGATGCCCACCCACAGGCTGCTCACGAGCACCGCGAGGAGCAGGCCGGGCAGCGCGCTGACCGGTGGCTTGAGGAACATCGAGAAGAAGTACGCCTGCCAGGCGAGGAACCCCCACGTGAACCACCGTGGGCCGAAGCGCCGCACCCACACGGCGAGGAAGCTCACGCCCACGAACGCGGCGACCGAGAGCGGGCGGATCGGGGCGGTGAGGACGGCCACGGTGGCCGAGAGGGCTGCGGCTACTGGGGTCCCGGCCGTCGCCTTGACGATCGCCGTGCGACGGGTCTCGCGGATGATCGTCGCCGCGTTCATCGCCAGGACGCAGCCGAGCATGATGTGGAGGACCAGGGTCTTGCCGGTCACGCCGGTGAGCCGGGCCACGGCATACTGCACGACCGCCGTCGTGGCGACGGCGACCGCTGCCCGGACGCCCTGCCGGAGCCGGCTGAGCCCGGGGTCGGACCCGATCAGCCGGTCACGCGCGTCCCGGAGCTCCTCGCGCGCTGTGGTCCGCCCGCGAGCGATGAGCCCCTGCCGCCACCGACCGGTGAGCAGCGCGGCGGAGTCCACGAGGCAAACCTAGGCCTCGGCCGGACCACGTCAGTCAGCGGTAGTTGGTGAACTGCAGGGCGACGTCGAGGTCGTCCTTGCCGCGGAGCAGGTTCTGGATCGCCTGGAGGTCGTCACGGCTCTTGGACTGGACGCGCAGCTCGTCACCCTGGATCTGGGACCTGACGCTCTTGGGCCCCTCGTCGCGGATGATCTTGCCGATCTTCTTGGCGATCTCCTGGGAGATGCCCTCCTTGAGCGGGATGTCCAGGCGGTACTCCTTGCCGGACAGCTTGGGCTCGTCGGGCACGTCGAGGTGCTTCAGGCTCACCTTGCGCTTGACCATCCAGGTCTGCAGGACGTCGAGGACGGCCAGGGCCCGCTCGGGGGTGTTGGCCTTGATCAGGATCGCGTCGTCGCCGGACTGCTCGAGGACCGCGCCGACGTTCTTGAAGTCATAGCGCGTGCCGACCTCGCGGGCCGCGCTGTTGACGGCGTTGGCGATCTCCTGTCGGTCGATCTTGCTGACGATGTCGAAGCTGCTGTCGGCCATGGTGCCTGAGCCTACCCGGCGCACCGGGCCCCGGCGGGGTGGCACTCGACGTCGCGCAGGTGGTCGGTGACGACGCGGGCGACGGCCGGTTGGCGCAGGATCGCCTGGTGGCCCCAGCTGGGGATCACGGCGCCTCGGACGCCGTCATGGGGGGTACGTGGCGCGACGACATCATGCGCCGCGTCGACGACGAGCCACTCGACGCCGCCGGATGACCGGAGTGGTGGAAGGGTCGCGAGCAGCTCGGCGCCTGGGCGCATCTGCGGGCCTGCCGCCCCCAGCGCGGCATACGCAAAGGCACTGCCCCGGTGCGGGGTGGCGATGGTGACGACGCCTCGTGCCCGGGCCGCCAGACCCAGGCACTGCACGGCATACCGGGTGACCAGACCGCCCAGACTGTGGCCTACGACGTGCACCCCGTCCTCGCCGGTGCGGCCCATCGCCTCGTATGCGGCCCGCTCCAGCTGGGCGGCGATGTCCGGGATCGCGGAGGTCAGGGTGTTGTAGCGCAGCGCGAAGACGTTGCTGAACCCTGCGTCGTGAAGCTGCTCGACGAGTGGCGTCCAGACGGTCGGGCTCCCGAGGTAGCCGTGGACGAGCAGCACGGGCACCGTCGAGGTCGCCTCGCGACGCGGGATGTCCGGCCAGGGGACCGCCACGAGGTCGGCGCTGCGTGGCGCGTGGACCGCGGCGCGCAGGCCGCGGGCGCCGTGAGCCAGGTCGGCCAGCTCGCCGAACGGTGCGAGCACCGAAGGCAGAGCGCTGACGACGGCTTCCCCCCACACGGCGTCCTCCTCGCTCGGCCTCGTCGACTGGTCCTGAGCAGTAGAGGCGCGAGGGGAGGACTTTGAGACATCAGCTGGCGATCAGCCCGCCCTGCAGGGTGTCGAGGAGCTGCTCGAGCTGCCGAGTGCGCTCGCGCCTCGGTGTGGCCTGGAGCGGCCCGGCGAGGTGCAGCTCGGCGAAGCCGTGGACGGCGGACCAGCAGGTGACGGCCGCGGCGTCCCGGTGGTCGGCTTCCAGCAGCCCGACGGCGACGAGGTCGTCCAGGGCCGCGAGCAGCACGGCATACGGGTCCGCGTCCTCGCACGGTGCCGGCGCCGTCGAGAAGGCGGCGCGGAACAGGCCCGGCTGGTCGAGCGCGAAGAGGACGTAGGCCCGCCCGGTCTCTCGCAGGCGGGCCGTTGCGCGCGCGGCTGGATCGGTGACGTGGACGCCGGCGAGCCGGCGGCGCATGGCCGCGGCGAGCCGCTGCTGCCCGATCGCGGCCACCTCGGCGAGCAGCTCCTCGCGGTCGGCGAAGTGCCGGTATGCCGCGTTGTGCGAGACCCCGGCGAGGCGGGCGACCTCGCGGAGGACCACCCCGTCCGGCCCGCGCGCGCTGGCCAGCTCGGTCGCCGTCTCGATGAGGGCCGCCCGCAGGTTGCCGTGGTGGTAGGTGGTCACGACTCTGATCCTAGACGGATGTTGACAGCGACAACATAATCGGCTTCACTTGTGTGTGGAAGTTGTCACTGTCAACATTGGAGCCTTCCCATGAAACCCAAGATCGGCATTCTCATCACCGTCTGCATCGCCACCCTGGCGATCAACCTCGACACCACCATCGTCAACGTGGCCCTCCCGACGATGGCCCACGAGCTGTCCGCCGGCACTCGCTCCCTGCAGTGGATCGTCGACGCCTACAACCTCGCCTTCGCCGGGCTCGTCCTCGCCGCGGGCAGCCTCTCCGACCGGTTCGGCCGCCGCCCGGCCCTGGTCGTCGGCCTCGTCGGGTTCGCCGCGGCCAGCACCGTGGGCGCCTTCATGGGCTCGGCCGGCGAGCTCATCGCCGTCCGCGCCGTCATGGGGGCCTTCGCCGCCCTCATCTTCCCGACCACCCTGTCGATCATCAGCAACGCCTTCCCGGAGCGGCGTCAGCGGGCTGCGGCACTCGGCGCGTGGGGCGCGGTCGTGGGGCTCGGGGTCGCCGGCGGGCCGGTCGTCGGTGGTCTCCTCCTCGCCCACTTCGCGTGGGGCTCGGTGTTCCTTGCGCTCGCTCCGGTCGCGCTGCTGGCTGCCGGACTGACCGTGGCCCTCGTCCCCGAGTCGCGGGACGCATCCGTGCCTCGGCTGGACCTGCCCGGTCTGGCCCTGTCGGTCGCGCTACTCGGCCTGCTCGTCTGGACGATCATCGAGGCACCGGCCAACGGGTGGTCGTCGGCGCGGACCGTCGCCGGGTTCGTCGGCGCGGCCGTCCTGCTCGTGGCGTTCGTGGCGCGGGAGCGCTCCGCCGCCCACCCGATGCTCGACGTCAGCCTGTTCCGCGACCAGCGGTTCAGTGCAGCGAGCGGCGCGGTGACGATCACCTTCTTCGCGCTCTTCGGCTTCATCTTCCTCATCACGCAGTACTTCCAGCTGATCCGCGGCTACTCGACGCTGTCCGCCGGCACCCGCACCCTGCCGGTCGCCCTGAGCATCGCCGTCGCCTCGGTCCTCGGTGCCCGGCTGGCCCCACGGATCGGCACCAAGGCCGTCGTCACGACCGGCCTGCTCCTCTTCGGCACCGCGTTCCTGTGGATCTCCACGGTCGGCGTCGACGCGGCATACGGCACCGTGATCGTCCCCCAGATGGTCCTCATGGGCCTGGGCATGGGCGCGATCTCCACCCCCGCGACCGAGTCGATCCTGCTCGTCCTGCCGCCCGCGCGCGCCGGGGTCGGGTCGGCCGTCAACGACGCGACCCGCGAGCTCGGCGGCACCCTGGGCGTCGCCGTCGTCGGGTCGTACTTCTCCAGTGTGTATGCCGCGCACCTCACCACCGGCGCCTTCGGCTCGCTCCCAGCGTCGGCCGTCGCGCACGGCAAGGACTCGGTCGGGGCGGCGGTGGCGATCGCCCACGACTCGCCCGCCCTGCTCGCATCGGTCCGTGACTCGTTCATGGCGGGGCTGCACGCGGGCAGCATCCTGGTGGCCGCCGTCTGCCTCGCGGGCGCGTTGGCCGCCCTGCTCTTCCTGCCCGGCCGGCTCCCCTCGGAAGCCGCTGCCGAGGCCAGGCCCGAGGAGGCTGCGCTGGCCCCGGTCGGCTGATTCGGGGATTGCCGGGAGCCTTGCTATCCTTCCATCCGCACCATGGCGGGTTGCCCGAGCGGCCAATGGGAGTGGACTGTAAATCCATC
>Ga0073909_10000168_pt1 | contig 24033 bp, 19 predicted proteins | sample Coa_R1_6_FD_66439 | JGI IMG/M metagenome (GOLD analysis project Ga0073909, IMG submission 66439) | Surface soil microbial communities from Centralia Pennsylvania, which are recovering from an underground coalmine fire. - Coalmine... | ecosystem: Environmental > Terrestrial > Soil > Unclassified... | reverse complement strand
TTCCAGCATTACCGGTTTGAGACACATTTTTTTAAAAAAAGAGCGGGGGGCCAAAAATCTGTCAAAAATGAAAATCCACGAGGAAATATTTTCAACTACGGATCCAATGTGTCAAAAATGGGCATTCTATGGTAATTGTCCGCACAGAAATCACTGAAGCATCGCCCGGTGAAAGAACGCATTGGTAACGTCCAACCTTTATATAACGGATCCAAACAGGGGTGTGATGCTTCACCGTGCTTAATGGGGGCCTTCCCCCGCATAAGAGTAATGATTGATTGTTAGTAAAGTATATATAGATGATTCAATAAACAAACACAGGGCCGATCACCCTAGCGTAAGCTATTCTCCAACACACCATACCACCACACCACACTACCGAAATTGGTAACACCTAAAATGACACTATTTTCAGGGGGCCAGACCCCCCCACCCTCTCTTTTTGGAAAATATTTGAGACTTGCCAAGGATTATATACAACATTCCGCACCAACATCTTACACATGGATAAAAGAAATCGCTATGACATGAACAATGAAAATGTGGATTATATGGAACTGATACGTAATTTCCTACTGGAAGATAGGGGTAAGCATTTTACTTTCAACAAACTAATGAGGGAAGTGCTGTTGCAATACATGATTATGAATAAACTGAGGACAAACATACCAGAAGAGGAATTAAAACGATTTGAGAATTTGAGGGATTTACACCTTGCCAGACAAGCAGCAAAAAAGATTGTCAAATGAAACAATAGTAAAGGTTATGAAGATTCATAACCTTATCAAGTTGTTTTATAAAAAATCATGCACATTTGATGAGACCATTAACTTCATGTATGACAAAACACTGGAGCAGGAACCCCAGATGAAACAGTTGGTGAGGGATATGGAATATAACTCAGGTATGGGAAACATAATGAAGAAATATGGTTCCACTAGTTAGTTGTTTTTTTCTTTACCTGTTGAGCCTGCTTAACCGTATTCTGGTTCCCCTGTAGGTTCTGGTTTCCAGATGGTGGTTTTACCCCACCCTGTTTTTGATTGTTCTTTGTTACCGGTGCGCCATTATTACCAGTGGCAGTGGGTGTTCCTGAACCATCTGGGTTAGGATTGCCACCCATGGCATTGCCGAAGTTAGCCTTCTGGTCTGCTGATTCGGGTATCTCTGGGTCTTCATCCGCAACCGGTGTGTGGTCAATTCCTGTTCTCCATTCAGAGCGTGTGATTCCACCATTCAGGAATGCTTCCTGCAATGGCTGTGCCTTGTCGACAAATGGCGTGAATGTCCTTATCTGGAACTCCAGTTCAACCTTGATGTCCAGGTCCAGATAATCCTCATCCTTGAAGAATATGGCAAGCAGGTCACGATACCACTGCTTCCACATGATGTTGGAGATGAACTTGCGCTCATTGGCCAGTTTTATGTTCTGGAAAATATTGACCGTTATTTCAGCAGTTGAACGATTGGTCATCTCTTCAGACTTGAAGATGGATTTGGGGACACCAACACCCATCAGCAAGTCACCAATCAACGCATCCTTTTCCTGCATGATTGCCGGTAAATTATTGTTGATGTTGACAGGGATATAGGTGATGTCCTCATTGATTACAATCCTGTTGCCCGCTTCTGACAGGTATTTCGCAAGCTCATCCATGTTCCATCTTGAATCACGGTTGACTGAAAATATCGCAACAGGTGCATACTGTGTCTCATTCAACTCCGGCAAAATCTTCTGGTCAATCCTCCTGATGTTCTCTGAGTTGAAGATGAGAGGGGCCAGTGGGGATATGCCATAGTAATAGGTGTTGGGTGTGACACCAGGGTTCCTTCGGTTAAAAACTATCAATCGTTCATATGGTAATGGGATGGATGACTGCACTACTGATAACGGATTGTGCTTCTCTAGATTCTTATTATAAACCAGTTCAGTGAATCTCTGCCCATCTTCCGCAACAACCTGTATCAAGGCCTGTGTCGGATTGTTGTATTCATAGATCTTTGGCTGGAATGTGTTAACATCCTGATGCAGATGTCCAAGCTCAAATCCATTGATGGGCTTTAGTAAAACCGGTGTCCCAATGGGTATCTTTATCTTGGATTTGGGTGTCCTGATGTCTGTCAGGTTATATGACTTCCATATTGCAGATGTGCCATAGACATAGGACTGGATGTATGCATCCTCAACAAAGGTATACACCTCACTCAACTCATCCACCTTTTTGATATATTCCTTAAAGTCCTTGTGCTTTTTCTTACCCAGGATGGAATTCACCGCATCCTCCAAATCACTCTTCTTCTCTGGAACTTCTGTCTGCAACGGCACAACCTTCTGTTTGATGTTGCCAAACACATACTCTGAAAAGAACCCCAATATGGAGTTGGCATATGGATCAGAGTGATACATGTTGCCGAATCTGGCCTTGTCTGACAGTGTATGTGGTGGCCTGAAGCTTATGTATTTCTTGTCCTGAACCTTGTTGAAGCTGTTCAGGTCTGTGAAACTGAGGACATTAATCTCATTGTATTGTGGTCTGTTATCAACTTCTTCAGTCTTGCGGGGTTTGATTTCCCTGAATGGTAATACCCGTGTGTCTTTTGGATTGTCCCTGTTTGCATAGAGAACAAAGTTCTGTTTCTCTTTGGAGCGTTGGTTCTGCATATATATATACTAACATAGGGTATGATTCATATATTTCCTTTTATAAGTATAATACCATTAAATGGCAACAGGATATTGTATGGATTGTAGGGAAAGGCGGCAGATGAGAAAGATGACAGAGCGCACCCTGAAGAACAACGCAAGGATGCTCACCGGTGAGTGTGTAAAGTGTGGAAGAAAGATTAACGTTTTAATGGGTAAGAAACGTATTGATCAATAATGTCATACACCGAAGCAGACAGGCCGCCATCCGTTCTTGATATAGACAACTCATACCATGTTGTTGACAACACGCAACAAATGGCAGACCTTGATATCATATGCAGTAAATGCACACAGTTTGATGCCAAGGGTCATATCACTGTAAAGAAGATGCTAAAATATGACGCAAGGAACGCCAGGTTTAGGTGTGAGCAGTGTAGCAGGACATATGGTGAGAAGCAGATAAGGCAGGTTCTCAACCTAAATATGGAAGAGTATGTCCACTATGAAAAGGAGACACCTATCAAGGAAACACTCAGAAGGCGTGATGTGGAAGAGAACTATATACTCAGGCCAAACAATCCCCTACCACTGGGAGCCAACACCATCCGTGCCATAGTGTTTAACACAAAGAATCGTGAAAAAGAAAAGGTTGATAAAGCCAATATGGAACTAGCAGATTATGAAAGAGACATATCGAACCATGGTGTCAGAAATTGACACATACCGCACCAGATTTGAAATACTGTATCAATATTACATGAAAAAGTTCTTTGGTCATAAACTCAGTGCAAACAGGATAATAGAGAATGTAAAGAGCACTATTGGATTCAATGACACCGTTTATGTTGTCAACAACAGGAACTACCTATACCAAACAGGATACCTTGGCTACATCATGGATGAGCCGGAAGAGGTTGATGAGCTTGGCATAACGTTCTTTGGAATAAAGTTCTTTGATGAGGCCACAGACGGCAACATATGTTTTGAGGAAACCAGTGAGAAGAGATGTCACCTGTCACGGGTAAAGAAAATGTTCAAGGAGAGGGACACTATGGTGAACGAACATTGAGCTTCAAATCCGGTGTGTAATTCTTCAGTGAAAGCTGGAGAGCATCACCAAGGTCATCCCTTGCAGTCTTTTCCTTGTCAAGCTTCCCCTCTTCAACATAGGCTGACTTTAGAAAGTCTATGACATTTGTTTGCCTTTCATGAATGACCACCAACCCCTTGTCAATCACATCCTTTGTGTAATAAAGCATTTCCTTCTTGTTTCTTGTGTTGAAGTTGACGGGACAAACTATCATTGAACCCCTTGTTATCCTGCTTTCCAGATCATCCTTTGCCAACTTGGAGTAGTCCGGGTTTTCATTGATTGCGTTCTTCAATGACTTTATCACAGCGGGATTGCTGCCATCAACATACACCTTTGTGCAGTTGGTCTTGGCTATAATCATGGCAGCAATGCGCACCAACTCATCAAAATCAGGTTGTATCAACTCTTCTGCATACAGCACTTCTGCCCTGTTGTTCCTGTATTGTGTCAAACACAGTCCGGTATAACTACCAACATCATGTGCCGGATTGCTGCCAAAGCCAGGGTCTATACCCAGAGAGCGTGGTATATACACGGGATCATGGATAAAGTCAATGTCCTTGTGGAAGTAATAGGGGAAGAACTCCAGTTCCCTGGCCTGCTGGTCTGTCACTATGTTTCTCTGTATTGCCCTTGTGGAGAACAGGTTTCCTGCCAGACCACCAAACTGCAACTCATATTCCCTGCCAAAGAACTCTGATAGCTTCTGCTGCTTGATTTGGTCCTTGGTAAAGATATACCCAAGCCCATAGGTGTAGTCCAGCCTGTATTGCCTGTAGAATGTTTCCTTCTGTGGTTTTGAGAAAATCTCATAGAACATCCCGTTTGGCTTATCGGGTGTCGACACGAACCAGACAAATGGATTTGATTTTGCGATATAACGCTCAACACCTGTTCGCACCTCCTTCTGCAAACTCTTCTGGAAAAAGTCACCCTCATCCACTAAAATAAATGCAAAGTTGGCATAAGACCTTAAGGCAAGCACGTTCTCCGCAGGATATCCTTCTATGATAACACCGTTCAGGTCCATGGTCTTTTTGGTCAATCTGATATTCAGGAATGGAAACCTGTCAAACAGCGCAACAAACCTTCTCAATATCTCAAGGACAATCTCTTCACGGATACCAGCTATGATGCCAAACCTCTTGCCCTTGAACTGGTCTGTGGACACTGCCAGCCATGCCATCAGCCTAATACAGAACTCTGTGATGCCCAAGCCAGTGGCCTTCAGCACCGCAAAGAACCTATACTTCTTCCCGTCATCTGGAAAAGGCTCATCACGCCATGAGTGCATAAAGTCGTCAAACAGTAGCTTTTCATATGGGAACAGTGGCATCCTCTTATTGTCCTTTTCAGGCAGTCCTATAAAGTGGTTAAAGCAGCAACGGCTTTTGTTCTGGTCATACAGTTTCAGATGCTCCTTTGCATCAAGGTCAAACCTATAGAACGGCAGTCCCTGAAATATCTTGAATGGGTTGTCGTATTTTGATATGTTAAAGTTCTTTGCAAGGTATTTCCAGACCTGGTAGAACTGGTTGTTGCGTGATGTTATCTCATCAATGTTGTCATAAACCATTTCCGTTACGCAACCCTGTTGTCATTCAACTCAATCTCTGACATTGAGTTCTGTATGGTCTCATCCAACTGGTCCCCTGGTTTGGTCTCAACCAATATGGATGTTGTCTCACCGGCTTCCTTGTCCTGCAATCCCTTTTCAAGTATCTCACGTGTCTTTGTCAAATAGCCCATGGATGTGCTGATTTTCCTTTGGTCCTCAAACTCCTTATGCAGTATCTGTGTGAACGCTATCTGGTTTGGCATATCGTTGTTCTCTGCCGCTTTGAGGAATGACTTGAAGTTCTTGTCAATCATTATCTCTGTCATGTCGTTCTGTTTGCGCACCGAATTGAACATCCCAATCTCCAACATGTCCTTCATATACTTGTCAAGTTCCCTTTTGCTCTCATACTTCTCACGCTTTGCTATGGTCTTGTATTTCTTCAGGTCAGTAAAGCTGACAACAATACCGGTCTCGTTCAATATGTATTTGACAATGGTTTCATCATCCAGTTTCAGAATCAGATATCTCTTTACCAGTTCTATGACTTCATCATCATTGCGCTGTATACTCAATATACCATCATATAGTCACAATTACTATATAAAATGATCCTGCTTAAGAAACATAAAACATACATATTAGGGCATGTCAAGTATAGCCTATGGATCAGTATATAGAGATAGCCGCATTTGTGGGTGCGGTTATTGGTGTCCTTGTCGGGACATTGGGACCATACTACAAAAAGAAACGTGAACTTGGGCAGACTGACATTGAGATATTTTTTGATAGGGCATTTCTCAAAGCTACATTTGTTGCATTGGCTCTTGCGATTGTTGGTGTTGGCGGTTCATTTCCCACCTTGCTTGCAAACGTCCCACCAGCCGGCTCGATAATAACAACCCTGATAGCATCCGCTGTGTTTGCGATGACAATGAATCTTGGTGGAAATATATTGATAGGTCCGAGTCAGGTCACACAGAGCGCAACAACAGACGCATTAAACAGAAAGGTCAACACCATTGTTGAAAACAAACTTGCAGTGCAGAATGTTGGGTTTGGGGGATTAACAAAAGAGGATAGAACAGGGTTAAGTGAATAACCCATTATTAATTTTTTGATGTCATTTTTTCAGCACGGCTGACACTACGCACCAACCTGTTATCACAAGTATCATTTCTACTAGGCATCAGATTCTCATAGTATTGTTTGTTGTCCCTTATTATCTGGTTTAGATTGTCCTGACTTGCTTGTAGTATTGACTTGTTGTTTATAAGCAAATCCGTATCACTTGTCTTTAACTTCTCATTCAATACCTCATTGAAGGCAGGAACCTTGTTCAACTGCACTATAAGATAGTTAAACAACCTGGCCTGGTCCTGGTCACTATAATCCGTCTCCTTTAGTGAGTTGACCATCTGGTTGGCCACATTTGCTATCGCAAGCCCACCATCAAGCAACTCACCCCTTTCCCCAGCAGCCTTCTTATCATTCATCTTTGATACGATGTATGTTATTATCGCACCGGCAATACCCAGATAGGAAGCCATGTCAACCGTGTTGGCCTGTGTTGGTGCTGGGGGATACACCACAGATGGTGCGGTAACGTTTTCTGCATATGTGATTGAGGATGGTATCATTAGAAACAATAATACCAATATATAGAATATCATAATAAATACAGATGGGTATTCGATATAAATATGATAGTTCGCAACAAAAAGAACGGAACACTTCGAAACATAGCCAAGGTAACTGTCAACCATATTGGTGACTTTGATGACCTGATAAACCACTCCACCTGTGCGTTCTTCTACAAGCATACGGATCCAAAGGTTGGGATAGTGAAATACATGGATGAGAACGGTGTAATCCATGAGGTAGAGCGTGAGATAACATCAGCGGGCAACTTTCAGGGTTCACTTGCTGATCTGAGATACAAGCTGGTAAAGAAGCGTGGATGCAGGATAATATCGTTCTCCACATACTTTAAGCCTGAGAAGATGCAGAAGGATGAGCAGGCATGTCTTACATATGGTGTTATCCAAAACCCGATACTATATACGATTATATTCAACTACCCACATACAAAAGGGAATGAGTAATGAAGACTTGATAAAGGAACTCCCCACCCTTGTTTCACTTAAGGGGCTTGGGGAGACAACAGTTCAGAAACTTAACGCACATGGCATAAACAACATCATAGATCTGTCTGTTGCCAATGCGGTGGATGTTGCCCGGCTCATGAACAAGTCCACAGATGCGGCAATGGCACTTGTGCTTGATGCACGTGGAATACTGCGAAAGTGTGGTAGGGCCGGAAGCAGTGTGATGAACATTGAGGACTTGCATGAAAGGGAAAAAATGAAGAAGGTGATATCAACAACAGTCCCACAACTTGATTCGATACTCGGTGGTGGAATCCACACCATGGAGATAACAGAGTTCTATGGTGAGTTTGGTTCCGGCAAGTCACAGATATGCTTTACCATGGCAGTTCTCGCAACAAGACCAGAAGAGGAAGGTGGTTTAGGCGGTAATGTATTGTATATAGACACTGAGGGAACGTTGACATCGGAGAGGATGATAGAGATTATAAATGAGCGCAAGCTAGACCCCGCAACAATCAGGAAGATACATAGGATGAGACCTGAATCATCCGGCCTGTTTGAGCTTGACATTGAGAACATAAGTGAAACAATTGTGTCAAACGAAATCAAGATGGTTGTAGTGGACAGCATTATTCATCTCCATAGGCAGGAATACCCAGGCAGGGAAAACCTACCGGTCAGGCAGCAGAAACTGGCAAAGATAATGAACAAGCTCTTGAAGGTTGCGGAATCCTACAACATTGCCATTATAATCACCAACCAGATAATTGATGACCCAGGTGTCAACCCACTATTTGGAGGAAGCCCAATACACGCAACAGGTGGTAACGTTATCGCACATGCCAGCACCACCAGACTTTATATTGACAAGCTGAAAAGCAGGATGAAGGTAAAGGTTATGGACTCCCCAAAACTGGAGGGAGCAGAGGGTTACTTTACCATAGGCAAGAAAGGAATAGAGGAATACAAGGACAAGATCACAAAGCCGGCAAACTAATATTAATCATACCCACCTATATCATTACCAGTAACATAATTGGTAAATGATATCTTTAACATGTGGATGGCGTATGGTGGGTCAAAGCGCAATCCACAAACTTGGCTGTTCTCCGACTTAACAGACAGTCGATTAATCTTCCCAAAGAAACTGGTTTCCGCAACAGATGACGGTTTCAAGGTAACAGGTGACAATACCAGGGTTGCAGTCACCACATCAACCAGATATAGCCAAACCCAAATAGAGTTAAACCATGACAGGTGCAAGGCTCAGGGTTTCATGGCAAGTCAGACTGACTTTAGGGATGTGGAGATAACCGCACAGTTAAAGATGGTTAACAGTGGGCCTGACGGAAAGTGTTCCTTCCGTGCAAGGACAGGTGAGCAGGGACGCTCATGTGAGGGAACATATTATCTGGCGGAACTAAGCGCATCAGGTCAGATACGGTGTGAGGTGTCACAGTGGTATCCTGGTGGGACAACAACACTTGATTCCAATCAGGGGACTGAAGGTGATATCGAGGACAAGTGGATTGGTATCAAGGTCTTGATATACAATGACCAGACAGACCAGCATGTGAACATGGAGGTGTGGATTGATGAGAATCTCAACAACCACTTTCAGAGAAAATGCATGTTGACCGATACCGGTATTGGTGACAAGGGTTCAAGATGCAGCACCGATCAAAATGAGGTGATAACCTGGGGTGGTCCACTTGTTGTGTTTCAGACATTTGACAACGAAGAGGTTCAACTGAGAAACTTTTCTGTCAGGGAGATAGACCCATTCAACAGGTATGGGACAGGTGGTGGAATAGGCAACTCGGTGTCGTTTGAGATAAATGGTGATGACAATGAGATAAGGGTTCCAAGGACAGGTGAGAACAATTATGGTGGGGAAAGCCCAGACATAGCGGGTGAAAGCACGTCACCGGATGACCCAGAGCCACCCGGCACAATAGGTGGATCAACTGGTGGTTCGGGTGATGTCATGTCAGTAGGATCAACCGCTGCCGCACTTGACACCAACGCCTACACAGCAGGTGACTGCACAAAGAACCTTTATGAACTAACAGGCAAGAGTGAAAAGTTCAATGAGGGACCGTTTAAGATAAGGCACTATGCATCCGGCAAGCCAGATGATATTACCAAAGAATGGAACACACGTAATGGTGTCCCATTTGCCAACATGGAGGTTACTCTCTATATTACCATAACTGATCCTGATCATGATGACACCATAAGCTGCAAGTTCTATGGTCCAAACCATGATGATGGGATTGGGGCCTGGTTCATTGTTGACCTTACATTCATGAATGGAACGTTCACAATAGGGTATGAAGAACCCCACCCCAACACCCCAAAACCCACCATAATAGGTGACAGCATGGGTTCCATTCTGGACAAGAGGATAGGATTCAAGGCCGTTATATGGAAACTTGGCAACAGTGCGCATGTTGAGGGATGGGGTGACAATGGAGATGGTATGTGGAAAAAGCATGTTGAAGCAGACCGTCCCTATGACAAGGATTTCAGTCCTGATGAGGATCAGAAGGTCCAGCTTCGTATAGACGCATCACCACACATGAACATGGAGTGCATTACCTGTAGGGAGAACACGCCAGACGGTGTGTTTGTTGGTGGTGGAGTCGTTACCCCACCAACCGGTGTTGACCTTACACCCATAGTTGCCGCACCAATAACACATAATCTGAGGGACTATGGGGGGCCAAAATGGTCAGGATGCACATTCCATTTCATATTCTGGACCTCAGCATGGAACACCCTGACAACACCATACACAAAGGCAATGCTCACACAGGCCGCAACAACCATCATAAACGACACCAAATATTTTGAGCCATTGCTCGCATGGGGTATCAAGAGACCAAAGCTGGGAACGTTTGCCGTGAACACATCAATGGCAATCCCCACAACACCCACCTCCAACAATATTCTGGCATTTGTCCGTGACTCCATAAGCAGGGGTCTTGTCCCAGACAACGCAGTTGATGAGAAAAACGCATATATGGTATTCCTTCCACCAGGACATGAAAGTGGGGTTGTTAACACCACTGCGTTTCACTCATATGGACCATTCCCATACAAGACATCAAACAAGACAATAGTGTTTGGTGCGGTGGAATACCTACCCACATTCAACGGCAATGTTGAGAGTCTTACCCATGAGTTGATTGAAGCGATGACAGACCCCATCTGTGACCCACCATTCTATGGCATATTGAAGGACAGGGGGCCTGATCAGGAAGATGCGTTAATCACTGAGGAAATAGTTGACCTGTGCAACCATGCCACAACAACAGTTGGCGGACTCTCATTGGCAAACTACTGGGATGACCAGTTCGGTGGATGTCATACACAGACAGAGAACATCACATTCATAAGCTGTCATATCGGTGCGACATGGAATCCCGCAACACAAACCTGTGTCGCAACACCTGATGACACCAATGAGGGAGATGTTGATTTAACAACCATACTCGCAAACCCCAAATCCCATGACTTTATCTATAATGGTGGCAAGATTCTTGATTCCGCAAAGGTATACTTTATCTTCTGGGGTTCTGACTGGAACACAAGGTCAACCCCATATGGCAAGTCACAGATACAGGCATCCATGGAGTTCCTCTTCAACTTCACAAGGTTCTTTGATGGGTTGATACAATACAACATAAAGCGACCAACAATAGGCGCATTCGTGGTAAACACCACATATGCCATAACAAATGACAACTATGATAGTATTCCACTATGTGTGCTTGACACCATAGCAAAGGGCTTGGTTCCAGACAACACAGTTGGTGGCAATAATGTCTATTATGTGATAAGCCCATTTGGGTGGACACCAAGCCCCCCACTTGTTCCAGGTGCTGCCGGATGGCATGATGTGTATCCACTGACATTCACCTCCAACCAGAAGCGAATCTATTATTGCTTTTCATACCATATGAATAACTTTGACGCACAGACGCAGATAATGTCACATGAGCTTATTGAGGTGCTGACTGATCCTGAACCACTCAAGGGAATGTATGCAGATCCATTGGGCAAGTTTAAGGATGTCACCACGGGAAAGGAGTTGGCTGATGTCTGTGAGACACAGTTTTCCACACTCACCACATCACCACTTGTTGATGATGATGACAACACAACAATTCCCCCCGATGACACCACAGAGCCACCGGATGACACAACTGAACCTCCAACCGGAACGGGTTCAGGGGCAATAGACAAGTTCGGTGTCAAGGCAACATATGCCACCGGCAACATCAAGTATGACTGGGTGGAGAACTTTAGGAGTGACGGTAAGCGTTTCGATTTCGAGGGATTAGGTTCCACCTATCCATCAGCAGAACTGATTGGTTATTTTGCATGTGATGACCCTCCAGACGATGAAGTTTCAGGCAAGATGGGTGGAGGACACCATGACGATGGCACTGAGCCAAAAGTGTATGATATGGGTGTTGGTATCAATGACGGTGCTACCCGTTACAGGTTGGAACAGTTCCATCCAACATATATAGATGGTGAAAGCGGTGGACGTGGAAAGCCACTTGCAAACAAGTATGTTGGTTACAAGTTCATTAAATGGAACAAGTCAAATGGTGTCCTTCTTGAGATATGGCAGGATGCTGGAAACAATGAAGGTTCCGCACCAGCAAACCAGTGGGTAAAACTGGCATCATGGTTGGTAACAAAATACAAATGGTTCATCCCACCAGATGACCATCAGGAGACCATTCGTATAGATGGTGACGGTGGTGTTCCTGGCCTAAAATGGAAATGGCTTTCATTGAGGGAGATCAGGACCAGTGACACTGGAGCCAGTGGAAGCTCATCAAACCCACCGGTGCTTACACCACCTGTCCCATTTGTTGCGTCTGTCGATACAACAACCGTCTTGGATACCCCCGCATCAACAGACATGAAGGACTATGGTGGAATAAAACTTTCAGGGTCAATAGTCCATTTCATATTCTGGGGTTCTGACTGGTCCACAAGGACATCGCCATATAGTAAGTCAACAATACAGAACACAATGACTGCCGTGTTCAATAGCCATTATTTCGAGCCGTTGATTCAATATGGGATAAAGAAACCAAAACCTGGAATGTTTGTGATAAACACAACATATCCAATATCAGACGGATTCGGTGATGGTGAGATTCAGGGTGTGATAAGGGACACCATAGCAAAGGGACAGATACCGGACACATCATATCCATTTGGCAGCATATCATATTCCTATGTGGTGATATCTCAACAAGGTATACTCCCAGGCGCATTCGCAAACGGTGCTTCAAGTTTTCATGGTGTAGATCCATTTCCTGTTGACCTGAACACCAAACAACATCCATTCGTGTATACGGCATACATGGGAACAATAGAAAACCAGACACAGATGCTCACACATGAACTTGTTGAGATGATAAGCAATCCATATCCATTCATCAATATGCTTGGGATAGCGGCAGATGAGGGAGGTTCCCTATACTCAAACCCAACAGGAATCGAACTATGTGATGTGTGTGACACAGTAGGAACATCAACGGTGTCCGGTGTCACAGTCATGCCATACTGGAGCAATCAGAGTGGTATATGCATCATTGCGCAACAGATACCAACATTCGTCAGTTGTAATCTCGGAGCCATATGGAACAATGATGAGCAGAGATGCATTCCACTGTCAGCCAGTGTGGGTGCTGACATAGCACCAACGATACCAATACCTGTAAACAAGGGAATGGTGGATTTGGGTGGACCAAAATGGAGTAGTGCAAAGGTTCATTTTATATTCTCCGGTTCCGACTGGAACACCCGAACCACACCATTTTCAAAATCACAGGTAGTGTCTGCCATACAGACCGTATTCGCAAGCACATATTTTGACTCACTAATACAGTATGGGATAAAGAGACCATCAGTAGGAAACATAGTCACCAACACAACCCACACCCTTCCAAGTGACTTTTTCAGTGGTCATGTTGCAGAAGTCATAGATGACTCAATAACCAATAACCAGGTTCCAGCACCATCCGCTTCAGTCCACCATTGCTATCTTGTGATGGCTCCATCGGGGAAAACACCGGCAGATGTTGGTTCGGCAGGCTATCATTTTATCCACCTAAACGGTCACACCGACATTCCCGCAACAGCGGTGGCAGGTGGAATGGTGAGATATAATGACTGGGAACAAACCATGGAAACGGTGTTTCATGAGACTATTGAGATGTTAACTGACCCACTTCCATATTCTGAGGACGGTGTGACATATAATGGCATTTATGGTGATCCACGTGTCATCACAAGTGATGTTGGTTATGAGATTGCGGATGTGTGTGAGGAAGAGTCCGCAACAATCAATGGTGTTCCAGTAGCAAAATACTGGTCCAATCAGGATGCAGGCTGCACATACTCACCCTCCCCACCAACATTCGTCAGTTGCCCAACCGGATCAACATGGGATTCCGTTACCCAGTCATGTCTTGGTTCAGGCACTACCGTTCCTCCAGGCGGTGAACTGCCAGGTGGTAACCTCCTTGACCCAATTATAGCATCACCACAGTCCCAATTCGCAAGGGACTATGGTGGTCCCAAATGGGGTTCAATGAAGGTATATTTCATATTCTGGGGCAGTGACTGGAACAGCAGATCCAGTCCATGGTCACGACAGGATATCATAGACAAGGTGAATGAGATATTTGCTTCACGTTATTTTGATGGCCTTATACAATATGGAATCAGAAGGCCAACCATAGGCGCATATGTGACCAACACAACCTACTCAACACATACACCATTTGAGTTTGAGGATATATTGAATGTGGTAACAGATTCTATCTCCAGGGGCCTTGTTCCCGGTCCATCCGCCACAGTCCATAATGGATATTTCGTGATGTCAAGAAGTGGGCATGTGGACTCCAGTGGTTTCAGTGGATACCATTCATTCAGGCCATATCCAATACTCTCACTTGCGCAGACCATGATCATAGGGTTCTCAAAATACTCAACAACATTTGATGATGTAATGGCCATAGTGACCCATGAGGTTATAGAGATGGCATCAAATCCCATACACATGCATCCATACCTTGGGGTGGTAAAGGATTTTGGAAACGACACAACAGGTGCTGGGTTTGAGGTGAGTCTTGCAGACAAGGAGATTGCCGATGTCTGTGCATTGGGGCCAGTTAGGGTTGAGAGTTTTGTTGGCACAACCGTTGCCACATACTGGAGCAATCAGGATGGTGCATGTTACCATAGTCCAAGCGCACCGAACTACGTGTCATGTCCATCGGGTTCAACATGGGATGACAACAGCCAAAAATGCATTGGAAGTTCCAGCACCGGTTTGACAAGCATAAGTGTTGAGAAATACTGGAGCAATCAGGACAACGCATGTATTGCGCCAAACACAAACCCAACATATGTCAGTTGCCATGTTGGTGCAAAGTGGAGCAACAAGCAGCAAAAATGTATTCTTGATACCACAGATGACGGTCTTGGCACTGTTCCTGAATGGGGTGACATAGGTGATGGTGGGGTAAGTGGTGGGACACTACCAGGTGGTGTAGGCACTGGAACTAGCGACCCCTGGGGGACACCATATGCAGGGGGTATCGGAAGATGCCTTGTGAGTGGCAGGGGTGTCGCAACAACGGCCAATAACATCACGGCAACAGTCATGGGAACTATAGAGGGTGTTGAGGGCAATGGAAGTCTCGCAACATTTGCCGGCATAGTCTCAGCAACATTCCAGGGTAACATATTCGGTGAGTTCGTGGGTGAGTTTGCGGGAACGGGAACGGGAACCGGCAACAGCACCAACTCAAACAAGACAGGAACATTCATTGGGCCAGTCACAGGAACAATAACCAACGCAAACTCTTCAGGTGAGATAGTCAGTTGCAAGGGTGATGTTGAGGGTGTGTTTACAGGCATTGTTGTCCAAAAGACAAGCACGGTAACATCAAATGGGACAGGTGCTTCAGGTCTTGGTAACACAGCAGGAACCGGATTGGCATCTGGCTCTGGTGCTGGTGGTGTTGGTTCGGGAACACCTTCCCCCACCACCGACAACCAGGTAATGTCAACAATATTTGTTGAGTCTGAGTTGCAGGTGCTATGGGCAATCGATTCCATGGAGGGAGACCCATGCTCAATCAACTCACCTTCTGAGGATGTTGGGCCGCAGGAACTGTATAACGCAGAACCGGATCCATTATACGTTGACACCGTGAACTTTAGGCGTGTTGGGATATTCGTGAACAAGATAAACAGTGTGTTTGTGAACAGGAAGATACGCAAGGTCACTGTTACCATGAAGAGGTTTGGAACAGGCACAATCACTGGTGACATATATTGTAGGATAAGATCACCCAACGCAACCATAGTTGAAGAGTTCCCAACAAAGATTGACTCATCACTCATAGTGGAGAACGATGTTGTGTATGAGTTCAACCATCCAACACCAGGCCACATCATAGGACGTGGCGACTCAATCATGATAGAGTATCCAATAGGCGGCAACGCAGACAACTATGTGCGAATAAAGATATGTGAGAGTGACAAGGTTGATGGTGAGAATTCCGTGCTGGTCACATTCGATGGCGCAAATGAAATCCTAAATTTAGACAAAGATATGGCCGCCGTGGTATCAACATAGGAGAGGGAGATAAATAGCATTATATACCCCGTAAAAACATTTGTAGTATCTTTATGAGTCACCTTGCCCAACTCCTATACGAATATCATGATGAACAGGACATTTCAAATATTTCATTGCCGGTAAGGTTGACAACACAAAAGACCATCTACCTAAACTACCCATCATTTTCCGATGAACTGAAGCAGGTTCTCAATGAAACCAATGACTTTACTGTGTTCTCCGACAACGTTCTGGCCGAACTAAAGAAGATGCTTGCTGATATCAATGAGCCTGCGTATGAGCGAATAAAGAACAATCAAGTAAAGATACGCATATCAAACTATGGTTATGACCTGAAGAGTGACAAGTTTGAGAATATGTCCCGAATAAGTGAGATTGATGAGAGTTACTTTAACAGGCTTGTTCTGATAAGGGGAACGGTGACTGCATCATCAACCAACAAGATAAAGATGAAGAAGACAAGGTTCAGGTGCATTGGGTGTGGTGTGGAGATTGACTTTGACTTTAACAATGGGTCAGCCGTGAATCTGGACAAGTGCTTTAGTTGCCAGCGGGAGAACAACTATGAGTTGACATACCAGCAGACAGTGACCACCAACTCCCAGACCCTCACAGTTGAGGAACTTTCCGTTGACACAGACAAGAACGCCGCAACAATCGATGTCCTGATAGACGGTGATTTGGTAAACAAGTTTGACATCGGTGACTCCATCCTAGTAAATGGCAACATAAAGTTTGATGTCTATAATGACTATGTTATGGCAATGTTCAAACGAAAGGTGTCAACTAACTCCTACTATAATAATATGCTCGCACCACTTGGCGGCTCAAACAACGGTGTGGATTTTGACTATTTCCTTGAGGCAAACAACGTCCAGAAACTAACGGAGAGAAGCATAAAGTTCCATGATTTGTCCGATGAGGAAAAGAACCAGATTGACACGTTGAGAAAGAACCCAAGGCTGATAGAGATTTTGGTGCGCAGTTTTGCACCACATATCTATGGCCATGAGATTGAGAAGGAGGTTCTATTATACCAATTGATAGGTGGCCTTGGCAGATCACTCACACCCAGCATAAACAACAGGGGTGAGATTCATGTTCTTCTTTTTGGTAATCCATCCACAGGCAAGACAGACCTGATGCTGTTTGCGCTTGACCTTGCGCCAAAATCCAGATACGGTGTGGGCAAGGGTGTGTCAAGGCCAGGACTCACAGGTGGTGTTGACAACAGCAACAACAAAAACGTTCTTGTTGCGGGGGACGCTGTTATGGCAAACAGGGGGCTGCTTGTTCTGGATGAGGGCAATGAGATTTCAGTTGATGCGCTGAACGCACTGAAGGAGATCATGGAGAAACAAACCGCAACAGTGACCAAGATAAAGCACGGCTCATTCAAGACCATGACATCCGTTCTCATGTCCACCAATCCAAAGGGCAGCACACGCTACAACAGGTTCAAGAACTTTAACGAGAACCTTGGGTTGGACGCAGCCCTGATTACCAGATTCGACTACATATCACTTTTCCTTGACTCACCAAACCCAGAGACCGCTGAGAAGATAGCATGGAACATGGTAAAGACATACAGGCCACCGGCCAATGACCCATCAGACCCGTCATACAAACTGTCGAAAGAGTTGCTTGCGAAATACATCTATCTCGCCAAGAACTCCGGCAACATCCCATACATGACACCTGAAGCTGAAAAGAGAACGGTGGACCTGTTCGTGAAATACAAGACCATGGACTATAATGAGGTTGTTAGTAACACCATGACAGAAGAGGATGATGATGGGGTGGATAGGGTATCATTCAGCACCAGACAGCTATCCTCCATATTCAGGCTGGCAACCGCAAGGGCAATGCTGCTGTTCAAGGATAGGACAGATGTGAATGATGTTGATGCCGCAGAGATAATAATCAATGACATGCTGCGCAAAATTGGTATTGATGTTGAAACAGGCAAGGTGGATATAGGCATACTCGGTGGTGGCAAATCCGCCAACAAGGTGAACAAGGAAAACCAGTTCTTTGACCTACTTGAAAAGCTTGGTGCTGCAAATGAGAACAATGTTCCAAAGGCACTGTTCATAAATGAACTCAGAAAGCAGTCCAAGTGGAAGGAAGTTACCATGCCAAAGATTGAAGCTGAGATTGCCGGCTATGAATATAGAAACCATATAAGTGTAAGGGATGATATAATATCATTGAATTATGACTCACACAATAATCGATGAGGAATACAATAACGTTTTCACCCCCGTAATCACAATAAAGAGTCCAGACAATTCACGCACTTTAATGGAGCATACATTCGATTCACTAATCGGCAGTGGCCTTAGAAACATGTCCATGTCCATCTCCAACGGTGTTGAGAAGACAGGACAGATGCAGTTGAACTTTAGGGATGACTATTCCCTATATGATTCCCATGTTATCTACAAAGGCTGTCGGGTCTATGTCAAGGCAAAGAAGAAGCACCAGTCCCAATACCAGAACCTATTTGCTGGCATCATTGTTAACGATGCTCTTACCGAATCAAGTGTTAGGCGCAACCTATACACCATCAACGCATTCTCCATGCGACACATCCTGTCGCACACAGTTGTAAACTATGAGAGGAACATACCATTCTTCAACCTGAAGGAGAACACACTCAACCTGAAGAACGTTGACCCCAAATATTTCGTTGGTAATATGATGGAGGATATATTCACCAATATCAACATACTGCCCAACAACAACGGCTATACACTCCAGCAGCGTGGCAACTTTACCCTCAATGGTATTGACAAGACAATCCCACTTACACTCCCATCCATAAACTTTTTGGGTTATGTCAGTGAGCTTACCGGAAACTTTCAGGAAATGGCAGGCTGTATGTTCGGTGTGGATGAGGACAATGATGTGTTCTTTAGATTTCCCGTATACAAGTCAGGTGGCCATATTATCAAGCTGCATTATGATGACTATGCATCGGATGACCCCAACATCACAATGATTTCAGCAGAGCCTGTTTCAAGGTCAAGTTCCATCGAGCCAAATGCTTATTCTGAGGTGGTGATAGCAAAGGCATTTGACAGTGCCATATTGATAAACAATTCCAGCACCAACTCCCACACTTCCCTCTATAACAAGGACATTGCGCAACAAATAGACCTTCGGGCAACAAAATTAGCCAACCTAACATTGATACTCTCAAAAACAGGGGCAGGAACAAACTCACCTGATCCTGAAAACACCAACCTGATAGGCTTTGTTGCCGTGGACAACAACAACGCAATAGGCACAGACATTGTTGCGGAGTTTTCCATACCACTCAGGTTCATCCCACTAACCGCCGCACCAATCGAAAGAATCAACTTAAAATATAGGGGTTCAGGTGAGGTGGATGTAACCAAGAAATACTGGCTTGTGTTGCAGGCAATCGGTGATGGGGATGACAACTCCATTCACTGGTGGAATGATGACGGCAAGGCCGCTTCGCTGGGTGAGCAGACAAACTCAGCAATAAGGGATTTGCCGTTTGGCAGGGGTGGTAGGACAGCATTCAGCCCAAGTGGATGGAAGCCAATACGCAACGGCCCCATCTATTCACACACATTCACAACCTCATCACCCATTCTGCACATCTCAAAGGCAATCACACAAAAGTCAATATATCAGGATCCCGCACCAGTGGAAAACATACAGAGTCCATCAGGTATCACCGACTCAAAAACCATGGAACAGTATCTTGGACTCGTAAATGAATACGCTTCCCGCATAGCGATACCATATGATTTCTCAAAGGTGTCAATACCCGACATCCCCATCCGTGTGGGCTACTCCCTTCTCTATTATGATTCGGGAGGACTGGCCAATCAGGTCAACATAACAGACGTAAACTACACATTCACAGCCGGTGCTGACAGGCCATTTGGCGCAACAACATATAGTTTATCTGGAGTGGGATATGAGTTATCAAAGGAGTTTTTCAACAACAATGAATTCTATAATCAATTCTACTGCAAAAATCCTGCATAAACTTGTTGGGGGATGGGTCAAATTGGTCAACCCTAAACGTGTCAACATTATAGCGTTCCTTCATCCAATCATCCCTAACCTCTGCCTTCCACCTTCCCCTCTCGGTGTAGTGTTCCTTGCCATCTATTTCCACATCCAGAACAACAGGATTTCTAGTCTTGTGAAAGAATACAACACAGATGTCTAGCTTGTATTTTATGTCCTGATCATACAACTCCGAGTAAAAAGGATTATAAAGCTGCTGCAACTCAGTAGTGATGAAGAATATCTTCTGGTGGGAATACTTCTCCTTAATCATGTTGAAGAAATCAGTCTTCACTTTGAAGTGGGTTTTTCCCTCACCCTTATCCATATGAACAGTGTCATATACCCTCTTTCCACGCTTCACATCAAGTTCAATTGACCTTTGGTTGTTTAACCCAAAGTCATAGAGGAACATTGCGGATTTTGTTTCTATATGCATTTAGTAAAGCTCATCCTCAGTGAATGTCTCTTCTTCCTGCTCTTCATTATCATCTTCCCTTTCATTGAACTGCTTTATGGTATGGATGTTGATGTCCTCATTCATGACCTGCCGTAGTAACTCCTGAGTCTCACTGCAATGGTTCAGCATTTCCTGAATGACTGTGTTTTGAACGTCTTTGCGCAACAAATAAAATGTCTTAATCTGCTTATGCATATCAAAAAATGTTTTAGAAGCATGAATCAGATCCTTGCGAGAACTCTCGTAGGCTCTCTTAAAATTATCAACCAATATAAAATAATAAAAAGGTTTCTAGTTATATATACGATTACAATTCTATCTTATAGACTATCCCATAGTTTTGAACCATGTCGCCTTGGTCATTGATGAACAATGCCTTATCACCAATTAGTTCCGCTGTTAATACTGTGAATCCCTTCTTTTCCAACTCTATCTGTGTCTGATAGTCAGTAGCCAATACCGGTGTCAATTGTTTGTATGTTTTATAGTATTCCTTTCTCGGTGCGAATGTTTTACCACCACCGCCACCACTGCCTGCTGCTTTTGCATCAGCCTGTTCTTTTTTCAAATACCTATATATCATCTGGACAAGTTTTCCATCCTTACCTGTGAATTGTATCGGATACCAGAAATATCCACCTAACTCTATAACTTCCTTATTGCCTTTTGTTTCATAGTGTTTGTTTACTTTTGTTTTTAATTCCTCATCGGTCATTTTATCCGCATATGTGTATGTTTCATTTGTATCTTTTTGTGTTCTATAATCACTTGAATATTTATCTTCAACCACTTTGGGTCAACTTGTAGAGGTATGTGGGATAATATAAAGTTAATCAAATCAATGTGAGACTTGTAAAGCATTATATATTGTGGCTGGTAAATTGCCTAACATGTCGCAACAACATCAATTAAATATCAAAGGAATATTGCAGAATATTATAGACAGGCAGCGTGGGTTGCAGAACAACATTGTCCACACCCACAACCTGATAAACAATGATACCAACAAACCAGATCTCACACTCGCATTCGACACCCATAGGCTATCATTACTGTCCATAAACTATTCAGCCATATCAAAACTTCTGGGTGCTATGAAATTGGCATCATTCAAGTGGTGGAAGAACATGCAGCCATTCACACAGGAAGACGTGTTAAAATACAATGAATATATAAGTTCTGAAACACAGGAACTTGAACTAACCAATGTCGAGCTAATCAATATTGCGATAATGGATGAACTTAGGGAGATAGCGGATGCCGTAAGGCAGGGTGAGCCAAGGGACAAGATTGTTGAGGAATACATAGACGCATTCCATTTTATGATACAGCTTGGGTTGCAGTTGGGTATTACCACAGAACAGGAAATCAATGATGCATATATTAAGAAGAATGAGATAAACCATGTCCGACAGTCCAATAATTATTAACGATAATGATGATTTAATAAGGGATAACACAGAAAATAACATAACGTTGAAAAAGCCTGTGCAGAAGCTTTTGAGTTCTGGATTCAGTATTATCAACAATTACAACTACTGTAATGTTGAGCTTGATGCCGAATCCATTTATTACAGTATTATTGAGAACATCAGGGCCAATGAGTCAATAAACAAGTATGTGTTGGTCATAGCTGATACCCACAATTCAGAACATTTTATTGATGTTATAATCGATGTTGCCAACCGCCTTGGCATAAAGAACATACTCCATGCAGGTGACATTGTTACGGACCGCACCCTCACAAAGTTCAACCAGTATCGTGGCAAGCTGTCCGTGACATTCGGCAACCACGACAAACAGATAGCAGATAAGAAGCAACTGAACAGGATATGCAGAAAATACAAGTTCACACACCACAATGCCTTCATACGCCTTAACCTTCTTGGCAAGTCATTCGTGCTAACACATGGAAACGACACCCCATTAATCATGAAGTTAATATTCAATAATGACTTTGACTATCTCATACTGGGGCATTACCACAGGCGGTTGTTGATGCACAACCCCTCCGGCAAAAAATATGTGATAAACCCTGGTGCTTTCTGTGAGAACCCACTGCCATCCGTAGAACATGATAACGTTCCCTCCTTTGTCCTGTTGCCGATAAACGTAAATAACCCACATGACATTACCTTTTACCATATCATCACGGAGAAGGAAAAACGCAGGTTCAGGAAGGCCTACAAGAAAAAAAACCAAGAGAAACAGGGCCTACAATAAGGGCTACACTTTAGAAAACTTTGTGGCCGGCTATCTCTCTTTTTATGGCTGGCACTGCAAGCGCAACTACAGGTCTTTAGGAGTTGAAGACCTTACAGCACTTAAGAAAGGCAGAACTCCATTGCTCATACAATGCAAGAACAGTAAGGCCGGAGTAAAGGCAATGAGCCAGAAGGACTTGTTGAAACTCAGGGAGCATGCAGAATTATATGGAGCCATCGGTATTTATGTTTATTCTGACAACAGAAAGAAATACCTGTATGACACATCAACTTCCCGCACCATCCAACTAGTCCCCATTTCAAAAGAAACATTCAACATTTGGAAAGACCTCAACAACAAGCACAAGGAACAAAAGGATATCCTTTCATGTAACTGTTATTTTGATCCATCTCTTAAACACATTTATCTTTGATATAGTCAGTTAGTAATATAACAATGAGTGCAGTAAATCAAATAGAGCCTGAATCCAATACCCCACAAAATGACATTACATTGGGTGGAAACCTTCTAAGCCTGGCGCATGTCAAGGATGCCAGAGCAAGACAGTTACACCGCATACTTGGTGATCATATGGATGAGAACCGTGAAAAGTTTTACCAGCAGATAGAGTTTGTTGAGAGGGACAAGGACACAGGTTATCATAGGATATTCGCAAGCCCCTTTGACCCATCATTGGTAGGAACAAACCTGGTTCCCGTTGACTCCTTTATGTATCAGTTATCCCCCATAGCAACAATACGTTCCTATGATCCCAACCTGAATGAGAGGATTAACCTTGTGACCGATGAGGTAAACACACAGGTATGGACGGTATCACTTGAGGGAGCGATAAAGATAGCAATCAACCTGCAAAACCCCAACGAAAATGTCCACGGTATTGGCATAACCTTTGACAACATCCGCATCACAAACTACAAGATGACCATCTCATTCATCAATGAGGACAACAAGATAAAAAGTGAAATCATCAACGTGCTTACATCAGCCCGCACCAACACCAAACAATTCTTTCTCCTAAACAACATAGTGGACAACATAAACAGGATAACGATACAACTTGAGGAAAACACCACAGACACTCCCTGTCGATATGAGATAAAGAACATCAGTGTTTTCAACTATGTGAACAAGAACCTGCTTCGCTCCATGGCCAAAAACAACATCATATATGTTGATGAGATTGACAACCCAATATTCCT
>Ga0073909_10000167_pt1 | contig 24194 bp, 50 predicted proteins | sample Coa_R1_6_FD_66439 | JGI IMG/M metagenome (GOLD analysis project Ga0073909, IMG submission 66439) | Surface soil microbial communities from Centralia Pennsylvania, which are recovering from an underground coalmine fire. - Coalmine... | ecosystem: Environmental > Terrestrial > Soil > Unclassified... | reverse complement strand
TCGACTGCTGCTGGTACATGCCAAGCAAGCCGTCGTACATTCCCATGGGGCGATCGAGCGTCGAACCCTGTGCAACAACAGCGGTGCAAATCTCTGCGCGGTTTGGAATCCGCACGAGTTCGAGAGTTGCAGCACCATCGATCACCATGTCGTATGGCGATGTCTTCTTACCCATGACACCGATAACAATGTGTTCGTCATCGATGTATTCGAGTACCTCGAAGATTTCGTTGATCGTCTCGTCGTGACCACGGCGACGTGCAATGCGTTCCCACTCGCTGGGGTAGTTGGCTTTCAACCAGTGACCCGTTTGGTAGTACGCGTAAATGCAGTCATTGGGAGTGATTTCGTCAGGGTCTTCGGATGGAGCTGGGTATGTCATCAACGGGTCACGCGCAACCCACACCGGGATGCGTCGTTTGAAGTCAGGACGAATGGTGTACGTGCGCCGGCCATAGCCAAAGAAGTGACGCGTGGTACGTGCGTCTTTGATGTCCAGTCGGCTCATCTCGTGAAAGCCACTGATCGCTTTCGACTGTTCGTCTGCAAGCAAATCCCACTTCTGAATACCGGGACGCATTGAGGGAAACTCTGACAATGGACTTGTCGAGTTCGTCCGCATTGCCATTTGGTCCATGCCTTTTTTCAAGAGGTTGGCAACAGCGTTGCGTTCATATGTTTCGAGTTCCGGTAGTGGAATAACGACATCGCCGTTGTATTGCTCGCGCACGTCGAGTGCGGTTGCGTTCACGATGCCAAGTCGCTTCTTACGTTCCACGTACAGCGACGCGATTTCTGCGAATGAACGCATTAGACCCCCATTGGTATTCGACGTGTCATGCCGCCCTTGAGCCAGGACTGGCGTTTGAGTGTTGGAATGTCTTCCATGATCGGAGTGACGATTCGCGGTATCCACCATTCGAGAAACCACTGCGCCATTACTTGGTCACTCGTGTGACCGTTCGGCCAAACCGTGACTTCATCGACAAGCAACTTGCTCACCGCGAATCCGTAGTCGCCTTGCGCATTTGATTTAGGTAAGCGAACGCGTCCGTGACGGTACTGACTGCGAAGTGTTTGAACACCGAAATCAGAATCGGCCTTGTTGGTGTTCGTGTCGTGTGGGTAATAACTGACACCACGCAATGCACACCAACGTTTGAAGAAATCGAACTTCATAAAGAACCGCTGGGCACCGTTTTGTTCGATGATCAGATACTTGAATGGGCGACCTAACTTGTTACTGATATGCCACAAGTCTTCGAGCAACCCGTAGAACTTCTTCTCGGTGTCGGGGTTGTAATCAAGTATTTGGTCAATGTCGTAACGCTGTCGGTACAAGTCCATGAGATAACGCATCTCTGTTGACGCGTCGTACAACCACCAGTGGACTCCCCAAAATTCTTTAATCGAAGGGTCCATCGTGACGACTGAATAAGTCTCCGGGCTCAAACCTTTCGGCAACTCGTGATACCGGCGCTCGGTGTCGTAACAGCCGGGAAGTTCTTCGCCCTCGTACATCCCGCCTGTGACGAACACCTGTGGGACCAAAACGTTCGAGGGGTCTACGTCTTCTTGTTGGTATACAACGCGGTAGTTCTCAGTCGACTTGATTTGCTTTTGACGAAGCTCACGCCATGACAAACGGATCGGGTCAAGCAAGCAAGCATCAGGGTCTTCCGGTGACCAGTAACGAACGTCACTGAGCTTGTCGGAGTGGAGTCGTTTGCACTTAGCGTCATCGTGTGCCGGGTACACAATCGACGTGTACATGCGCGGCTTGTCCGAACCCTCGGGCTCGATTTCAAAGTAACCCTCAGGGAAATCGTCATCGTCGGGAAGGTCTTCGTAGTCAAGCTCGTCTTCGTCAATGAGCTTTGCCTTGTTGTAGGCATACAAGTCGTGCGGGCTAAGTCGCTGTCCAACGAGAAACAAAGCGCCACCGGGTTCAAGTCGGTTCTCCGCTTCGTTGTCCCACAAGTCACGTTGACGCTCAATACTTTCGGCGGTGCGAAGAATCTTCTTGGTAACTACGTCATCCCAAACCGAGAGATCGACACGGTTGCCAAGGAACTCTGTTTCAAGTCCAAAGGCTTGCCAGGTTGGTTCCTTTTCACCAATCTGCACATCACCCATCTGCGCAACAATGAATTCCTCCATGCGCCAAAGGTCTGCTTGGTCCGGTTGAAACCTTCCGTACCATTCGCTCAGTGACGCGATCGGGTGAACTGCGAGTCCCGCCCTGACGAGAGCGTCATCAATCGGTGCAGGCTTCGGCCGCTCGAACGAACGCTTGAGTCGCGCGTTGTAACGGTTCGCCAAACGTTGGTTGGAAGACCCGACAAGACCACGAATGCTGCGGCGTCGAACTGTCATCCACGCTTCGATGTCGTGAAGCAACGTTGACTTTCCACCACCAGGCGGACAGTTCAGGTTGATGTAAACCTTCTGCGGCGAAGCGAGGCATTCAACAAACTTGTATGCCGCGTCGATCTGCCAAGGCGAAGACACGCGACCAAAGCACGCTCGGCGGAAGAACTCGAAATCATCCCAACCCTTTTTGGCTTTCGGGATTAGTTCTTCGTACTTTTTGGGGGCAGGCAGACGATCGAGTTGTTCTTTCTCTTTGAACCGTTTGCCCCCGGCATCTTTCGCGCCACGCCACCACGCTGAGCCGGTGTCTTCGTGAATGCCAATCGTTCGACAGGCTTCGACATTTGTTGCCCCTTTTGCCCGAAGTTTGAAGTACCGCTCCTTGTCAGCAACGGTTCGACGGGCGGGCATGGCATCTCACTGTAATGAAATGACATGAAATACTGCGTCACTAATTGACGGAACCTCGTCAAAATTGAAAGGACTTCATCAATGTCAATCGAGCAAACAGACCGAGAAGCCGCCCAAGTGGGTCACCCAGATGCTCCGCGAGTGTCCCTGGAGTTCATCAAGAAAAAGATTCAAGCCAGAACCTTCGGCCAGGCGAGCGACCTACTTGACCCATCAGACGGGTTTCCCTCTGCCATTGAAAAGCAAATGAGTCTGCTCACCATTTGCGTTCTCGTGATGAAGAACGGCTTCACGATCATCGGCAAATCTGCGCCGGCTTCGCCTGACCGTTTCGATGCCGAGTTCGGCAAGAAGCTCGCCTACGAAGACGCGATTCGCCAGGTCTGGCCCTTCGAGGGTTACCTGCTCAGAGAGCAATTGAGCAATGGCGAATCTGCCTGACGGCGCACTCAAGCTCCATGAATTGAATCTCGTCGTTTATCTGAATGACGAGGGCATGGAGTGCTTCTGGTGGGACTGGGTTGACGGCGAATCGCCGTCGATTTCCCACGCCGTTGGCCTAATCGAGATGCTGAAACTCCACATGCTCGAAGTGACCGCCAACGGCCAAGAGGACGAATAGAGCGAAAGCCGGATGGTTTGACCCACCCGGCTTTCAGACACACCCACTCGCAATGGAAATGTGTCAGGTGGCAAACACCCTGGAAAGGCTTTTGCTCGTGTTCGAGGGTACAGCACGAAGGCCGAAAGAAAAGGTGCCCTGGCGCAGTTATGCCGTGAACGCCCTCTTACCGTCTAGTGTTCTCGTGTGTCGAAAAGACAGGGCAACGAGCTAGTGTCCTAGCTAGTGTCCCGTCCTTCCGACACCGAGTCGGGTCAAACCCCCTCTGACCAGGGGATTTGACGCCGAAGGGCAGTAGCTCAATTGGCAGAGCAACGGTCTCCAAAACCCCTGGGGGCGTGTCGAAGTAACATGAAATTCACTGAAAGTCCCTGGAAATCCGACACTGGGTAACGCTCAAGCGTCAGAAAATGACGGCAGAGAGCATGTGTCAGACAGGAAGTGTCCCAGCTAGTGTCCCAATCGGCGACGGCTGCGTGACGCGTGCGGCGTTCTGCTCGTCGAGCAACACTCCAACCCGCTTTGCCATCTCGTGCTTGTCTTGCTTGAACAACCCGCCGTAAATATCCATTGTGACGGTGATCGAGCTGTGGCCCAGCAACTCCATGATCCGGTAGGCGTCGAAACCCTTGCCGATGTGCCAGTGGGCGCAATAGTGACGTAGGTCGTGAAAGATCGTCCGCTCGGGCAATTTGGCTCTAGTCACTGCCGGGTGCCAGTAATCGGACATGAAATTGGTGTGTCGCATCTGAACCCCGTTGACGCTCGGGAAAAGCCAATCGTCAGGCCCGCCACCGGTGTACTCCATCTGTTCTTCGACGATCTCGAAAATGCGCGGAGGCAAAGCAATTACCCGGCTGCGACCATTCTTCGGCGGCCCCATCACGAGACCCCTGCCCTTCACTTCTTTGACCGAGTGCGTCACGTTCAACTCTTTGTGCATTGGGTTGACCGAACTTTTGCGCAAGGCCCAAACTTCGCCGGCACGCAAGCCGGTGTAGGCAGTGAACTCGGGAACGCGAACGAAATGTGGGTGGCTGGCAATCGTAAGCCGGTCAATCCCTGCTGGCTCTAACGGAACAGGCACACGACGCGAGTTTCCGTCAGGCATACAGATGCTCGGGTGCCTGTAGGGGTTTGATGGTTTGGCGCCATAGTCAACCGCCATCGTCAACACACGACGCGTGTAGGTCTCTGCCTTTTCTAGCGTGCGCGGGTTGTCTTCCAACTTCTCTTCAACCCATTCCTGGAAATCGCGGACGGCTTGGAGGTCAACGTCTTTCAGTTGCATGTCACCCCAAAACGGACGGCAATGGAGACGAAACACACTCTCGTAATCGGAAACCGTATTGGCTTCACGCTTGTTGGTGTGACCCGCATCGGTCTTACGCTTCTTCTTCCGTGGCAACTTTTCATAACAATCGAACGCATCGTTCATCGTGGAGTGAGGCGTAAGGTCTGCCGAAACGTTCCCAGTTACCAACGGCTCGATTTCATCAAGCCACTTTTCAGCCTCTTCGTAGGTGGCGAATGTTCCTTTGGCGAACTCCCACTTGCCGTTGATCCTGTACCGAGGACGCCAACGATCCCCGCGTGGTTGAACGTTGCCGAACTTACGCCGACGTTTGCCCATGACATGGTTCCTTCCATTTGTTACGAGTGGATGGAGCCGATCATACATAAAAGGACTGGAGTGTCCTAACCAACATAACGAAACGAAACGCACCGTTACAGATCGTTAATGATCGCAAAATGTTTATAGAGGGTAGATTCACGAACATGACGGAGCGGGACGGGCAGACACTCGACAGTATTGAGTGGTCAATTGACATCTTGCAGCGCGAAGTCGAACTGCTGGAACAAACAGTGGATCGAATTACGAGTCCCGATCAACCTCGTTCTCAATCTCGGCAAAAGCGGCCAGATGATGAGTCACGCGACTGATCTGACGAGATACGTCTGCAACGCGTTTTTCGACCAAAGCAAAGCGACCTTCAAACTCAATGTTCGATGTGTTTGAGACTTCGCCTCGTGCAAGCATGTCGATAATGCCGCGCGGCCATTGAAGCGTATCTTCGATCTTGTCGAGAATTCCGCTGCGGTAGTTGGCAGCTTTACCACTTTCGATATTGCGCCATGTTTGCACGCCAATGCCAGCCAATTCCGCTGCATCTTGCTGACTTAGATCGTCAAGAAAACGTCGTCGCTCGCGCATGGCTGCAGCAACCGATGCCCAGTCTTCTCGTCGTTCTTCCATCTCTTTCGGTTGGTTTAGCCGAAAAAAATTAACAACGAGAGCGATCATCGTGCCCCAAAACACATTGCAACAACTCGCCACTTGAAATCACCAGAACATGACGCAAAGTGTTGCGCTACCGTCGCTCGACGGCCGGAAGAGTAAACCATGTCAAGGGGAGAAACGTGGATATCTGCGAAAGCTGCGGCGTTAACCGCAACGAAATTGGACTTCTTATTAAAAACGTTCGTGTCGCAGTTGATTACCTAGACGAACGTCTTTCTTCTTCCGACAGCGCGATCAACGATTCTAAAGTCGCAACTGCCGAACGCCTGTAGACCGCGTGTAGTCGCGGGTCTGTCGCTATCAGTGATTCCGGCGTGTTTTGCTGAGCAACAAGACCAGCGTGAATGTAAATCGTTCCACGCGGAACACCTATGAGGTCTTCGACTTCCGCAATGAAAGTCGGCTTCATTTCTTGATAGTTCATCGTCCGACGAACTTTTGCTTCATCAATTCCAAGGTCGCGAGCTAAGCCCGCCGCACTCACACCGTGTTCTTGCATCAACTCGGCAAGCGCGTCCCCAAGCCGGTCGACAATCTCTTGACGTTCTTGATCGTTCATTACCGATCAGTAAAGCCGAGATTGAGCAAGTCTCCAAAACTTTCTGCCCCATTCGTCAAAAATCGACGGCATCCCGTCAATAAATGACGCTATGGTTCTGCTCCACAAGAGGGCACCACTAACCACGCAACTGGGGTTCGCAATGAGTCACATGGTTACTGCGGCAGTTGTCGCAGACGTACTCGGCATTTCACAACAAAACGTTTACAAGCTCGGTCGCAAAGACGAACTGCCTTTCAAGATGCACAAGTTCGGACGCGCGTATCGCTTTAAGCGCACTGATGTCGAAGAGTTCACAGGCCGCCCTCTTGTTGACGAAGAAGTCAACGCTTTGGAGGCGCAGTGACGACACCGATGTTTTCAACAACAACTGACGACGCTCGCTTTTACGAGTGGCCCTTGATGCAAGGGACGCATTTCCCGTCAGTCACAACAGTCATCAAGCAAGGGATACCGAAACCCATTTTACAGACATGGGCAATCAAGAAAACCGCCCGCTGCGCAATGGATCAGTTCGACACGCTCACCAAGTTCATGGAGAAGCTCGATGTCTCTAACAGTTGAGGAACTGAAACTTCGGCAAGACCGAATCAATTGGTACGTCAACGCAATCGGTGACGACAAACAGTTTGGACTTACTCGTCTCGAACAAGACGTGAAGGATTCCAAGAACAAGAAAGTCACTGCTGCAATTCGCATCAGTGTCCTTGCGCTGGCACTCGCACGAGGCTTCATCGAAGTTGATGACGTTCCTCCCAAGCACATAGAGGAAGTTTGTGAGAAATGGTTGAAGGAAGCTCCGTGGAGAGAACGCGACGACGCGGCGGATCGTGGTACCGAAGTTCACCACCTTGCCGAAAAGATCACCAACGGCGAAATAGTCGACATTCCACCTGAACTTGCGAATCACGTTCGTGTGTTTCGTGCGTTCGTCGATTACTACGAAGTCGAATTCATTCTCACCGAGTTCACCGTCTTCTCGATCAACAACGGTTACGCCGGTACCGGTGATTTCCTTGCACGCTTTGGCCGCAAGCCCGAATGGGGTTTGATCCTTGGCGACTACAAGACGAGCGAGTCAGGCATCTGGCCTGACATCTCTTTGCAGCTTGCGGGACTGCGGTATGCCGACTTCATCGGCAAGTGCTTGACGAATCCCGAATACCACGAGGATCACACGAACTGCAAGCTCGACATGGATCGCTCAACGCTTACGAAGGTTGACACCACCGTTGGTGTGCAAATCACCGGCAACAGCTTCCACGTTGTGCCGGCGCGCTCTACCAAGCACCACTTCAACACGTTCCTCGCTGGTCTGAACATCTCGAAGTGGAAGACCGAAGGCGAGCGGTTTGCGCTCGATAACAAAGCCGAACCACTGGTTGATGTCAAGTAGTGCCAGAACGAAAAGTGCCGCGTACACCAAGTGCGCAAGTGGAGGAAATGGGTCCCGTCTTCTTCATGTGGGCTGACGCCAACGGACTTCTTTCTGCCATCAAAAAGTTCCGCTCAACGCTTCCCGAATACCAGGTGCTCTTTCTGGTTGAAGCCTTTTTAGAAGAGAGAAAAGAAGCAAATGGTAAAGCGCAACCGTAGACACGGACCCGTCTGTCCGCTCTGCAAAACCAACAGATGGCGCACCGTTCTCAAGTCTATGCACGTGTTCCAGTGTCGATTTTGCAAACAACAGGTCACGCAAATCAACGACGAAGTGATCCCGCTCAAAGGAACCAAATGACACCACACCTTGTTAGATGTGACCCGCCAGTTGTTGACCGCGCACGTCGCCGTGATCGCCAACTCACCGAGTGGCACTCGCTACTTACGAGTGCCACGAAGAACAAGAACAAGTGGTATCGCGTTGAGCCCGCGTACGAGTCATCGACACAAGCGTCATCGACCGCATACGACATTCGCACTGGACGCAACGGTGCATTGCCTGACGGTCGCTGGGATGCATGTGCTCGCGAGAACTACCTCTACGTGAAGTTCCTCGGCAAATGAGCTGCGCCCACGAAAAGTTCAGCGCAAAGGTCGACATTAACCGACTACGGAAAAACGACGAAGAAGAAGTCACACAATTCATGGCCGAAATCGCGGTCAAATGCCGCGACTGCAAAACACCATTCTTCTTTGTCGATGTTCCGATCGGTGCGAGCCCTCGCCAAATAAGGGCATCGGTTGATGGAACTGAACTACGCGCACCGATCGCCCCAATCGGCTCAACACCCGACCTCGACGGCCCTGGCTTTTCAGCCATCGTTTACACAGAAGACGGGTTCAACCATGACTGAGCAAACGTCATTGCACGAGGAAAGCGCCAAGCTCCGACACGACGCCAACGAAACATCACGCATTGCTGCAATGCGAGTCGCACCCAACGCTGGCACTCAACGTCACGCGTTGCTTCTTCGCTTCGCCGCCGTTGGTGCGAAAGGGATGACAGACGACGAGGTTGCCGAAGCAATGGGTTGGTCACCAAACACTGCGCGTCCTCGGCGTGTCGAGCTGCTGGACGGCGATTGGATTGGCAACAGCGGTGCGCAACGTCCGAGCTTTTACGACAACCCGGCAACCGTTTGGGTCATCAATGACAAAGGCGTCGAGTTCGCAAGGAGTCAACATGGCTCGTAGCCGGCACCGTCGACAGAAGCTCACCAATCTCGGAGCTGGCGAAGCGTTGATCCGTTCTCGCGCAGAACGCATCGACTCGCTTGCCGACGACATCTTGCGCTCCTCGAAGCTGTCAGACGACGCGGAATGCCTTGCAATCAAGATCAAAGAAAAAGCAATCAGCATTATCGAGCTAATCGAAGCCGACAACGAGGAATCGTTGACATGAAGATCGCTGCATTCGACTTGTCGCTACGCGCACCGGGTTTCATGGCCGGCGCAAACGGACCACAAGTAATGAAGGTGCCGAAGTTTGACGGTGCAGAACTACTCAACTGGTTCTACACAACGTTTGTGCAAGGCATAAACGGATTCGGCTTGGTGATCTTCGAGAACTACTCGTTCGGTTCCAAGTTCAGCCGTGAACCGCTGGCGGAACTCGGTGGTGTTGCACGCCTTGCGTGTTTCCAAAATGGCATTCCTTATGTCGCCATCGCACCAACCACTGCAAAGAAATACGCAACCGGAAGTGGCAAAGCCACCAAGGACGAAATGTTGTCGTCGGCAATTAAGCGCAGTGGATTCGACATCACCAATAACAACGCGGCCGACGCGTGGTGGCTCTACCAGATGGGTGCAGCGCACTACGGCTTGCCCGATGCAGTCGAGATGCCCAAGGAAAACCGAAAGTCACTTGAAAAAATTCAGTGGCCTGACCTGGAAGGGAAATAAATGATTGTCAAAGAAATCCCTCGCGAGTACGAGGCGATTCAATATAACGGGCAGAACTCGGAACTAATTACCAAGTTCTGTAGTCGTCACGGTGTGCAGATTGAATGGCGCACCAACGACGACATGATCACCATCGGAACCATCCACACGATGGAAGGTTCGATGCAGATCGTGCGCCAACACTGGTTGTTGGCTGACGAACGCGACCAGATCAAGCGTGTATTTCCAAAGGAAATCGGTGACGGACCCGAAGCGCGATATGTCGTCGTCAACGAAGAACAAGACCGGCTTCAAGCTCCTGACCCGGTAATCGAACCGGAACCGCCGATCGAAGAACTGGAAGAAGAAATTACGCCGGCTCAAGTCGGTAACCACGTTGACTTTTCAGACCTCCCAAGTCTGTCGGAGAAGCCAAGCGTCGATGAACGCATGGACAAGCTCGAAAACAAATTCGATGAAGTCCTCAACCTGCTACGCCAAGGAGTCGCAAAGTGAAAGTCAAATACGTCGTCTTCAAAGCTGAAGACTATGACCGCATCGTTCAACAACTAAGCAACGCCGAAAAAGACTCGGCATTGTTAGCCGACTACGCAATCACCGATGCATGGGTAGTCCGACCAAACGACATTCATGCGCCGAGCGTATTGCACGCGTATGCGAATGCAGTGCAAGCAACAATCGAGTTGCTTCGAGCACACGCCCCGACGAACCCGAATACGGACATGACACTCGATCATCTGCATTCAATTCGGGATGCAGCGTTCGAGCACGCGTTATCTGCTGACGCCGCAAGTCACCGCTTGCCCGACTAATGAAAAAGCAGAAGCGCATTGCCTCACGTCCTGTTTACGAAGGCGATCGTTCAAGTCGGACGAACACGCAAATGGTGCATTACTGCGGCGAATGCGACCGCCTTGCAACACACCGCTGGCAGTCATGGCAAGGCAACCAAGCAACAGATCACTTCGACTGTGAAACCCACACCGAAGATGCCGTCAAGTCAGGGCGGGCGAGACGAGTGAAGGCGTTACCGGCTTACGCGAAGTACGTGCGTAAGACCGCTACATGGAAAGCACAGCAGGAATCAGGAGAACAAGGAGCAATGCTATGAAAATCAGAATCGCACTCGCCGCACTGTGTTCGGCAGTCGTATTGCTGTTGTCGGGTTGCGGAAGCAACAACTTTCGTGATCTCGAACACGTTCCGTCAAAAGACCCAGACACGGCTGTCGTCTACAACAACGTGGACTTGAACCCAAACATCACGAAACTGTGCATCGAAGGGCTTGCGTTCATCACGACGACTCGCGACTACGACAACACGCAACGCGTGCCTGAGTGGGACGCAACTTGCCCGAAAACGACAACGAATAAGTAGCCATGTTCAGCCAGTCGTATTGCGATGGATGCGGACGCATCCACGGTGAGCGCGTGTCGCTTGCCGGTTGGCACTACTGGGTGGGTGACCACGCAAGCGACCCCTGGCTAATGGCTTGCAGCATTGAATGCAGAAACAAAGTCGAACATCAATTGAACCAACAAGGAGCAACAACCAATGACTAAATCATCACTACGTGACCGACTCAATCAAGAAGTCGAAGGCTGGCGTCCCGAAGCCGGCGACGAAATTCTTGGTGAGGTCGTCACCGTCGATACACGCGAAGGTGACTACGGCCCGTACCCGTACATCGAAGTCGAAGACGAAGCCACCGGCAAGATCGTCGGCGTGCACGCGTTTCACACTTTGCTTAAGAACGAGATTTCGCAGAAGAGGCCGCAAGTCGGTGACACTCTCGGAGTCAAGTACCACGGCAAGCGTGAAACAAAGCGCACCGACTCGAAGGGTCGCACCCAAGAGTACGAGTCATACCGAGTCGTGTTCGAGCGTGCATCGGGTGAGCCTGTTGCACCGGCACCGGACTGGTCGGCCCTCGAAGACGACGCCAAGAGCGAAGCGGCCGAGACCGGTATCACCGAAGCTCAAGCAGCCGACAAGGTGAACGACACATTCGGCACCGACGAAGAACCGTTCTAATGCGGTCACCAATCGACAGTGGGCCATATGCAGATCAAGTAGCTGCATACAACAAACGGCGACTGGTTCACCTTGCCAAAACGCACATGTTGATGCCCAGAGAAGAAGACAGGGAACGCGTGCTTGCAGCGCTCGACAAACTTTCCGAGTGGGAACTGTCGGACATACACGCACTGATTTATCACGTTGAACGTCACACACCGGCTTACGAGTACGACCCGGACTGCGAAACGTGCAATGAACCAGTCCCGAAGGCGTAGTCGTGAAATGACGGTGAGCGAGGCGGAAGAACTCGCTCACCGTTTTCACGACACTTATGAACGCCTCGCTCCGCAATTCAACTACGACACTCGCGTCGAAAGTCGGGTTACGTGGCAAGACGTTCCTGCAAACAACAAAGCCCTCATGGTCGCAGTGGTCATGGAGCTGTTTCAGGTGTCACAAGGCAACAACTTCATTGCATTCAGACAGGGGGAAACAAGTGAGTGAAGAACCGGATTACACGTACTTCGAGGAAACACCTGCGGGTATGGCCGAAGCAGAACAAGTTGCGTGTGAAATACGCGACGGGTTTCGGCACACAGTCGAAGCGCACCCACCAATGATGCCGGTCGGTCAACGCCGACTCATCATCGAAGTCATCGACAAGCTGAACGCGATGGAAGTGTCGTCGTTTCTTTCAGCGGCCGCGATCATCAACGAAATGGCACTCGCAGACATGGGCAGGTTGCGCGATGCCGAATGAGGTCAAACCGACACAAGGCGTAAAACACCCTGCCCCATACACAAAGGGATTGATTCCCCTTTTCGCAACCATTCTTCAAGGACACCAACGAGTGCTCGATCCGTTCGCCGGCACCGGACGAATTCACGAGTTGCAGCAATTCGGATTTGAAACCGTTGGTGTTGAGATCGAGCCTGAGTGGGCGGGTTCACACAAAGACACGTTGGTTGGCGACGTGTTGGATCTACCTGGCCCACTCGGGCGAGAACCGTTCGACGCAATTTGCACATCGCCGTGTTACGGGAACCGCTTCGCTGACGCACACGAAGCGAAGGACGGTTCGACTCGACGTAGTTACACGCACGATCTAGGCCGCCGCTTGCACGCAAACAATGCAGGTGCAATGCAATGGGGAGCGATTTACCGTTCCTTCCACGAAGAAGCATGGCAGAAAGTTGCGATGTGTTTGAAGCCCGGAGGGCTGTTCGTGTTGAACATCAAAGACCACATTCGTGGACGCAAACGTCAGTACGTCGCTGGTTGGCACGTCACCTATCTAACGCGCATGGGACTCGAACTCGAATACCACGTTCCACTACCGGCACCCGGTATGCGTAAAGGCGAGAACAACGAAGCTCGCGTCGAAGAAGAACAAATTTACGTTTTCCGGGGGTAGCAGTGGACAAAGATCGCGTTGCGTTTGAAGCACACTTTGATCAAGTTGCAGTCGGCATGAAAAAACGCTTCCTGAACTCGGCGCGCCACTTAACTGAACTCGGTGCGATCAACCCAAACATGGTGCCGACATTTCTCAGTGGCGTCGAAAAGATCACCGAACCAGAACTCATCGCGATTCTCGGCGTCTACAACATCGTGCAGGAGTTCACCGAATGAACGCATACGAACGCGTAACCGAAGCGCTTGCACGCTCCGGTTGCAGACAAAAAGGTCACGACTGGACTTGCCCACATCACAAGGGCGGTGCGGAACGCGACCCGTCATTGTCGGTGAACGAAGGTCAGAAGGGCGTCGTGATGACGTGCCAAGCGGGCTGCGACAACGAAGACGTGTTGCGTTCGATCGGACTCAAGATGTCGGACCTGTTCGATGAACCAATCGACAAGAAACCGCGCAAAGAAATTCGTGACACCTACGACTACGTGAACGAGTCGGGGGAACTGTTGTATCAAGTCGTGCGTTACGAGCCGAAGGAATTCAGGCAACGCACACCTAAAGATGGTGGTGGTTGGAATTGGAAACTGAACGGGGTGGCAAAGGTTCCATTTCACCTTCCCGAACTGTTACGTGGAGTGAGCCGTGGCAAAGTCGTGTTTATCGCGGAGGGCGAAAAAGACGTGCTCGCGATCGAGCGCGCCGGAGGTATTGCGACTTGCAACAGTGGTGGCGCTGGCAAATGGGTAGACGCATTCGGTCAGTTCTTCAAAGGCGCACAAGCCGTCATCATTCAAGACAAAGATGAAGCAGGAGTTCGACATGCACAACAAGTTGCCGAATCACTTGAAGGCTACGCACTATCAGTTGAAATCGTTGAACCCAAAGTCGGCAAAGATGCATTTGATCATCTCGCGGCGGGCTACGACCTTACCGAGTTTCTTCCCGCTGAAACCCGGACAGACGATGTTGATAGTGAGCCCGAACCAGAAACAAGCGAACGCGTTAATCCGCTCCGTTCAAAACTCCTTGCGATCGACGACATCGACAACCTTCCGCCGCCGCAATACTTAGTCAACGACCTACTTGTTGCCGACTCACTCGCGGTGTTGTTCGGACTGCCAGGTTCCTCAAAGTCATTCATTGCGCTTGCATGGGCACTGGCCATGGCTCACGGAACGCAACAGTGGCTCGGCAAAGAAGTGCAGAGCGGTCCAGTTCTTTATGTGGCCGGCGAAGGTGCAAGTGGTATCCCGAAACGCAAGCGCGCATGGCGAAAGCAAAACCCGGTTCACACAAAAGGTGAACTCACTTGGTTGACTGAACCCATTGACTTGCTCGACAAACACGCGATGGAAAACTTCTTGGAGATTTGCGACGAGTTGCAACCGATGCTTGTTGTGCTCGACACGTTGGCGCTCTGTATGCCCGGTGCCGATGAAAACGCGCCGGCACCAATGTCACAGGCTGTCGAGTCGATGCACGCAATTCGACGGCTGACTCGGGCTTGCGTGTTGTCGGTTCACCACACCCCAAAGGATGGGTCCACCCCGCGAGGTCACTCGTCACTGTTGGGCGCAATGCAGACTTCGATCAAAATCGCGAAAACCGATGGCATCGTGAACCTCTCGGTCGAGAAGCAAAAAGACGACGCCGAAATCGAGATGGGGCTGCGCCTTGCTCGAACCGACGACTCGGCCGTGATCGAGTTGCAGGGCGACCGAATGAACTCAAACGATTCACTCTTCTCCGAAGCAATCATCATCAAGACGATGCACGACAACGCCGGTCCCGATGGCTTGACGCACAACGAGATTGCCGAGTTGTCGGGGTTGCCGAAGACGACGTTCTTCCGAGCTCGCAAAGCTCTGATCGAGAAGGGCAAGTTGGTGCAACTGACGACTCGACGGTGGACTTTGAACGAGTAGGTCAAAAGACCCAATTTAGTTCCATCCCAGTCAATTCGGCGTGGGACTAAATTCTCTAAAACCCCAGGTCAGAGTGTGTTTAGTAAGTGGTACTAAACGGGCCATTTTTGGGGGTAGTGGGACTCTTTTTTTCCGCCACTGTAAGTGTCCGTGGGACTAATGGAACTATTGGTGGAACTAAACGCGGCAACGTTTTCCCTGGTAGTAGATACGTTGGTGTTTAGATGAGTCCCATTAGTCCCATCAGTCCCATTACCACTCCATGTAGGAGTCCCAAAAGTCCCACTGATTTTCCCCCTAAGGGGGAATCAGTTTGGGACTCCTTGGCGGGATTTTCGGTGGAACCGCTGTCCGAAAAGAGCAAGATTCAGTGCCACTCTGGGTCGGTGAAAGATCGCCACACCGAAGTGCTTCTGATGCTTGAGGGCTGCCGGCGACGACTTCGCGATGTCCGAAACGACCTTCGACGAGACGACTTGCTCGACACCCGAATCCGGCTATGGAATGCCGAACAACAGGTCAAGCGGGCCGAGGAACTGCTTCGAGAGAAAACGGCCCATCAGACCCCGGCCGAATCCGGCTGAACCAGGATCGGCTCGCGAATACACTTACCCTGGCGGAATTAGGGCTCTGAGCTGCGAGAACAACGTATATTTAGAGCCCCGCCCGCCTCGGCACACACCCGGTCGAACATTTCATGCTGACCTGGTGTTTTCCATGTCTCTCGATGTGGATTCGCCTGGCACCTGAGGTTGTGTAGACCGATGCTGCTCTGTGTTGTCCTCCCTGCTCACCCTACGTATTAGTAGGTCGCGGTGGACACTAAAGGGGACACTATCGAGCGAAATGCTTGCATTCCCCTTGCAATTGGGGCGTTAGGTCTACCTAACACCACATCTAAGGCTCACCTAACACAAGACCTAAGGCTCACCTTCCACTTTCCCTTAGCCGAGTCTCACTAGCCGCTTTTCTCTGGTCGAGTCCCTATTGCACGTAGTTGTGCGCAATAAGTTGCAACAAGAATTGTTTACTGATGCGGCAATGGTGTATCTATGTGTCTGTCACCTCGCAAGTGACCTAAGTCCCTGGAAAGGATCAGAAATGACCGAACTGCCCGATGGCATCGTTGCGAAGGGTTACGCGTGCATCGATTGCGCGCTGCTCATCGAGAACGACGACACCACGCACCTAGACGAACGTGAAGCGATCGCACTACGTGCACGCGTTGCGCAACGAACGAACGAAATAGCTCCAGTTATCGACCCCGATGACCATGTTGACTTTTCGTCAATCCCTTGTCTGACTTGCGCTGATCAAGCGGGGGGCGTTCGCTTCCGCGTAATTCTGTTCGAGGAGGTCGCCCGATGAGTGCCGAAATTCGTGACCACGTTCTTTCGATCGTTGCCGACATTGAGCAAGGCACCAGTCGCGACAAAGACGGCAAGTACGCAACGTGGGTTCTGGAATGGTTCGAGGCTGAACGCACTTCTTGCGCCCATTGCGCCAACGAAATTGACGATCGCAAATTGCACCACGTTGACGCACCCGACGCGGAAGACGTAAGCGACGTACATGAGGACTGTCACCAATTCGAGGGTGAAGACTTGCCTAGTGCGTTCGATTACATGCGCGACGTGCTCGACATCGAATACGTCATCGGTTCGGATGGTCAAGAATTGCGCGGTGCGCGGTTCCTAGTTTCGTTCGGCGGTCCCACAATTTGGATCAACACCCGCAACGACACTGTTGAGGGTTACTGGTGGTCAGACCGTCACACCGAGAATTATTCGGATGGGCTCGACCTTGGTGAGTTCGCCAGCGTACTGTGGTCGGCACGATGACCAGTCTCGCAACTATTGCCACGATGGTCGGCCGCTATGCCGAATTTAAAACGTCCGATGGGTTGACCATGATCGTCAAGGTGACCGACGCGAAATTTGCTTATGGCAACGTCCGCTACGTCATCACTGACACCAACGGCACGACGATCACCGTCGATGCGTCACGTGTGAAGGCGGTTCAAGAATGAGCAAGCAACCTAACCCGATCGTGATTCTTGCGAAGTTGTCGATCTCGATGGCTCAAGTCGATCTGTTATGTGAATCGACTGACTACAACGAAGGCCGACACGATGCGTACCTGAATGCGATCTACACCGTTGCCGATGCGTTCGGAATTGACCCCTTCCCTGAAATTGATCGGGGGCGGGCAACTGTCGAAGACATCATCAAGGCTCAAATCTCAAGCGAGCAATAGCGCGTTGCGCGACGGTGCCGATCGTCGCGTTTCGCGGTGTTACTCGCAATGACATCGAAAAAACCTGGAAAGGAAATGCAAATGAGCGAACCAAAAACTATTGGCGATCGCAGTCGAGACGACTTGCTCGAAATTACAGATACGCGATGGGATAGCAACGGCACAATGTTTGTGACGGTGCGCGAGCTAATCGGCTCGGGGTGTTGGGTCGGTGGCTTGCCGATTGAACGTATGCGAACCCTTGCGCGTGCAGCACTGGCACACCCGGAGAAGACACGTTCGAGTCGTGTGATTCAGAAAAACGACTATGAAGGTTGCACCTATGTAACGTTTGCGGTTTCGCGTTTGGAGTCGCACCGATGAACGCGATCGAAGCTCTGACAAATTTCCTCGAAACGTTCGATGAATTCACGCTCGATGATCTTGGGCCGAACCTGACCTGCAGTGAAGCGGATGCGTGGATCGATTTGCTTAATGCATCGGGTCACGAAGATAAGGCGAAAACGTTGCTCAACTCGCACTCACACGGTGACGACGAGGGCGATTCACACTGGAAGCCCGGCAACACTTGCGAATGCGGTTCACTGTTCGACTACAACGAACCGCGCAAGGTCTGCCACTACTACGAATGCCCGAAGCGTGGAATCGATCAGGGAACATGGGACGAGGTTCCGGCATGATCGACTTCTGCAAATCTGCGCACGATCAATGCCCTGTGTTTCGCGACGGCTATTGGTGCGAATGCGATTGTCACCATCAAGGCGAGAAAGAGCTGACGCGGTGACTCATGTAAATGGACAACTGGATGCCGACCTGCACTATGAGGATGGCTCCCATAGATCAACGCCTCCAAGTGCCGATGGGCGGCAGTTAGAGCAGTGGGAAAATCGTTTGAAGCGGCACTTGGCAATGCATGAAAGCGAGCCGGTAGCCCTGGAAAAAAGAAAGCAAAATGGCTTACTGTTCAGGCAACAATTGAGGAGCACATGATGACAATTACGAATGAGGAGTTCAAACAACTCACACTCACCAGTGTCGGATACGCTCCGACGAACGAGACGCGCAAAACATTGAACGTTCATCATGCTTGTGTGCCGGGGGGTTGGTTGCGAGAAGGCGTTTGGGATGGTGACTACTTCCACTGGGTTTGCAGCTGCGGAGACGCTCAATTTGCTTCCGTTGAAACCATGAGACAGTGGCACAAGTCTGCCGTTCGCAAGTGAGCCGGTGCAAGAAGAGAAAGCAACGACTCGAATCGTGGAAAACAAGTTGCGCCCTGCCAAGGCTCGGATTCGTCAATCGCGAAAGTGAGGTTCGTCGCGATTTCAAATAGACCCGGCTAGTCGAGCCGAGGTCCGTGGTGTGAATACTCGCCCGAAGTGCCAAGTGCAACGAGGGCGAGTATTCCCGCGCCTAGGAGCAAATCCCATCCCCAAATCCACACCATGGACGCCGCCAACGTCGCAATGAAAATGCCCCAAATGAGGTTGCCGAGGAATGCCATGGCTCCATGAGTACCTCACCCGACAAAATCAGTCCAGGAAAAAGTCGCACGTCATCCGTCTTTAGTTGCACTTCCTCGACAACATACCTAAACAACAACCGACGAAATATCGTCCCTTCTTGTTTAAATATGTAAAACTCATCCGATCAACGGTGTCCGATCATGATGGGGGCTTGCTAGTGAGTGAAGGAATTCCATGCCCAGTGCATGGTGAAGGTTGTCGAGGTTTTGATGAGCTGAACGTCGAGTCGCTTGGACCTGAGTTCAAAGAACGACTTAAAGCGGCCCTTGACGATGCGGCCAAAGCGCTCGGGGGCGTGAACATCGAAGCACCGATCGATGAGCATCCCGGCATGGAAGGCGCGACCATCATGGTCAAGGGCCGATTGTCGGGCGACCCGAACGATTACGCCGATGGGCTGGCTCGCATCATGGGTACGAAAACGTCTGCAAAGGAAGGCATTTTCACGCTTGTCGACATCATCGAGTTCTTCGCACACGACAAGTGGCCTGACGGAAATGTTGCAGACAACTTCCTTGACTTCTTGATCGAACGGCTCGAATCAAGGATCAAGGACAAAGCATGACTAAAACCCGCTCGCGCAAACTGAACAAGCAGGATGAACTTGATGGCGTCACGGTCGAAATTGTCGACATCACACCAGAGTTTGCGGAAGAACTGCTCGAACAAAATACGCATAACCGCTCCCTGAAACCGCAAGTCATTGCGCGGTATGTGGATGACCTGAAGAATGGTGAGTGGTGCTTCAACGGTGATGCAATTCGCATTTCGATTGATGGTCAACTACTAGACGGTCAACATCGACTGCTCGCTATTGCCGAGAGTCAGGTGACAGTGCCGATGATTCTTGTCGACGGAATACGTGACCGCGCACAAATGACGATTGATTCGGGTGTCAATCGAAGTTACTCAGACCATCTGAAATTGAGTGGTGAACAATTTGCCGTTCGCCTGGCAGCCACAATTCGTTTGTTCTCCGCTTACGAGGATTCGGTTGGCAAAGAACGATGGTCTGAAACAAAGTCGAAACGGTCAAACGCGTATCTCGACGGGCTGTTCAAGAAGCACCCGCGCTTGCGAGATTCTGCGCAAGCGGCTGCGCACTATCGAGGCGGCAAATTCAAGTTTCCGTTAGCTGAATCAGTTTCAGGTGTTGCGCATTACGTGTTGCACAAAATTGACGGAGCCGACGCAGAGTTTTTCTTTGAAGGACTGCACTCGGGAGTCGGTCTGTTTGATCACGGTCAAACGCAACCCATTCTGAAACTTCGGCAATACATACTTTCCCCACGCGACACCATTGAACATCGACGCGCGTACGTCGTTCTTGGTTCGGTCTTTAGGTCGTGGAATGCGTTTCGTGAAGGTCGAGAAATCACCAATCCCACTCCACGCTTGGGTGGAGCAAAACCCGAGAATTACCCGTGGCCGGCATGAACCAGACCGACCAAAGGGTAAAGGTAATCGTTGAAGTTGTAGCTGGTCGAGTGCCAGGTAAGCCGATACTCGAACGCACGCGGCAATTTGTAATTACGTTTGAAGAATGGGTAGACGCCGACGATCAAGCGAACTTGCTTGCAAATCGAAATGGTGAGGCGTGTGGCTATGCGCAATATCTGATGATGCAACCTGATCGACTCAACTGGGTACGGGTCGATTGGATTTGGCTATGAACGAAGCTGATCACATGATGCACTCGTTCCTTATCATGAGTGAGCAAGGACAAAGGCAACTAACCGACGCGATCGAGAGTCTTTCGTAATGGCCGTCCACGAACCAAACCAGTTGATGTTGTTCGACAAATTGCGTGCAGCATCGGGAACGATGAGTGTCGGCCGGATAGGGGCAAAAAACGAAATCGAACAAACACCCGCGTTGATGTTGAAGTTCTTCGGTACACAGTTCGTCGGCAGTAATAACGATGGGTACATGCGGGTTGAATCCGAGTTCGAGGTTGCGTTCCTGCATGGACAAATCGCACCGTTCATCGAGACAGTGATGCAAGAAGCGTTGTTGTTGTTTCACCAGATGGGTGTAAGCGGCGTTGACATCGACGGTGTTGACACAAGCGGGTACGACGAATGAGCGACAAACCTTGGGGGCCTGTTAAGTGAAAACGCTCAAACGGTGGTGGCACTGGTGGTTTGATGCACCGCCCGCATGGACACGCGAGATAGCGGCGTGCAAGTCATCCGAAGAAGTACGCAAGCTCATTAACGATCCTGAATGGAGGGAACGCGTTGGCTTGGCTGATCGTTAACACAATCAGTCTCGCGTGGATGATCGGAATCGTGTTTGCGTGCGTAGTGATCATGAAAGGCATTCGTTTGATTCTTCGCAATCAGGTTGCTATCGCCAAGATGGTCGAGTCGCACGAGGTTCACGTGGACTTGCATCTCAATGGCGAGTGCATGGAACCGATGCGTGACGTAGAAGGCAACTAGTGAAAACACCTAACTGCCCAGCGTGCGGGCGACCACCGGAACTTGCACTGCACGAGCAATCGTTCTGTGGCAACGACGATTGCGAAGTGTTGATTTGGAACCCGACCAAAGACGGCGAGGAACAACTTCGCAATGCCGAACGAATTGACGAGAAAGGAAATGTGGTGAGTGAGATGTTGCGGGCAACGGGCGTGTACGTGATTTTGGCCGAGAACGAAACGGGTCAATCGACGGTGAAGGTTGTCGGTAGTGAAGGGCCGTACGGCGAGGGTGACGTTCCGTTTACCGATGTTCGACAACCGGAGGAAGGCATTCTCTCGTTCATTGTTCCGAGTATCAATGCGTGGATGACGATGGTGTCGCTCGAAGTGCCGGGGAGTGAATCGCACCCGAATGTTTTGCAACACCTACGTCGCGAAGCAAAGAAGCTCGCGAATAAATCAGGCAAGCGGTTCGAGCTTGTCTTCTTTGGCCCCAACGGGCGCGAACACAAAGGATGGCTCGGGTGATCGCGTTTGTTCTACAAGGCAATCGCATGTTCATCGGGCTCGGCCTCACGAAAAACAACGTCGAGCGACTGCAAAAGAACCGCCCGCTCATCGTTACGGGTGAAGACGTTGGCTTGGGAAAAATCGACATAGTGATTTTCCACGGCCAAGACGAGGCGAGTCTGTTGAAGCAAATGAACAACGCCGGAATCGAGTTGCCGGAGTGAAGCAACCACGGAAGTGGACGAACTACCGCAAGAAGAAATCACGCGATCAACGCATCTGGTTGCGTAAACGTGTCGAGATCATCGGGCCGATGTACTGGGATCGACAGGGCCGTGTAATCAGTCTCAAGCGATGGTCACAGTTGCACCAGAACCTTGCGTACAAACGCGTGGCGCAATCGTTCACTGAACGTCATTGGGTATCAACCATGTGGGACGGAATTGATCACGGCATGTCATTCATGCCGGGTGCCAAACCGATGTTCTTTGAAACAATGCTGTTCTGTCGTCACGATGGAGGCGACCCACACTTCATGGCCGATGTCGATGGTGACGGCAATCTTGTGTTGCGTGAACCTGTTGACAACAATGTTTGCCAATTGTATCGTCATCAAATTCACTACTTCACCGAGAAACAAGCCACACGCAGTCACGGAATGATTGTTCGCCAAATTCGGGAACTTGAGAAACAGGGGGAAGCATGAGCGAGTTAGTGCAGAAGGTTTATTTTCGACCGTCTTACGACTACCGCGACATCGAGAATGATCAACGTGGTGCTCATGGTTTGGAAATCTTCTTTGCGTTGCGTGGCCCGCTTGGTGTGATCAACTTCCAAGTGATGACGGGATGGATGGAACGTCCGATTGCAGACCCGAACTACAACTTTATGACGACACCGAAACCACCACTGCGACACGATCGGGTCGGTTGCGATCGCGGTGTCTCTGATATTGGGCCAAACGGAATGATCTCAATCCATCGAGTTACGAGTGAAGGCGACGAAGAAGCTCAACCGTGTGACTTGTTCGATAATCAGAAGTGGTGCGTGACAACGTTCTGTAGCTCACTTGTCGATGACGAAGTGTTGAAGGTTATGGTCCGAAGTGGCGACAAATGTTGGTCGCTTATGGAAGACATTTACAACAAAGAATTCACAAGCGATTTCGACGGGTGAGTTACCACAACATTGCCGACTCGACCGGCGTGCGCGTCATGGCAGAGCGTTGTTCGACATGCATCTTTCGTCCTGGCAACCTGATGCAGCTCCGTCGAGGGCGTGTACGGGACATGGTTGAGCAAGCTCAAAACAACGAAGGCGTGATTGTGTGTCACGACACGCTTGACGATGAACTGCAAGCGGTGTGCAAAGGCTTTGCCGAGAGACATGCAACGCAATACCTGCAAGTAGCCGAACGTCTTGGAATGACCGTAGCGTGGAGCAAGTGATGGAACGAGAAGCGACATACCCACACGCGATTTCATCGCTCACAAAGCACGCGTGCGAGGGGGTGAAGTTCAACTTGAAAAAGACGACGGTGATAGCAAGATGACGTGTCTCACGTTCGAGGTCAAAGGTCACCAACTCATCGGAGACAATGACAGTGGGTTTGCCAACATCGAGGACGAAATGATGATTGCAATTCCCTTTGCAGGTGCAGTGGATTTGATTGGACAATTTATGAATGCGATGCAACACGTCGCGCACATGCTTGGTGAGGAAGGCAAGGAGCTTCCGTGTGGTGACTATTCCGACTAACCGCATTGCACGCTTGTTCTGCGATGACTGCGACGAATGTTTCCGCGTCGAAATTTCAGTGTTCGGTGACACGGAAGTCATCCCGAATTGCCCGGAGTGCAACAAACCTCTTAGCGGTCCCGGTGTGTTCAACCCGGAATGCGCTTGCAACAACGAGCCCGAACCGTTCGTCATCTTCGATGACCCGGTTGGCAGGCCGGGGTCGATGGACGGCGAGGCGATGAAGACGATCTCGGACTGGGCCAACTCGATTAGTTTCAAGCCGACTCCGATGGTTTGGAGTGAAGATGATCTATATCAACGGTTTCTAGCGATCCGTGACCAGGGCGAATAACACGAAAGGGGCCTGAATCGCCGTCTAAGCGACTCAGACCCCTTTCGGCAGTCATTACCCCTGAAACTAGTTTGAGGGGCTGGCATCCCCGGAATTTTCGGAGTCTTTGCCCGCTTCGGCCCCCCGACCGTCATTCTCTGACGGCTTCTCGGTGCTCTGTGACTCATCGGTGGTTTCGACGGTCTTCTCCGTCTTGGTTTCTTTGGCGGCTCCGAAGTTGTCGGTGCCGGTGAATTCGTCAGCCATTCGCTTTCTCCTTGTTGTTGAGATTCATGCGGTGACACCCGATTGCACTGTGAAGCCCGCTGCAATGAGTGCGGCAGCCTCGGTGCCGGTTACCCGGTAGATGTGACCACCAACGTATGCGACGGCCGCGTTGTCGATGTCATTTTGCGTTGGATACGTGACAACTGAG
>Ga0073909_10000165_pt1 | contig 24326 bp, 24 predicted proteins | sample Coa_R1_6_FD_66439 | JGI IMG/M metagenome (GOLD analysis project Ga0073909, IMG submission 66439) | Surface soil microbial communities from Centralia Pennsylvania, which are recovering from an underground coalmine fire. - Coalmine... | ecosystem: Environmental > Terrestrial > Soil > Unclassified... | reverse complement strand
CAAGTCAAACCGGACTGAGGAGACGAGGCGAAAGCCAACTCAATTACCCACCGGGAGACTACCGTCACTGCGCCTGTTCTCGACTCTACTCGCGATTACACCAACGCGTCGAGACATCTCGCCCCCAGGGTTCAGCACAGGTTAGAGCCAGATAATTATTCCCAGCGCAATTCTTCACGGCCAACGAAGTGTCCGACCGGGCAGACACTTCCGTACCGCTGTCCGGCCGATGGACCCGTGCTACAGTTCGTCGCGACTCCCCAGAAAATGAGGTCTCAGTATGTTTTTCCTCTTCGGAGTGCGCACGAAAACCACGCCCATCCGGCAGATTCAGTATCCCTGCTCGAAGTGCTCGCGGCCGACCATGTTCACGGCCATGGAATCGAAACGGTGGTTCACGCTGTTCTTCATTCCCGTGATTCCGCTGGGCGGAAACCATTTAATCCGCTGCAACCTGTGCGGGTTGACGTTGAAGTGTTCGCCGGAACTGAAAGCGAAGATCGAATCGAAGGCGATGGCGGCCGGCGCGTAGCCGCTTTCTTTAGTGGCGGACAGAGCAGACCAAGTACTCCCGATACTTAGGAACCCACGTTAGCGCCAAGAACGCGCGAACGTGGGGCACCATCCTTTGACCGAATTACAATCACTTACAAAAAGTATCAATAAGTTATAGGGATTAATCTTGGGCTTGCGGCCGAACGGGACCTCTGAAAGGGGGTCCGAGCATGGTCTACGATGCCAATTCCTGGCGTTCTGGAGCCCCTGGGTTGCGTTTTCATGGGCCGGGTAGTCTCAGGTCATCTGGCACTCCGCCATGCGTCTATAAGTCATCCTGGGAGCTATCTTAGCTATTAGTAATACAAAATAGCTATGGCCGATCGTCCCACGCCCGCCCTTTGTCAGTTGGAAGGCTAAGCCCCTTAACGTTTCAGAATCGGGTTGTAGCCGTCGCTCACCAGTTTCGCCTTGGTGGCCTCCGCGTCTTTCAAATCGGCGAACGGCCCCACCTGCACGTGGAACAGTTTGTCGGACGGCGTCGTATTGGCCGTGAACGCGGGGTACTGCTTTTTCTTCAGCGCATCGACCAGGGCTTGCGCGTCGTCTTGCTTGCTGACGGCGGCAACCTGCACAAAGTAGCCGGGGCCAGAAGTAGCACTCATGGGATCGGGTGGCCCGGACTTGGAGGCATCGTTGTCGGTGGGCTTGGTAGCGTCGGCTTTCGTATCGCCTTTGGCAGGGTCGTCCTTGGGAGTGTCGGGCGCAGTCGCATCCTTGTTCTGGACGGCCTTGTAGAACGTCATGTCGCCGGAGTTCTGGTTCGGCGCGCCTCCGGACTTCATCGCTGATGGACGAAGCGCCGGGCCGGTCGTGGTCTGCGCCGCGTCGCTCGCGGCCATCGGGCGCACCGAGCCGCGCCCGAGCGAAAAGCCGAGGCCAAAGAAAAGGCCGCACAGCGCGACCAGGCCGAAGAAGAGCGCCAGCATCTTGCCGGTACCAAGCGTGATTTCCGTATCCTGTGAACCCATTTTGTCTCCAGAGGGTGTTAGCCCGTCACGAATCGAAAAGTTGCGCCTATCCGGCTTTTGCCGGAGTTATCTCGCCGTCGCCCTTCCCCAGCATTTTCTGTAGGCCCGAGAAGAAATCGACCGGTACGGGGAAGATCACCGTAGTGTTTTTCTCGACGCCGATCTCGGTCAGGGTTTGCAGGTAACGCAACTGCACGCTGACCGGTTCGGTGGCGAGCAGCTTGGCGGCATCGACCAGGCGTTGCGCCGCTGAGAATTCGCCTTCGGCGTGAATGATCTTGGAACGCTTTTCGCGTTCCGCCTCGGCCTGCTTGGCCATGGCGCGCAGCATGGATTCCGGCATGTCGACCTGCTTAACCTCGACGTTGGTGACTTTCACGCCCCAGGGAGAGGTGTGCGTGTCGAGAATGCTTTGCAGGCGCAGGTTAATCTTCTCGCGGTGCGAGAGTAGTTCGTCGAGTTCCTGCTCGCCCAGCACGGAGCGCAGCGTGGTCTGCGCGAACTGCGAGGTCTGGTAGACGTAGTTCGAAACTTCCACCACGGCCTTGTTGGGATCGATCACGCGCAGGAAGATGACGGCGTTTACTTTCAGCGTGACGTTGTCGCGAGTGATGATGTCCTGGGGCGGGACTTCTAACGCTTCCTGCCGGAGCGAGACGCGCACGATGCGATCGATGGGCGCGAAGACCAGAATGACGCCCGGTCCCTTGGCCTGCGTGAGCAGATGTCCGAGGCGGAAGATCACGCCTCGTTCGTATTCCGCCAGAATTTTTATGGAGCTGAGGATGTAGATAACGAGGACGAGCACGAGAATACTTGTCAACGAAAGCATAGCGGCGCCTCCCGGCGCTGGTTCAGTTGTAGACGGTGTCTATGGCGGATTGTATCTCAGTTAAACGGGCTGTCTGTGATCCACAGACAGAGTCGGGTGTTGTCTGGATAGGTGCGGGGATGGGCGGAGGGCTCTGGGCATTGGGCGTTAGGCTTTGGGGCCGGGGACCCCGGACAGAAAAGCTTCTTAACCGCAAAGTACGCTAAGGAAGCGCGAAGGTCGCAAAGAGGAACTTTTGTGTGTGTTCTTCGTGAGTCGTTCTCGTGGATCTCTGCGGTTATGCGTTTCGCCTCTCAGGAAATGGCCCTTGCGATCTGCTGCTCACTGGGGGCGGGTACAGGACTGACCTCCAGTTGCAGGCCTTCGACCCTACGCACCACTACTTTCGCGCCGATTGGGACGGGTGCGGAGGAAATCGCGTTCCAGATTTCGCCGTGCACGAAGACTTTGCCTTCGGGAACGAGCGCGCTCTGGGCGACGCCGATCTCGCCGATCAGGCCTTGCACGCCTGTCACGACCTTGTTGCGGCGGGCGCGGAAGGCAATCGTCATGAGGAACGCCGTGATCACGCCGAGCGGGATGCTGATGGCCATCGCCGTCAGCAGGTGCACGCGCATTTCAGGGATCGGTGCATCCACCAGAAGCAGTCCACCGAGCGTGAGCAGCACGATGCCGCCCGTAGTCAGCACGCCGTGGCTGGCAAATTTCGCCTCGGCCACGAACAGGGCGAAGGCGACGGCAATCGCAACCAGCGCGGCAAAGCGCACCGGCAACAGGTTCAAAGCAAAGGCCGCGAGCAGAATGAAAACCACACCTACCGTGCCGGGCACGACCGCGCCCGGGTGGTTGAACTCGACGTAGAGCGAAAGCAGTCCAACGGCCAGCAGCAGGAAGGCAACGTTGGGATCCATCAGGCGGTCGAGAATCTTCTGCTTCAGCGTCATCTCGAACAGGCGGACGGTTGAGCCGGAGAGATGCAGGGTGACGGTCTTGCCGTCGAAGCGCTTGATGGGCTTGGCTTCGATCTGGCGAAAGAGCTCGTCTTCGCTGGAGGCGATGTAGTCGATCAGCTTCTGGGAGAGAGCTTCCTGCTCGGCAAAGGACTTGGACTGGCGGACCGCGCTTTCGGCGACATCGACGTTGCGGCCGCGACGTGCTGCGACTGATCGCATGAATGCAGCCAGATCGTTTTCGATCTTCTGCTTCATGATCTCGTCCATTTTGGCCCCGCCGAGAGTGACGGGGTGGGCGGCGCCGGTATTCGTGCCAGGCGCCATGGCGGCGATGTCGGCGGATTCCAGGATGAAGAATCCGGCGGATGCCGCGCGCGAACCACTCGGCGTGACGTAAACGATGACCGGCACGGACGAGTCGACGATCTTCTCGATGATCTCGCGGGTGGAATCGACCAGTCCGCCCGGTGTGTTGATCTCGATCAGGAGAGCGTCAGCATGCGTGTTCTTTGCTTCCGTGAGCGCACGGCCGATGAATTCGTCGGTGATTGGCTGGATGGTGTCGTTGATGACGATCTTCAAGACTTGGGTGGTGGGTGCCGCTGCGAACGTCGGAACCGCCAGAATCGTCAGCGCGATCACAGCGCAGACTCCGGCGAACTTCCCGGCTTCCGTAAAGACCCACCCTAGACTTTCGCAAAGGCCCCGAAAGTTTAGGATGGGGCACCCACTTAGGATGGCGTACCCATTTCTGTTTTTTTCATGCGGCGGTTTCATCAGTTGGCCACCGGGGACGCTTTCTCCGCCAGCTTGGCGGCTACGGCGCGTTTCAGAGTCTGCGCCGAGGAGTTGGCGGGATCGAGTTTCAACGCCCGGTCGATGCTCAAGGCAGCGGCGTCGGCTTTATTGTCTCGCAAATCGAGGCGCGCGAGTAAGAGAAGCGGGTCGACGAAAATGCGGATGGCCAGAGCTTTTTCCGCCTCGGCGCGCGCCGCTGTTATGTCGTTGGCGGCTTCGAGGGCGCGGGCCAGTCCGGCGTGCGCTTCGGCACTGGCCGCGGCGAGAGCCACGGCTTCCTCGAATTGCTTCTGCGCCTCGGCTACGAATCCCTGCGAGAGCAATTCCTGGCCGCGGCCTACATGGAAGACGGCGTGAGTGGCAGGATCGGTTTTGGCAAGCCGCTCTTCCGCCGCAGCCTGAATGCCGAGATACAGCTGCCGAAATGTGTTCTCGTCGTAGTTGGTCTTGATGCGTTCGGAAGGCGGCCGAGAGGAACGCGTGCTGACGGGCATTGAGTCGAGAAAGGCGCGAGCCTCGGTGTCGGTCGGGCTGAGCGTGAGGCATTGCTTCAACTGCTCGGCAGCTTCGCTGCGGGCGCCCGTTTGCGAGAGAATCACGGCGAGATTGAAGCGGTAATCGGCGTCGGTCGAATCGCCCTGTGCAGCTTTTTGAAAATACTCGGCTGCTTCTTTTTCCTTGCGAAGGTGGATGGCGACCGCACCCATATTGCTGTAGACCTCGGGCAACGGCAGGCGCAGGGCGACAAAGTTCAACGCGCTTTCCGCGCGCGAAAAATCTCCCACGTAATACGCAGCGACGCCCAGATAGAAGTTCGCCTCGCCCGCGCCCGGATCGGTGGAAGGAACATGGCTCAGCGCAGAGATCGTCTCATCGTACTGGCGCTCGTCGAAGTAGGCGCGGCCCAGGCGAAGCCAGGCCTCGGTGTACGACGGATTCAGGCGAACGGCTTCGCGAAGGTGAGGAATTCGTTCTGCGTTCGTCCCGGTAGTAATGCCGCGAATGTAATTTTCAAAAGCATCCAGCCGCACCGGAGGTGTGCCATTGATGAAGCTCTGCCGGTCGACGGGAGTGGTGGGCTCAATGGCGTGCAACAGATCCCAGGCGAGTGCGGTCTGAATGTTGATGAGGTCAATGAGACCGCCCGTCTCGGTGACTTCCGGAAGCAGCTTGCGGTGCTGCATGTCGAGCGGCTGCGCGGTTGCGGTGAAGGAGCGGCCATCGAAGGTATAGCGGCCGAGTACGACGTAGTCGACGTCCATGGCTTCGACCAGGCGATAGACGGTGGCGCGCGAAGGCTGAACCTCGGGAGGAATTCCGGCGCGGTCATAGGCCCGCATGCGGTCTTCGCGGGTGAGCGGAAAAATATTCCGAGACGCCAGTCGCTGGCTGAGCAGGGCAGGGAACGCTTCGCTAACCCACTGCAGTCCAGGAGCCCCCGATGCGTTCGCGAACGGCATGACGATGATGGTGTCGGAAGAGTGAGCCTGGCTCTGCGCGAGCGCGCAGCAGGCGGTTCCGGCCAGTAGCGCGGAACAGGAGACGAAGAGACGTAGGGTCCGCACAACCCTTCATTATAGCTAGGGGCGCAAGTTAGCCGTGCAAAGGTGCCTGCTCTGCTGTCGTTGCCAATCTCGACTGGACACGCTTGCTGTTCAGTGCTGTTACTGGTTGAGGGGGTTCAAAGCCTGGCAAGCTGCCGTACCGGCCACTACCGCACCCGTCGGGTCAACACGCACAACTGCGTCTTCAAACGAGCAGAAGCTGCGAGTACCAGTCTGGCCGACGGTGATCGGATTGCCTTGGACATAGTAGCCGCCGCCCGCGCCAGCCCCTGCGAACATGTAGCCACTCTTGCCGCTGCCCGCCGGGTTGCCGTTGTTGGCCAAAACGCTATCAATCAAGCACGCGCTGGCAACCGCAGGCACGCAAGCCGCGCCAATCGGGCCGCCCAAATCCTTCAGCAGGACCGCATAACCGGTCGTCGGATAGGTAGACTGATAGGTGATCTGAGCCGTGTTCACGGTACGAATGGAACTGGCCGCAGATGCCTCGTTGGCGGCCATACGGGCGCGCAGCAGATTCGGAATGGCGATCGAAGCAATGATCAAGATGATCGCCACTACAATCAACAACTCGATCAGTGAAAATCCCTTCTGTTTCCGCATCTGGTGATTCTCCTTACGCATATGAACCTTAGTTGGCCCGGGTGATTCGGGATTCACCACTAATCCAGCGAGACACTCTCCAAGCCGTGCAGGCTCGTTCCGAGCGAATTTCGGATGTGCGCTTGCTAAGTTGCTCAGGGCTTAGAAAACGTAGCTCAGAATGACTGACTTAGTTCAGAGAACCTGAACGAGGGGAGAAACAGCACGCTCCAGCCTAACGTTACTATGATCTTCTACTCGCGTCAACGACGATCTGAGACCGCAGGAGCGAGGAATGGTAGCAGTTGGGGAGACCGCAGAGGGGTTCTGAGAATCGAGAGCACAGCCGAAAAGACCCCGCGAAGCACGGTCTGGAGCTCCGCGGGGTCTTTATGTCAGGATGTCGCCGGTTCAACGCTTCTGGTACGGGTGAAAGAGGTAATCTTTTGCCTTGAGGCCGAATGGCATGTGTGTCCGCAGTCGGAGGGACTTTTGGCGTCGGCTGAGAACCTGTCGGATGCGGCTTCGTAGTTGAAGACCGCGTATCCCCATCCAGCGCTCTTCGGGAATCTCTTGCTGTCTTTCTCGATGACGAAAGCCTGGCTGAAGACGTCGGGCACATCCACGTCGAAGGGCGCTTCGGTGCTCTTCTTAAACTTCCATTGAAGCTTCACGATCATGGAGCCATCCGGAAAAGGCTGGCCGTTGCCGGGAATGCCTGACTTGTACGCGTTGATCATGGTGGGATTGGCGACGATCACCTTCAGCACTTCGCTGGTGCGGGCGGAAGAGACCACTGACCAGTCTTCGTATCCCTTGAAGTCGGAGAATGCGATTCTGCTGGGCGATTTCAGCGAGTGAATTTAGTTTGTGACGCCTGAATCGGCAGAGAATAGCACCCGCATTCGTCGTTGCTTGTTGAAGAGAGATCCAGAGATCTGCGCACAGCCTTCGGCAAGATCACCCGGCGCGGGCGGTGGGGAACTTGCCTTCCGACGCCTCGTTTTCCGCCGGTTGCATTCCCGACCAGCCCGGCAGCGTGCTCTTGCCCGTGATGAGGCGCGCGCTGCGCTCGTAGGTGGCGTAGGACCAGAACCACTGAATGAATACCAGCAGGCGGTTGCGGAATCCGATGAGGAAGAAGATGTGAATGAACAGCCACGACAGCCACGCGATGAATCCGGAGATGTGAATTTTGCCGAACTGGGCGATGGCGGCGTTGCGACCGATGGTGGCGAGCGTGCCCTTGTCCCAGTAGTGGAAGGGCTCGCGGGGCTTGCCTTGGAGATCGTGGCGGATGGCCTTTGCGACGTATTTACCTTCTTGCATCGCTGCGGGGGCGAGGCCGGGAACAGACTTGCCGTCTTTGTCCTTGATGGAAGCCAGGTCGCCGATGACGAAAACTTCCGGGTGGCCGGGAATGCTGAGGTCGGGTTGAACGAGTACGCGTCCGGCCCGGTCGCAGGGCACACCGAGTTTCTTGCCCAGCGGGGAGGCGGCGACACCAGCGGCCCACAGAACTACGGGCGCGACGATGCACGTGTCGCCGACATGCACCACGCCGGGTTCAATTAAAGTGACCATTGCATTGGTGCGGACGTCGACGCCGAGACGGCGCAGTTGTTCTTCGGCGCTGCGCGACAAATCTTCGGCGTAAGCGGGCAGCACGCGCGGGCCGCCTTCGAGCAGAACGATGCGGGCGCGCGACGGGTCAATCCAGCGGAATTCATGCGCCAGAACATGACGCGCAATTTCCGCCAGTATTCCCGCGAGTTCCACGCCGGTGGGGCCTCCGCCCACGACGACAAAGTTCAGCGGTTCGTCGCCGGCGCCAGAAAGAGCCCTCCGTTCGGCCAACTCAAACGCAAGCAGCACGCGGCGGCGGATTTCGAGCGCGTCTTCGATGGTCTTCAAACCCGGGGCGTAGGGCTCCCAGTCGTCGTGACCGAAGTAGGCGTGCGTCGCTCCGGCGGCAACCACGAGATAGTCGTAGAAGAGTTCCTGCTCGCTGGTTTTGACCATGCGACGGGCGAGATCGAAGTCCTGGACTTCCTCGAGCAGGGTAGCGACGTTGGAGTCGCGGCGGAAGACTGCCCGGATGGGAGCGGCGATTTCGCCGGGCGAGAGTCCTCCGGTAGCGACCTGATAGAGAAGTGGCTGGAAGGTGTGGTGATTCTTGCGGTCGAGGATGGTGATTTCGACCGGGGCGCTGGCGAGCGAACGCGCGACATTGAGGCCACCGAATCCGGCGCCCACGATCAAGACGCGAGATGTTTCCTTGCTGGGCATGAACACCTACTTATAAGATTGCGGGAATGCCCGAGAGGTCGAAAAGTTTTATATCAAATACGGCCGTCGTGCCAGCCGTGAGCGATGCGGGGTTTACGGTAGCGACGTCGACGGTGGACGTGCGTAAGGGCAGAGCGTGGGCGGAAATCCTGCTGGCCCTGGGCTTGCTGGAACTGGTGTTCTGGACGCCGCGCAGCCCGCTGCACACGGGATGTATCGTTGCGCTGATCGGCAGCGTGCTGTGGTTGGGCTTGCGTGGTCGTAGCCGCGAGGAACTGGGATTCCGCTGGCCTGCGCGTGGCGGAACGGTTGTGATGCTTGCGGTTGGATGCGTCGTGGCGGCGGCCATCCCGCTGGTGGTGGTAGCGGGGGGGCATCCGATTCCGGCGAATACGGATTGGCCGAAGCTGAATAATTTGTGGCCGTACGTGATTTGGGCGGTCGGGCAGCAGTTTCTGCTGCAGTCTTATTTCTATGTGCGCTTCGAGCAACTGCTTGGGGGGCGGGCTGCGGTCGCGGTCAGTTCGGTGCTGTTCGCGTTGCTGCACTTTCCGAATCTGCCCCTGACGGGCCTGACGCTGGTGGGCGGATTGTTCTTTACGGAAACGTTTCGGACGTACCGCAGCCTGTATCCTTTGGCGATTGCGCATGCGCTGATGGGGATTGCGATTGCTTACAGTTTTCCAGATAGCCTGATGCACCATATGCGCGTGGGATTGTCGTATTGGAAGTTCTAGCAAGAGCGAGGTCGAGACGCCCTCGTGACTGCCGGCGGGACGCCGGCGCTACCTAAAGGCCTTCTTGCACAACCTTGAAGAAAAGCTGGCGCGAGGCGTTGAGGCGGCTGATCCGCCGGCAGGGAGTTCGACGGACTCGCGCACTTCATGGCTGCGCTTTCTCGTTCCCTCCGTCAGCGATCTGATATTCGTGCTGCTCCTCGTGGCGCTGACTTCGTGGACGCTGGCTAAGGGATTGCTCGGGGATGCTGGAATTGGCTGGCACATCCGCACCGGAGATCTGATTCGCAGCACGCACGAGGTTCCGCGCGTCGATCCATTTTCTTCCATCATGCAGGGGAAGGCCTGGTTCGCCTGGGAGTGGCTCTACGACTGCCTAGTGGGCGTGCTGCATTCGTGGGCTTGGTTGAATGGCGTAGTGCTGCTCACGGGCCTCGTGATCGCGCTGACCTTTTCGCTGGTGTTTCGCCGGATGATGGCGCGGGGCGCGCAGCTGCCGGTGGCAATTGTGATCCTGTTGCTGGCGATGGCGACCTCAACCATTCATTTCCTGGCGCGGCCGCACGTGGTGAGTTGGCTGCTGACCCTGATTTGGTTCGACGTTCTGGAGAGGTTCGAGGCGGAAGGGAACTGGCGCCGGCTGGTGTGGCTGCCAGCGACCATGCTCGCTTGGGTGAATCTGCATGGCGGGTTTGTGGTGGGTCTTGCGCTGTTAGGAATTTACTTCGTGGGCAATGCGGTGCTCGGGTGGACCACTCGCAATGTTCTGGAGAAAGCGAGCGCGCGTGCTCGAGCGAAGGCGATTGCGATCACCGGAGTCGTTTGTGCTTTGTTCACGCTGGCGAATCCTTACGGATATCAGTTGCACGTCCACATCTACCGGTACCTGAGCGACCGGTTCCTGATGGATCATATCGACGAATTTCTCTCGCCAAATTTTCATGGCATGCCCCAGAAGTGTTTTGCGGTGCTGGTGCTGCTGGCGGTGGTCGGGACTGCGGGCGCGCGCAAAAAGATCACGCTGAGTCAGCTGCTTGTCGTGCTGTTTGCGATCTATACCGGAATGTATGCCTCGCGGAACATTCCGCTCTCGTCGATTTTGCTGGCGCTGATCGTGGCTCCGCAGCTTTCAGTAGTGTTGAAAGAGATGGCGGGGAGCCGGGAAGTATCGGATGGCTTGCGCCGATCCTTGGCGCGCTTCGATTCGTTCAGCGCGCGCATGGATACGTTTGATGCCCGGATGGCCGGGGGGCTGTGGCCTGCGCTCGCGATCGTGGTGCTGTTGTGGGCCTGCTCGCATCACGGCTGGATTGGGTCTTCGCATGGGATGGAAGCGCGGTTCGATGACAAGCGATTTCCCGTGAAGGCGATCGACTATCTGGCAGGAGCGCACTCGGGTGGTGTTGCCGCTCCTGTTCCTACACAGGCTGCTGACGATGCGATCTTCTGTCCTGACCGGTGGGGAGGGTATCTAATTTATCGGTTGTATCCCCAGAGGCTGGTTGCATTTGATGACCGGCACGACTTGTACGGAACAGAGTTCTTGAAGCGTTACTTGAAGATCGTGCATGGCGAGCCGGGTTGGCAAAATGCGCTTGCGGAGACGCGGGCGGGCTGGGCGCTGGTTCCGGCGGAGTCGGTGCTGGCGGGGCTGCTGGCGGCGGATGCGAAGTGGAGCGTTGCTTATCGCGACGACGTTGCGGTTTTGTTTCGCAGGATTGTGTGAGGGAGTGGGTGAATGAGGTACTTGACCTGAAGAAGATCATTGCCGCTGAAATCGCCGGATTTCAGCGGGTGTCAACCGTAATGTAAGCATTTCCTCGTAGGCGGAGTCTGGATTTCTTTATGATTTCTTCGTAAATCTTTTTCCCACGTCGTCCGTGGGCCCGCATCCAACGCCCATACGATGGCGTGCTTGTAGGTTGTTCATACGACGGATGAATCAACCATGCTGAAAAAGATCTTGGTAGTTGATGACAATGCGGTGATTCGCCGACTCCTCTACACGCTCTTCAAATCGGAGGTGGACTTTGACGTATGCGGAGAAGCAGCAAACGGGAAGGAAGCAATAGAACGGGCTCAGGAATTGCATCCCGACGTGATTGTGCTGGACTTGTCAATGCCTGTGATGAACGGCCTAGATGCGGCCCGTATCTTAAACGGGCTGATGCCTATGGTTCCGCTGATCATGTTCAGCGAATACGGTGAGGCATTCACCGAAAGTGCAGCTCGTTCGGCAGGGATTTCTGCGATGGTCTCAAAATTCGCCCGCGTTTCTGTGCTAGTCGAAAAGGTACGTCTCTTGTGCCGTGTAAACGCGGCCTGACCTATTCCTTTTGCCAGTCAGGGAACTCAAGAATCTCCCTTTTGACGACCCGGAGGTTTGCCAGGGCGTACTCAATAGCTTCCCGTTCAGCGTGGTGATCACGACTTTGCGAGATGGCCTGCTGCCTTTCGAAAATCGCCGCCTCGGCTTCGGCCACCCGTTCCTTTAGTTTGTCCTTGTCCAGTTCAACTAGTGCTGCTTGAACGGGCTTTTGCCAATCTGGATATGCTAGATCGTCCCGATGATCTCCCAGTTCAATAGCGCCTGCCATTTTTCCTCTCCCCAATCCGTGTCTCAGTTTTTCTGGAAGGTGTCCCCACAGCGACTGTGTCATGGTCAGTCTCCGTCTTCTCGGCAACTCCCTCTTTAAGGAGCTTCTTCACTACTGCTACCGGAATCTGTTCGAAATTTGTCTTCGACTTCTGCATTGTTATTTGCTCCGCTGATCAAGCTGCATAGTAGCAAGCCAGAAGCGGTACGGGCTGTCTCTTTTGGCTGATCTTTCCCGTCATTTTGCCTGGTTAAATCCCTCAATTATCGAGACTTGCACGTGGATGTGCTGCACGGCGTGATCAGGCTTTATAACGGTAGCGATTCTGTACTTGCACGACATGGTTATGTCGTATTACGATTGCGTTACGTTAGTTTAACGTCGTGTTCTGCAAAGGAGCCTCAGATGGCCCCCCGGATTAAAAAAGCTGCGATGAACTTCAACACAATGCAGCAGGTCGATGTTCCCCAAGGTCGCAATGGAAAGCACAAGCAGATCGTCACGAAGATTTTGGCTGATCTCGATCAACTGCCTAAGGGAGCGGCGCTGAAAGTGCCCTTAGTGGAACTAGCCGAAAGCAAGGAAAACGTGCGCTCCGCACTGAATCGGGCCATTCACAAGGGCAGCCGCAATGTTGCTACCGCTAGTGACGCCGACTTCTTGTACGTGTGGAATGAGACTGAGTAGTGGCTCTAGAGGTTTGTTTTTTCGCAGGGGGTACTTTATGCGTGATGCCTCAAACAGTGAAGAATGGAAACGAATCGCGGAACAAATTGCAAACGAAGCTGACTCAGAGAAGTTGGCCTTGCTTGTAAAAGAGCTCTGTGACGCCTTTGACCTCGACCGTAAACAGACGAGGCAAGGAAGGCTTGATTAAGCGAGAGGTGTAGTTTGAAGTATGAGTCGGGCGGGGGCGGCGATCGTCCGAGTTTGGTCTTAGCAGAACGACTTTGGTTCGCCGCCCCCAACTTCTCCAGTTTTGCCGAACGTAGGGCGAGTGCCGCTGCGTGCTTCTAAAGGCGGTCAGTGAGCTTCTGCAGTTCGAACTTCCGCAATTCCTCCGAGGTTGGTTTCTTCTTTTTCCTCAAGACTCTGCAATCGACTATTCATATCCAATTGAGCGTCGGCCGGGGAACTCGCGGAATCCTCAGAACGTCGGCGTAAAGACCTTCTGCGGACCTTTTGTTATCGCGGCCTTCGCGGGCGGGCGAGCCCGCGCTACATCGCCACTACCGCGTGTCGATGTTGAAGCCTAGCATCACGCTGACTTCTACAGGATCGTTGCCGCGCAAGGCTGGAGTGAATTTCCACGTGGAAACGCTGGCCACTACTTTTGCTACCGGGGCGCCGGGATCAGAGAAGACCGGATGGAAGTCGTGGAGATGTCCGGACTGGTTCATCTTGCCTTCGATCATGATGCGCGCGCCTTTGAGTTGAACCGGCATGGTTGCCTGCAAAACCTCCGGAGTGGTGAGATCTTCCGTGTAGGCGTGCTCAGCGGTGAGCGGGTCCGAGAACTGCATGGAGACCGTTCCAAATCCATTAATCGTGAAGGACGTCGAGTAGACCATTCCCGGGAGGTGACCGTAAAGGTTGAAGGCTCCGCCGGAACGGGATGTGCCTTTGGTGGTTACGCGTAGGGCCGGACGTCCGCTGGCGGTTGGAGATCTGCCGGGGACCGTAGGATCGCCGCCCGTACCAAAGTCGGGCATCGGTGGCAGGTTGATGATCGCGGGGGTGTTGCCTCCGTTAACGCTGACTCCGGGAGCCGGCGGAGTGCCTGCCGTTCCGTTGCCTGCGCCGCCCGGTCCCGGGTAGGGCGAGATTCCTCCATGCGAATTGGGGTCGGAGCCGTATCCGGTGCCGGCTTTCGCAGCGCCTGATCCTTCTCCGGTCAGACCGCTGCCCGGGCCGGTGCCGCGTCCGATGCCGGAGCCGTCGCCGGAACCGCCCAATCCACTCTTGGCATTGCCTGAAGGCGACATTGCGATTGCGCCCGGAGTGTTACCGCTCGGCACGCCTTTCGCTGAGCCGGGCTCGCTCGAGACCACAACACCTTTTCCGCCGCCATTGCCGCCCGCTGCCGACGCAGGCGGGGCGAGTGCGGAGCCCGCCTCGTTCAGACCTCCCATACCCGCTCCACGATTGCCACTGCCGCGACGGGTGAGGGCATCCCCGCCATTGAGGTTTGGGGGTGGTGGAACAATGTTTGCTGATCCTAGCGTTGCGCCCGAGGGTCCGTGTCCCGCGCCACGTCCGGAGTTGTCAGAGGACATCGAGGGTGGTGGCGGTATGACGTTGCTTGATCCGAGGCTTGCGCCCGAAGGCCCGTGGCCCGCGCCGTGTCCCGAGTTGTCGGAGGACATCGACGGCGGTGGTGGCACGATGTTGTCGGCGGAGAGAACTGTTCCGAAGCCTCCCGGCGTTGTATTGCGTCCGCGTCCGCCGGCGTTCATGGAGGTGCCGCCGCTCACGCTCGGCGGCGGAGGCACGACCTGATTGGCTGCGGTCATGCCGAGCATGGCGCGCTTGTCGGGCGAGCGTCCTCCGACTTCGACCGGAGGCGGCACGACTTTCGGATCGCCCAGGCTTGCGCCCGAGACAGTGCGGTCGTTGGTGACTTGCGACGGCGGAGGTGCGATCACGGCGGCTGCCGGCATGTTGAGCTTCGCCGACTGCGTGCCTTCGCGGATGGGCGCGCTCACCGGAGGCGGAACGATGATCGTGTTCGAGGCCGCAGGACCGCGTAGTGGCGGCGGATCGCGCGGTACGTCCTTCGGAGATGGCTGTACGATCGGCGTCGTCATCGAGACCACGGAACGCGACTGATCCCGCTGAACCTCGGTGGGCGCAGGCGCGATGATGGTGGCCGCCGAGATACCCATGATCTGGCGCGTACGCTCGGCCGCGGCGCTGGCGGGCGGAGCGACAACCGTCGAATTCAATCGCGGAATTGAGCGATCGAGTTCACGAATCACTTCCGGAGGTGGTGCCACGATGGCGTTCTTCGACAGCGACGGCATGGGCGTCGCTGCTTTCAATCCTTCGGCAGGAGGTGGACCGGGATTGGTACCCACCGCGAGCAGGTTCGCGACTGGCGCGAGCGAAATTGGGAGCTTGACGTTGGGCGCGTCGACGACCTTCTCGGTGCGCGAGTTACCGCGCGCCACTTTGATGGCCTGGCTTTCGTGGTGGGCCTGCTGGCCGCCGGCGGTCCCGGAGCGTCCGGTTTCAGCGCCGCCGTAATCTTCCACCTGCGGCAGTTCGTTGCCCTGGTAGTAAATGACTTCGTGTTTGGGCGGAGTGACCGTGCGGAACACGGGCATCTCGCGCATCTTGCCGGGCAGCCAGATGGCAATCGCTAGCAGGATCGCCTCGGCTCCCCACGACACCAGCAGTCCGCGGAGAGGGAATAAGCCGACGCGCGCCTCGCCAGCCAGAGCGGCCTCGGACCGGGCGAAGGCCGGACCTAGCGAGGTCCAGAATTCATCCCAGCGCGAAGTCCACTGGACCAGTAATTGTGGGCCTTCACTCATGCGGGCTGAGGTTCTCCGGCGCTGTGCGGATCAATTTCAAGCTGATCTCCAATTGTAGTGCCAGTCGGGCGGACTGTATTTTCCGGAAGTTCTAGCACGGATGCGGCCCGCATGCGGATGGGGGCGAAGCGCCACGGCCGCAGTCCATATTCTAGATGGAGAACCACGTTGTCTTCAGTCAGGTAGACGACGTCGATGGGAATCCGCATGCCCACGGTATGCACCCCCCGACAGGGAACGATCCAGAGGCCGCGGCCTTGCGGGAAAGTCGAGGCCGTTTGGCCGATCAGGCCGATGAAGCGCGTCCAGTGGGTCTGGGCGACCGTGAGGCGGGTGGCAAGGTACTGGAGGCGCGTGCGGTTGAACGCATAGCCGGATGGTGCGGACTGCGACATCAAAACTCCCAACTGCAGATTAACGACTGCGACGCTCGCCTCGGCAAAACCTTCAACAGAGAGTCACAGAGCCACAGAGAAAATCAAGAAAGGTTTCTCCGTGTATTTGTGCCTCTGTGGTTCGAAGCGCCTTGAAGCTTACGCGGTCAGCGTGCGGTACAGCGAAATAATTGCCGGGCCGAGAGTCACGATGATGATGGATGGCAGCACGAATACCACCAGGGGGGGAACCATCTTGATTGTGGTCTTGGCAGCTTGCTCTTCGGCGCGTTGCCGGCGCTCGGTGCGCAGCGAGTCAGAATGCACGCGCAGGGCTTGCGCGATACTGGTGCCGAAACGGTCGGTCTGCACGAGCGTCGTGACGAGCGCCTTGATGTCGTCGACGCCGGTGCGGTTATAAAGGTTGCGGAGAGCGTCGGCGCGCGGTTTGCCGGCGCGGAGTTCCAGGTTCATCAAGTAAAACTCGTCAGCCAGTTCGGGATGGGCGTGGCGGAGGTCTTCGCCCACGCGCATCATGGCTTGATCGAGGGAAAGGCCTGCTTCCACGCAGATCACGGTGAGGTCGAGCGCGTCGGGCATGCCGAGGCGAATACGCATTTGGCGGTCATTGATCTTGCGCTTGAGGAAGAAGCGCGGAATGAAGAATCCCAGCGCGGTGACTCCCAGCAGCAGCGGAGGTGACTTGAATCCGCTGATCACGATCACGGAAAAGAAGCCCACGGCGGCGAAGAGTACGCGGATGCCTTGGTAGATCGTGATGTGGCGCTGTTCGCGGTAGCCTGCCTGGATCATCCACGCACGGGTGCGATTGCTGTCGTCTGCCGAGAGCGGGAGGGCCTTGCTCAGGGGATCGAGGGCCTGCTCGATGCGCTCCTTGATCGCGGGCTTCTCCTGCGCCTGTGGGCGGTTCCAACTCAGCGAACGCAACCGGGACCCGATGATCGACGAGGGGGCGTAGGCGGCCGCGCCGAAGGCGAAGACCGCCAGCGCGATGGTCACGAAAATCAGAATTGCCAGGGTTAACGCCATAGTGTCAGACCTGAATCCGGATGATCTTGCGAATTACGAAATAGCCCATCGTTTGCAGGACGATACCGATGACCAGCATGGCGTGCCCGATCGGATCGGTAAACAGCGGCCTGATGAACAACGGGTTCATGAAATACATCCCCATAACGATGATGGGCGGCATGCCCATCAACAGCAGCATGGTGAGGCGGCCTTGCGCGGTGTAGACACGTACCTGGCGCAGGATCTTGAAGCGCTCGCGGATCACGTAAGAGAGATTATCGAGAATCTCGGCGAGGTTGCCGCCGGTCTCGCGCTGCAGCATTACGGCCGTGACAAAGAATTTCACGTCGACGAGCGGTACGCGGTCGACCAAATTGCTGAGTGCTTCGCGCACGGGCAGGCCGAATTTCTGTTCCTCGAAGAGCTTGCGAAACTCGGTGGCCACGGGTTCGGAGACCTCGTCGGAAATCATTTCGAGCGCGGTGGTGAAGGCGTGTCCGGCGCGTACAGCGCGGGCCAGCGTGTCGATGGCCTGGGGGAACAGTTCCTCAAATTCGTTGAAACGCTTGGTGCGCTGGTAGTTCGCGTAGGCGTAGGGCAGGAAGCATCCCAGCAGGAATCCGATCCAGGCGAACAACAGAACCTTGTTGGCGGCAAAGTAGACGATGAAGGCCACCAGGAAGCCGGAGACGCCGCAGAGGAGTATGAAGTTTCCGGCGCGGGTCTTGATGTCGGCCTGGGAAAGCATTTTCTGCAGGGCCGAGACGCGATCGGACCGGCGCAGCAAGGTGTCGAAGGCCGGGATCTCGCTGAGCATTTCGTCGCGCAACAGCGCGATGTCTTCGAGCGGCTTGGCTTCGCCGGTTTCGCTGCTGGAGGCAAGGCGGTCGCGGAGCACGCGGGCCTGCGACTTACGCTCGTCCAGCAGAGAAAACACGACGAACGCACCCAGCGTGACGACTACGAAAACCAGAATAGCGATCAGAGCCATAGAGTGAACCTCTGCCTGCGCGTATCAGCCACGGGTCCGTTGCTTGTAAAAGCAAACCTCAGCGGCCCAGCTATCCTGTGGCACGGACGGCACGACTGAAGCCGTGCCCTTTCCAAATGAATCAAAGTGCTGACCCCACCACCGACAATGAATCACGTCACGCTTAGACCTCGACACGCGATTCGAATAAACCTGGGCGCAAACGGCAGCCGGCAGTCGCTAAGCGCTCGGCAAATTTCGGCCGGATTCCGGTCGCGCGGAACATGCCGCGTACCTTGCCGCTCTCGTCGATGCCGAGGCGGTCGAAGACGAAAATGTCCTGCATGGAAATGATCTCGGCTTCCATGCCGGTGATTTCGGAAATGCTGATGATCTTGCGGGTGCCGTCCGACAGACGGGCGACTTGGACAACAGCGTGAACGGCGGAAGAAATCTGGTGGCGAACGGCACGCTCGGGAATGTTCAGGTTGGCCATCGAAACCATGTTTTCGATACGGGCGAGCGCATCGCGATGCGAATTGGCGTGCACGGTAGTCAGCGATCCTTCGTGGCCGGTGTTCATGGCCTGCAACATGTCGAAGGCTTCCTCGCCGCGCACCTCGCCCACCACGATGCGGTCGGGACGCATACGGAGGCTGTTGATGACGAGTTGCCTCTGGCGAATGGCGCCTTTTCCTTCGATGTTGGGCGGGCGGGTTTCAAGACGAACCACGTGCTCCTGCTTCATCTGCAGTTCGGCGGCGTCTTCGATGGTGACTACGCGCTCGTTGTTCGGGATGTATCCGGAAAGAACGTTAAGCACGGTGGTTTTGCCGGCGCCCGTTCCGCCCGAGATCAGGAGATTGAGTCGGCCCTTCACCATGGCCGAGAGCAGTTCGAGCATAGGCTCGGTCAGGCTCTTGTTCTCGATCATCTGGCGGGCGGTGATCGGATCGCGTCCGAAACGGCGGATAGAAAGGCAAGCGCCGTCGATGGCGAGCGGCGGAATGATGGCGTTGACGCGGGATCCGTCGGCGAGGCGGGCATCGACCATGGGCGAGGATTCATCAATGCGGCGGCCGACACGCGAGACGATACGGTCGATGATCTGCATCAGGTGGCCGTTGTCTTTGAAGGACAGGCCGGTCGGTTCCAGCTTTCCGCCGCGCTCGATGTAGACCTTGTCGAAACGGTTGACCAGGATGTCGGAGATGCTCGGATCTTTAAGCAGCGGCTCAAGCGGGCCCAAGCCGAAGATTTCGTCGAGAATCTCGCGCGCCAGTCGCTCGCGTTCGGCGAAGCTGAGGGGCACTGCTTCGCTGTTGACCGAAGTACGGATGAGGATAAGAACTTCCTCGCGCGCGGTCTCACTGTTGGTGCGGCCGAGTTTTTCGAGGTCGAGGCGGTCTAGGATCTTGCGATGGAGATCGGCCTTTACCTGCTGGTATTCGGCCCGCTCGAATTGCTGCAAATTTGGCATGCGAATTCCTAAACTGTTTTAAATAGCGACCAGGCGGAGCGTTTCACGTCGTCGTCATCTTTGGTTAACGCCGTGGCCAGCCCGCTAAAGGAGCGCGCGATCTCGGTGTGATTCTGCTGCATCAGCGGAATACCGCGATCGATCGCGCTCGACACTGCGAAATACTGATTGGGTACGCGCCACAGCAAGGTTGCGCCCGAAGCCGTCTCGGCATCACTTTCGTGGAAGCCGGGAATTTTGCGGAAACGGTTCAGCACCAACTTCACGCGTTCGCGTCCGGCATTTTCTCCCAGGAACTGGACGACGCGGGAAGCGCTCCACAGCGACGCGACATCGGCGTGGGCCACGAGCAGCACGGCTTCCGAAAGATTTCCCACCAGGCGGGTGGCGCTGTCGAGACGGGAAGAATTATCGACCACCACGTAGCGGAAGTGTCCCGCCATCAGATCGAACAGGCGCGCGTATTCCGCACTGCTTGGTTCGCTGACCGCGGGCGTGTTGGCTCCGGCCAGCAATTGCAGCCCGCCAGAATGTTTCGTCATGAAGCTTTCCAGCAGAGAACTGTCCATGCGGTGCAGGTTGCGGATGGCGTCGGCGACCGTGAACGGAGCTTTCAGGTTCAGATGCAGAAGTGCGTGTCCCAGGGGGGCGAGATCCACTAGCGCGACGTTGCCGTGGGCTGCCTGAAGGGCCAAAGCCAGGTTCACCGCCACCGTGGTGGCGCCGCTGCCGCCCTTGGCATTGACAACCGTGAACGTCTTGGCACGCGGGCCTTCGCGCTTCACCTTGCGCTGCGTCGAGGAAAGTCGAATGAAGGCTTCGAGGAGGTCCGTAGTGGTGGTGGGCCGCTCGATGAACTCTTTGGCGCCCACGCGCATGGCGCTCACAATGACCTGGGGCTGCGCCATGCTCCCGATAGCGAACACGGCGGTCTCGGGCAATTCGTGACGCAAAAGTTCGATCGCGTGCAAAGCAGCGGAGGTGTTGTTGACCGGCACATCGACCAGGATCACGTCTGGATTCAAGCCGCGAATGCGCGGGATGAGCGGATCGCTGCCGCTAACGGGATAGCTGGGGGCAGAATGCGTGGTACGGGCCACACTGGTGCCATCGACGAGCACCTGCAGCACGGCGCGCTGCTCGCTGTCACTTGCGACGATGACTACCGAAAGCTCTGGCATGACACGAAATTACTTTCCTTCGGGTTTCTTCTCTTCCGGCTTCTTTCCATCGAACTTGTTGTTATCGAGGAAAGGCTCCGGTGTGCTCGGGCCATCAGGAGGCTTCATGCTGGGACCGATTTTCCTCACGGTGCAGAGCACCATGAGTTCGCCCTTGCTCTTCTGAAAGCTTTTGCTCTTGAACAGATTGCCGAGGACGGGAATGTCGCCCAGGCCAGGAATCTTGTTCATGATGCTGGTGACGCGGTTGTCCATCAGGCCGGCGATGACGAAGCTTTGGCCGTCCTGCAATTCGAATTCGGTGTCGGCGCGGCGCGTGCTGAGCGCCGGAATCAGGAAGCCGGAAATCTGCAGCGCGTTGGTGAAGTCGAGCGTGCTAACTTCGGGAACCACCTTCAGGTGAATGTTGCCGCTCGGCATGATCACCGGAGTGAACTTCAGCTTCACACCGAATTCCTTGAACTGAATGGTGACGGCGGTGAAGCCCTGGCTGGGTTGCACGATGGGGAAGGGAAATTCTCCACCGGCGAGAAAGCTGGCTTCCTTGCCGTTGACGGCGATCAAGTTGGGCTCGGCCAGAATCTGCAGGAGATTCTTGGCTTGCAGCGCTTTGATCACGACCCCGAGATTCAGGTCGGTGCGGGTAATGAACAGATTCAGGAAGTCCGTGACGTTGACGGTGGGCGGCGTGACCACCGGCGTGGTTGTGCTGGTGCTTCCGTTAGTGGTGGTTGCGGTGCCATTACGCGTGATGTTGATGGCTCCGAACTGCCCGGTCTGGCTAACGGCGATGGTATTGCCGAGTCCGGGGGCGAAGATGTTCACGCCGTACTGTGTCAGCGCACTGCGGTCGACTTCGGCGAATTTCACTTCCAGCAGAACTTCCTGCGCGCCTTTTGGACCGAAAGTCAGGACATTTACGACATTCTTCGAATAGGCTTCCGCGATCTTGCCGGCGCGTTGGGCGACGGTCTCGTCAGACACGTGGCCCGAAAGCACGATGGCAGAGCGCGACGGGGTGACGGTGATCTGCTCGTCGGGGAAGACGTTCTTCTCTTCCTCAGCGGCGGCGGTGACGTCGACATCCACCCGCAAGTCGAAACTCCGGGATCGCTCGAGTTCGTCCCAAATGAGAAGGGAGACTTCACCCGCGGCGCGGCCATGGACGAGAACCTGCGTGGGCGTGACGACGTCAATGTCAGCGACTGCAGGATCAGTAACGGAAACGCGCTTGAGGCGTTCGCTGGTGTTGATGAGCAGCGACTTGCCCACCATGACGCGCAGAGGAGCGGCACCGGTGGCTTCGTTCGGGCCGGGCAGAGAGGCCTGTGAAGGATGTTCGACTTGTGCGGGCGCCTGCTGATCGGGCTGTTGTTGCGCAGGTGGCGGCGCCGCGGTGGCCGGATCCTGCTGGCGAGCGTTGGCCCATCCCATGGAACTGAGCAGGAGGGCAGTGGCAAGAGCACCACCAATCGACGAAGCCGGCATCATCGTGCGATACCTCGGGGATCCGGAATACCGTAGAGATTGTGTCGCGAGAAAGAAATCCATTTCCTAGTGGGCGCCTTGATCTGGAAACTTGGTTTCATCGACCTTGTTGCCACGAATCACTTGGACCTTGTAACCCGTCTGTGGTGGAGGAGTGTCGACCTTGGGCGCCTTGACGACTTTCGGTCGAGGTGCGGGAGCCGCAGCGGTCGGCACGCCGCGATAGAGGCCGCCCGCCTTGGTACCAGGGAGCTCTTCTTTTTTCGTGTCGATCGGATTCCGGAGTGCGAGCTGAATGTGACCTTGCGAACTGGCCAGCGTCAGCTTCTGAGCATCGTCAGGGGAAACCAGCAGCGTGATCACCGGAGTGGACTGCGGTTCGCCGGCGGCGTTGCGTTCCAATTTCTGACCGGCAGCGATCACGGCCACGTTCTCCAGGACTGTCGTCGTCTGCTGCTCGTTGGCGCCTCCGGGATTGCCGGTGAGCAGAACATCCACGCGCGTGCCGGGAACCACAAAACCCGCGACAGCAACAACTTCATTCACGCGAACGGACACGGCGCGCATGCCAGCCGGGATCAGCGAGGGCAGTCCGGAGCCGGCATTCTCGGCGGCGAGTTTGCTGGGCAGAATGTATTCGCCTTTTTGAACAGGGAGAATCACGCCACGGCCGAGTACCTGTGACTTGTTCTTGTAGTAGTTGGAGGGAAGAACCGATGCGGGAACTTTGACCTGGCGAATATCGCCGTCCTGCAACTTCGAACCAACCTGCAGGTCGTTGGCCGCGACGATCACGTCCGCGCCGGGTTCGTTGTTGGCCGACGTCTTCGCGAGCATGTTCTTGTAGACCACGAAGCTGACGAACGCTCCGAGCGCCAAGGCTAGGACTCCAATAAAAAGGAGTCGTGAACGGTTCATGCCTACTCCTCAAAACAAGCCAAAAATTGCAAATGTGCGACGTCAAGCCGCACGATCGAATTCAAAGCGCGAAATTTCTCTTGCGGGCCCGGGGCCGAAGTGACGGCGGAAACGAGCGTGCCAGATCCAGCGCCGTGAAACACGGGACTGGCCACGCAAGTCACTGAATCGAGCTGGCGACCTGCGAGAAGACGGTATTCGCGTTTGATCCGATGAGCCGAACGGTTCCCACCACGATGACCAGAATGACAGCCAGCATGACTGCGTATTCCGCGATGTCCTGTCCCTGCTCGTTGCTCAGTAACCTGCGAATGGTTTCCTGCATTCTCATTTCCTCCTGTAATGCACAGGCGCAATTCCATTGCAAAGCTCCGTCTGCTGACGGACGATACCCGGAATGCTCCTGAGACCGGAACGAGTTCCTTTTTCAATCGAATCAAGGATTTGAGGAGCCCGGCGGGCCCGCGCGCCGTCCGGTCGCGACTATCATACCGCGAGCGGTGCCGATGGGAAGCTAATTTCTTGATTCTGGGGGCCTGTCGAGCCGGGTATTGGTACATGGGGTGCGAGGTTACCCGATTTCCGGAAAGGAGGGCTGGTCGTTCGATCCCTGTGGTTGGGAAATGCGACTGGACGCGTCACCCGCGGCCGAGGCGCTTCATTCTCCTTCGTAGCGGAGGAGTTGGGGCGGGGAATTGTCGGCTTCGAGCAGCCATATCTCCCTGTCCTTAAAGTACTGGATGAGAGGCTGGAGGTCTTGGCCGGGAATGTCTCGCGCCCATACGATCTTTGCGTGGTCGATATCGGCGGCGTTGTAGACCCACTCGTGATGGACGTTGTGACTTGAGTCGTAACGAACGATCACCAGGTGCTTGCCGGGGAAGGAACTGAGCTTGTTGACCAGCAGGGCTCTCCCGTTAGCCCATCCGATCATCGGGTGCCGCGCGACCTGTCCCGCCTGAATGACGATCCAGTCGATTGCGAGTAGAACTACCAGACGAGTGAGAAAGATCCCGACCGGTTTGCCATTGATTTCAGCGTGACGAAGATGACGAAGCGCCTGGACCAGCAGTACGAAGAGCGTCGCGGCCATCGGAGCGGCGTAGTGGGGCTGGAACCACACGATCGAAAACAGGCCGACCGCGGATAAAAGAAATTGGCAGAGAGGCAGTCGCAGTCGTTTGTCCCTCACCAAGCGGGGCAGCATGACGAAAGGGACGGTGAGAATGGGTCCGAGAAAGACCAGCCACCAGATCCAGACAGCCTGGGAAGTTCGTATTGTCCAACCGGACCAAGTGAGCGGGTAGTGCGCCCGCTGCCACATGTTGAAGAAAAACTCAAATTGGGGATTGGGATAGTGCAGCGGAGATGGGACGCGTCCCCAGGCGAAGACCGGGTAATTGAAATATTGACGGTGATAGGCGACGTAGGGGAAGAGCGTCAGATGTCCTGTGATGCGAGCGTTGTA
>Ga0073909_10000162_pt1 | contig 24467 bp, 24 predicted proteins | sample Coa_R1_6_FD_66439 | JGI IMG/M metagenome (GOLD analysis project Ga0073909, IMG submission 66439) | Surface soil microbial communities from Centralia Pennsylvania, which are recovering from an underground coalmine fire. - Coalmine... | ecosystem: Environmental > Terrestrial > Soil > Unclassified... | reverse complement strand
GGCGGCACGACGTCGCTCGCGTCCTCGCCGCCGCTCTGCGGCAGGAGGCACACGCGCACGAGCGTGCCGAGGAACTCGAACCCCGCCGCCGTCTTGGCCGACTGCACCGCGGCCTGGGCTTCAGCGTCGAAGTCCCGCTTGCCTTGGGCAGAGGCGCTGCAGGCGGCGAGCGCCGCGATGATTGCGAAGGTCTGGCGGATCATCAGGTCTCCCCGGTTCTGGATGGATCGCCGCGAGTTTGCCATGCCGGCGTACATCCCGGTGCGGCTTTCTATTCCACCAGGGTTTTCGCCCTCGAGGGGTATTTCGGAACGCTTTCTCGGCGCGAGGTTTTTCAAGTATTCTCACCAAGGCAATACATCCCAACAAGGAGGAGACATGTCACGTATTCCGGCAGGTGTCGTATTTTCCATCGCCCTCGCGAGCATCGCGACCGGCGCGCAGGCGCAAGGGGTGATCACGTCGCAGAAGCTATCGGCGGCGCTCGCGAACGAGCTGGTCGGCGAATCGGTCGCAACCTGCGCCAAGAACGGCTACAAGGTGGTCGCGGTGGTCGTCGATCTCGACGGCGTGCGCCAGGCGGTGCTGCGCGGCGACGGCGCACCGATCCACTCGATGGACAATGCCTACTACAAGGCCTATACGATCGCTTCGCTCGGCCTCGCGCGCAAGGAAGAGACCACCAAGCAGATACAGGATCGCATGGCGAAGGCGGCGCCGACCACGGTGCCGCAGACGCCGCTCCCGAATGTGACCTACGCGCAGGGCGCCATTGCCATCATGCACGGCGGCATCGCCATCGGCGGCCTCGGCGTGAGCGGCGCGCCCGGCGGCAACTTCGACGAGGACTGCGCGCGCGCGGCGATAGCCAAGATCCAGAGCCGAATGAAATAGCCCGCTCGGCCCGGTCCGGAAATCACGCCCCGGGGCCCCGGGGCGTTTTCTTTTCAATCGCACGCCGGAGCGCCCGGGCCCGGGAGCGCGTGACATACAATCGCGTTTTCCGGGGCCTGGGTTCCATGGAACGGACGGTCGAGCAAAGCGACATTTCGGGGCGCCCGCAGGACGAGGGCTTGCGCTTCGCTCAGCGGATGCGCGGCCTGCGCATGCTGGGGCTCGCGCTCGGCGCAGTCTGCGTCGGCGGTGCGCTCTGGAGTCAGGGCGCGCACGCGCCGGCCTGGGCGGCCCTGCTGCTCAACGCGCTGGTGTGGCCGCACATTGCATACCCGGCTGCGCGCTACAACGCCAACCCCTACCGCGCCGAGCTGCGCAACCTGATGGTGGACTCGGCGTGCGGCGGCGCGTGGATCGCGGTGATCGGTTTCAGCCCGGCGCCGAGCGCGATCATCTTCGCGATGATGGCGATGGACAAGGTCAGCATCGGCGGCCTGCCCTTCCTCGCGCGCTGCCTCGCGTTGCAGGTGGCGGCGGCGGCCGTCGTGGCGTTGACCCTCGGCGTCGAGTTCCATTCCCTGTCGTCGAATGTGGAAAGGGTTGCCACCCTGCCGCTTCTCATCGTCTATCCGATCGCGATCGGGCTCGCGACCTACCACCTCGCCCGTCGCGTGCGCAGCCAGAACCAGACGCTCGCCATGCTCTCCAGCATCGACGGGCTGTCGGGCCTTCTCAACCGCGCTCACTGGGAGGCAGCCGTAGCCGCCGAGTTTCAGCGCTGCCGGCGCATCGGCCACGCGTCGTCGCTGGTGATGCTGGACATAGATCATTTCAAGGCGATCAACGACCGCCACGGGCATCCCGTGGGTGACGAGGTGATCCGCGAGGTGGCCAGGGCGCTGCGCAGCGCGGTCCGGCTGCACGACGTCCCCGGACGCTACGGTGGAGAGGAATTCGGCGTCGTGCTGCCTGGGACCGACGTCGCAGGGGCGGAAGTGCTCGCCGAGCGCATTCGCACGCGCATCGCGTCGATGGTGCTCGAGCCGAAGAAGGGCGTACGTGTCACGGTGAGCCTGGGCGTCGCCGCCTTCGACGCCCGGGATGCGGACCAGACGGACTGGATCGCGCGCGCCGACCGCGCCCTCTACGCCGCGAAGGAATCCGGGCGCAACCGCACCGCGCGCCACGCGGGCGACGAGCCGTCGGCGGCGTCGGCGTGACCGGGCGGGTGCCGGCCGAACGTGCCGAACGGCTGGCGAGGCGTGCTAGAGTAACGGCTCCCAACTTCGAAAGGAGGTGATCCCGTGAGAGACCATCCAGGCAGGACCGGATTAGAGGCTTCGAACAGCGGATCCATCCGCGCCACAGGGATGACCGCCAGCCGCTAAGCCGGCGTGCCTAACGCGAAACGCCCCGGAGACCCCGGGGCGTTTTGTTTTGTGACGGTCGCCCGTGCTCAGTCGGCCGTGATCCCGGCTTCCTTCACCACCTTCGCCCAGCGCGCCTTTTCGTTGACGATGAATGTACCGAGTGCTTCCGGGGCGCCGGCGCGCACCTCGGTGCCCTGTTTCGCGAGGAACGCCTTCATGTCCTCGGTGTTCAGTATCCGGTTCAGCTCGGCGTTGACCTTCGTCACGATCTCGCGCGGCGTTCCCGCCGCCGCGAGCAAGCCCTGGTAGGAGCCGGTCTCGAAGCCGGGAAGCGTCTCGGCGACGGTCGGGAGCTCGGGTGCCGAAGGCACGCGCTGCGCGCTCGACACGGCAAGACCTCGCAGGCGCCCGGCCTTCACCGACGGATAGGTCGCGAGCATGCCATTGAACAGCACGTTGGCGTTTCCCGCGATCACGTCGGTGACCGCCGCCGAGCCGCCCTTGTAGGGGATGTAGGCCCACTGAACGCCGGTGCGCGCCGCGAATTCGACGCCCGCGAGGTGCGGCGCGCCGCCGGTGCCCGAGTTGGCGAAGTTGAGCTTGCCCGGATTGGCCTTCGCATACGCAATGAGCTCCTTCACGTCCTTGACCGGCAGCGAGGGATGCACCGCCAGCACGTGCGGCGAGTACGACACCATCACGATCGGCGAGAAATCCTTCGCCGGGTCGAAGGGCATGTTGGCGTACACGCTCGGGTTGATGGCGAGCGCGCCCACGTCCGAGAGCAGGAAGGTGTAGCCGTCCGGCGCGGACTTGGCGACGAAATCCGCACCGACGTTCCCGTTGGCGCCGGTGCGGTTTTCCACCACCACCGGCTGGTTCCAGGCCTCGGTGATCTTCGGGCCGATGGCGCGCGCGAGGATATCGGAGGTCCCGCCCGCGGCGAAGGGGACGACGACGCGGAGGGGCTTGCTGGGGTACTGGGCTTGCGCTGGAAGGCTGGCTGCGAGAACTGCGCTCAAGGCGGCTGCAAGGCGATTCATATGGATATCCTCCGGTTCGTTCTATTTTCTTCGCGGCGCCCGCTGCAGCAGCTCCGCCAGGTGCTCCTTCCACAGCGCCGCGTTCCCCGTGGTCGCGTGGCCGCGGGTCTTCTCGCCGGCCGGGATCAGTACGACGCGGCCGTTCTTCACGCGCTTCATCGTGCGCTCGAAAATGCCGAGCTCCGGCGGGTTGCGCTCGTCGTCGGCCGAGTTGATCGCGACGAGCATTGCCTGGATGCGCTCCAGCCCCGGCTCGGGGTTGTAGTCCTCCGACGATTCCCACTGGTACAGCAGGTCGTTCGCGTCGCCGCGGAACGGCTGGGCCAGTCGCTGCATTACGATCTCGTCGGCCTTCTCGCGCGTCGGCGCGTCCTTGTAGTAGGCCAGCGTTCCGCCCGAGGTGGCGATCCCGAACTCGACCAGCGCGAGCTGAATGCCGCGCGGCTGCGTCGTGTAGTTGCCGCCGTTCCAGTCCGGGTCGCGGCGGATGGATTGGGTGAGCAGGCGCCGCATCATCCAGTTGCGCGCGAGCATCTGCACCGGCTGCGAAGCCATGGGCACCAGCGCGTCCATGAAATCCGGATACTTTTCGCCCCAGATCCAGGTCTGCATCCCGCCCATCGAATTGCCGAGCACGAGGCGCAGGTGCTTGATCCCGAGGCCTTCGGTCACCAGGCGGTACTGCGCCAGCACCATGTCGTCGTAGTTGTACTTGGGAAAGCGCGCGCGCAGGCCATCGGAAGGCCGCGTCGATTTCCCCGTTCCCAGGGCGTCGGGGAGGACGATGAAATAGCGCGCGGCGTCGAGCGGCTGTCCCGGCCCGTAGAGCTCGCCCGCGAAGTCCTTCGTGAGCATGTTGGCGTGCGATCCGCCGGTCCCGTGCAGGATCAGCACCGGCTCTCCGGTGGGCGCGCCGACTGTCGCGTAGTGCAGGCGCACCTCCGGGAGCACCTCGCCCGTATGGAAGCGGAAATCCTTCGCGACCCAGTCGGCTTCCTTGGGCGCGGGATAATCGGCCGCGAAAGCGGGGGCGAACGAGGCCAGGACCACGGCGAATGAGAATGCCCACGTGATTGTCTTGTTCATCTCCATCCTCCGAATAAGACGTGCAAGACAGAGTATACAGACGGGTGCCGCACCGGCGCGGCCGGGTTATCATCCGGCGATGGGAACGCGGACGCGAGTCGCACTCCTGATACTCCTTCTGGCCGGCTGTGCCGGGCCGGGCGAGAACATCGGCACCGATAGCGGCTGGAACGGCGCGACCTACGACGAGGTGGTGCGCGCCTGGGGGACGCCGGCGCGCAGCACCAAACTCACCGACGGCAGCAACGTCTACACCTGGGTGTCCGACGGCGCGGGAACGCGAGGCAGAGTGTCCCCTTCGGTCGGCATCGGCATCGGCTCGGGCGGCGGAGTGGGCATAGGCACGGGCGTGACGTTCGGCTCGGGCGGCGGGGAGGCGGTTCGCTGCGAGCGCACGCTGATTTTCCGCGAGGGACGCGTCGCCGAGCAGAACTGGCAGGGACCCACGGAGTACTGCGGCACTTTCAAACGCTAGGGAGCTAGGGATGCGGCCGAAAACTGGATGGATCGGGATCGCGCTGTCGCTCGCGTGCGCGATTCCTGCGCAGGCGCAGAACTACCCCGAAAGGCCGATTCGCATGATCGTGCCGTTTCCGCCCGGCGGTAGCGTCGACGTGGTGGGGCGCGCGCTGACGCCGAAGCTCTCGGAGCGCCTCGGCCAGCAGGTCGTGATCGAGAACCGCAGCGGCGCCTCGGGCACCATCGGCACCGAAGCCGTGGCGCGAGCCCGGCCCGATGGCTACACCGTGCTCCTGAACACCATCCCGTTCGTCACGAACTCGTACCTCTACAAAGAGGTGCCCTACGACCCGTTCACGGATTTCCTCCCGATCAGCTGGCTGTGCTCGTCGCCGGGGACGCTCGTGGTGAATCCGTCGGTGCCGGCGCGCTCGGTGCGCGAGCTGCTCCAGCTGGCGAAAGCCAAGCCCGGCGCGCTCAACTACTCGGCGGCGGGCGCGGGCACCAATCCCCACCTCACGGGGGAGCTGTTCAATTACCTGGGGAACGTCGACATCGTCGCCGTCCAGTACAAGGGCGGGGGGCCGTCGCTCCTCGCGGCGCTGGGCGGCGAAGTCGGGATCACGTTTCCGAACATCTCGGAAGCCATCCCGCACGCCAAAAGCGGAAGGCTGGTCGTGCTTGGGGTGGGTAGCGCCAGGCGCTCGCCGGCGCTGCCCGATGTGCCGACCATCGCCGAGGCCGGGTTACCCGGATACGAGTTCGTGACCTGGCACGGCGTGCTCGTGCCCAAGGGCACGCCCGCGGCGATCGTCTCGCAACTGAACGCGAAGCTCAAGGAGACCCTGACTGCGCCGGAGCAGCAGCGCCTTTTCGAGCAGATGGGATTCGAGATCGTCGCGAGCACGCCCGAGGAATTCGCCGCCCACCTCAAGCGCGAATCGGAGAAGTGGGGCAAGGTCATCAAGGAAAGGCACATCCGGGTCGAGTGACCCGTGAGAAGGCGCAGTCGATTGGAGGAGGAAACGATGAAACGAATCACTGTCCTGATGTTCGCCGCCCTCGCCGCCTGCTCGTCTGCTCCGCCCAAGCCGTCGCCGGCGGCGGTGGCCGAGCTCGCGCCGACAGGCAAGCTCCGCGCCGCGATCAACTTCGGCAACGGGGTCCTCGCTTCGAAGGATCCGACGACAGGCGAGGCGCGCGGCGTCTCCGTCGACCTATCGCGCGAGCTCGCCAAGCGCCTGGGCGTGCCGCTCGAGATCGTTCCCTATGCGGCCGCGGGGCGTGTGGTCGAGGCGGTGAAGACCGGAGCCTGGGACGTCGGCTATGTCGCGATCGATCCCCTGCGCGCGGTGGACATGATCCAGTCGCCGGCCTACGTGGTGATCGAGGGATCCTACCTCGTGCCCGCAGGCTCGCCGATCCGAAGCAACGCCGAGGTCGACCGCGAGGGCATCAGGATCGTGGTGGGCAAGGGCAGCGCCTACGACCTCTTCCTTACCCGCGAGATCAAGCGCGCGATACTGGTGCGCGCGCCTACCTCGCCCGAGGTCGTCAATATGATGCTCGCGGAGAAGCTCGAGGTATCGGCGGGCGTCAAGCAGCAGCTCGAAGCCGACGCGAAACGGGTCCGCGGCGTGCGCCTGCTCGCCGGGCGCTTCATGACGATCAACCAGGCGATGGCCGTGCCCAAGGGCCGCGACGCCGGCGCGCGCTACGTGCGCGATTTCATCGAGGAGATGAAGGCGACCGGCTTCGTCGCGGCCGCTCTGGTCCGCCACAACGTAGACGGCGCCGTGGTCGCGGGTCCGGACGACCCGAGGTAGGTCTCAGCCCCGGAGAGGTGCGTTCACGCGCACCACAAGACCTACTGAGGGGAGCGCTGGCGCATGCGCGCGAGCAGCGCGGAAAGCCCGACGCCGAGCACGCACACGGCGCCGGTCGCGATGAAGCCCCATTTGAACGCGCCCGAGGTGTCCTTCACCACGCCGAGCGCATAGGCGAAGGTCAGCGCGCCGAAGTTGGCGAACATGTTTGAGAACCCTGCGGACATGCCTGCCACGCGCGGTCCGAGCACCTCCATCGGCACCGAGAAGAGCGGCCCGAAGTAGAACTGCAGGAAGATCGAGTTGACCGCGATGACCAGAACCAGCAGCGGGATCGAATCGATCACGACCAGCAGCCCCGAAGTACACGCGAGCACGGCGAGCGAGGCGCCGATTACCAGCGGTGGGTTCCTGAGGCGGTCGGAGACGTAGCCCCCGAGCGGGTTGGCCGACGCGGTCAGGACGGCGCCCATCGCGGTGACGAGGCCGGCGGCCTCGAGCGAAAGTCCGCGATCGGAGACGAGCAGCGAAGGCAGCCAGAAATTGAACGAGGTGGTGACACCGAAGCGGATGAACTGGATCCCGGCGCAAACCCACATGATCGGATATCGGAACAGCTCGAGCGCGTCGAGGATGCCGACGGTGTGCCTTGCCGCCTTCGCTGGCTTCTCCCTGCCAAGGGCGAGGTACACGAAAGCGATGCACACGCCCAGGAGAGCGAAACCCATGAAGGTGGGACGCCAGCCGTAGCGGACCGCGAGCAGCGGGCCGACGAGCGAGAGCAGGATGTTCCCCGAGACCCCGCCGATCACGTACACGCCCATCGCGGTTGCCCTGCGGTCCGAGGGAAACCAGGAGGCGACCAGCGTGAGGCCGGGCGCGAAGATCAGGGCGCGGAACGCGCCCGAGGCAACCTGGTTCGCGATCGCGCCCGAGTAGGTGTGCAGCGTGCCGAAATTGAACGACAACAGGGTCGAGCCCAGGATGCCGAGGAAGAAAAGGCGCTTGGACCCGAATCGGTCGGCGAGGACGCCCGCGGGGATCTGGCCCAGCGCATAGGTGAACGTCGATACCGCCGAAAGCAGCCCGGCTTGCGCGAAGCTCATGCCGAGGTCCTCGCGGATGAGCGGAAGGAACAGCGCGATCCCGCCGACGGTCAGCATGTTGAAGCCCTGGCAGATCACGACCAGGGAGACGGTGATGGTGGCGTCGCGCGGACGCGCCCCGGTCACGTGGGAATCGCCGATCGCTTGCATTCGCTCGCGACCGTCTCGCGGATGATGTCGGCCAAGCGCAGCGCGCCGGGGCCGGTAGCGTCGCGGTCGACAAACGCGAGGTAGAGCGAACCCGCGCGCTCGGCGCCCTCGCGCAGCGGGACCGGCACCAGTGCGCCTCGCTCGAGCTCGCCGCGGATCGCCTCGTCGGGAAGCCAGGCGTAGCCGTGGCCGAGCGTCAAGGCGTGGATCGAGGTCGCCTTGTGCGACACGGTCCAGCGCTGCTCGTTGAGCCAGCCGCCCGAGCGAGCGCGCTGGATGCCCGAGTCGCGGATCACCAGATGGCGGTGCTTGCGCAGGTCGTCGAGCGTCGCTGGCCGGCCGAGGTGGTGCAGCGGGTGCGACGGCGCGGCGACGCACAACGCGTGGACAGGCATCAGCACGTCGCCAATGAATCCCTGCGGCATCGACGACGTGATGACGAAGTCGACGCTGCGCGCGAGCAGCATGTCGTCTGTGCCGCTGAGCACCGTCTCGTAGAGCTCGACGCGCGCCTCGGGCCGCTCGGCGGCGAAGGCGCCGATGCACTGCACCAGCAGCCAGGTCGGGAAGATGATGTCGACCGCGAGGCGGACCTCGGTCTCCCAGCCCTTGGCGAGTTCGCCCGCCGCCCGCTCCAGGCGCTCGGCATCGTCGACCAGCGTCTTGCCGCGGCGATACAGGAGTTGCCCGGTCTGTGTCAGAACGGCTTTGCGCCCCTGGATTTCAAAGAGCTTCACCCCGAGAAGGCGCTCGACCTGCTGAATGGCATAGGTGAGTGTTGACTGACTCTTGTGCAGATGTGCGGCGGCCTTGGCATAACCCCCTGACTCGACAACTGAAACCAACGTTGTCCACTGGTCGATGCTGATCCTGGGCGCCGACATACCTATCTATAAATTCGAATGATAAGGCCTATATTTTGTGCTTTTAGATCTATCTCATCAATCATACATTGGTTCCAACCGAAAGGAGAACCAAATGAACATCCTGCAGATCAATTCCAGCATCTTTTCCGGCAACGGCCAGTCAACCGTCCTTGCCGATCAGTTCGTTGCCCGCCTGCGGGCGCAGAACCCGGCCGCGCGCCTGGCGGTGCGCGACCTTGCCGTCGATCCGGTGCCGCACCTGGACGCCGCGCGCTTCGGCGCTTTCCTCGCCAAGCCCGGAGAGCGCACACCGGAGCAGCAGACGGTGGTCGCCTACTCGGATGCGCTCATCACGGAGCTGAAGCGCGCGGACGTCGTCGTTCTCGGGCTGCCGCTGTACAACTTCGGGCTGCCCTCGACGCTGAAGGCGTACTTCGACCACGTCGGACGCGTCGGGGTAACCTTCAAGTACACCGAAAAAGGCCCGGTTGGGCTGCTCACCGGCAAGAAGGTGTACGTGTTCGCAGCGCGCGGCGGTTTTTACGCCGGAACTCCGAACGACACCCAGACCCCTTACATCCGCGCGTTCCTCTCGTTCCTCGGTATGAGCGACATCGAATTCGTCTACGCCGAAGGGCTGGCGATCAGCGAGGCGAGCAAGCAGCAGGGCATCGCGCGCGCCCGCACGGCGATCGACGCCCTCGCCGAGCCCGAGCTCGCCGCGGCGTAGGCTCACGCCGCGAGCGGCTCTTCGTCCATCAGCGAGATTTGCTCCTTCAGCTCGAGGATCCGGTCCTGCCAGTAGCGCTGAGTGTTGAACCAGGGGAACGCGGCGGGGAAGGCGGGATCGCCCCAGCGCCGCGCGAGCCATGCGGAATAGTGAATGAGGCGCAGGGTACGCAGCGCCTCGAGCAGGTGCAGCTCGCGCGGGTCGAAGTCGTGGAAATCCTCGTAGCCGGCGAGCACGTCGGCGAGCTGGCGTGTCATCGACGCGCGGTCGCCTGAGAGCAGCATCCACAGGTCCTGCACCGCCGGGCCGGTGCGGCAGTCATCGAAGTCGACGAAATGGGGACCCTCGTCGGTCCACAGCACGTTGCTCGCGTGGCAATCTCCGTGCAGGCGCAGCGTGCGGACCGCGCCCGCGCGCTCGTAGCAGCGCACGACGCTCGCCAGCGCGAGGTCGGCCGCGCTTCTCCATGCGTCCAACAGATCGGCTGGAACGAAGCCGCTCGTGAGCAGCCACTCGCGCGGCTCGCGGCCGAAGGTTTCCATGTCGAGCGCGGGCCGCTCGGAGAAGGGGCGCGTGGCGCCCATCGCGTGAATGCGGCCGATGAAGCGTCCCATCCACTCGAGCGTGTCCGGGTCTTCGAGCTCTGGGGTCCGTCCGCCGCGGCGTGGATAGACGGCGAACAAGAATCCGCCGAATCGGTGCAGCGTCTTGCCACCGGCGACGAGCGGCGCGACTACCGGGATCTCCCTTTCCGCGAGCTCGGCGACGAAGCTGTGCTCCTCGAGTATCTGGGTCTCGTTCCAGCGCCCCGGGCGGTAGAACTTGGCGACGACGGAGTGCCGCGGGTTTTCGGGCTCATCGAGCCAGACCTGATAGACGCGATTCTCGTAGCTGTTCAGCGCGAGCAGGCGCCCGTCGCCCGCGAAGCCGGCGCTCGCGAGCGCGTCGAGCACGGTATCCGGGGTGAGGCCCGCGTAGGGCGGCTCGGAGGACATCGCGCCATTGTACGGTTCGACGTGTGCGAGCCTGTACGCCGAAAAAAGAAAGCCGCCCGAAGGCGGACTTTCCGGTGAAGCGTGTACCGAGTCTCTAGCGCGCGAGCCCGTTGCCTACGACGGCGCCGAGCACCGAGCCGGCGACGATCGCGCCCGGCCGACCGTGACCGACGACACCTCCGATCGCTGCACCCGCGATTGCACCCCCGAGGGTGGCCGCGGCGGTGGGTGCCGGGTACACCGGTGCGGGCGCTTCGTAGTACACCGGCGCAGGGACGTAGTAATAAGCCGGGGGCGGCCCGTACACGACGATGGGCCGCGGCGCGAAGACCGGGGGCCGAACGAAGACAACGCGGTGGCCCGGATAGGCGAAGCGCGGAGCACCGTAGTGAGCATGCGCGTAGGAATATCCCTCGTGCGCGGGCGCCGGCGAAGCCAAAGTGAGGGCAGAGGCGGCAAAGCCCGCGACGCTCAAGAGTCCGAACTTGTTCATGGTGCGCTCCTTTCTGGAAGACACGATCCGAAAAACGGCCTCGCGGGCAGGCCTGTTGACCAGGCTGGTGTAACTGCTTGTAAGCCCTGTTAGAAGCCGTAACAGGTGAAAAGGCGCCCCGGCATGACATTGGGATAGAATTTTTCCGTCGCCCGCGACGAATTGCCGACACATCTCGGAGGCTCACGGCCCTTTCGTCGACGTTTAGGGGCCGTGAAATTGAGTGCCCGGTGAAGCGCAGGAGGCATGGAAGTTGCATATTTGTGGCGTGGAGGCGGAAAGATGGTGACTATCACAATAGGCGGTGCAGACAAGAGCGGCGCTCTGGCGCGGATAGCGGCTTTCCTTGTCCGCAAGGGATACCCGCTGAAAGGCCAGCAAATCGCAGACTCGGCCTCCGGCGCCAAACTGGTAAAAATCAACATCGACGTATCCCAGGTCGATCGGACCAGATTGTCGGCCGAGCTTAAGAGCCTCAGCCCCGAGTACGCCCTGGTGGGTGTCGACGGCCTTCAGTCCGGGTCGGCTCCGAGCGTCAAAGACATAGCGGCAAAATTTCCGGATATCGTGCCCTTGGTGCAGGCGTACGGTGAGTCCATGGTCCCCGATGCGAGGGAGCAAGAATTGTTCGAGGCCGGCAGGAAAATCGGCGCGTTCAACTACGAGAAGGAATGGTCGTTCGGGAGTCCCCTGCGGATGCCTACGGCGCTGCGGCGTACCCTGGCTCCCGCGCTCGAGGCCATAACGAAGGTGGAAGCGACCGACACGGAGGTGGCTTTCCCCGAGAGCCCCCTGTGCCCGGGCAGGATCGCGTGCTGCGGTTTCCTCGGAGGGTTCATGCAGGGTTTCCTGGACGCGGGTCCGCTGACGACCAACACGAAGGTGGACCGGGTCTCCTGTAAGACAAAGGGGGATCCCCGCTGTAGTTTCAAGATTGAATATGATCTATAATTCCGCGGCCTTAGACACGCGATGCAATGCATGGTCTTAGCCGTTCGACATAACATATTGTTTTAAAAAACGAACGAATGGAGATATCAATGAACACTATTCATTACGAGCCGTTTCTGGTGGCGCTGTCGTACGTGATTTCGGTGTTCGGTTCCTACACGGCCCTGCAGCTCGCGATCGCGATTCCGGCAGGGCGCACGTGGGGAGCCGTCATCGGCTCAGTCATCGGCGCCGCAGCGGCCGTGGGCGGAGGCGCGATCTGGTCGATGCACTTCATCGGGATGAACGCGGCCGATCTGGGCATTCCCGTTGCCTACGATCCGGTCCTCACGATTACCTCGCTGATTCTGTCGATCCTCGCACCGGCCGTCGGCCTGTTCATCGTGGGCCGCAGCGACGGCGGACCGATCAACCTGCCCCTGGGCGGCGTGCTCACCGGGCTCGGTGTCGCGCTGATGCACTACACCGGCATGGCGGCGATGATCATGCCCGCCAAGATCACCTACGATCCAACCCTGTTCTGGGCCTCGATTGCGATCGCGATCGTCGCGGCCACGGTCGCGCTGTGGCTCGCGTTCAACCTCCGCGGCAATCTGCAGCGCTTCGGGAGCGCGTTCGTCATGGGCATCGCGGTATGCGGCATGCACTACACCGGGATGTACGCGTTGAAGCTGGAGCCTACCAAGGAAGCCGTCGTCAATACCGGAATTGCCCTGTCGCCGACGAACCTGGCCTACTCGGTCTTCGGGGTCACCGCGGTGATCCTCACGCTCCTGCTGATCTATAGCGCGTGGAAGTCGCAGCGGGCGCTGAGCGCGAACCTGTAAAGATCCACTGGGACCGAACCGTCCCAGGCGAAACAAGAAGAAGCCGCGGAAACCCGCGGCTTCGTTTTTTCCCGGACTCCTCAGGCCTTTCCGGTCTTGGGAACGAAGCGCAGGGCGACGCCGTTATTGCAGTAGCGCAGCCCCGTGGGCTCCGGGCCGTCGTCGAAGATGTGGCCGTGGTGGCCGCCGCAGCGCACACAGTGGTACTCGGTGCGCTCCATGAAGAGCTTGCGGTCGCTGCTCGTTCCGAACACGCCCGGGATGGTAGTGAAAAAACTCGGCCAGCCGGTTCCGCTGTCGAATTTCATCGCCGATGTGAACAGCGGCAAGCCACAGCCCGCGCACACGAACACGCCGGGGCGCTTCTCGCGGTCGAGCGGGCTCGTGCCGGCGCGCTCGGTGCCCTCGTGCCTCAGCACGTCGTAGGCGGCGGGCGAGAGCCGCTTCTTCCATTCCGCGTCGGCGAGCTTGAGCGGTTCCATGCTGGTCGCCACATCGGCTCCGTCGGCGAGCAGGGCCTTCCAGTTTTTTTGCAGGTCTTCCACTTTCGCGACTCCTTTTGCTTGCGTCTGTCCCAGACCGGACCGGGCGAGACCCGCAAGGGACAGCACAGTCAAACCCTTCAACCAATTGCGACGGTCCATTTCATCACCTCCGTAGGGGCCCAGTATAAGACTGTTGCTTCGACCCGGTAATTCCCCGACGTTGGTCGGGAAGGAGGGAGAGGCCTTACAATCGGCGCTAGGTCGACGATGCCCTCGAACTCCCAGCCCACAGATCTCTTCCTAGCCGCGGGATTGCGCACGCCGTTCGCGCGCGTGGACGGGGCGCTCGGCCGGCTGGGCGCGATCGAGATGTCGGTGCCGGTGATGCGCGCAATGACGCGGCTCGAGCCGTCGCCGCCGGGACAGTCCCCGCAGCCCGGCGCCGGCATAGCGCGCGAGGGAATCCGTCCCGATCTGATCGTCTGGGGCACCGTGATCCCGAACCTCGGTTACTCGAACCTCGCGCGCGAGGTCCAGATCGATGCGGGCCTGGACCAGGCCATCCCGGCGTTTTCCACGGTGCTCGCGTGCTCGACCAGCATGGTGGCCGCGTTCGAGGCGGCTGGGATGCTCGGGCACGGCGGCAAGGAGCTCGCGCTCGTCGGCGGAGTCGAATGCATGAGCCGCGTGCAGGTCGGGTTGTCGCAGAACCTCTCCGATTGGCTGCGAAAACTCAGCCAGGCGCGATCGGCAGCGCAGCGGCTCGCCGCGCTCGGCAGCCTGAAGGTGCGGGACGTGCACCTCCACGTTCTCAAGGTCAGCAACAGAGCCACCGGCAAGAGCATGGGCGAGCATTGCGAGGAAATGGCGAAGACCTGGGGCATCGCCCGCGAGCCGCAAGACAAGATCGCGCTCGCGAGCCACGAAAAGGCGGTCGCGGGGCAGAAGTCCGGATTCTTCGACGATCTCATCGTGACCGTTGCGGAGACGTCGCGCGACGGGTTCCCGCGCGCCGACACCAGCCTCGAGCGCCTGGCGAAGCTGCAGCCGGCCTTCGACCGCGCGAGCGGCAAGGGCACCATCACCGCGGGAAACTCGTCGCCGCTCACCGACGGCGCCGCCGGACTGTGGGTGGCGACGGGCGCGGGCGCGAAGCGCCTGCCCGCGTCGATCCCGCGCGCGCGGCTGGTCGACTGGGAGATCGCTGCCGTGGACATCTTCCACGAGGGATTGCTGATGGCGCCGGCCTACGCTATCCCGCGCATGCTGGCGCGCAACAAGGTGGGCTATGCCGACATCGCGCTGTGGGAGATCCACGAGGCGTTCGCGGCGCAAGTGCTGTGCAACGTGGCCGCGCTCCAGAGCGCGAGCTTCCGCCGCGACAAGGCGGGCGTCGACGCGGACCTCGGCAGCTTCCCCTGGGAGCGCCTCAATCCGCACGGCGGATCGGTCGCTCTCGGGCATCCCTTCGGTGCCACCGGTGCGCGCATCCTGTCGCAGGCCGTGAAGGAGGTCGCGGCGATGCCGAAGGGAAGCCGTGCGGTGGTCAGCATCTGTGCCGACGGTGGCCTGGGCACCGTGGCCCTGCTGCAGTCCGAGTAGCCGGTGGGCGCCGCGAACGACAACCTCGTCGAGATTTCCGGTCTGGAGTTTTCCTACGGCCCGCGCAAGCTGCTGAAGGGTTTGAGCCTCAAGATTCCGCGCGGCAAGGTGGTGGCGATTCTGGGCGCGAGCGGTTCGGGAAAATCGACGCTGCTGCGCCTGATCGGCGGACAGGCGGTACCCGATGGCGGCGCGGTCAAGGTGGACGGGCAGGTCGTGCACGAGCTCGGCACGCGCGCGCTCTACGCCCTCCGCCGCAGGATGGGGATGATGTTCCAGGCGGGTGGCTTGTTCAGCGACATGACCGTGTACGAGAACATCGCCTTCCCGATGCGCGAGCACCACAGGGATCTCCCCGAAAGCGTGCTGCGCCGGATCGTGCTGATGAAGCTGCAGGCGGTGGGACTGCGCGGGACACACGCGCTCATGCCGAACGAGCTCTCCGGCGGAATGTCACGCCGCGTGGCGCTTGCGCGCGCAATCGCGGCCGACCCCATGCTCACCATGTACGACGAGCCTTTCGGCGGCCTCGACCCGATCTCGATCAACGTCATCGCCAACCTCATCCGCCAGCTGAACGATGCGCTAGGAGCGACCTCGATCGTCGTGAGCTACGACGTGAGCGAGGCCGTGAAGCTGGTCGACTACGTCTACGTGATCGCCGACGGAGTGGTGGCCGGCGAGGGCACCCCCGACGAAGTGCTCGCCTCGAAGGATCCCTACGTGTCGCAGTTCATGCACGCGAAGGCCGACGGGCCGATCGCGTTTCACTACCCGGGCAAGCCGATCGGCGAGGACCTCGGGTTGAGGAGCGGAGCTGGCGGGCCGCGGGTGATCAATCGGCCTTGATGTTTTTCTCGCGGATCACCTTGCCCCATTTCGCGTATTCGGACCTGATCAGCTCGCCGAACTGCTCCGGGGTGCTCGCCACGATCTCGGCGCTCTGCACGTCGAACCTCGACTTGATGTCGGGCTCGGAGAGGATCTTCGCGAGCGTGCCGTTCAGCTTGTCGATGACGGTCCGAGGCGTCCCGGCCGGGGCGATGGCGCCGACCCAGGACGTCGTCTCGAAGCCCGAGTAGAAATCGCCGATCGTCGGGAGATCCGGAAAGTGCGGCGAGCGTACGCGGCCGCTGGTGGCGAGGCCGACGAGCTTTCCCGATCTCACGTTCTGCCCGATGGCGCCGCCCGCCTGGATCAGCATGACCTGGACGGTGCCCGAGACGAGATCGTTTATCGCAGGTCCCCCGCCTTTGTAGTGCACGGCGACGACGTTGATCCCGGCGGCGTCCTTGAACAGCTCGAACGCAAGGCGGCTGGACGATGCGGGGCCCGCCGAGCCGTAGTTCAGCTTGCCGGCGTTCTTCCTGGCGTAGGCGACGAATTCCGGCACGGTCTTGACGCCGAGGCTCGGGTGCACGACCAGGATCTGCGGATAGCGCACCATCAGCATGATCGGTGCGAAGTCCTTCGCCACGTCGTACGGCAGCTCCTGGTACAGGTGCGGGTTCGAGGCGAAGGTGTCGAAGGTCATCATGATCGCGTAGCCGTCGGCAGGTGCTTTGGCGAGTTGCGCCGTGCCCACGATGCCGCCGGAGGTGACCCGGTTCTCGACGACGAAGGGCTGGCCGAGCGCCTCGGCGAGCTTGGGGCTCACCAGGCGCGCGGCGATATCCGAGGCCCCGCCGGCGCTGGAAGGAACGTAGACATGGACCGGCTTCGACGGATAATCCTGGGCGGCGAGGAGCTGCGGGAGCGCGGAGACCAGGGCGAAGGTTGCGATGCGGATCGGACTCATGGCTTGACGGGTGACGAGCGGACCATGCCATGATACCGCGGTTCAACACAAGGAAAAATCCGTGGGCGCAGGGATAGGCGCGCCGGTTCCGCGCAAAGAAGACGCGCGGCTTCTCACCGGCAGGGGCGGCTTCAGCGACGACCTCGATCTTCCCGCGCAGGCCTATGCCGTGATGGTGCGCTCGCCGCACGCGCACGCGCGCATCGCTGCAGTCGATGCGACCCCGGCGCTCGACCTGCCCGGCGTGCTCGCGGTGCTCACCGGCGCAGACTACCTCGGAGACGGCCTGAAGCCCATTCCCCACCGCCCGTTCTCGGCGAGTCCGCCCGACGTCGCCCTGAAAAACCGCGATGGCTCGGAGATCTTCATCGCGCCTCATTACCCGCTGCCGGCGGACAAGGCGCGCTTTGCCGGCGAAGCGGTCGCGATGGTCGTCGCCGAGACGCTGCAGGTTGCCCGCGACGCGGCGGAGCGCGTATACGTCGACTACGAGCCGCTGCCGGCAGTCGTTCGCGCGGTGGACGCTGCCGCATCCGCCGCGCCGTTGCTGTGGGAAGATCGTGGCTCCAACGTGACGATCGACGCCGATCTCGGCGACGCCGCCGCGACCGATGCGGCGTTTGCGCGCGCCGCGCACGTGGTGCGGCTTGAAACGCGGGTGCAGCGCGTGACCGGCGTGCCCCTGGAAGCGCGCGCCGCGCTGGGCGCCTACGACGCCGCGACGAAGCGTTACACGCTCTACGCGGGGTCGGGCGGAGTGGTGCGCCAGAAGCGCGAGCTCGCCGCCATGCTCGGGGTCGAGGACGCCGCGGTACGCGTAGTGGCGCGCGACACCGGCGGCAATTTCGGGACCAAGAACAGCTTCTTTCCCGAATTCGCGCTGGTCGCGTGGGCCGCGAAGCGGCTGGGGCGGCCGGTGAAATGGACCTGCGAGCGCGGCGAGGCGTTTCTCAGCGACTACCAGGGACGCGACCTGACGGTGGAGGCCGAGCTGGCGCTCGGCGCGCAGGGCGATTTCCTCGCGCTGCGCGCATCCAATCTGAGCAACGCCGGCGCGCACTCGGCGTCGCACGTTCCGCTCTCGAAGGGCGCCTCCATCATCACCAGCGTCTACCGCATTCCGGCGGCGCACGTGCGGGCGCGCGCCGTGCTGAGCAACACTCCGCCCACGACGCCCTACCGCAGCGCGGGCCGCCCCGAGGCGATCTTCGTCCTCGAGAGGCTGATCGATCTCGCAGCGCGCGAGCACGGCTTCGACCGCGTCGGATTGCGGCGGCGCAATCTCATCCCCGAATCGGCGATGCCGTTCACGAACCCTTTCGGGCTGTGCTACGACAGCGGCGCCTACGGAAAGGTCATGGCCTCGGCACTCGCGCTGGGCGACTGGAACGGATTCGCGGCGCGGCGGGAGGCGGCGCTCGGCCGCGGCCGCCTGCGCGGGATCGGCCTTGCCAACTACGTGGAAGTGACTTCGGGTTTTCCGACGGAACGTGCCGAGATCACGATCCGCCACGAGGGCCGCGTCGACGCGGTCATCGGGACCCTGTCGAGCGGGCAGGGTCACGAGACCAGCTTCGCGCAGTTGCTGGTTTCCTGGCTGGGCGTGCCTTTCGAGAGCGTGAACCTGATCCAGGGTGATACCGACATCGTGTCGGAGGGCGGAGGCTCGCACTCGGGTCGCTCGATGCGCTTCGCGAGCGTCGTTCTGGGCAAGGCCTCGGAGGACATCGTGGCACAGGGGCTGGAAGTCGCCGCGCGGCTTCTCGAGGTTGCGCCGGCGGACATCGAGTTCCGCGAAGGGCGCTTCAGGGTCAAGGGCACCGACCGCGCGATCGGGATCTTCGAGGCCGCAGCGGCACAGCCCCTCGGCGCGGCGCGCACCGAGACCTTGCGCGTCGCCGGGTTCCCCTACGGTAGCCAGGTGTGCGAGGTCGAGGTCGATCCGGAAACGGGCGTAGTGACGATCGAGCGCCTCGCCGCGGTGGACGACGTGGGGCGCGCGGTCAACCCGCTCATCCTGCACGGTCAGACGCACGGCGGCTTCGTGCAGGGCGCGGGGCAGGCGCTGCTCGAGGAGTGCCGCTACGACCCCGATACCGGGCAGATGCTGTCGGCTTCGTTCATGGACTACGCCATGCCGCGGGCGGACCACTTTCCGGCGTTCGACACCGAGCTGAGCGAGGTGCCCTCGCCGACCAACCCGCTCGGGATCCGCGCAGGAGGCGAGGGCGGCACCACACCTGCGCTTGCCGCGGTCGCCAACGCGATCGTCGACGCGCTCGCCGGGCTCGGGGTGAAGCATATCGAGCTGCCGGCGACGCCCGAGCGCGTGTGGCGCGCGATCCGCGCAGCGCAGCGCTGAGTTATGATGCCGGCGCCAGGAAGGAGAGCCTCATGAGGAAGTTCGTTCGAGCCGCGATTGTGGCCGCGGCCTTTTTGCTCGGCGCCGCAGGTGCCCTCGCGGCCGAGCGCGCGGACGTCATCCTGCTCAACGGCAAGATCGTCACGGTCGATCAGCGCTTCAGCATCGCTCAGGGCGTGGCGATCAAGGGACAGCGCATTCTCGCGGTCGGCGGGAACGCGGACGTGCTCGAGCACCAGGGGCCGGGAACGAAGGTGATCGACCTCAAGAGGCAGACGGTGATCCCGGGCCTGATCGACAACCATGCGCATTTCATCCGCGCTCCCGAGCATAACGAGCTGCGGCTGGACGGCGTTGCCTCTCGCAGCCGGGCCCTGGCGATGCTCGCGGAGCGCGTGCGCGTCGCGCGCCCCGGCGAGTGGATCGTGACGCTCGGCGGCTGGTCCGAGGACCAGTTCGCCGACGATCCGCGCGGCTTCCCGCTGGAGGAGCTCGACCGAATCGCGCCCGACAACCCAGTCGTGCTCCAGGCGGTCTACCTCCGCAGCTACCTGAACGGCGCCGCGCTCAAGGGCGCGGGGATCGACTCGTCCACGCCGGACCCGCGCGGCGGCGCAATCGAGAAGGACTCCGGGGGCAGGCTGACGGGCATGGTGAGCGGCCCGGGCGGAGTGGCTTTCGTCGCCGCCAAGATTCCGCTGCCCGACAAGGAGCAGTGGATCGAAAACGTGCGCAAGTACGTTGCCGACCTGAACGCCATGGGCATCACTGCGTGGTACGACGCCGGCGGGCGCGGCATCGACGAGAGGCACTACAACGCCTACCGCGCGCTCGCCGAGCGCGGCGAGCTCAACGCGCGCGCCTTCTGGACCACGATCCGGCAGCCGGGGACACCGGAGCAGGTCGACAAGGTGCTCGCCGAGATCCAGCAGGCGACCCCGTTCCAGGGGAGCGATTATTTCGAGAACATCGGATGGGGCGAATCGGTCTACCAGCCCGCGACCACCCAGCTGCTGCGCAACGACTATGCGGTGAAGCCCGAGGACATGCGCCAGGTGCGCCGTATCCTGCAGGCGGTCGCCGAGAGCGGCATGTTCCTGAACGCCCACGTCGAGATGGAAAACGCCATCGACGCCTACCTGACCGAGCTCGAAGCGGTGAACAGGGTCGAGCCGATCAAGGGGCTGCGCTGGGTCCTGTCGCACCTCGACCAGGTAACCGACGCGCAGCTCGAGCGCATGAAGCGCCTCGGCCTGTACGCCGGGCTCCACAGCCGCCCGCTCATCCAGGGCGCACTGATGCACACCGTCCACGGCGAGCGCGCCTGGGACATGCCGCCCTTCAAGCGCGTGCAGGACAGCGGCATCGTCTGGGGCCTCGGCTCGGACGCCACCGCGGTCACCACGTCCAACCCCTTCTACACCTTGTGGTTCGCCGCGACCGGCCGCATGATCGGCGGGCGCCGGGTGAACCGCCAGTCGGTGAGCCGCGAGCAGGCGCTGATCGCGCACACGCGCAGCAACGCGCTCTTCGTCTTCCAGGAGAACAACCTCGGGTCGCTTGCGCCTGGCAAGTACGCCGACCTGCTGGTGCTCGACCGCGACTATTTCACGGTACCCGCCGCGCAGATCAGGGACATCAGGCCGCTCTTGACGATGGTCGGCGGAAAGATCGTCTACCAGGCGAAGTAGAAAGGCCTCCCGCGACCTCAGGTCGCGGCGCGGATTGCGACGCGCAGCTTCTCGATCATCGTCTCGATCTCCGCCTTCGTCGCGATGTACGGCGGGGCCACGGCGATGGTCTCGCCGGTGAAGCGGAACAACATTCCCTCCTGCTCGCCGCGCTCGAAAACCTTCAGCGCGCGTACCCCCGGCTTGCCCGGCAGCGGTTCCAGTTCCACCGCAGCAGCGAGACCGATGTTGCGGATGTCGGCGACGCCGGGCTCGCCTTTCAGCGAATGCATCCCCTGCTCGAGCACCGGCTCCAGCGCCCGGGCGCGCTTGAACGCGTCCTCCTCCTTGAGCGCGTCGAGGGTGGCGTGCGCCGCGGCTGCCGCGACCGGGTGGCCCGAATAGGTGTAGCCGTGGAACAGTTCGACCGCGGTGTCGGGTCCGGTCATGAAGGCGTCGTAGATCGCGGGTTTCACGATCACCCCGCCCATCGGGATGACGCCGTTGGTGACGATCTTCGCGAAGCAGATCATGTCGGGCGTCACGCCGAAACGCTGCGCGCCGAAGGCCTCGCCCAGGCGCCCGAACCCGGTGATCACCTCATCGAATATCAGCAGGATGCCGTGCTTGTCGCAGATCTTGCGCAGGCGCTCGAGGTATCCGAGCGGCGGAACGAGCACGCCCGCCGATCCCTGCATCGGCTCGACGATCACCGCGGCGATGGTCGAGGCGTCGTGCAGCGCGACCAGGCGCTCGAGATCGTCCGCGAGGTGCGCACCCCATTTGGGCTGGCCGCGCGTGAACGCCATCTCGGCGGCGTTGTAGGTGTGCGGCAGATGGTCGACGCCTTGCAGGATGAGCGGGGAGAACATCTTGCGGTTCGCCGACATGCCGCCGACGGAGATGCCGCCCATGCCCACGCCGTGGTAGCCGCGCTCGCGGCCGATGAGGCGGGTGCGCGAGGCCTCGCCCTTCATGCGGTGATAGGCGACGGCGATCTTGAGCGCGGTGTCCACGGCTTCCGAGCCCGAGTTGCCGAAGAACACCTGGCCCATTCCCGCGGGCGCGAGCTCGACCAGTCGCTCGGCGAGCGAGAAAATTTTCGGATGCCCCATCTGGAATGCGGGACTGTAGTCGAGCTCCTTCACCTGCTTCGCCACCGCTTCGGCGATCTTCGGGTGGCCGTGGCCGAGCGGACAGCACCACAGTCCCGACAGGCAGTCGAACAGGCGCGCGCCCTCGGCGGTAGTGTAGTAAGCGCCCTCGGCGCGCGCGAGAACTCTGGAGCGGGGATTCGTCTTGAGGTAGCGGTTGTGGGTGAACGGCATCCAGTACGCGCCGGTCCGCAGTGCCGGCTGGGTGAGTGCTGCGGTTTCGTCTTTCATGGACAGGACCCCTTTGCATTTACACCGCCGAGGGAGAGAGCTTACACTCTGGAGCAGGGACGTTGCTGGAACAGGCGGCGGCAGGCCGGGAGGGCAAGCCGCCGGATAAACGGGGAGCGGGCTAGAAAAAAAGGAGAAAGCAATCCTATGTACTCGAATCTGGTCGTCATTTTCAATTTCATCATCAGTCAGTGGAGCCTCTCGCCGGAGGCTTTCAAGGATGCGGTGCTGGTCGCCGCGCTGCTGAAGTCGGTGCTGGCGATCCTGTGGTGGACGATGCGCATGCTGGTGAGGAAATTCCCGGCGAGCGGTGGCGTGTCGCAGTTTCAAACCCTGCTCAACAACCGGGTGGCGAAAATGCTGGTCCTGCTGCTCGACATCACGCTGATCGACGTGTTCCTGTTCTTCGCGTGCGTGGCGCTCCTCGATCTGTCCCGCGGGTTCTCGATCTTCTCGCTCTGGACCGCGGCCCTGTTCTCCTTCCTGCTCGCGTACATGGTGATCGTCGCCCACTCGGACATCAAAAGGTACTAGACTAGTCCGAGGATAGTACGAGGACACTTCCGTGCCGCTCTCCCACATCGAACATTACCTCGTCGCCGCCGACGACATGGACCGCACGCGCGACTGGTACCGCGACGTGCTTGGCATGCAGGAGGGGTGGCATCCGGATTTCGGCTTCCCCGTGTACTGGATGTACCTGGACGGGAAGGACGTGGTGCACATCGGCAGGAGCGCGCGGCAGGCGAGCGACAACCAGAAGGCCTATCTCGGCCGCCTCGCCCAGGACTCGGGCGCCGGAACCGGGGCGATCGATCACATCGCGTTCCGCGCCAGGGGCCTGAAGCTGACCATGGCGCACCTGCGCCGGCACAAGATCGAGTTCAACGAGCGGCGCGCCAACGGCCAGGCGCTGTACCAGCTCTTCATGTACGACCCGAACGGCATCAAGGTCGAGCTGAACTTCGACGCCGCCGAGGCGCAGGGAATCGAGCCCGAGATCACCGCGGAGAAGCTCGCGGCCCGGAAATAACCGCATCGCGCATGCGGCTGCTCACGTTCAGGATACGGGGTGTCGACGCGCCGCGCATCGGCGTGCGGGTCGAGCGCCGCGTGCTCGATCTCGCCGCTGCGGCGGGCGTCGCGGGAGAGGCGCCACCGCCTTTGCGCATGCGCGACCTGCTCGCCGCGGGCAAACCGGCGATGAAGCAGGTGCGTAAATTGTTCGAGCAGGCGAAGGCCGACCGCGACGGCTTCGGCGCCGCGTTGCTCGACGAGCGCGAGATCCGGTTCCTGCCGCCCGTCCCCGACGCCGACAAGTTCCTGTGCGTGGGCAAGAACTACCGCACGCACCTCGAGGAGCTGAGGAAGAACGACCTGCTCACCGAGACACCGCAGGAGCCCACCGCCTTCGTGAAGCTCAACTCCTGCCTCGCCGGCCACAATGCGAAAGTCGCGCGGCCCGACGGCGTCGTCGCCCTCGACTACGAGCCCGAGTTGGTGTTCGTCATCGGCAAGCGCGCTCTGGGCGCGAAGAAGAAGGACGCGCTCGACTACGTCGCCGGCGTGACCATCCTGAACGACCTCACCGACCGCGACGCGCAGAAGCGCGAGGTCGCCTCGGGCTCGCGCTTCTGGACCGGCAAGAACATCCCGGGCTTCGGGCCCTTAGGACCGGAAATCGTGACCATGGACGAGATCCCCGACCCCTACGACCTGTGGATGGTGTGCAGCGTGAACGGCGAGCAGCGCATGCGCGTGAACACCGGCGATCAGATCTGGAAGCTGCCCGACATCCTCGAACACTTCTCCCGCCACATCCCGATCGAGCCCGGCGACATGTTCTCGACCGGCGCGCCGGGCGGCGTCGCCGTGGGCAAGGCCAACGCAGCCGAGCTGTTCCTCAAGCCCGGCGACGTGGTGGAGTGCTCGATCGAGGGAATCGCGACCCTGCGAACCTACATCGTTTCACCCGGCGCGGCGCACTAGCCGGCCCGGGACCTCACTTCGCCGGAGCCGCCGCGGCCTGCTCCGGAGCGCGGTGCGCGACCCCCTTGTGGCAATCGATGCAAATCTGCCCGCTCGCCAGCGCGGTCTTGTGCATGTCGGGCACGTACGGCTTGTCCTTGTCGACGATCTGCACGGGATGATGGCAATTGCGGCACTCCTGCGCGCCGTTGCCGCGCATGCGCGCCCATTCGTTCTCCGCCATCTCCAGCCGGTGCGCCTCGTACTTCTCGGGCGTATTGATCTTGCCCGTGAAGTGATTCCAGACCTCTTTCGCGGCCTTGACCTTGCGCACCATCTTCGGCACGAATTCGCGCGGCAGATGGCAGTCGGAGCAGCCCGCGATGACGCCCGTCCGATTG
>Ga0073909_10000161_pt1 | contig 24591 bp, 28 predicted proteins | sample Coa_R1_6_FD_66439 | JGI IMG/M metagenome (GOLD analysis project Ga0073909, IMG submission 66439) | Surface soil microbial communities from Centralia Pennsylvania, which are recovering from an underground coalmine fire. - Coalmine... | ecosystem: Environmental > Terrestrial > Soil > Unclassified... | reverse complement strand
GGGGGCCGGTTCATCGCATCGCCGGGGTGCCGGCGGACCGCGGAGCGGCCTCGCTCACGTATCCGCGAAATTAACACCAGGGGTCGGTTGTCGTCAGGGGTCACGGCATGAACGTGATCGATAGCTACGCAGAGAAAGTCGTCCGAAGGCAGATCCCGGCAGGTGTCTATCACCGGAAGGCCTGTGAGCGGCATTTGCACGATCGGGAGCGCGAGGGAGGCCGCGGATTCCCCTATCGCTTCGAGATCGCCCGGGCGGAGCGGTTCTTTCGGTTCGCGGAGAACCTCCGGCACTACAAAGGCGAGTGGGCCGGCCGCCGCATCCAGCTCCAAGACCATCAGAAGTTCCGGCTCGGCTCGCTGTTCGCCTGGCTGCACACGGGCACGGGGCTGAGGAGATTCCGGGTGGCCTACTTCGAGCTGCCCCGCAAGAACGGGAAATCCCTCGAGGCCGCCGTGGTCGGGCTGTACGAAACCTTTTTCGACGGAGAGCCCGGCGCCGAGGGCTACATGATCGCCACCAAGCGCGATCAGGCGCGGATTGTCTTCAACGACGGGAAGCGGCTCGTGCAGTCGAGCGCGCTGAAGACGAGAATCCGGGTCTTCCAGGCGAATCTGCACCAGGAAAGCTCGGCGTCGAAGATGGAACCGCTCGGGTCCGACAAGGACTCGACCGACGGGCTCAACCCGCAGCTGGTGATCATCGACGAAGCGCACGCGATGAAGCATCGCGGCATGATCGACGTGATGGAAACCGCGGTCGGCGCGCGCCGGCAGCCGATCACGTTCTGGATCACGACCGCCGGCAACGATCCGGTGAGTCCATGCGGCGACCAACACCACTACGCCTGCCAGGTGCTCGAGGGTGTCCTCAAGGACGAGACGCTCCTGGCGTTCATCGCGCACGCCGACATCGAGGACGACCCGTTCGCGGAGTCCACCTGGCGCAAGGCGAATCCGAATTACGGCGTCTCGGTGAAGCGGGACGACCTGATGAATCTGGCGCGCAAGGCGAAAGCGATGCCCGCCGCCGAGGCCGCGTTCAAACAGAAGCGGCTGAACATCTGGGTCAACGCCGATTCGCCGTGGATGTCGCTCGAAGGCTGGCGCGCGGGCCAGAGCACGTGGGACGAAGACGAGCTCGTGGGCGAGACGTGCTTCATCGGGATCGACCTCTCCTCGAAGATCGACCTGACCGCCGTGGTCGCGCTGTTCCCGCCGACGGAGACGCGGCGGAAGTGGCGGCTCATCGCGCGGTGCCTGTCGCCCGAAGCGACGCTCGACGACCGGGCGCACCGTGACCGTGCGCCGTACCCGACCTGGAAGGCGCGCGGCTGGATCGAAACCAACCCCGGCAACCAAATCGACCAGGACGCGGTGAAGGACATCGTGCTGGACCTCGCCGCGCGCTTCAACGTGCAGCAGATCGGGATCGACCCGTGGAACGCGGGCAACCTGCGCAAGCATCTGGAAGACGCGGGCCTCGGCGTGTTAGAAATTCCGCAAACGATTCCGCAGATGAGCGCCGCGTGCAAAGATTTCGAGGCCGAAGTCCTCGACGGCCTGATCGACGCGAACCACAACGAGCTGATGCAGTGGGCGATTCGCAACACCGTGGCGTCGCGCGACAACAAGGACAACATCTATCCGACGAAAAAGCGGAGCCGGGGGCGCATCGACCCGGTGATCGCGGCGCTCCTGGCGCGGAAGGTGTTCAACCTGGGCGCAGGCGCGCCCGCCGACGATCCCGACCTGGTGACAGCATGAGCGAGCGGAACGTCTTGAAGTTCGGAACGGGCTACGACCTGGTGTCGATGGAGGTGCGCTCGCGGCTCGGGCGGCCGCGGCTCGTGCTCGGGATTCGCTGCCACACCTGCGGCCGGACGTCGCTCCACCCGAAGGACATCGAGGAGCGGTATTGCGGCGCGTGCCACGTCTTCCATGAGGACGGGCTGCTCGCCCACGAAGCCTGAGTGGGGTTTCACGTACCAGAGTCGGGGCGCGTCCTGACCGGGCCCGGCGCCAGCGACACGCGCGACGGGAACAATGGCGCGTTCGGCGTGCCCAGCTGCGAACCCGGCTGGCAGCTGTTCCTGATTGCGTCCGACGGCGCGTGCTGGGAACACGTCAGCGTCCGCGCGATTCGGGAGCGGCAGAGCCGAATCCCGACGTGGCGCGAAATGACGCTGGTCAAAGCCCTCTGCTGGGACGATGACGACGTGGTGATCCAGTTTCACCCGCGCCGCGCCGAGTACGTGAACACCCATCCCCACGTGCTGCATCTCTGGCGCCCGATGGATGCGTGGCTGCCGACGCCGCCGCCGTGGATGGTCGGCTGAGGTGGTCATTCCCGAAACGAGGACGAAAACCGGAAGCGCCGCGCTGGGAGCGTTGCACGTGGAACATCCCGGTGTAGAATCGACCCGCTTCTTTGCAGTGCTTGGCTGTGGCCGGGCGGCGTGCAGGCCGCCGCCCGGTGCTTTCGAGGCTTCATGGCATCACCAGGCCGCCCCCCACTCGACCGCCGCGACCCCTCCGTCCCCATCTGCGTGAAAGTCCCGTCCCGCGACTACGACCGCCTCTGTCAGCAAGCGCGCCAGGCCCGCGTCTCGGTGCCTGAAGTCGTGCGCCGCCAGCTCGAGAAAAGAAATCCAAAGTAGGGCGACAGCCCGACTTCCCTGATCCTCTCCCGCGGTGCGTTGGTTGCTGTGGTGGCGACTGCCTGCGCTGTTACGGGTCGTAATCGTCAACCTGAAGGACGACCCGAACACGGCGATCCGCGGCGTGCTGTGGTCGAGCCGGGGGGCATGGCTCACGGTGCGTCAGGCGTCCCTTCTGCGAGCCGGGATCGCTGAAGCGACGGTCGTGGACGGCGAGGTAATCGTTCACCGCAGCAACGTGTCGTTCCTCCAGGTGCTCAACTGATGCCGATTGTGCAGAGCGCCGGCGCGCTGCAACCCGTGACGTCCGCGTGGCCGCCGAGCGGCCCGCTGGCCGACCTCCCCGCCCCCGCCATCTCGCCCTGGTCCTCCACCGGCACGCCGCAGAACTACGCGCAGTACATCCAGATGTACACGACGCAGCCGGCGATCCGCACGGTGGTCGACTTCCTCGCGCGCAACATCGCGCACCTGGGCCTTCAGGCCTTTCGCCGCGTCTCGGACACCGACCGCGAGCGCCTGAGCGATCACGAGCTCGTGCAGTGGGTCGCGCACCCGAACCCCGGCACGTCGCGCTATCGGCTGATCGAGAGCCTGATGATCGACATGGGGATTTTCTACAGCGCCTACTGGCTCAAGGTCCGGCTCCCCAACGCGCTCGGCCTGGTCCGGCTGCCGGCGGAGGAAGTCACCGCGGTCGGCTGGCTGATTCCCGACGTGTATTACTGGACGCGGCCCGATGGCGAGCGCGTCGAGATCGACCCGAAAGACATCGTGGCGTTTCGCGGCCACGGGCCCTTCAGCCCCGTCCAGAGCCTCTCGCCGATCGAGACGTTGCGCCTCCTGATGATGGAAGCCGCGACGTCGATGGACTATCGCGCGGCCTACTGGAACAACGCGGCGCGGTTCGAGGGTGTGATCGAGCGGCCGCTCGCGGCGCCGAAGTGGACGGCGGAACAGAAACAGTCCTGGCGCGAGCAGTGGACGGCGCGGTTCGCGCGGCAGCCCGGCCAGATCGCGGTGCTCGAGGATGGGATGTCGTTCAAGCCGACCGCCTGGTCGGCCTCCGATTCCGAATACATCCCGTCGCGCAAGCTGACCCGCGAGGAAGTCGCCGCCGCCTATCACGTCCCGCTGCCGATGGTCGGCATCCTCGAACACGCGACGTTCTCGAACATCCGCGAGCAGCACAAGAACCTCTATCAGGACTGCCTCGGCCCGTGGCTGGAGTTCCTGCAAGAGGAGATCGAGCTGCAGCTGCTCCCCGAGTGCGATGACGTGAAGGACGTGTACCTCGAGTTCAACATCGCGGAGAAGCTGAAGGGCTCGTTCGAGGAACAGGGCGCGTCGCTGAACACGCTCTGCGGCCGGCCGATCATGACGGGGAACGAGGGCCGGGCCCGGCTGAACCTGCCGTCGATGAAGGACGACCCGACGATGGACCAGGTGGTGTTCTCGCTGAACACGTCCTCGCCGTCCGACCCGAACGCGCCGAAGGTGGACCCGACCACGCCCGGGCCGCCGCCGCAGAAGCAGCTCCCCGCGCCGCCGACGAAGAAAAAGCCGCAGCGGCAACCCACGGGCGAGGAGCTGCGGCCGGAGATTTACGCGGCCTGGTCACGGCAACAGGCGCGGCTGGCGAAGGTGCCGGCCGACCAGCGCCCCGCCGCGTTCGATTCCGTGCGGTGGGACCGCGAGCTCGCCGACGACCTGACGCCGCACTACCTCGAGGCCGGCTGTGACGAGCACGAGGCGGCCCGCGCGGCGATGGCGCTCGCCAGCAGCATCAACACCGAAACCCTGCGCCGGCTCGTGATGGGCGAAGACGCCTTCACCGAGCGAACTGTGGAGGCCTGACATGGCAACGGCACCCCCGCGCGCGCACGCCTGCGACCGCGTCCTGAGCATGGCGCTCTATCCGTGGGCGCTCACCGGCCCGATGTTGAGCGTGGTCGCCAACATCCTCGGCGGCCGGCTCGCCGGCGACGCGCTCGACACGACCACGTTCGAGCCGCGGCCCAAGGCCGAGACGATGGTCTACACGGGCGGCCCGCAGGCCACCGCGAACGGCAAGGCCGTGGCGGTGATTCCGCTGCATGGCGTGTTCGCGCCGCGCATGAACGCCCTGAGCGACATCAGCGGCGGCGCGACCTACGAGGAGGCGAGCCGCGCGCTCGCCGAGGCGATGGCGACGCCGGAGATCGGGTCCATCGTGCTCGACATCGACTCGCCGGGCGGGTCGGTCCTGGGCGCGAGCGAGTTTGCCCGCCAGGTGCTCAAGGCGCGGACGCAGAAGCGGATCATCGCGCAGGCCCACTACGAGATGTGCTCGGCCGCCTACTGGATTGGCGCGTGTGCGACGGAAGTCGTCGCCGCGCCCTCCGCGATGGCCGGCTCCATCGGCGTCTACAGCCTCCACAAGGACTTGTCGAAGGCGCTCGAAAATCGCGGCGTGAAGCTGACGTACGTCTCAGCCGGCAAGTTCAAGGTCGACGGGAACGAAGCCGAACCGCTCAGCGAGACGGCGCAGGCGCGGTTGCAGGGCCTCGTCGACGCGCACTACGCCCGGTTCGTGGGCGACGTGGCGAAAGGCCGCGGCGTGCCCGAGTCCGTCGTGCGGGCCGGCTTCGGCCAGGGCACGGTGATGACGGCCGACGAAGCCGTCGCCGAAGGCCTGATCGACGGCGTGATGACCCTCGATGAAACTCTCGCGCGCGTGCTGCCGAGTGGCACGTTCGCCTCTGCGACGGCGCTGACGGGCGTCGCCGCGCCGGCGCCCCCACGAGACACGCCGCAGGAGCCCGTCAGGGCCACCGGCCAGGATCTCGCGGCGCAACAGCGTTCGCTGAAGCGTTCGCTTCTCGCACTCGGAATGTAGGGGACGACCATGTTGAACGTAGCCCAACTCGAACGCGACCTCGAGGCCAAGCGCCGCGAGGGGCTCGCGCTGCTCGACAAGACCTGTAAGGCGGCCGAGGCCGAGAATCGCGTGATGACGGTCGAGGAGGAGGACGCGGTCAAGGCGCTCTCCGCCGAAGGCCTCGCCATCAAGGCGCGGCTGGACGACGCGAAGAAGCCGGACGACCTCCGCGCGGCGCTCAGCGCGCTCACGCTGGCGAAGCCGGACAGCCCGCCCATCGTGCCGATTCGCCAGAGCCTCGGCGCGCAGTGGGCCGGGAACACCGACATTCAGGACTTCTTCAAGAAGGGCCTGCATCGGAGCTCGTCGGCGTGGCGGTCGCCCTCGATCGAACTCGCCGTCGACTGGAGCCGGCCGGGCTTTTGGGGCACGACGCTGACCGAAGGCGCGGGCTCCGGCGGCTCGCTGGTGCTGCCGCAGTACCTGCCGGGCATCATGCAGACGCTCATGCGTCGGCTGATGGTCGCGGACCTGATGGCGAGCGGCACGACCAACAGCAACGCGATTACCTACATGGTGGAAACGGCGTTCACCAACGCCGCGGCCCCCGTGCTGGAAGGCACCGCGAAGCCCGAGTCGGCGCTGGCGTTCTCGTCCGTGACGGAAGCCGTGCGGAAGATCGCGCACTGGCTGCCGGTGACGGAGGAGATGCTCGAAGACGTCGCGGCGATCGCGTCCTACATCGACGCGCGGCTGCGGGTCGGCGTGCAGTTCGTCGAGGAGGATCAGCTGGTCAACGGGAGCGGCATCGCGCCGAACCTGCTCGGCATCCTCAATCGGCCAGGGCTGGCAACGGCGGTGGCGCGTGCCGCGGCCGAGAGCAACGCCGACGCCATCTTCCGGCAGATCATGGCGATCTACGGGAGCGCGTTCCTCATGCCCGACGGCGTCGTCATCAATCCCAAGGATTGGGCCGACACCGTGCTGACGAAGACGGCGCAGGGCAACTACCTGACGGCCGGCCCCTTCGCGCCCATCCAGAGCGCGCAGATGTGGGGCTTGCCCGTCGCGGTGACGCCCGTCGTCGCCATCGCCACGGCGGTCGTGGGCGCGTTCCAGACGGCCGCGCAGGTGTTCCGGCGCGGCGGCATCCGTGTGGAGTCCTCGAACTCGCATCAGGACTTCTTCATCAAGAACCTCGTCGCGATTCGCGCCGAGGAACGGCTCGCCCTGGCCGTCTACCGTCCCGGCGCGTTCGGGAAGGTGACGGGCCTCGGACTGCCCGTCTACCCGTAGGAGTCACTCGTCAGTGATCAACCGCTGGTGGGACCCCGGGCCGTGTCCGGTGGACGACGCGCCGCACACCACGTGCACGTCGCCGGACTACGTGCCCGTACAACCGCTACTGACGGCCGGGGCTCCGGTGGCCCCGGTCGTCATGCCGCTGCAGCGGCCGCTCGCGCTCGACCAGGCCACGGTCGCGGCGCTGCAACAGACGACGACGGTCGTCAGCGCGCCGGTGACGACGAAGACCTATCGCCGCCGCAGCGTGCCGCCGCCGGCGGGCGGCTACAAGGTCCACGACAAGGGCAAGAAATGACGACCGCGCTGATCGTGCCGCCCTGGCGGCAACCGCTCGCGTGCTACTCGCTGCTGGCCGTGCCTCCGACTGAGGAACCGATCACGGCGGCCGAGGCGAAGCTGCGCGCCGGCCTGGACTGGCCGACGACGGACCCGCGCGAGGCGCTGATGGCGCAATACATCGCGGCGGCCCGCAACCTGGTCGAGCGCGAGACGGGCCTGGCGCTGCTCACGCAGACCCGCGAGATCTACTTCTGCCCCTACGACCCGACCGCGCCGATTCCGTTGCCGCCGCAATCGACGCCGCTGCAATCGTTCACCGTCGACGCGTGGACGCCGGTCGCGTTCCCGGTGCCGATCGGGATGGCGCGGCCCGTCCTGGGCATGATGCCGATGACGACCGACTGGCTGCTGCCCGCCGGCACGGTCGGGGCGAAGCTGACGGTCGTGGCGGGCTGGCCCAGCGTGGACGCGCTGAAGGCCGAAGCGCCGACGCTGATTCACGCGGTCGGCTTGCTCGTCGCCCACATGCTGACGCTCGGGAAGGACCTCGCCATCACGGGCGCGGTCGCTGCGATTTCGGAAACGCCGCAGGGCTTCGAGGACTGCATCGCGCCGCACCGCCTGATGTGGGTGGCGTGACGTGGAACGCATCAACCCCACCGGCGACGTTCGCATCGCCCTCCTCACGTACTACGTGACCGTCTATCGGCCCGCGCAAACGATCGACGTGGAGCTCGGGGGCCTCGTACCGGGCGACCCCGTCCTGGTCTGCCAGATGTTCGCGGGGATCGAGCCGATTCTCGGACGGCCGCTGCTCGAGCAGCTCGGGGACGCGCAGCTCACGAACCGGATCGACCATCGCGTGACGTGCTGGTATCGCAAGGAGCTGACGGTCGCCATGTTCATCGAGTTTGACGACGAGACGATGAAGCGGCACCTCGAGATCCTCAACATCCGCGATCGCGGCCTCGGCCATCGCTATCAGGAACTCTATTGCCAGGAGCGTGTCTCGTGACCCATGACCAAAACGAGGAACGAAACGAGAAGCAAGCCGAGCCGCGCGACGAGGTGAACCCGCTCGCGGTGGCCGTCCTGGGCGTCTCGCCGTCGCAGGGCACCGGCCTGGGCCCGATGTTCGTGACGGTGACGGGCACCGGCTTCCCGACCACGCCAGGCGCGTGCCAGATCGTGATGAAGAACGCCGGCGGCACGACGGTCGGGCAAAGCGCGGGGGGCACCGCGGTCGTGCCGGAGTCGTTCAGTGCGGCGGTGACGTTCGACCCCGGCACGCCGTCCGGCGCGTTGACGCCCTGGCTCGTGGCGAACAGTGTGGGCTCGGCGGGCCCGAGGAACAGTTTCGCGCTCACGGTGCCCCCGGTCCCGCAACCCGGCAACTTCGGCCAGTGGGCGGGAGGCTTCGGGGGCCGATGATCGTCCTCGCGCTGCTCGCCATTCCGCGGGTGCTCGCCGCCATGCGGGCCGTCCTGCGGAATGACGCGCCGCTCGTGGCCGGCCTGGCGATCGCCCCGGCCTCCGTGGGCGGCGGGCCGGCCATCTACAGCGAAGGCTCGGTGCCCGACGGGGCCGAGATGCCCTTCCTCACGATCGGGCCGTTCACCGAAGCGGACGACTCCACGATGGGCAGCGGCCGCAAGTGGGGCAGCACGCTGACGACGCCGGTGAAGCTGGTCACGACCAGCCCCGACGTGGCCGTGAACTACACGACGGTGGACCGCGTCGTCGCGCTGCTGCACGGCACGGCGCTGACGGTCGCGGATTACAGCCAGGGCATGTGCCTGCTCGAAGTCGTCGTCGACAGCTATCAAGAGAAGCTCGCGGGCGTCGTCTATCGCCACTACCCGGTGATGTTCACCATCAAGGTAGGGCAACCCAGGTGACGCCGCTCCTGCAACAGCTGTACGGCTTGCGGCTCATGATCGACGGTCTGATTGCCACCGTCGAACACGAGCTCGGCGCACAGATGGGAGCGGCGCCACAGGTCGAGGGTGAGGAACCCGAGTGCGCGCATCCGCGGGAGATGCAAGTCAGCGCGAGCGTGATGGGCGGCCCGGCGAAGGTCATGTGCCTGGTGTGCGGCCAGGAGCGGCTCGGGACGGTGGAGTAGCGATGCACGAGCAGACGGTTCATGCGCTCGCGCAGCTGATTCGGCATACGCGCGGGGGCTTGACGACGATTGAGAAGTGGGTCGAGCAGACGCCGCGCGAGGCGCTCGCCGCCGACGTGAAGCAGCTCTGTGAGTTGTTTCTCGACGACTCGAAGGGGAGGAGCGGCTACCACCGGGTTGTCTACGTGGTGCGCGGCCTGCTCACGCAGTTGGACACGACGCTCAGCACGGCCCCGCAAGCGCCCGTGCCGGCGCCACACACGACACCGTCGACTCGGCCCGCCCCTGTGGCTGCCCGATCGTTCCGCTCGTAGGGAGATCGCTATGGCGTATGCAGGGATTCGGTCGTTTATCAACTTGGACGACGGTAGCGGCACGATGCGCGACATCAGCCACTACCTCGATGGCGTCACGCCGTCGAGTCAGACGGACGAACTCGACGGCACCACGTTCCAGCCTGGCGTGGCGAACCCGACGAAGGAAATCATCGCCGGCTTCCACACGCGCGCGCTCTCGCTGTCGGCGAAGTGGACGCCGGAAGCCGAGATGTTCTTCTCCAGCGTCGAGGGCAAGACCGGGCTGCCGTATCAGTACGGCCCGCTCGGCAATGACGACGGGATGATCGGCATCTACGGCACGTGCAACGTCCTGAGCTGGACCGGCCCTGTCTCGACGGTGGCCGGCGTCATCACCGGCACGGCCGAACTCCGGTGTCAGACGCGCCTGGTCGGCACGTTCGATGGGAGCGGCGATCTCGTGCCGGTGGTGACGGCGACGGGTGCGACGGCCGGCACGCCGGGCACGTTCTCGCCGAGCGGCGCGATGCTGCCCTCGAACTTCGCGGGCCTCACCGGCGTCACGGCGACCCCGACCACCGCGTGGACGGTGGGCCAGCACGTCATCCTGGGCGACGCGACGCACGCGCACTGGAACGGCACCGCGTGGATGGCAGGCAACGCATAAGAACCCGCGAAGAATCGGGTTCTTACGGTTCTTACAACTCCGGCCCGGCGCTGCCGTCCGGGCCGCACTTGGGAGAGCACGAATGGTCACACTCAACTTCGACAAGCCCCGTCAGCTCCATTACGACCTGGCGGCGATCCGCGACCTTGAGAACGCGATGAACGGCGAACCGCTGGGCACGATCATCCAGCGGCTCGCCAATCTCGGCATCACGGCGATGGTGCTCGCGCTCTGGGCGGGCCTGAAGCACGAAGACCGCAGCCTCACGCCGCACCTCGTGACCATTCGGCTCGAAACGTATCTGAAGGAAGGCAAGCCGCTCCGCGCGCTCGGCGATGGCATCAACGACGCGCTCGAGGAGTCCGGCCTGTTCAAGAACGCGAACGACGCGGCCAAGGAGGCCGAAAACCCTACGACGGCTGGCTCCCAGACGAGCCAGTGAGCTGGGCGTTTCGGACGTGGCTCGCCTGGGCGGAGCAGTTCGGCCTCGGCGAGCTGCAGCTGCTCCCCCACCAGTTCTGGCGGCTGACGCCACGGGAGTTCGACCTCCTCCGCGCCGGCTTCCACCGCCGCGAGGATCGGGCGTGGGAAAAGCTGGCGACGCTCGGCCTGTGGGTGCTCGCGCCCTACAGCAAGAAGCAGATGACGCCGGCGGAGCTGCTCGGGCGCTCGCGGCTGCACACGCTGCCCTCGAGCGGGGACGAAGCCAAGGACGACGCGGCGTTCGAGCGCGCGAAGCAGCTGGCCGTCGCGCTGAAGTGGGCGAAGGAGTGAAGTGGTCCAGATCACGATCACCGGCACATTCGCGGTCGCGCAGAACGTCGCCCGAGCCGCCGACCTCCTCAACGAGGTCGGCGCGCAGACCGTCAAGGGCACGTGCCTGCGCATCGCGTACATGGCGCGAAGCCTGGCGCCGGTCGCCACGGGCGAGTTGAAGCGGTCGATCGCGTGGAAGGCGAATAAGACGCGCGGCTACGTCGGCATCACGGCGGGCAGCCCCGCCAACGTCTACTGGCGCTTCCCTGAGTTCGGGACGATTCACGCCTCGGCGCACCCCTACTTCCGTCCCGCCAAGGAAGCCGCGGCCGGCCCGATGCTGGCCGAGATGAAGACCTACGCCACGAAAGTCGGGCGCTGATGGCGAGCCTCGGCACCCTCGTCATCTCCGTCTCGGTCAACGCCCAGGCCGCGACCACCCAGCTGCAAAACCTGACGGTGGAGGTGAAGAACTTCGGCGCGGCGTTTGACGGGATCTCGTCGTCCATCATCGCGCGCGGCAACATCCTGTCGTCGACGCTGCAGCGGATCTTCAGTTCGGTGGCGGGCTTCGTCACGAGCACGTTCAAGGAGGCCATCCAAGCCTCACAGAACTTCAACAACGCGCTCGTCTCGTTGGCCGCCGTCGCGGAGCACTTCGGCGTCGGGATGAACAAGGCGATCGACGCCGCCCATGCGCTCTCGGCCGATGGGCTGCTGCCGCTGCGGGACTCGGCGGCGGGCCTCAAGAACCTCCTCATGACGGGCTTCGGCCTCGACCAGGCGGTCGGGATCATGAAGGCCTTCAAGGACACGGCGGCCTACGCGCGGCAGGAAACCTATTCCTACGGCGATGCCATTCGGACGGCGACCGAAGGCATCAAGAACATGCGGAGCGTGCAGGTCGATAACGCCGGCGTCACGAAGAACCTGTCCATGATCATGAAGGACGCCGGGTTCGTGATGCAGGACATCGACAGCAAGACGAAGGGCGCGGCGGCGCGCCAAGCCCTGTACGTCGGCCTGCTCCGCGAAGCCGCGTCGCAGCAAGGCCTCGCCGCCGCCTCGCTGCGGACCTACAGCGGCTCGGTCGTCGCGTTGGACACCGCCTACACCTCGCTGCTCGCGACGTGGGGCGATGCGATCACGCGCAACAAGGACGTGGCGATCGCGATCAACTTCGTGTCCGACGCGATCCGGGGCCTGACGCAGGCCTCGGCCGACAACAACACCGCCGTCAGCCTCGTCGGCGAGGGTCTGATCCTGTTCGTGAAGATCGCCGCGGTGGTCGTCGAGGGCATCAAGACGATGGACGATTGGTTCATCGCACTCGACATCAGACTGAGCGAGCTCACGCGGAGCATCGTGGAGAAGGTGGCGAAGCTCGCCGACTTCGGCCTGAATACGTTCAAGTGGGCGATGACGGGCCCGGCGACGATGTTCCCCGGCTTCGAGCAGGGCTTCGGGATGCTCGCGGCGGTGTCGCACAACGCCCACACCGCGATCACGTCGTTGGGAGATGACATCCTCGAGACGAGGCTCCACCTGTTTGACTTCGACGAGGGCATGGGCGGGACGGTCAAGAAACTTAATGACCTCGCCGCGCAGCTCGAGGCGAACAAGGGCAAAACGATCGGCCTCACGGACGTGCTCGGCACGGGGCGCAAGACGCTGGAGGACTTCGGCAACGCGGCCGACGCCACGGCCGCGAAGCTCCGCTCGATTCAGACCTACAGCGACCTCTCGGGCTTCATCAAGAAGGAGGGCGACCTCGGCGGCTTCTCCGCCGCGATCGACGCGCTGATTGCCAAGCTCCCGAAGGTCGCCGAGGGGCTGACGCACGCCCGCGATGCCATGTTCGGGCTGGAGGAGGTCAAGACCGCGTACTTGATGATCCAGACGATGGGCGGCCTCGAAAACGTGGCGCTGCTCAACACGACGCAGCTCAAGGCGCTCTCGAAGGCCACGCAGGAGGCCATCGAGAAGATGAAGGGCTTCCACGTCGAGGCCCCGGCGGCGTTCAAGGCCTTCCACGACGAGGCCGAAGACGCGCTCTCGGTGCTCGAAGCCGTGAAGGAGTCCATCAAATACGTCGCGGACCGCGCGACCAACGCGGTCGGCATCGACTTCGAGAAGGACATCCCGCTCGTCCCCTTCATGACGGAGGACTGGGGCGCGGCCCGCGCGGGGGCGAAGAAGGAGATCGGCGAGGTCAACGAGATCCTCAAGAACGTGCAAAACGGCTGGCGCAAGTCCTTCCAGTCGATGGCGGAAGACCTCCCGCACGTCATGGCGCGTGCGATGCAGAGCGGCGCGTCGGTGTGGGCCGCGGTCGGCGCCCTCGCGGCGAAGACGTTCGGCGACCAGTTCACCAGAATCTTCGAGCAGCAGCAACGGGCGCAGGGCACGCTGACGCCGAAGCTGTCGACCGGGTCGAAGGTCCTCGCCCTGGCGGGCGTGGGCGTCGACAGCTTCATGGGCGGCTACGGCCTCGGCCAGGCCACCGGCAGCAAAACCACGGGCGCCCTGGGCGGCGCGGCGAGCGGGGCGCTCAGCGGCGCGGGCGTGGGCTTCATGTTCGGAGGCCCGCTCGGCGCGGGCATCGGCGCGGCCGTGGGCGGTGTGGCGGGCCTCATCGGCGGCCTGTTCGGCGCGTCGAAGAAGCAGAAGGAGATCGCGCAGCAGCTCGCGCAGAGCCGCACCGACCTGCTCCAGCAGTACGGCGGGATGCAGAAGCTCCAGCAGCTCGCGGACAAACTCGGCGTGAGTCTCGCCGGCGCGTTCAACAGCAAAAACCCGAAGGACTTCGAGGCCGCGGTGAAGAACCTGAACAACGCCATCGAGGACGAGAAGAAGAAAGTGGAAGCCCTCAACAACGCCGTCACCGGGCTGAACGCGCGCACGGCGACGTTCATCGACAAGTTCAAGACCCTCGCGGAGACGCGCGACGCGGCGCTGCAAACCGCGAGCGACCGGCACGGGACCGCCGAAGGCAACCAGGCGCTCATCGAGGCGGCGAACGCCAGCCAGAAACTCAACGAGCTCGCCAAGTCGTCGCAGGGCGAGTTCGCGCGCCTGGGCGTCATCACGCAGAACGTGTTCGCCGGCATCGTGAAGGACAGCGGCGATGCGATGGGCGCGATGCTGGCGATGGCCCCGTCGTTCCAGGTGCTCAAGGACGGCATCGAGAAGTTCGGGCTTCAGAGCACGGCCGTCATCGACGAGCTGCTCAAGAACTTCGACCTGATCAACAACGCAAACTTCAAACCTTTCTTTGAGGCGATCCAAGCGGACGGCCAGGTGCTCAAGGGGCTGTTCGATGCGAAGTCCCTGTCGCCCGAGGGCTTCCAGGCTCTCGCCGCGGACATCGGGGCGAGCATCCAGGGCGTCGTGGATGCGGGCGGCGACATGGCGCGCACGCTGGCGCTCAGTCAGCCGGTGCTGCAAACCCTATGGGAGGCGTCGCAGCAGTATGGGGCGATCACCGACGAGAACACGCAAGCGATCCTCGACCAGGCCGAAGCGCAAGGCCTCGTCGGCGAGGCGATGAAGTCGGTCAACGACAAAATCCTCGACGTGCTGCTCGCCATCGCGCACGTGTTCAACGCGGACATCCCGGCCGGCCTGGAGAAAACGAAGAAGGGCGCGGCCGACGCCGCGGCCGACATCGAGGGCGCGTTCAAGGACGTGAAGATCGACCCCATCGACGTCCCCTACAAGTATCAGCAGGTGGGCGACGGGCCCCCGGACGCCTACGGGGGGAGCTCGAGCGGGAGCGGCCCGGCGCCGCAGGGCGTGCCGGCCCTGGCGCGGGGCGGCATCGTGCGCCGTCCCATGTATGCGCTCATCGGTGAGGCCGGCCCCGAGGCCGTGATTCCGCTGACGGGCGCCGGCCTCGGCGTGGAGGCCTCGACCTACAACACGACCATCTATCTCGATGGCGAGAAGATCGCGCAGTCCACCGCGCGCAAGCTGCCGAAGATCATGCGTGGCCTCGGCGTCGGCCACTGAAGGAGCACCGACATGGCTGGACTGTGGGCGGATAGTCCCGACTACTACAACCTCGCGCAGCTCGGGCGCGTCTGGACCTCCTTGACGGGGAACAGTACGAGCGGGTTGACCCTCTCGAGCGGGACCGGGCGGCGCACGGGACAGAACACCTTGCAGTTCGCCAACATGACCGCCGTCTCCGCGGCGTTTACGAACTACTACTTACAGAAGACGCTCATCCCAGGCAGCGCGACGATCATTCATTCGTTCGCGTTCCTCGCGTACGACTATGCCCTGATGGGGTTCGAGCAACCCTTCTGGCTGGTGGGCGACGCGACGGTGTGGCACGTCGGCCTGGCGATGCGGAACGACCACACGCTGATCTTCACGCGCGCGCCGGGCGTCAACAGTTTCACGCCGGGGACCACCCTCGGCACCGTGCCGACGCCGATCACGCTCAATACGTGGTACCACTTCTCCATCAAGTGCACGATCCACGACACGGCGGGGGCGCTGTCGTTCAAACTGAATCGCATCGAGCAGTTGAATGGCGGGGCGGGCTTCACGAACATCGACACCCGCAATGCGGGGTCGGCCGGATGGAGCCGGTTCGCGTTCTTCAACGGCAAATGCAACACGAACGAGCCCGCGGAGCCGCCGGCGTATCGCATCACCGACCAGGTGGTCTGCGACGACACGGGGCCGCGCAATAACGATCACCCGGGCGACTGCTCCGTGCTCGTGCAACTGCCGAACGCGGGCAACGGCGGCAACGTCGACTTCACGCCCTCGGCGGGCACCGATCACGGGACGCTCGTGCGCGAGGCGGTCGCGGATGACGACACCAGCTACAACCAGGGCACGGCGGCGGGCCAGCGCGACAGCTATGTCTACCCGGCACTCGCCATTCCGCTCGGCACGCCGAAGTTCCTCCTCACGCGGCCGTGCCTGAAGCTGTCGGCGGCGGGGAGTCAGTTGGTGATGGACGTCATCCGCAAGGGCGGCACGAACTACGACGGCGTGACCCCGCAGTCGCCGACGTCGGGCAGCTACGCCTACTACGACTACCTCCGCGAGCTGGACCCCGCGACCGGCTTGCCGTGGACCATCTCGGGCATCAACGCCTCGGAGTCCGGCCTCCTGATGCCCTGACGGGCCAGCCACGTGGCAATCCCCGTCAACGTCACCCAGGCGCCGGTGCTCGTCCCGGCGGACACGTCGGGCGCACCCATTCGCGCGACGCAGGCCCCCCGCCTGGCGGTCACGGACGCGACCGGGTCGCTCCGCGTGACGCAGGCCGTGCGGATTGCCGTCGTGGAGTTCGGCGCGCCGGCCAACCTCACCCACGCGCCGCGTCTGACGGTCGAGGCGACGGACCACGCGCCGCCGCGCCTCACGCAGCTCCCGCGCCTCGCGGTGATCCGGCCGAAGACGCCGGTGTCGATCCTCATCGACCACATCGAGCACAACATCGACGCGCGCTACACGTCGGTCGAGATCACCTACCAGCTCGGGGCGCGCGGCACCGCGAAGCTCGAAGTCCTCGACCTGGACTCGTTCGAGACGGCCTATCGCCCCCAGCTGGACCAGCGCGTCGAAATCTTCGGCACCGATGGCGAGCCGATCTTCGTCGGGACGATCTTCGGCGTGACCGACACGCCGCTCGGCGCGCCCGGCGTCGGCACCGTGACGGCGATCGACGCCGTGGACGATTGGGTCGCGGCGGGGATGCGCCGGGTCACCAAGACCTACGCCGACGGCACCACGCTCCACACCGTCGTGGCGGATCTCGTCACGACCTACCTCGCCGTCTACGGGATCGCGCTCGACCCGCTGATGGGGGCGGGGCCGGCCCTGCCGGCGGTGACGTTCGACAACGTCACGCTTGAGGAGGCGTTCAATCAGCTCGTGGACCTGACGAGCGGGTGGGTCTACCGGCTCTCGCCCTACAAGCAGATTCAGTGGTTCCCGATTGGCAGCCACGCGCGCGACTTCACGCTCTCGGCCGCGAACCAGAACATCCTCGGGCCGATCCGGTGGACGAAATCGCGGGGGCAGGCCGCCAACCGCATCGTCGTCCGCTACGGGACCGGCCTGGTCGGCAAGCAACAGCTCTGGTTCGGCGACGGCGTCACGCTGCGCTTCACGCCGGACTACCGGCCGACCTTCCCCGCACCGGCCAGCAACGGCTGGATCGGGTGGATGAACTACGTCGGCGGCCCCTTCCCCGGCCCGCCGGTGCCGACCGTGCCGCCGAGTTACGGCGGCCATGAAGCCATCGGCGTCAGCGCCGCGAACAACTTCCCGTGGTGGTGGGACGCGACGACCGGGGAGCTCGTGCGAAACATCGGCGCGCCGATTCCCCACTGGGCCGGAGGGACCACCGCGCAGGTGCCGCTGGTCGGCGATTATTTCTGGATCGACTACAACGTCCAGTTCCCGCTGACGGTGGTCGCCGAGTCGCCGTCGGCGCTGACGTTCCCGATCGAAGCCATCGTCGACCGCGCGGACATCTTCGACAAGGCGCAGGCGCAGGCCTTCGCGGACAGCCTCTTGGCGAAATACGCGAGCACGCCGCGCACGGTGACGCTGAAGACGCGCGCCGCCGAGGACTTCCTCCCCGGCGACACGGTGCCGATGGACGTGCCCGCGCGCACGCTGCCCAACGCCGAATGGCTCGTGACGGAGGTCACGATCATCGTCGACCTCGACCAGCAGATCACCGTCACGCTGTCGCTGCTCGAGGGGACGACGGCCCAGGCCTCGTGGCTCGACTTCTGGCGGGACATCGCGGGCGGCGGGGCCAGCGTGGGCGTGGCGAGCGGGAGCATCACGCCACCCCCGGTGGGTGGCGGCGGCGGCGGCGGCGGCACGGTCGCCAACGTCATGCCGCTCACGCTGCACGCCCTGGTGGTCGGCGAGGGCGACATCAACGTCGGCGCGCTCGGGGACCTCGGGACGCCGGTGAAGCTGCTCCACGGCAACCCGACCGGCGACCCGACGTTCCGGCCGATCGACCAGACCGACCTGGGCGGCCCCGTCGCCGATGGGAAGGTGCTCACGGCCGATGCGTCGCAGCCGACCGGCCTGGCGTGGGGCGCGGGCGGCGGCGGGACGAGCGCCGATGCGATTCGGCCGATCACGTTCACCATCAATCCGGGCGGCGTGCCGACGACGGGCATCAAGGGCGACCTCTCCGTGCCCTACCCGTGCCGAATTACCGGCGTGCGGATGCTGGCCGACCAGGTGGGGTCGGCCGTGCTCGACATCCTGAAAGACAGCTACGCGAACTACCCGCCCTCGACCGGCGATTCGATTGTCGGCAGTGCGCCGCCGACCCTGAGCGGCGCGCAATCCAGCGAGGACACCACGCTCGCCGGCTGGAGCACTACCCTCCTGGCGGGCGACACGCTGCGCTTCAACCTCACGTCCGTCGCCACGATCACGCGCCTGACGATCACGCTCACCGTCGCGATCCCGGCGACGGTGGTGGCCCCGGTCGCCACGGGATCACTCATCCTGCTCGAGACGCACGTGGCGTCGGGGAGCGCCTCGGTCAACTTCACCGCCCGCAATGCACCGGGCGTGAGCGGCGCGACCTTCCAGAGCGACTATGACGCGTACTTCCTCGAGCTGCTCGGTGTCATGCCGGCGACGAACACACAGGATCTCCGGCTGCGTATTTCGACCAACGGCGGCGCGACCTGGGATTCAACCTCGAACTATCACTGGGCCATTCACTACACATCGAATACCGGCACGGAGGGGCAAATCCACGCAAGCCCGGACACGGCCGTCACCCTGTTTTCCGCAATCGACAACACCTTCGACGGCCTCTCGGGGCGGCTACACTTCTTCAATCCGCTCGCGCCGGGGGTTCGGCGCTCCGCCCTGATCGATGTCTATGGCGTTCAGGCGGCCCTGGCCTACCGCGGGTCGGGCTTCTTCACCTGGAATCAGACGCCCACGATCAACGCCGTCCAGATTTACGCCGCGACCGGCAACCTCCTCAAAGGCACCGGGCGTCTCTACGGGATTGCGAAGTAATGGCGGCCTACAGCGTCTACTGGCCGGTCGACCCGCCCGTGCAGAACCGCACGTTCAACCAGGCGTCGGCCACGAGCCTGACCTCGACCGCGTTCACGAGCACGCCGGGCAATCTGCTCGTCGCCATCTTTCAGGTCTGGACCGGCTCGTTCGGCGCGACGCCGATCACCGACAACAAGGGCAACACGTGGGTGGCGGCCGTGCCGATCTTCGGCACCTCCGGGGGCGGGGGCCTGCTCGGGATCTACTACGCCGCGAACTGTCTCGGCGGCGCGGGCCATACCGTGACCGTGACGCCGGTCGCCTCGGGCCTGCTCGCGCTGTGCGTCTATGAGATTGCGGGCGCGGCGCTGACGGGCGTCCTCGGTTCCCGCAGCACGGCCAACGTCGGCGTGAGCGCCCAGACCAGCGGCAACATCACGGCGAACCCGGCCGTCCCCGAGTTCTTTCTCGGCGCGATGACGATCTCGCATAGCTCGACCTCGAGCGCGCTGTCGACGCCCTGGGCCGCGCCCGCGTACTGGAGCGGCTTGCTCACGTCGTTGAATGGCGGCAACGTCGGCCTGGCGTCCGCGTGGCGGGTCGTGAACCCGAGCACGACGGATGCCTTCAAGCTCGCCGTCAATGGCTCATCGCAGGAAGCGATTGCGGTCGTCGGGTTCCTCGCCGCGACTCCGATCCCGGCCGGCGGCGGCGCGGGCACGGTCGGCGGCGCGTACGGCTATGCGTAGGAGGACACCATGAAGAACCTACTCGTGCGACTCGTCTACGCGGCGATCTGCGCGTTCCTGCTGCTGCTGATCCTGCCGCTGTTCCTCAGTGTGATCGGCCTCACGCCGAGCGCGCCGCTGGTGGAGCTGCTGCGGCTGTGCGTCGGCGCCCTGGCGATCATCTACGTGATTTGGGGGCCACCGCCTCCGATGCCCTGGTGACGACATGGCGACAGCGACGTTTCAGCAAGGCGTGAGCGGCTACACGGGGTGTTTGGACACCTTTCTCAACGACGGCACGAGTGCGGCCGTGAACTTCGAGAACAACGGGACCATTCAAGCCAAGTCCGTGGCGTCGGCCAACTTCAGTCGGGTGATCCTGATTAGTTTCGACCTGTCGTCGCTCTCCCCGACCAATACGGTCACCAACGCGTCGCTGCAGCTCACGTGCAACGCCGCGGGCACTGTGAGTGGCACCATGTACTTGATGCGCTTACTGCGCCCGGACTGGGTGGTGACGCAGGCGACCTGGAACAACTACAAGACCGGCAGCGCGTGGAACACCGCGGGGGCGCGGGGAAACGGCACGGACATCAACGGCGACTGGACGGACGGCGTGCCGGGCGCGGTCGGGGTCTTTAGTGTGTCCGCGACGGACGTGATCGGGACCAAAAAAACCTTTGCGGGGATCACGCAATCCACGATTCAAGCCGCGCTCGGGGGGACGTTGCATTTCGCAATTCACCAGGCCTTGAACGCGAACGCCAATGCGGGCTTCTACGACACCACGGCCGCCAGCACGAGTAATCGCGCGCTCTTGACGGTGAACTATGACCCGCCGGTCGTCGGGGGCACCGCCATATCTCGACGCACCACCGGCCTGTTCACGCGGATCGGTTCCCGCCAGGTGAATGACTAATGGGATACCCACTCAAGCAAGCGCAGACGGCGCAGGCGCTCGTGTTCCTGATGGTGGATTCGACCGACCATCTCTCCCCCAAGACGGGGCTGGCGCCGACGGTGACGCTCTCGAAGAACGGGGCCACGTTCGGCTCGCCCGCCGGGGCCGTGACCGAGGTCGGGAGCGGGTGGTACAAGGTCGCCGGGCACGCGACCGACAGTGGCACGCTCGGCCCGCTCGTCCTCCATGCGACGGCGACCGGGGCCGACCCGACCGACGATCGCTACGATGTCGTTGGGTACGATCCGCAGGACGTGGTACGGCTTGGGTTGACCGCGTTACCCAACGTCGCGGCCGGCGCGGCGGGCGGGCTGTTGACGGACAAGGTGGGCTATGCGCTCACGGCCGCCTACGATCTGGCGAAGACCGCCGCCCAGGTGAGCGACATCCCGACGGCCGCCGCCACCGCGACGGCGACCGCGACCCAGATCACGACCGACCACGGCGCAGGGTCCTACATCCGCAACACGGAGCCGCCGTCCACCGCGGCCCAGGCGACGGCGACGGCCGCGCAGATCACGACGGACCACGGCGCAGGGTCCTATGCGCGGAACACGGAACCCGACAACGCCGGCATCGCGGCGATCAAGGCGAAGACCGACAACCTCCCGAGCGCCCCGGCGGCGGTGAGTGACATCCCCTCGGCGGCCGCCACGGCGACGGCGACGGCCGCGCAGATCACGACCGACCACGGCGCAGGGTCCTACGTGCGGAACACGGAACCCGACAACGCCGGCATCGCGGCGATCAAAGCGAAGACCGACAACCTGCCGGCGGACCCGGCGTCGACGTCGGCCCTGGTCGCCGGCCTCACGACCGTGCTCAATGCCGTGGGCGCGCTGCACGACCTGAGTCCGAGCGAGGTGCTGGCGCAGATCACCGCCGCCTTGACCACGGCCGTCGCCGACTCCGTGCCGGTCGACGGCGCGCGGCCGTCCATCGCCCAGGCGGCCTACATGAACGCGCAGTTCCTGCTGGAACGGAAAGTGACCGGCACCGCGTTGACGGTGTTCAAGCCGGATGGGGTGACGGCGCTGATGACGTTGACCTTGGACTCGGCGACGGCCCCGACCGCGATCTCGCGGGCGAGCTGATGGAGATCATCACCCTCGGGATTGGGACGCCGTCGAGCATCCCCACGTTCATCCTCGTGGGGCTCGCGCCGGCGTTCTCGAATTACGGCGGCACGCTCCCCGCGCAGATCTGCGGCACGGCCGCCGACTACGCGAACGGCACGACCGCCGAGAGCCTCGCCCTCGCGTGCGAGGCCGTGTGCACGCTGACCTTCACGGCGGACCAGGAGGAGTGCTAGCGATGGCAACCACCATCAATCTCGTGGCGGGCTGGACGGCGGAATTGCCGGCGTTCACGCTGCGCGCCAACGGCACGCCGCTGGACCTCACGGGGTTCACGGCCGCGCAGATCGTGGCGAAGATCAAAGAGGCGCGCACGACGGGGGCGTACGTCGACATGAGCAACAACGTCCGCCTGGATGACGACCCGGTGACGGGCAAGGTCTACCTCAAACCCGACGCGGCCGACTTCGTCGCGGGGAAGACCTACGACCTGCGGTTTCAGGTGACGGACGGAGCGGGAAACGTCGAGTTCTTTCCCAACGCCACGCCCAACCGGATTGTCGTGGCCGTCCCGTGACCCGCCTGACGGACACGGAGCTGGAGGCCTACGCGGTCCATGCGGCCGCTATTCAGGATGGGCCGCTGCTGTCGCTGGTGACTGAGCTGCAGGAGGCCCGTAGGCTGCTTGTGTTGGCCGCTGAGGCCGCGGTGAGGCCCCCGGAGGCCCCAGAGGCCCCGCGCCGTAGGCCGAGGCTTCTGAGGCCCAAGGGCACGTCAGAATAGGTCGCGCTTGGCTAGACGGCCCGGAGGCCCCCTCGCTTCCGGGCTTTCTTCGTGCGCGTGCTCACCGGCGTCGATGCGGTGATGCCCTTGAACAGTTCCGTGACCTTCTCGCTGACCGCCCCCTCGACATAGCGTTCGGTCATCTTCAGGTTGCGGTGGCCCATTGCTTCCGCGACGGCCTTGAGATCGCCGGTCTTTCGATAGGCCTCGGTGCCGAAGCAGTGCCGGAGGTCGTACGGCACGATGGGCTCCAAGTGCGAGAGCTTCGCCGCCTTCACCGCCTCGTGGAACATGCGCGCCGCCGGCGCGGCCGAGAAGTCGCCCCAGCCCTTCAGCCGGTCCAGCGTGTCCAGCGCCTCGGTCGCCCGGTCATCGAGTGGGAGGGTGCGCGGCTTGCCGCCTTTGCCCGTCTGCACGAACAGCGTGCGCTCCTGCTGGTTCCAGTGCTTCGCCGGTTTGATTTTCTTAATCTCGCAGGGCCGCACGCCGAGCACGCACATCAGCGTGAGCCGCGCCGCCGTCTTCGTGGGCTTGCCCGACTTGCCGATGTGGTCGGTGATCTTCACCGCCAGGGCGAACGGGATGCTGCGGCTCTGGATGGCGCCGGGCGTCCGCCGCGGCACGTCGCGGGCCGGGTTCGGCAGGCCCAGCCCGAGGTTCATCGCCTTGTAGAACCCGATCCAGTACCCGCGAATCTTGTTCACCGTGTCGGGGGCGAGCGGTCCCGGCGGCACGATGCGCTTCCGGCCTTCGGGTTCGACGCTGGCTGGTACCCCGGTGCGCTCCCACTGCGCGAGCACCGTCTCGAGCTGCGTGGCCGTGATCGCCTGCCGGGGATACCGCCCGAGGTCCGTGCGGGCCAGCGTGCGGAGGTAGCGCCGTGCCTGCAATTTGTTGTGCGGGTCCATCGACGGCCGCAGCTTGTCGGTCAGGTAGGTTTCCACGTCGCCGCGCAACGTGCCCACGAAGCGGCCGACGACGCGGCGCTGGGGGCCGACCACGGGGGCCACCACGGGCGCGGTCGGCACCGCCTTGCGCTCGACCGCGAGTTCGGCGAGCTGGTCCTCGCGCCAGGCTTCCATGACCGCCAGCGGCGTGTCGCGCGGAAACCGCTTCCGGCGTTTCGGCAATGGGCGTACGCGCACTTCGACCACGAAGCCGCGGCCGGGTTCTTCACTGATGCCGGGGGGCAGGGTCATCGGTCCTCCAAAGTTGTGGCCCACGGCTGGTCCCCAAAATGGGGTGGGGACCAAATCGGGGTGGTCCCCGGGGGACCACCTTGACCCCAAACCCGCCGTTTACTGGGCTTTTCTCGCATAGGCCGTATTATAGCTTTATGCCGGAGGTAGAGTCTAGCTCTGAGGCTATGTCGTTTGTTTGCTTCGGGTTAGTGGTGGCGTCCCCGGCGGGATTTGAACCCGCGTTTTAGCCTTGAAAGGGCAGCAACCTATCGCAGTTTGCTGAATGATTTCGAGGTTTTCTCGGGGGGTGGGGACCAGACTCCCCGGAAACTTGGTCCCCAGGTCCGACCTGTTGACAGCTACCTCGACCTGTGAATGAGATGGGGACCAGATAGGCCACAACCTGCTGGCCTTCGACCCTCCGCGCATGATCGAAGCGCGCGGGGACTCATCCACGTCAACACTTTTTTTCAGTTTTTCGTATCCACGCAAACGATTGAATTGGCGTCGGGTATTTCATCTGCCCGAAAAGAACTTGCCGTGTGCGCGTGACAACCCGCACAAATCGCGTGCTATCTTTCGCCCTCGCGCTGCGGGTTCGTTGGAGCAGCCCCCCTCTCCAAAGATCGATCCTGAACGCCCACCGCTCGTCCTCCCGGCCGAGCCCGTTCGTCCACTCGCCTTTTCCCAGGGGCGGGCCGTATGTCGCGTATCGAGGAACTCCGCAAGGCGCGGGGTTGGTCACGGTTTGAACTCGGCACGCTCGCGGGCGTGACCGAACACACCATCCTTCGGGCGGAGCGCACGTCGCCGCCGGCCGTCCAGGCCCGCTCGCTCGAGAAGATCGCGCAGGCGCTCGGCGTGTCCCTCGCGGAACTCCATGCCGTGAACACCGA
>Ga0073909_10000160_pt1 | contig 24599 bp, 23 predicted proteins | sample Coa_R1_6_FD_66439 | JGI IMG/M metagenome (GOLD analysis project Ga0073909, IMG submission 66439) | Surface soil microbial communities from Centralia Pennsylvania, which are recovering from an underground coalmine fire. - Coalmine... | ecosystem: Environmental > Terrestrial > Soil > Unclassified... | reverse complement strand
CACAGCCAAGGACCGTTGGGCCTGGCGGAGCCGGTCATGCCGGCTGATTCGCTGCCGCCAACTCGGCGAATAGGGTCGCGGGGCACGCTTGCCCGGCACGAATTGCGGGGCCGTCGTAACTTGCACGCCGGATCAGGAGCACCTCGCGGCGCAGGACAGGCGTCAGAGGCACGAGTGCCACGTCACTCGGCGCCCAGACCGCCGCCAGCCGCGGCATGACTGCCGCAGCGAGTCCAGCCTGGACGAACGCGAACTGGGTGGCGAACTCAGGAACGGTGTGTAGCGGAAGTCCGGCTCGACACCGCTGCGGCGCAGACCCGGCAACCGGATCCATGCTCCTGCTGACCCTGCCAGTCGCATCGGCGATCTTCGGCGCGGTGCTGCTGGTGAGCGCCCCACACTCACGCAAGTGGTCGGCGCAGGTCTCACGCTTGGGTGTGTCGCCGTGCTCGCTTGGCGGTCGGTCGGCAGCCTCGCCGTCAAGAGCAGGTCAGCGTGTGCTCGCAGTCAGCCGTCACCTCGATGTCGACCTGAGCGCCAGCATCCAGGCCAAGATCGCCAACCGCAGATCTCAGGCTTGCGCCCAGTACGGCGTCTCTAGGGCGCTGGCCTCGTCGCGGAGACCGCGGCGAGGAGGGGGTGCGTCTCGCCGGCGATGACCCCCGCGATCAGTTGTCCTGATGCAGGACCTGACGCGACACCGTGGACGTGCGCTGCGTTGATGAACACGCCGTCGACCAGATCGACGATCGGCAGCTGGTCAGGCGCTTCACCGACAAGGCCTGCCCACAGTCCCGTCACTCCCAGTTCGGCGTAGCCGTCGCTTCGCTCAAGCGTGGCCGCGACCATCAACTGGGTGGCGGCCATGCTGATGTGCGGGTTGAGCGACCCGAGCCCGTTGAGACTGTTGCCGATGAGCACCGAGCCCTCCGTGTTCTGGGCAATAGAGTCGTCGTAGCCCGTCGATCGGGTAAGGCCTGTCGGCGGGGCGAACATGCTGAGGTCACCCGCCAAGGCGTCGTGAAGCGCGCCACAGTTCGCCACACCCCTCGGACCGTGCAAGATCGGACCTGGGCGGTACGGCACGGCCTGGGTCACCAACTGGCCCATCCGCATGGTTCGGATCGGAAGGTCGACTCCCCCAGCAGCGAGGTTGACGGCCCACGCTCCCGTCGCCCAGACCACCCCCGACGCGTGGATCTCACCGCGAACGGTGCGCACCCCCACGGCGTCGTCGTGCCGGCGAAGGGTCCCCAGCACCGCGGTGTTCTCGAAGATCCTGACCCCCGAACGCTGACAAGCGCTCCCCATCGCCTTCACGAAAGCCTGGCTGTCGATCTGCGCATCCTCGGAGCAGTAGACAGCACCGACGGCCGAGTTGGGAAAGACGGGCGAGAGCGAGCGTGCTTCGTTCTTCTCCACCACAGTGACGTCGAGACGGTCCGCCCTGAGCCGATCGACGTACTTCTCGAGCGCCGCGCCCTGCTCCTCTGTCTCGAAGAAGATCAACCCACCATGCCGGCGACGCTCGAACGTCGTGCCCAGTTCGGTCTCATACCGTTCCAGAATCTCGATCCCCTCGCGGGCGAGCTCAAGTTCTGGTCCGCCACGGGTGACGAACGCTCGTGTCGTGCGCGAAGCCCCAGCGGAGGCCCCGGAGGCGGGAACCTCATCATCATCGACGCTGCCGTTCCCCACGACGCTTTGCCCTCGATTCTGACCCGGTTCCTGGAGAATGACGGCGACTACACCGTGCTGACCTGGTCAGCACCGGAAGCGTCGTCCGCCTCTGCACAGTTCGCGTTGGTCGTGGCCAAGCCCACAGTTGGCCTGCTGGATCTACTCGAGCATGTGGCCGCCTCGCGGCCGTCGGATCATCTCGCCACGACCCAACGACTCGCCGGCCTGCAACGGACGCTGACCCAGGCTCTCGCTGAGCCGAACCCGATCCGTGCCCTCGTCCGGAGACTGGCCAAGACCACCCGCGGCGTCGTCGCCGTTGTCGGAGCAACCGGCACCACCGACTTCGCGACCGCACCACTTCCGATGAAGCTCCTGCTGACCGAGATCCGGCGATCGACCGCGACCACACGCACGTTCGGCGTCGGTGGCTGGTTCGGCGTAGCCGCGCGCTTCACCGCCGACCCTCCCCCGAACACACGCCACGGCTGGCTTATCGTCGCCTCCCGCGAGTCAGGCTTTCCAGATCCGTACGAAGCTGCGGCAGCAGAGATCGCCGCCTCGCTCGTGAAAACGATCGTCCGGGTTGATCGTCTGGCTCAGCAACAGGACACTGCGTTGCGTAGCTCGCTGCTTGAAGAGGCGCTCGCGCTCAAGATGCAGCGCAATGACGCCACCCTGGCCGGCCGCCTCAGCGCCCTGGGCATCACGTTCGAGCGCGAGACCCGGGTCTTCGTCGCGCGGATGGTGACGACTAAGACAGCGAGACGGGCACCCGATCCCGACACACTTGCTGTCGCTCTGCACGGAGCCCTCGTCGACGGAGAGGTCGACCACCTTCTGAGCTCGCGTGAGTCGAGAGTCATCGGCTTGGCAGAAGGCTCTACGGCTACGCTGCGACGACTAATAGGCCAGGTCAGCAGCGACCGGCCCTTCGACCTCGCCATCGGTCGCCCGGTGACGTCAGCCGGCGAGATCGCCGACTCCTTCCACGACGGCCAGCTCGGGATCAGGCACCTTCGTAACCATCCCGCCGGCGGAACGTCCTCCGTCGCGTACGAGGAGTTCGACTTCGCAACGCGACTGTTCGCCGATGTTGGGTTGGAACAGATGGCTCGTTGGGCCGACCTGCTTCTCGCCCCACTCCAGGGACAGGGCATCCTCATCGATGGCCTTTCCCGATACTTCGAGCACAACCAGAACATCAAGTTGAACGTGCATCAAAACTCGTTGCGCTACCGCCTGGGCAAGATCGAGGAGCTGCTCGGCCTGAGCCTGCGCGACCCGTCCGCGATCGCCTCCCTGTTCCTGGCGCTGACCGCTCAGAGTCTCGTACCGACCGAGAGCGAACGCCGGGTCACCCGGCAAGCGGCTTCCGCGTCGATGCGCGAGCCGGACGGCGACGCCGGTGGCGTCGTCCGTTCGGAAGGCTTCGCGAGTCGCTCCCGAGTACCGGGCGGCGTGATCGCTCCGGGCGACTGATCCAGCTCACCTGATCTGTCCCTGGAGTCGGCCGAGGATTGCCTCTGCCTCGTCGACCATCGACTGAACGATGTCCCCTGCCGGTCGGGACTCGTGGATCAGCTGGATCGCCTGCCCCGCCGGCATCATTCCGAACTCTAGGTCGCCGTCCTGGTACCCGGTTTCGACCCGCACCCCAGCGACCGCGTACTGGCTGGGGAAATCCGCGATCTCGGCCGTGCGCGATTCCCACTCTGCGGTCCACGTGTTCCGGAAAGCACGCAGCGGTTTCCCGGTGTAAGCGCGAGTCAGAGTGACATCCTTCAATTCGTGTTCGACGACACGGCGCTTGAACGCCGCATGACCGTAGGACTCAGTACTGGCGATGAAACGGGTCCCGACCCATACCCCAGCGGCGCCTAGCGCAAGCGAAGCAGCCAACCCGCGTCCGTCGGCGATGCCGCCAGCCGCCAGCACCGGGACGTCCACGACGTCGATGACACCGGGAACCAGAGTCAGCGTCGAGGCGTAGCCGGTGTGTCCCCCGGCCTCCGAGCCCTGGGCGACGATCACGTCTACTCCAGCCGCGTTGGCCTCTCGAGCCTTCCCAATCGAGCCGACCAACGCGATGACCTTGATATCCCGGGCGCGGCACTCCTGGATGAACCAGTCGGGCGTGGCGAACGTCAGGACCACCGCCGCCGGGCGTGCCTCTAGGACCACGTCGACCTGATCACCGACCGCACCGGGGGTCAGCAGGGGTTCGATGCCAGCGAGCTTGTGCCGCTCGTTCTGCGGCAGTTTTCCCCACAGTTCCCGAACTGGTGCCCAGTGCTCCTCATCCTCGGTCGTCAGCGAGCTCGGGAGGAGCAGGTTGACGGCGAAAGGCCTGTCGGTGATCGACTTGATCTTCGCGATCTCGGCCTTCAGTAGCGCCGGCATGAAGCTCACCCCACCCAGGCAGCCGAACCCGCCGGCGTTGCTCACGGCCCCTACGAGGTCGGCCTGGGCAACGCGGGCCATGCCGGCCGAGCACACGGGGTGGGTCACACCGAGGGCATCGGTGAAAGCTGTGCGAATCATTGAGGTTCTCCTTCGTTCGACAGGGCATACGCGATGGCCTCGGGCAGGGGCCGGGATGCAGGCGACGGCATGGCGACGTCCACGTTCACGTAGCTGAGCACGACGTTCGCGATGGGCTCGCGGTCACGCACGAGCTCCATCCGAGGTCGAAACTGCTCCGTCCGACTCGACGGCACTCGACCCTCACCTCGACGACCTGATCGAGGAGCGCCGGTGCCCGGAACACGAGACTGGCATCCACGACCGAGGGATCGAGCCCCAGCTCGAGGAGTTCGGGGTAACTCCACCCGAGGTTCCGGAAGAACTCGGCCATCGCGACGTCGGCGATCTCCAGATAGCGACTGTTGAAGAGAAACCCTTGCGCGTCCGTCTCGTGGTAACGGACTCGATGCACGTGGACGAAGGTCATGCTCCCATCGCCTTGGGAACACCGAGTCGCGCGTAAAGATCCGTTCGACGGAGTGCCAGCCCAGGAACCTCCGGGCGTGCGCGTGAGGCCAGCAGTAGATCCCGGTCCAGATCGGCGGCGGCCGCCGCCTCCCGGCTTCGTCCAGGATCATGACGAAGCCGTCGTTGTAGCCCAGGGTGCGGTCGATCGGCGCCGTCACGAACGCGGTGCCAGTGCAGTGAATCGGATGGTCGGCAGGAAGGCCGCTGGTGCCGATCATCGGCGCTCCAACCACGTAGAACTGGTTCTCCATCGCACGAGCCCGGGCACCGGTCCTCACCCGCTCCGCGCCTCGGCGGTTCCAGGTGAGCGACGGACAGAACATCAGGTCGACCCCCTCGGACACCAGGTGCCTGGAGATCTCGGGAAACTCGATGTCCGCGCAGATCTGCAGCGCAACGGTGAACTCGGCGAGCCGAGTGACCATCACGTCGTCGCCACCGGTGGCGCCGAGCGCCAGCTCCAGTGGCGTCAGGTGGAGCTTGTCCTGGCTGAGCACAGAGCCGTTGGGCTTGACCAGATAGGCGGTGTTACGTAGGACGCTGTCGTCATCGACCCGGTAGTGGCTTCCGCCGGCGACAGCCACCTCGTAGCTCTTCGCGAGCCGCACGTACAGCTCGATGAGGGGATCGGTGAACGTGGGCAGCAAGGTTCGGTAGGCGTCGTGTATCTCAGCGGTGCTCACCGAGCCTCTGGTTGCAAGGAGTCCGGTCGTGACCAGCCCGGGAAGGACAACGACGTCTGCTCGCTCCTCTACAGCCTCACGCACGACACGTTCGACGTGACGGCTGAATTCGTCGAACGAGGACTCCGCTCGCAATTCGAACTGGACAGCGGTGACGCGCACATTTCCCACCCGTATTCGCAGTCGAGCAGCCCCTCAGGCCGCAGGTCGCCGATAGAACATCACGACCCACTGGCCGTGCTGACAGACCTCGTTGCGCTGGTTGAGCACCTCGACGTCGAAGGTCACGACGCCGCGGTCAGGCTTCGACGAGGACGCGCGGGTCTCGGCGACGGCCTCGTGCACGCGGATGGTGTCCCCGATCTTCACTGCTGCGGAGAGCTTCCAGGTCATTCCGAGGAACGCGAGGGCCGTCTCGTCTTTGATCCCGAGCCGGGACTCGAGGCCTGTCGCGACAGCAAACACACCAGGTCCGTGGAAGATTCGCCCACCGAACTGCGTCGCCCGCGCGTATTCCTCATCAGTATGCAGCGGGTTGTAGTCACCCGAGATGCCGGCGAACAACGCGACATCCGCTTCGGTGATGGTGCGGGACGGAGTCGTCCACGCCTGCCCCACCTCGAAATCGTCGAAGTACATGCCCGATGCCTTGAGTGCCTCGTCCATGATCACCTGAGTTCCATTCTTGTCGTCCTTCAACTCCGCCACCCATCCTCGTAGGACTCACCCGGTGATGACATTGGTCGGAATGCGAAACCCGGCAGTCACCCTGGGCAATGGTCCAAACGACGAAATCTCTTCCGATCGACGATCAGAGTCCACGCATCATCACGTGCTTGAACTGGGAGTACTCGTCGACCGCTCCGTGCCCGAGCTCCTTGCCGTAGCCCGACTCACCGAAGCCGCCGAACGGCATCTCCGTCACGGTCATCAGATGCTGGTTCACCCAGACCGTGCCGAACTCGAGTCGACGCGTGTAGTGCAGAGCTCGGTCGAGGCTGTCGGTCCAGACGCTCGCAGACAGCCCGTAGGCGACACCGTTGGCGTTCACGAGCATCTCCTCCTCGCTGCTCGCGCGCTGCACCGTGACAACTGGCCCGAATACTTCCCGCTGGACGATCTCGGCACCCTGGTCGACGTCGGCCACCACGGTCGGTGAGTAGAACCAGCCCGGGCGGTCCAGGCATCGGCCACCAGTCGCCACCCGGCCACCCGAGGCCGACGCTCGTTTGACAAAGCCGTCGATCCGTTCACGGTGATTCTCCGCGATTACGGGCCCCATCTGGGTCTGCTCGTTCGCAGGGTCGCCGACACAGAGAGCAGCCGCCTCGGCAGCAAGCGCCTCGACCAGGTCGTCGTACACCTCCGCGGCCGCAATGATGCGGCATGCGGCCGTGCAGTCCTGACCCGCGTTCGCGAACGCGGGGCGCACCAACTCCTGAGCGACGCGCGCCGCGTCCACGTCGGAGAGGACGAGGATCGGCGCCTTGCCTCCGAGCTCGAGGTGGACCCGCTTCAGCGTGCTCGCCGCCGCCGCTGCGACCGCTTTGCCGGTCGCCGTGTCCCCGGTCAGCGAGACCAAGCCGATCCCGGGGTGGTCGACGATCGCACGGCCGGCCACCCCGTCGCCCAACACGACGTTCAAGACGCCGGCCGGCAGAATCTCCGCGGCAATTCGAGCCAGCGCAACGCTCGTGTACGGCGTGAGCTCGGACGGCTTGAGCACCACCGTGTTTCCTGCAGCAAGCGCCGGTCCGACCTTCCACACCGCTTCGAGGAGGGGATAGTTCCAGGGCGTGATCAGACCGACCGTGCCGATCGGCTCACGCACGACGTAGGACATGGAGCCGGGAGCGTACTCACCGGCACCCGGCCCATGGCTGGACCTGGCCTGCGCAGCGAAGTACCGAAGACAATCCACGATTGTCGGCAGCTCCGCCCGCGCGCGAAGAATCGGCTTCCCGACGTTCGCCGACTCCAACTCGGCGAGCCAATCAGCATTACGCTCGAGGGCATCGGCCAGGGCGGTGATCAACGACGCTCGCTCCCGAGGCAACAGTCCGCCCCACTCCGCATGTGCGGAGTGGGCCGACTCGACGGCGTGATCGACCTGCTCTCGGCCCGCATTCGGGGCGAAATCAACCGTCAGTCCGGTCGACGGGTCGACGATTCCGAACCGGTCGGAGTCCTCGGCGCCGGGAACGTCCCGCCCACCGATGACATGGCTCAGTCCATAGGACTCGAGGGGCATGCTCATGTCCGACCTCTCACTTCAGGGAATGGCCGGCATCGACCGGCAGCTCGATCCCGGTCACGTACCTCGCCTCGTCCGACACCAGCCACTCGACAGCGGCGCTAATGTCCTCCGGCTCGACCGCCCAGACGTCGAGCAAGTTGCTCAGGTCGTAGTTCCGTTGTACATGGGACTCGATCAGTGCCTTGGCGCGGTCGTTCGTGATGAAGTCGGTGGTCACCCCGGTCGGCTCGACCACGTTCACACGAATTCGGTGCGGCGCGAGGTGAAGCGCGTAGCTGCGCATCAGACCCACGACGCCGTGCTTGCTGGCGACGTAGGACCTGGCACCAGCGCCTGACTCCAATGTCTTGCCGGTGAACGAGTTCGTCGACCCAGTGATCACCACCGAGCCGCCGGTGCCCTGCTCAACCATGACGGGTGTGGTCGCCTCGAGCGTGTTCCAGACTCCGGTCAGGTTGACTTCGAGGGTGGTGCGGAAGACCTCGAGCGGCGTCGCGCGCACCTCGCCCCAGGTAATGCCGCCCGCGTTCGCCAGCACGATGTCGATGTGCCCCAGCTCGGCTGCACCCGCCTGGACGGCCGTGGCAAGCTGCTCCGGAGATCTGACGTCGGCCTCAGCCGTGACGACACGGCGTCCGAGTGCTCGGACGAGCCGCGCCGTCTCGTCCAGATCGGCGCGAGTCGCCATCGGGTAAGGGAACTCAGCCACGTCGCGGCAGATGTCCACCGCGACCACCTCGGCACCGGCTCGAGCGAGCGCGACCGCGTGCGATCTGCCCTGCCCCCTACCGGCACCCGTGATGAATGCGACCTTGCCGTCGAGATGACCCATGGTTGAGCCCTCTCCCTTCTGCCTTTGTCGAAGTTGTTCTGTCTGTCAGCTGCTACTTGAGGACGCTTGCCAAGAACGCCTTGGCGCGCTCGTGCTGCGGACTGTCCAGAACCTCGGCAGGAGTTCCGCGCTCGATGATCACGCCCTCGGCCATGATCAGGATCGTGTCAGCCACCTCCCGTGCGAAGGCGACCTCGTGGGTGACGATAACCATGGTCATGCCCTCGCGAGCCAGATCACGGATCACGGAGAGAACCTCGGCGACGAGTTCTGGGTCGAGCGCAGAGGTCGGCTCGTCGAAGAGCATCAGGTGCGGTCGCATGGCCAGCGAGCGCGCGATCGCGACTCGCTGCTGCTGGCCGCCGGACAGAGTCCGAGGCAGCGCATGCAGGTAATCCGCGAGACCAACCCGCGTCAGCAGCGCGATGGCTCGCTTCTCCACCTCCTTGCGATCCTCGCCCAGTACATGGACCGGTCCCTCGACCACATTCTCGAGCACGGTTCGGTGCCCGAACAGGTTGAAATGCTGGAACACCATGCCGATGTGCTGACGCTGTTTGCAGACGTCCCGGTCCGCCAACTCATGCAGGTTCCCGTCCCGTGGCTCGTAGCCCACCAGGATATCCTCGACGTAAATCCGTCCGGAGTCGATCGTCTCCAGGTGATTGATCGTCCGCAAGAAGGTCGATTTCCCAGACCCCGACGCACCGAGGATGCATACGACCTCGCCCTTGTGCACGTCAAGGCTGAGCCCGCGGAGCACGTGCGAGTTCCCGAAGTACTTGTGCACCTTCTGGGCGGACACCATGACCGTCATCAGATCGTCCCCTGTTCGAGCTTGGCGCGAGCGCGGGCAGAGACAGAGGCTCCAGCCGCGAAGTACTTCTCGATGCGTGCCTGAATGAGCGAGCACACGGTGCACAGAACCAGATACCAGACCGTGGCGCTCAGAAGCACCTCCATCACCTCGAAGTTCGAGGTGTAGATGCGCTGCGCCTGGCTCAGCAGATCACTGTATGACACCGCGAATGCCAGAGATGTGTACTTCAGCATGTTGATGAACTCGTTGCCTGTTGGGGGAATGATCACGGGAATCGCTTGCGGCAGGACGACGCGCCGCATGGTCATGGCATTGTTCATGCCCATCGACTTCGCGGCTTCGACCTGGCCGTGCGGCACTGAAAGGATTCCGCTGCGCACGATCTCGGCCATGTAGGCGGCCTCCGAAAGCCCCAGACCCAGGAGCGCGGCGACGAAGGGCGTCATGAGCTGGTTGGTCTGGCCGCTGTAGACGGGGCCGAGGTCGATTCGCGGCAGGACAAGTGCGATGTTGAACCACAGCAGCAGTTGGACGAGGGCAGGCACGCCGCGGAACAGCCACACGTACGCCGTACCGACGGTGCGCAGTAGAGGGTTCGCCGACTGCCGGGCGACTGCGATCAGGGTGCCGAGCACGATGCCGAGCACCATCGTCGCGAGCGTTAGCTTCAATGTCCCGACGACGCCGTTGAGAAGGTCACTGGAAACCACGTAGTGCGGGACTTCCGACCACTTGATCTCACTGCGGGCGAACACCACGCCGATCACCGCCACCAACGCGACCACCAGCACTCCGGCGATCCAGCGGCCGACGTGGCGGCGACCCTTTGGCCGCGCGTCGAGCGGAATGCCATGTCGGTCGGCCTCGGCGCCTAAGGAATCGGTTGTTGCTACCATGCGCATCTCTTTCAATCCTGCACTCGTCCGGTACATCAGAATCCGGTGACCTCGATCTGGGTGGCCGCGGTGCGCTATGAGTCTCCTGTTTGTGACCTCGGCGGGCGCCTTGCATCAAGTGCCTGCAATGTCGGCGACAGTATGAGAGTCACGGTCTCGCGCCCCATTGGTAGACTGACGATTTGGTCCAGACTTCGTTGTCGATCGCCCAAAACTGATCACTCCAACGCATCCACGACAACGCGCACGTCGACGAGATGAAGCCCGTCATCAGTGACGATCACCGGATTGAGGTCGATCTCTCGGAGATCGTGAGACTTGACGATGATTCGCGACAGCTGCGAGATCAGGGCCGCGACTGCGCGCACATCCCCTGGCCGTTCTCCGCGATACCCATGCAACAGGACATGGGCCTTGGTCGACTCAAGCATGCGCGATGCCTCTGCAGTGCTCACCGGCGCTGGGCGGAATACCACGTCCTGGAGCAGTTCGGCGTAGTACCCCCCGGTGCCGACGGCAACACACGGGCCGAGATCGGGGTCGCGATGCGCTCCGACGATGACTTCAACTCCTCGAGGAGCCATCGGCGTGACCAACACACCTTCGATCGTCGCTTCCGAAACGGCAAGGCTGACTCGACGTACGAGGTCGTCAAACCTGTCTCCGGCGTCGTTCTGACCGACATCCAGGGCCACTCCCCCAACCTCTGATTTGTGGATGATCTGCGGTGAGACGATCTTGAAGGCACACGCCGTATCGAAGCGCGCGACCGCAGCTTTCGCACCAGCGGCGTCCGTCACGACCTCGTGATGCGCCGCGCTCAGGCCCTCCTGCGCCAGGCGCGCTCGTGCTGACGGCTCATCCAGAGGGAGCGGGCGAGCTCCGCTCATGACGCACGTTGCGAGCTCGACGTAAGGATCTGTGGTCGTCGCGTCAGCTAGGAACCGCGACCGCTCGAGCAGCGCAGCTGCTGCCGCAGCAGCATGATCGATCGAGCGTGACACTACGACCCCGGCGTCACGGAGGATCTGGTGCGAAGGCGGCTGAAGGCCAGAGTGGAAGAGGGCGGCGACCACGGGAGGACGCCCGGCACCGAGCTGCCGGGTCAGTGCTCTGACGGACTCGATGTCCACGCGTTCCAATGTCGCGTCGTCGTAGTTCAGCGCATAGGCGCCCATCGCGCCGGCAAGAAAGACGAGATCCACCTCGTCGGCGCGGGCGAGCACTGCGGCCGCCGCGAACGCAGCATCGGGTCTCGACCGGCCCCCGATGTCGAGCGGTTCTGACTCGCCGATCGCGTGGCCGGCCACCATTTCGAGGTCCTGAGCAGTCTCGGCCGTCAGGCGAGCCAGAACGAAACCTGCCTCTGTCAGCCGGTCGGCGGCAAGCGTCGCATGGCCACCGCCGTCAGCGATGATCGCCACCCGGTTGCCGCTGCAGCGGGGAGCCCGTGCCAGCGCATCAGCGAGCGGCATGAAATCGTCAGTACGCTCCACCACGTGAACGCCGGCCTTGCTCGCGGCTCCGGACATGATCACCCGCGGCACGCCCATCGAACCGGTGTGCGACACGGCTGATCGTTGTCCCGCTTCCGATGTCGCGCCCATCAGCAGGACGACGGGTATAGCAACCGCAGCGTCCTGGAGCGCCCGGAATAGGCGGCGCCCACCTCGAGCACCCTCACAGTGCACGGCGATCACTCGAACATCGTCCAAACTCGCGACCGCACTGACTGCCTCAGCCAAGGTGACGTCCACCATGTTGCCGATGGCCCAGCCGACTGACGGGCCACGGCCCGTCTCCTCGGCAAGGGCGAGCATCGCGTCGAGTAGGATGTTTCCACTCTGCGTCAGCACGGCGACGCCGCTCGATCCGGCCGCATGCGTCGGTCGGGTCACCAGACCAGTGCCGTGGTTCATTGGACCGAAGGCGTTCGGTCCAATGACCCGCATGCCGTACGGCGCGAGCCTCCGGAGGAGCCGTTCAGCGAAGGCCACGCCGCCGCTGTCGAGAGCGTCGAATCCGCCATGGATGATCGCGCATGCCGGTAGCCCGGACTCAGCCAGTGCAGCCGCGGCATCTATTGTCTCGCCCGGGGACAGGTCACAGAGCAGTGCCAGGTCGGCAACACGTCCATCCAATGCGACACGGACGGCGTCGGCATCACTCACATCCACGCTGTCGATGTCGAGCGACGTCACCCTGCTCCCGCCACGTCGTCGCACCGAATCTGCGGTGTAGTGCGCTTCACTCCCGTGCACCGTCGTTCGTCCCACGATGAGCATCGACTCGGGCGCCAAGGCTCGCGCAAGCAAACCGGCTGCCTCTGCCTTGGGCTCAGACGTCTTGTTGTCCGCCACTGACCCACTCCTACACTTTCGATCTGACGACGACCTCACGCTAGATGCGACACAGGGCCCGGCGGAATCGTCAGAACTCCAACGCTGGCCCACGGTCGATGGGCCATGCACAGCCAACCGTTGCTGGCTTGCGCAGCATCGCCGTCATAGGTCGAGGACGCTGTCTGCGATCGACAGCTTCGGAAATAGGTGCGACGGGATCCGACAACTATTCGTCGTCCGTCCAGGCATCGCATGCCTCCGACAAGGTCGGAAACCAGATGTCGTCATGGCTGGTGACGTAGTTCATGAACCGCTCGAGCATAAGCATGTTCGCACGGCCGATCGTTTGTGGATGAAGAGCAAAAGTCATAATTCCACCAGGGCATCGCTCGTAGGCATAGTCGAAACTGTCGCACTAGCGGGCCAAGACGGTCTGGTTCGATTGCATCATCGGGCTGCCGTTTAAGGACTCGAGCTCGGGAAAGTCATCGAGATACCAGTGGACGGGGAACTCGAGCACCCGACTGGGTGGACCGAACTCATTGCCACGCTCGGGGTCGATCCGCGTCACAACCCGTGGGTGATACGGCGTGAAATCGCGAGCCATGAGTGAGGAGTCCCATTCAAATCCGTATTCGTCCAGCAGGTCGAGAGTCACGTCTGTGACATCTAGGGCAGGCGAGCGGTATCCGCGCGGCCGCGTGCCTAACAGGCGCTCGTGCTGCTCGATCTGCAGCTCCATGAGCCGCCGCTCCTCAGCAGGGTCGAGCTTTGGGACGTACTCGTGGTAGACCCCGTGTGCGGCAACTTCATGACCCGCCTCGACGATCGCCTCAACCGCTTGACGGAACGTCTGAAGGGAGTGCGTAGGCACCGACCAAGTCGTCGTAATGCCAAAGCGCTCGAATGTGTCCAACAGGCGTGGTACTCCGACCTCGGCACCGAACTCACCACGCGATAGCAGGCTCTGAGATGAGGATCGAAACGTTCCCATCCACACACTGTGTGCGTCGAAGTCAGGACCCAGCGAGATCGCCAATCGCATACCCTCGGGCATCTGAAGCGCCATGGGCGTCCTTCCTCAAGAGTCGGATCAAGAGGACGCGCCGCGCGACCGCAAGACCCACTGCAACCTATGAGCCGGGCTTCGCAGCGTGGAACTGTGAACTGCACAAGGCGAGCCATCTTGGGTCGTGAGAAGTCCGGGGAGGGGCTTTCCTTTCCCATAGCTCCAAGTCGCTGCCGCAAACCAGTCGGCGGGCAAGTCCCGAGCTCCGTGGTGCCGCGAGGAATCGGTTGTTACCCGACGACGTAGCCTTCGAGCGTGACCATAGCCCAGTCGAGGAGCTCGAAATCGAAGACGAGTCGTCGGCAAGCCACTGCTCGTCGACGGTCAGCACCAGCGCTGGCGACACCTGGGCGATCGTGCGTTCACCAGGTCGCCCGGATCCAGCCAAGCCGTCCGGCGACGCACTCGGCGATCACCGCGCGCCACGGGTGGTACCGGAGCACGGAGTGCGACTGCAAGTGCCGGTGCTTCCAGGATCAGCCGCATCCGCTCCCGATGCGACGGCTCTGCGTCGGCGAGGAAGTCGCAGGCGCGTTCGGCGAACAGTCGGAACGCCGCCTGTTCGAAGGCGCCGGCGCGGCCAGGAGGTAGCCGCCCGCACGGTTCGCCAGCGGCCCTCGATCTGGAGCGCCCTGCCGGGCCTCGGCCACGCTCACCCGACATCTTCGTCGGCGAGGGCTTCCAGGAGGCCCGGGAGGCGCTGGGCAGGTACGGCGCACAGAAGGTGCACCGGGTGGAGTGGCCCGAGGTGACCGACCACCTCGTCGCGCCGCAGGCCGAGGTGCTCGCTCACCTGGTGGCGCGGGCCTCGCCCGCGGCGGTCCTCATCCCGAGCAACAGCGCCGGCAAGGAGATCGCCGCACGGCTAGCGGTCACGACCGGGTCCGGGCTGATCACCGACGCGGTCGACATGCAGGCGGGCGAGGGCGGCAGTGTCTCGACGACGCAGTCCGTCTTCGCCGGCTCCTCCGCCGTGCAGGCGACGGTCACCAAGGGCACGCCGATCGTGACGGTCAAGCCGAACTGGCCGCTCCGGAGGAGGCCGCCGGTGCGGCCGCCGACGAGGCGTTCGAGCCGACCATCTCCGACGCCGCCAAGGGCGCGAAGGTGACCGAGTCCAAGCCCAAGGAGGCCACTGGCCGCCCGGAGCTGACCGAGGCCGCGATCGTGGTCTCCGGTGGTCGTGGCACCGGCGGCGACTTCTCGCCCGTCGAGAGCTTCGCCGACTCCCTCGGTGCCGCCGTCGGTGCGTCCCGCGCCGCGGTCGACGCCGGCTGGTACCCGCACACCTCCCAGGTCGGCCAGACCGGCAAGCAGGTCTCGCCGCAGCTCTACGTGGCCTGTGGCATCTCCGGTGCCATCCAGCACCGCGCGGGCATGCAGACGTCCAAGACGATCATCGCGATCAACAAGGACGAGGAGGCCCGATCTTCGAGCTCGTCGACTTCGGTGTCGTGGGCGACCCTGTTGACGGTCCTCCCTCAGGCCGCCGAGAAGGTGCAAGCCTCCCGAACCTAACTCCCTCCCTGGAGTCCGCTCTCCTCCTGAGACAGCAGAGGCCATGGCGAATGCGTCTGACCCACCCGTAGGAGGTGTACCCCGCTAAACTAGTAGCGATAATGCCAGCGCGGACCCTTCTCACTTTGAGTGCTCCTCAGGCTCCGCCCTGAGATATCCGGCTCCTAATCGCCCAGAGCGCCTCAGGTCGTGGGAAGTCACCCCGTTGCTGGACTTGCGGTCGAGGGTCCGCAAGCTGATCACACCAGGACGGGGATCGAGTCCATCAACGCCCCGCCCTCATGATGCTGCTTCTGGCTGGTCACGCTTGAACTAGCCGACGCCACTTACAAAGGACCTGACGTGACCCTTCTCGGTGAGTGATTCCGCGAGATGTTGCACGAGTTGTTGACGGGTCGCCGGAAGGCCCGGCTGACCTGCGCGTTCGTCTATGTCTGAAATTCGGAGAATCAACGGCACGTGCGGTACAGCACGGAAGTACAGCAGTCGGTGCGACCTAGCTCGCCGCTCTACGCAGGCTGATGGCGGATCGCAAGCACGATCACGTCTCCCCGACGCCACTGCCTGAAGTTCGGGACGAAGAGGCCGCAGGTTCAAATCTTGTCACCCCACCACGCGCACAGCTACTTGAAGTCCGGACATCACTTCATGCTCCAGAAGCATGAAGCTCAGCTCGTAGCCCCACTCGCCCTCCACAGGCCTACGGCATCTGGGTGTTGACGACCACTCGACCTTTGCTCGAACAGAGCGTTGTGCGGGGGCCACTCCGCGTGGCCCCCGCACAAACGAGACATTCAGTCGGACCTGGTCAGGTCCTGTCGTCCGATTCGAGCAAAGACGGCTGGCGCCCGACGCCGAAGAACCAGCGCGACCGCGACTCCCAGACCGAAGGCTGCAACGAGGAACAGCAGCATCCAGGTGGCGAGAGCTTGGGATCCCCCGATGAGGCTGGCGAAGTTCTTTACACCCAAGTATACGATGGATCCCAAGGCGAGGACACCGAGCCCTGGAGCAACCGTGCCCTTCCAGAGCCCCACCGGATGCTCAGGGTGGCGCTGGAAGTACACGAAGGCCGCCAAGCATACGAGAGTCATTGCCGCAAGAGTGGCGACGGAGGCCAGGCCCGCAAACCATCCGTAGATTTGAACCACTGTCAGACCGGCAAGCACCGCGAGGGCGGTGAGCAGCAAGTACATCGTGCTGACGGTGACGGACGCCCGTGAAGGCGAAAGATGCTTCGCATGTGCGACCCCGAGTGCCTTGGGGAAGATGCCATCGATTGAGAGGGAGTAGACGTAGCGACTGGTCACGTTCTGGATAGCCAAGTGCGCGGCAAGGATGCTGGTCAGGAGAAGAACCGAGGCAACGTCGTAAAAGAGCCGACCCACATGCTCGGTTGCGATCGTCAGGAAGGCACCTGCGGGGTCGGCTGCCGAGGTGTCGATCGCCTTTGAGGCCCCCATGCCTGTGATGAATGCCCACGTAGTGGTCACGTAGAGGGCGCCGACGAACAGAGCCACGATGATCGTCGCTCGCGGGATGGTCTTCTCAGGGTCACGAGCCTCTTCACGATAAATCGCGGTGGCCTCGAACCCGGCATATAGAGCCGCCGCAAAGACAAGCGCGATTCCCAACTGCCCGGAAGTGAAGTTGTGCCATGAGAAGACCTCCAAGGAGATCCCCTCGGGGCCACCGTCGATGAACACGACGATGTCGAAGACCGCGATCGCGATCAGTTCTGCGATCAGGAGCACCCCCAGGACCTTGGCCGAGAGTGAGATGTGGAAATAGGCCAGCGTTCCGACGATCACCCAGAAGGCTGCTGCGCAGATCCACCAGGAAATCTCGGGGCCCCCGTGGCCGACGATAAAGCCTTGGAGTGAGATGCCGGCAAATCCATAGAATCCCACCCCGATCGAAGCGTACGCGCTGATGATCAAGAAGGCGGACCCCAAGCCGGTCACACGTCCCAATCCGGCTGTCACGTAGGCATAAAAGGCGCCCGGGTTTGGAACGAAGCGCGTCATGGCGCCGTAGCCGACCGCGAAGAGGAACAGCGCCAGTGTCACCGGAATGAAGGCAGAAGGCGCCCCCAGACCATTGCCGAAGGCGATGATGAACGTGATGTATCCAACGACACCGGTCAACGGGCCGGTGTATGCGAGGGTTGCCAGAGTGATGTCACGCGTCCCCAAGCGACCGCTCAGCCCCTCCCTTTGGGACGGGCCGGCGACGCTGATCGCCGACTGCGGAACTCCACCCCCTTCAACATGCGTCATGAGTGCTCCTAGGCAGTGTGCTCGGTGATAACGCATGCAGGTTCGCACCGCTGCAACGCCCGTGCACTGGTCGTTCTCCAAATTTTCGGACGTTCATTTGAGAACTTTCATGTATCGGGGCCTCCCGTCGCCGACTCGCCCGGCCTCACGGCCCGCCTGCCCTGTTGCGAAACCGTCCGCCAAGCAAGTTCGTTTGCCTCGCTGCCTGAGTTGACGAACAAGACCGTGTCCGAGCCCGACCCTGATGGCATGGTGCCTATGATGCGCTCGGCGAGCTCCACGGCGCGTGGGTGCAGATATCGAAGGTTGGGGTGAGAGTACGCGTTTGGTCAGCGGTGACGCGAGCCACCCGCGGATGCCCATAACCCTTGGACGGGGATGTTGTTGTATGCGTCGATGAGCACCCGGCCGCCTACTTCCGTGAGCTCGGCGTCTCGGCCTGCCTCCAAGTAGACCGGCTGGTCGTAGGTGAGCGACACGAGCGCGGAGCCGAACACGGGCTTCCGACGCTGCAGTATGTCTTCCAGAGCCGGCGTAGCGGTGACGCCGAGTTCGGCTGAGACGGCATCCGAGCCTAGGTCGTCGATCTGCTGCATGATGTTCCAGGCCGCGGCTTCCCAGGCTGCGAAGTAGTTCGGGCTATTGGGATGTCCGGCCGCCTGCCAAGCGGAGAGCGTCACCATCATGGCCGTGCGAGCCGCAATGCTGTCGGCGAGAATTGCGCGCTCGAGCGGTTCGAGCGGTACTACTCCGTCGTAACCATCCAGGAAAAGACGCCACGCGCGGAACAGGTCGGGCCTCGTCTCAGGTCTCCTACTGAGCACAAGGCCGTGGCTACATCGGCCAACAACGTGGAGTGCGCCAAATCACGATAGTCGATGATGTCACTTACTTGACCTTCGCTGAGGAGAACGTTGTCGAGTGTCAGGTCGCAATGCACCACCTGAGCGCGCAGCAGTCGAGAGTGCGGGACCACGTTTTGCTCGGACCGCTCGAAACAACGTTCCGCCAGGGCCTGCGCAGCCGGATCCGCCAGGTGCCGCGTCAGGGGTCTCACCTGCGGCAGCGAGTCAGTATGCCAGAGCAGCCTTCTTGTCGCGCCAGCGTGGAAGAACCCCCGTGGAGACTTGCTGAACCGCGCGACAACTTCGCCGTACGCCTTGATAGACGAGATGTCGAGTGTGGCGCCGGGAATCGATGCCTCCCCGTGGACTCGAGGAAACATCCGCACGAAGTGACCGTCGACGTGTCCGTGCAGATCGCCGAAGACAGTAGGTAGAGGGACTGCCAAGGGCAGCTCGGGGTCCGCCTTGTGCGCCCAGTTGATGGCCTCGTTCTCGAAGCGGTTGTTCACTTGCAGCTCGGCGGAGTTCGAGACCTTCAGCACATAGTCTGCTCCGACTCCCGCGAGAAGAACCACTCGGTCGCGCTCGCTGGGCAGGTGTCGGACGACCTCGCAGCTCACGCCGAACTGGCCTCGGGCCAACGACCCGACCTGCTTATCCGTTAACCGTGGCGATCGACCAGATCTCGTGCGGTTGTGACGCCCGGAAATCCCGCACCGATGACCACCGCATCGTAGGGACGACTCATCCTTGAAGTCCTCTCCACAGTGAGACGCGATCATCAATCCACGGGGCGTTACAGCTCGGCCTAGAAACCACGTTCACGAGCGCCTACTCGCCGAAGACCACGATGGGCTTGACGAGTCCCGGCCGCCGCTGGCAGCCGCCTCGGGCCCGGTGCTTCCTGAGGCCAACGTGTCGGTGACGCAGAGCGCTGCCTCGTCCGTGACCTGCCCGCGAATCGCCGCGAGGTTGTGCTGGGCGTACGGGACGGTAAAGTACTCTGCCATCGAACCGTCGCGCGTGACCCGAAGGTATACCCACCCCAGGCCTGGTCGTGGCAATGGCCGCCGAAGCCACGTTGGCAGTTGGCGCATTGGCCGCATGGCGTCGTCGACGCCACCGCCACCCGCTGACCGACCGCAAAGCCGGCGACGAGATCGCCGACCTCGTGCACCATCCCGACCGCTTCGTGGCCGAGGACGGTTCCGTCAGCGGTGGGGAACTCACCGCTCAGACACGTGGCGTCTGCGGAGCAGAGAGAGGCGAGGGTGGTGCGGACGACCACCTCGTTTGCGGCAGCTCGGGGGACTGGGCGCTCTTCGATAGTCGCGCGTCCCTTACGCAAAACGAGAGCCTCCATGGTCACGACTGCGGAGCCCATGCCCACCGACGAGCAATCCATGCAGAGCCGAATGGCCGCACCTCCCGAAGCGCTACTACCGCCGCTTCGACGGCAAGAGACGATGGGCACGTGCGCCCGGCAGCTATACCCAGCCGTGGTCGCTCGGCAGCTCCGGACACAGCACGCTCCACTTCTTCGTTGAAGACATCACATCCGCCTCCCGCGTCACCCTTGTCGACTGCTACTCGGGACAAGGTAAGGGCAAGTGCCTGCTCATGCATTGGTGGAAGTCCGAAATGACCGTTCCACCTTCTGCCCGCCACCAAGGCGGTGGGCTCGCGGGGTCGCTGGCTGCTCGGATCATTCCTTTCGCTTGTTGATCGCCGCGCGGCGACCGGCAGGCGGCTGTGAAGGTCACCGACGACGCCGGAGTCCACCGGCCCGAACGATCGGCGGCTCAGGGAGCCGGCTTGACGTGGGACGGCAAGGCGGGGTTGCTGCACAGCTTGAGCGGCCTGGGTGCGCGACGCCTGTTGGCCGGGGTGCTGTGCGTGTGGAACGGTCCGTTCCGCCCCAGTGGGGTGGGCGTTGTGGCGCAGCAACTGATCGGGGAGTTGGCCGGACGCAGGACCCCGCCAATCTAAGTCCAACCGGCCGCCTTGCCGGCGAGGGCGGCGTCTAAACGCGTTGCCTCTCCGACAGAAGCCCGGGGCGAGATGTGTCGCAGCCCGAGCGGCTCCAGCCGTGGCACAACCATCACCTGCCATCGTTGCGTCGTGCCCTACAGATTTCGAACGTCGTCGACCGCTGAACGCTGGCTCCTGCCTCGGCGGCTCCTCGTCTCGCCGCCGGCCTCCTGGGTCCACCAATGGCGGTTTCAGACCGTGGGCGGCTGCAGATACTTCGGCAGCTTGGCTTGTGCGGATGGGCAGGCTGGCACCCGTTCTTTCGTGAAACACCCAAGTGCATCTTTGCCCGGCTGCCTGTTCAGTATTGCCATGTCGGTGCACACCTGTCGCCCCCTGAGTGCGAGATTCCACTCAGGGCGACCACCCTATGCGGGGCCATTCGACTAACACGTGAAGGCGGATTTGGCATGCGGTATACACATGTGTCCCATTTTGGGGTTCTGGAGGCTGAGTCCGACGGGAACAGCCTCCACGATGTGAGTGGATGGCGTCATGACCCCGACCCCCGACCCATCATCCACAACGTGGCTTCGAGCCAACACCACGCCACTCGCGTGCGGCGTCCTGCGGTCCGCGAGGGCTGGCTTAGACACGGCCCCAGTGGAGATGGACGCGGGGACGAGCCCTTCGTGGAGGTCGGCTGGGACGAAGCACTCGACCTGGTCAGCGCCGAACTCCAGCGCGTCTACGAGGAGCGGGGTTCGTCCGCGGTCTACGGTGGCTCGTACGGATGGTCAAGCGCGGGCCGCTTTCACCACGGACAGAGCCAGCTCCATCGCTTCCTGAACTGCCTAGGCGGCTACGTGTCCTCGGTCGGCGACTACAGTTACGGCACGTCCGGGGCGTTGCTGCCGCATGTCGTAGGCGCTTCACCGGACGCGGTGATGGCCGAAGCGACGACGTGGGAGGTGATATGCGACAAAACCGAGATCTTCGTCTCGTTCGGGGGACTTTCGATGAAGAACACGGCCGTTGGCCCAGGGGGCATCGCGCGCCACGAGACTCGAGGTGCAGTCGAGCGTGCCCGCCGTTCGGGTTGTCACTTCGTCGACATTACGCCGATCCGCGACGACGCCTTCGTGGAGGCCGGTGCCGAGTGGATTGCGCCCCGCCCCGGGTCCGATGCCGCTCTCATGCTCGCGCTGGCATACACATTGGATCAGGAGGGGCTTGCAGACCGCGACTTCCTGGACAGTCATACCGTCGGTTATCAGCGCTTCATTGAGTACGTCCGCGGCATCAGTGATGACCAGCCCAAGTCTCCCGATTGGGCGGCTTCCATCACCGAGGTCCCCGCCACCACCATCAGTGACCTGGCACGACGGATGGCCGCGTCGACCACGATGATCAACGTGAGCTGGTCCATGCAGCGACAGGACCATGGAGAGCAGCCGATCTGGCTCGGCGTCACCCTGGCGGCCATGCTTGGGCAAATCGGGGTGCCAGGAGGTGGCTTCCAACACGGCTACGGATCGTCTGCTGACGTGGGCCTTGCTAGAAGGGCGCTGAGTCCGCCGGCCTTGCCACAGGGTAGGAACCGTGAGCCGGCCTTCATTCCAGTGGCGCGCGTCGCCGATATGCTGCTGCACCCTGGCTCGGTCATTCCCTACAACGGGGCAGACATCACACTTCCCCACATCGACCTCGTATATTGGGTAGGCGGCAACCCCTTCCACCACCATCAAGACCTGGCGAATCTTCGTCGAGCCTTCCAGCGTCCCTCCACCGTGATCGTGCACGAGCCATTCTGGACAAGCACGGCCCGTCACGCCGACATCGTGCTCCCAGCGACGATGTCGATCGAACGGGATGATTTTGGAGCTGGGCGCAACGACCCGTACTTCTTCCCGATGCACGCCGTGACTCGACCGGTCGGCGAGGCCAAGGACGATTACGCCATCTTCTCAGCCCTCGACAACCGAATGGGTCTGAAGGGGACCTTCAGCAACGGTCTGACCGTAAACGAGTGGCTCGAGCATCTGTACTCGGAGTGGAGGCAACGTCTGGCCGCCATGGACCACAAGGTTCCTTCGTTTGAAGATTTCTGGGACAGCGAGTACATCGAGATTCCAGTTCCGGACCCCGCGCAGGTGCTCCATGCGACCTTTCGCGACGACCCAGACCGTTACCCACTTTCGACGCCGTCGGGCCGCATCGAGCTGTTCTCAGAAAGGATCAACTCGTTTGGCTATGAGAACTGCCCCGGACATCCAGTCTGGCTCGAACCGCGCGAATGGCTCGGGCAAGCTGACAAGCGCCATCCCTTGGTGCTCGTCTCGAACCAGCCGAAGACGCGGCTGCATAGTCAGCTTGACGTCGGCGCAATGAGTAAGGCGAGCAAGATCCACGGACGCGAGCCAGCGCGAATGAATCCGGCAGATGCTGCGGCTCGCGGGCTTCGTACGGGTGACGTCATACTCATCCGCAACGACCGTGGATCCTGCCTCGCCGGGCTCACCGTGTCGGAGGCTTTGCGACCCGGCGTTGTCCAGTTGTCGACCGGCGCGTGGTACGACCCAAGTCCCGATGACCCGTCCTTCTGTCGGCACGGAAACCCCAATGTCCTCACCGCCGACCTTGCCTCCTCAAGCCTTTCCCAAGGCACCACGGCACAGCATGCGCTCGTTGAGGTCGAACGGTGGGAAAAACCGCTCCCACCCATAACAGTGAATGAACCGCCATCGTTCGTGAGACGGTGCGCGAGCTTCATCGACGCCCGCGGATCGCAAGGACCCGCCCCAGAAAGGCCAACTCCGGCGTCGAGTGGGGATAGCGCAGGTGGGTCATGAACGCGTAGGTGGGGCGCAGCTCCGGCCGTGGGCATAGACGCCCATGGACTCAACTGAGGGCCACTCGCAGTGCCTTGCAGACCGCTCGTGTCGTACCCGCCTCGTTCGACGCGTTTACCGCCGGTGCGAACGGTCGCACCGCCGAGGCTCAAGCAGCGGCTGGGGCACTCATCGACGGCGGCAGCTCAGCGCTACATGCACGCTGTGAAGGGACGTGACGAGCAGATCGCCAAGGCCCTGTCTCGCATGGCCAAGAAGGGGGATGCCACCAAGCTTCCGAAGAGCCTCTGAGGGGCGGAGATATGGCACGGCGCAAGAGAAACGGCCGTTGACCTGCAATTACATCTGTGCCTGAAAATCGGAGAATCAAGGGCGCGTGCGGTACAGCACGAAAGCACAACAGTCGATGCGACGGAACTTGCCTCTATACGCAGGCTGATGGCGGGTCGCAGGCACGATCGCATCTCCCCGATGCCTGAAGTTCGGGAGTTGTGGTGGTTCAACTGGCTGACGAGCGCCGTTAACGTGGCGTTGCTCTTCGCGCTCATCCAGCTCCCGTTGAGCGGGGTTACGGTGACCCAATCACGCTCGAGGAGTGAGAAGTCGGTATTGCGTTCCGGGGATGACCCGAATACCCAGCCGACTTGGTACTCATCGGGTTGGCCGGCGTCGGTGTGTACCTGAGGTGTAATGCGCTGATCGGCTCGGGTGCGGCGAGCTTGACGCCCTTCGGGCTCGCACCACTGCTCAGGAACGGATAGTTCACGCTCACACCTTCCTGCGCCATGCCCGCCAGCGCCTGTCGGTGCTTGTCAAGATAGTCGACCACGCCAACGAGGAAGCGAGCGGATCCGGCATAGTCCGGCGTGCCATAGGTGGGATCGGAGTGGTCACCTTCGGCGGAGCAGGCGATGGCCGGTACGCCGTAGCTCAGAGCCGTGACGGCGACACCGACAGTCCCACTGAGGTTGGTGTAGGCACCGGCGTTCTCGCCGTAGTTGCAGCCGGAGATGACCAGGTCAGGTCGGTCGTCCCTGAAGACGGCCTCCATCGCAAGCGCAACCGTGTTCGATGGGGTGACCACCTCATACCAACGCTGGCGGGCAGGGTAAGGCCCTCGCGGTCGCGCTCTCTGCATACGAGGTCTGGCTCACTGAGGATGGTCAGGACCTCCTGCTGCTGATCGATAAGGCGAGCGCTGCTCTTGAGTTGTTCGTGGGCGAGGCATGAGCCTCATCGCTGTCCCCATCATCTGATCTGCGAGCGCCCTTGAAGAAGAGAGCCGGACGCGGGTCTCGCGAGCCCAGGTCCCGAGGTCCCTTCATGCGTGCTCGACGCGGAAAAGGCCAACCAGGTGCCCGGCGGGGTGGTGGGGCGCCGGATCTCCGACTTGAACCCACGCGCTAAGGCCGGTCAGAGCGCCTTGTTCGACACCTGGCGGCTACACGCGTTCTTCGATACCCCTGACCTCCCCGACCTCGAGACAGTGGCCGCCGACCTGACCCACCGCTGTCACGCTGTCATCGAGAAGGTCCGCGCCGGCCTGAAGAATTCCGCCCCG